>Ga0299912_10004239_pt1 | contig 11729 bp, 6 predicted proteins | sample RVTome_2_FD_207667 | JGI IMG/M metagenome (GOLD analysis project Ga0299912, IMG submission 207667) | Soil microbial communities from uranium-contaminated site in the Upper Colorado River Basin, Wyoming, United States - RVT95D214 (version 2) ... | reverse complement strand
CTGCTATTTTATAACTATTTTACCCTTGAGTAAATTATTTTACTACTTTCATTCCTCAATCAAATAATCTGTTTTTTACTATCCAATCTTTCAATCATTATTCCTGTTAAATTCCCATAATATAATCAGTAAGATTTTTATCATGAGGAAGATCAAGCTTCTTTCTTAACCTGTAACGGCTTATCTCAACACTGCGTATGGATATATTTTGTAGGGGAGCTATTTCTTTCGAGGAAAGATTCATCCGCAGAAATGCGCACATGCGCAAATCTTTTGGAGTGAGTGTAGTATGTTTTTCCCTCACACGTTGAAAAAAGTTTTCATGTACCCGATCGAAATTTGTCTCAAACACGCTCCAGCTTTGTCTGTCATCCAGTTCGCGATCAATTTTACGTACCAGTTTACGAAGTTCCTCTTTTTCAAAACCTGAACCTCTTTCGATAAGCTCTATAAGCCGGATTTTCATATCGGTAAGAATCTGGCTTTTATGAATGATGTTCATCGTGGAATTGGCCAATTCTTTACTTTGGTGAATTACTTCTGACTGGAGTTTTTCATTCTTTATTCTGATCACTTCCTGTTCAGCGAGTGTACTTTTTTCCTTTAACCTGATCTCTCGCTGAATCATTTGTCTCTTCTGAAAGAGGAGAGCTTTTCTCTTTTGTCGTTGCACCCTTTTATTGATAATTTTAAATGTTAAAAAGGCAAGGGTGAGCAACAGCATGATTGATCCCATATATGTATACCAGCGTCGGAACCATGGCGAATCAATAGTAAAGAGTACATGTCGGTATTCTCTGACACCAGTATACTGATTTTCAATGGAAATAGTCAGTTGATATCTTCCTTCATGCAATCCGGAAAGCACAATTTCAGGCTCATTGGGGGTACCTTCCCAGGTTGTTTCGTTCAGATTATACAGAATTCTGATCTGATGCGACGAACCATAAACAGGCAGGGCATAACGTATTCGCATGTTATTGAATTTATAAGGGATTCTGTCGGGCAGCGTGATATTTGCAACCATCGGATCGAATACAAGTGCGTGATATTGTGTTTGAAATTTGTGGGTATTGAACATTTCAAAGCTTTCAAACTGGAAGGGGACCGATGCCGATGGTTCAGTGACTGTTCTAAGATCAATGACTGCAAAACCATCTTCAATCCCCAGCAAAATAAGATCATTGTTCAGAAACGTAATACTTTCAAAAGCATAAAGGAAATTATTACTCAACGAAGGTGCTACATGCCGGTTATACTGGAACAGTGAATCACTCAAGATATCAAGTCTCCCCAGCACCCCATCCTGGAATATCCATACAGTATGTTCTTGATTTTCAACCATTTTTGTCACAAGATCATTACTACCCAGAAAATGGTTCCATTTTGTTGATGAGTAAAAGGTATCCTTTGATGTTTCATACTGATATATACCAGCCCGGGTACCTGCTATCAGTTCATCTCGGATCAGGAACAGCTCATTGTTTAAATCGGAAGGTAATCCCTGATCTGTGCCGTACAATTTAACTTTAACTATGGAAAAATCATCCTTATTCAACTGGATCTTGTATATTCCTTTGTATCCGTGACTTATCCATAAATTACCGGATCTGTCAAATAGCATGATGCGAGATGATTCCTTGAAACCATCGATCATTTTATGAAATGTATAAGAGTTGCCCGACTTTTCAATGAGGCCGATTCCGCTATAGGAACCGACCAGCATTTTATCATGATCCCAAGGGACAGGGAGAAACATCCAGATACCCTGTTTATCGCCAATTTTCTTCACCTGGTTTCCTTTAATAACATAGGCTCCGGAATGATGCGCACAGAGCAGATTGTCACCGTCGTAATAGAAACTCCAGGTTTGTCCGTTGAGTTGTGTTAAAGGTTCCACATACTCCGGATTGTTGATATTATATATATAAACTCCCTGGTTGGTACCAAGATAAAGACTTCCGTTCAGAACAGCCGAACAGTAACCCGATCCGAATCCCCCGGGGCGATGGAGATAACTTATATTCGTATGGGTTTCAACATAATCGATCCCATTGTCAAGTCCCAGCCAAAGATTCTTCTCATTGTCGAATGCCATAGAAAGGATTGTATTGTTCTGTAGTCCGTTTCCTTTATTTAAAGTCTGTATTATATTTCCTTGGAGGTCGATTACAATAAGTCCCTGTTGAATGGTACCCAGGTAGATTCTTTCTGCTGCATTGTCTTTTGCCATGCAATAAAAACTATTATCGCTCAGGAAGTCACTTAATTTATGGTTCCATGGTTTCAGACCGGTAAGATTCCATACAAATACTCCCTGTTGTTGAGTAAACAACAACCATTCGCTATCAGACAATGGCAGTATGTCCCAGACTTCCAGACCATTCATTTGATGGCTTCCGGGGATCATGCTAAGTTGCATGGATTCAAATTTTTTCAACCCCGATCCTTTTTCCTGCAGAACTAACTGATTATTTACGAGAAAAGAAAATACAAATTCATTCGATGGATGAAGGGTTGTAACATAATCACCTTCGTGAGTGAAAACAAGAAGATGAGTCCGCGATTGGAAACAAATAAATTTATCGGCAAAATGGATTCTCCAGATATCTCCAAACCGGCGTTCTTTAATAGGAATTTTATTTTTCCACGAAATGAATCGATAGTTACCCAATGAATCGCGCATCAGCACGCCCAGTTCGTCAAAACCCCCCGCAAGTATTTTTCCCGGGAAATAAGCTTTCAACGATCGTACGATCGAATAGTTGGGAAGAGGGGTCAGCTTCCAGTCGACGCCGTTGTATATCAGGATCCCGTTGTTATTGCCAAAATACATTACTCCGAATTCGTCCTGTGCAATCGCCCAGTTCTGGTTCCCGGCACTATACTCCTTCCTGGTATAATTTTTAATGGAAGGTATTCCTTCAATTGCCGCTCGCACACTAGCAGCATTCAGGAACAGATACAGTATAAAAATTACTGTTTTAATACGGTTATCAACAGGTATCTTTAGGTGTTCCATGTAGATTTTTTCAGGTTAATTTACTATATTACATAAGTCACCTTACGATTTATAATAAAATTGAATTGTAGCAACAATGATGAGAAATTGTAGAGTCAATAATTTAATTTAAACATACAAAATAAGCTCAATATTAGCTAAACTTGATCATGTATGTTGAGTAATTGTATAGGAAACTGAAAATATTTGTTGATTTTTTGTTGAGGTATTTATCTTGAATTTGGTAACCTTCAACTTTACCTTGCATTGTGATCAAAATTGTTAAATCGGGAATCGTATGAACAAAAATGTTGTAGCATTCCTTTTTCTCTTCATCAGCGTGAATTCTTTTTCACAACAGGTGCTCAGAGGAGTTGTAAATGACGAAACAGACGGATCGGCGCTTCCGGGTGTGAATATTGTAAATACCCGCACAGAAAAGGGAACTATTACCGACCAGGAAGGGAAATATTTCATTCAGGCAACCCCTGGTGATAGTATTGTATATACATTCATCGGTATGAAAAAGTTGGGGATTCTCTATAATGGTGAGGAAACCAGGAATATTGCCATGGCTCCTGTAGCGCTCGAACTCGATGAATTGATCTTGATCGGATATACCTATCAGAAGAAAAGTGTTGTTACGGGAGCCATAGCTTCAATCAGAAGCGACGAGATCAGCACGACTTCTAACCTTCGGGTCGAACAGGCATTACAGGGAAGGCTTGCAGGCGTTCAGGTTACTTCGACTTCCGGACAACCGGGTGAATCGGTAACCGTGCGCATACGGGGTACAGGTACAACCGGCGATCCCGATCCTCTTTATATCGTGGACGGGATACCTTCAGGGAGCATCGATTATCTGAGCCCTTCCGATATTGAATCGGTAGAAATCCTCAAGGATGCTGCATCGGCGAGTATTTATGGTACACGAGGTGCAAACGGGGTGGTTCTTATCAGTACGAAGAGCGGACATAAAGGAACAATGCAGGTAGAATACAACATGTATTACGGCATACAGAATCCTACAAGAAAGATTGATCTTCTTACTTCCAGAGAATATGCCATCCTGATGAATGAAGCGGCAAATAATGCAGGGAGACCCATACTATTCATTAATCCCGATTCATTGGGAGAAGGTACCGACTGGCAGGAAGAAATTTTTTACAGGAATGCACCTGTGCAGGAGCACCAGGTATCGGTTACCGGAGGCAGTGACAATTCTGTGTACTCTTCGTCGTTTGGATATTACAGTCAGGATGGTATCGTTGGCAAAGGTAAATCGAATTTCGAGCGGTATACATTCCGGTTGAATACTGACCAGAAATCGAACCATTTTGCATACGGAACACGCATTTATTATGCGAATATGAAAAAACTTGGTATCGAACCCAATATGGAATTCGGACAGCCCTTATCAAGTGCATTGAATATCGATCCGGTGACCCCGGTCCGATACGATGACGGTTCGTGGGGCGAATCGCCTTACATTGCCCAGGAAATCGTAAATCCTGTAGCCCAACTCGATATCATTCACAGAAAATATAAGATTGATAAAATAGTGGGAAGCCTGTATGCCGAACTGGAACTGACACACAACCTGAAAGTTAAATCGAGCTTCGGAATCGATTATGCTTACGATGCGTCAGACAATTACCAGCCCGTATACAGATTAAATTCATCCGTCAGGAACGATGTCAGCAGTGTCGGGAAAACGATGAACCGATGGTATACGTGGAACTGGGAAAATACGATCAATTATTTGAAGTCGGTGAGGAACAGCCGCTTTTCGTTTCTTGCCGGAATGACCATGCTCGAACATAAAGGCGAAAATCTCAGCGGGAGTAAAGAAGGTCTGATTGTCGATGATCCTGCCCAGGCATATATCAATATGGCGAAGAATGAGGATTCTGATCTTGCTGGAGGTGCCGCCTGGCATTCAGCATTGCTGTCTTATTTCAGCCAGGCTCATTACAGCTATAAGGATAAGTATTTGTTGACCGCTACTCTGCGTGCCGATGGTTCTTCGAAATTCGGACCGGAAAATCACTATGCCATTTTCCCTTCATTTTCAGCCGGATGGGTAGTATCGGAAGAAGATTTTTTCTTTCCCCGGAACAGCTTTCTGAATTTTACCAAAATACGTTTCAGCTGGGGACAAAATGGCAACCAGGAAATAGGGGATTACCGGTACACCTCCCTAATCGTTTCCAATAGCAATTATTACTGGGGTATGCCCCAGACATTGTTCAGCGGTGCCCAGCCCGCCAATATACCAAATCCCGGAATCAAATGGGAAACATCGGAACAAACCAATGTGGGCGCCGATTTACGTTTTTTCAGCAGTAAATTAAGCCTTTCACTCGACTGGTATATAAAGAAAACAGAGGGACTTCTGGTCGAGGCTCCAATTCCGGGTTATATCGGGAATTATTCACCTACCATCAATGCTGGAGATGTTAAAAATTCCGGAGTTGAGCTCGAAATACTTTTCAAGAATCACCTGGGGAAACTGAACTATCAGGTTTCGTACAATCTATCGTACAACAGGAACGAAGTAACATATATCGGAAATGCAGAAGGTATTATCCATGGTGCGGGAGTCGGTACATCGATGTACGACATATGCCGTGCCGAAATTGGTTATCCCATTGCCTATTTCTGGGGATATAAAACCGATGGCATATTCCAGAATTGGGAAGAAGTGTACAGCTACACATACAATGATGAACTCATACAGCCCCAGGCGCGACCGGGTGATTTTCGTTTCGTTGATACTAACGAAGACGGACAGATCAATGATGAAGACCGGGTGATGATTGGTGATCCCAATCCCGATTTTTTCACAGGATTAAACCTTGCGGCTGATTACAGGGGATTCGATATGAACATCTTTTTTCAGGGAGCTTTCGGCCAGCAGGTTTTTTATGGTGTCAGAAGGAACGATCTCTCCATGGCCAATTACGATTCGGAGATGCTGAACCGGTGGCTGGGAGAAGAATCAACTAACATCTATCCGCGTGTGACCTTGAATGATCAGAACGGTAATTTTTCCAAGCCTTCCGATTTCTTTGTCAGGGATGCATCGTACCTGAGGTTGAAAAATATTCAGATTGGTTATTCTTTTCCTATCAGATTATCGGAAACATGGAATATTAAACGGATCAGGATCTATCTGGCCGTACAGAATGCACTTACATTTACAGAATACAAAGGATTCGATCCGGAAATTGGCGCACGATCCACTCTCGATATGGGTATCGACAGAGGGGTATACCCCCAGGCAAGAACAATCATGCTGGGAGCATCTATAAATTTTTAAATTCTGAAGTATGAAACGCACGTATTACATAAAATTTCTACTCGTATTGGTCATCCCTGCATTATTTTCAGGTTGCGAAGATTTTCTCGACCGTGAGCCATTGAGCGACAGGCTCGAGACCAACTTCTATCAGACCGAGGCCGATGCTATGCAAGCTCTGGTTTCGGCATACGATCCGCTTGGCTGGGGTGCCATGATCGGAAACCATCCATTCGAAACCATTTCTGATATTATGTCGGATGATGCGTATGCCGGGGGCGCCAATGCAAGCGATGTTCCCAACATAGTAAAAATGGACATTTTTGAAGCCGATCCGAATACAAACGAATTGAAAGGTATGTGGGACCGCTGTTACTTTGGAATATACCGCTGCAATCTTCTGCTTGAAAAGATTGACGGGATCACGTTTGAAACCAACGGACTAAAAGAAAGAATGATCGCAGAAGTGTATTTTCTCAGGGCTTACTATTATTTCGACCTGGTACGTCTGTTTGGAAATGTACCATTGATATTACGTACAATTCTGCCCAGTGAAAATGATCAGCCGCAGGCAGTACCGGAAATGGTGTTCAATCAGATTGCTACTGATCTGGAAGATGCAGCCTCGGATTTACCCGGGACTGTACCTATAGAGGAAGCCGGGCCGGCCACAAGATATGCTGCCGGAGCCTTGCTGGTAAAGGTCTATTTGTTTTATTCAGGATATTATGATGATTTGTCCGATATGCAGACTGAAGCAGGTACAGTGATTTCACTGTCGAAAGCAATTGAACTGGTCGATGATATCATCGTTAACGGGCCCTATGATCTGGAACCGGTGTTTGCCGATCTGTTCCTTGTAAGCAATGAGAACAATATGGAATCGGTTTTTGAAATACAGTATGGTGATTACCAGGGGGGCGACTGGGGATGGCGTATTGGCTGCGAGGGTAATCAGGCAGTGATACTCTATGGCATCCGCGATGTGTCGGATAATTCAATTTACGCACCTGGCTGGAGCTTTGCTACGGTTACATCCGAAGTGGTAGATGAATTTGAACCTGGCGACATACGCCTTGATGCTTCCATAATATTTGCCGATAGTCTGGATGCCCAGGGAATTACCTATGTGGAAGGATTTCAACATACTGGCTATTACAACCGGAAGTTTACCGCGTTGAAAGAGCATAATGCCACCGTAGGCGACAGGGAACTGCTTTACCCAAACAACTACCCTGTGATACGGTTTGCCGATGTGTTGCTAATGGGAGCTGAGCTTCATCACAAAGCAGGTAATATGGCCCAGGCTCAGGAGTATTATGACCGTGTGCGCACGAGAGCCTTTGGAAGCGAACACACACCTCCGGTATTAACCGAAGGAAATTCAGGATTGGAACTGATTTTCAAAGAACGACGACTGGAATTGACAGGTGAAGGACATCGCTATTGGGATGTGCTGCGTCGTGGCGTGGATTATGCCGACAACGAACTAAGCGATCCGGATAATGACTATCCATTCTGTATTGTATTCAACTTTGAAACTGCCGGTCTGTTGCCGATCCCGGCACAGGAGATTCAACTCAGCAATTTTACCCTACATCAAAATCCGGGATATGAATAATTGATAATTTTAATTTTTACATAATGAAGACAAACAGATTAGTAATTTGGATTGCAATGCTTTTTCTGGCATTTGCATGGGGCTGTAAAAAAGAAGATGACGGCCCGAAAGAACTTGAGATTGTTTATTCCTTTATCGATGCGAATACCGTGTTGTTCGAACATAACGAAGCTTATACCGGCATTCCTTCATGGGATTTCGGTAACGGTCAAACAAGCGATCAGAATTCAGATACTGTTGTATATCCGTTTGCAGGGACCTATAAGGTTGTGCTTACCATTTTTGCGACGGATGGTACAAAAACAGATTCAACCGATGTTGTAATTACCGAGTCGAATCCATCGCTGCTTGAACTAACGGAGAAGGAGATCATGCTGTGTGGTGGCGCCGAAGAACTGAACGGTAAAACATGGGTATGGGCTCAGACCGTGCCGCAACATATGATGCTGGGGCAGTGGGATCCCTGGCAATGGTGGTGGGGAGCTGCAGTAAATGAAAAGGAACCATTCAATCTGTACGACGACCTTATGATATTCAAAGCGATCAATTTTGAATTCGTACTGGAAAATAACGATACTACTTACGTAAATGTTGATAATCTGGGCACATTTGATGTCGATTCCGATGAAGATACTCCCGTATTCCTCGATTTGAACGAGTCAGAATTCACATGGAGTATTGAAGAAAGGGCCGATGGTGATTATCTGAAGCTGGGTGGCGGAGGATTCATGAGTTATTATCTGGGCGTATCGGAATATCTGATTGAAGAGTTGCTGGAACATGAACTGAATATTTCTGTCATCATCGATAATGTATACTGGCGATTCATGTTTATGACGCCCGGGTACGATCATCCCGATGCGGAAGATCCTAATACCAATGAAAATTTATCACCCGCTGCTTCGGTCAATGACCTGTTTGATGATTTCGAGAGTGATGCTGAAATTCTCTGGCTCTTCCAGGCTGAAGGGGGCGGAGGTACCGGGGATGATGAATTCAGCAATCCCTTTCCCGCAGGAATTAATACCAGTGCCACAGTATTTGAATATATAAAAGGTACCTGGGAATATACAAATGCGTCCATGGAATTGGGTTTTACCCTTGATCTGAATACGAATGATAATATAAGAATGAAAGTATATTTCCCGTCGACCAATAATTATACAGGGAATCTCAAACAAAAGGCCAGTGTGAAATTACAGAACTGGACCGAGACGTCTCCCTGGACTAACCAGGCTGAAGTTATCATTGAGGATGTACCGCTGGATGCATGGACTGAACTGACGTTCGATTTTAGTACGATAAGCATTCCTTCCAACAGGCTGTCGGGATATTTCAATAAGATTGTTATCCAGTTTGGAGACGAAGCTCATACGGATAATGGTACCTTTTATTTCGACGATTTTGAAGTAGTAACGGACTGATTGACAAAACCAGGGAGAGTCATAGCTGAAAGGAACTTCGTTTTAACCTTTGATCATGAATAGTATGAAGGATTTGAAGGTTCCGCAGAACAAATTGAATAAAAATAGTACTTGAAAAGCTGGTCTATATCTCTCCTGCAATACTTGTAGAATGAAAAAACGAAATAATTTGATCTATTATCTCTGGAACTGCATAGTGCTGAGTGCATTAGTACCTGTGACAATGATAATGGCCCAGAGTGATATAACCCAGCTTATGTGGTCCGATGAGTTCGATTACACGGGTGCCCCTGATGTGGATAAATGGGGGTATGATATTGGAGGAGGTGGCTGGGGGAACCAGGAATTACAATACTATACCAGCCGCTCAGAAAATATCAAAGTCCAGGATGGCAAAATGATCATTACTGCACTGAAGGAGGATTATGAAGGTGCGGCATATACATCAGCGAGGCTGACAACCCGTACCAAAGGTGACTGGCTCTATGGGAGAATCGAGGTGATGGCTAAATTGCCGGAGGGAAGAGGTACGTGGCCTGCCATCTGGATGTTACCAACGGATTGGGAGTATGGGGGGTGGCCCTCAAGCGGTGAAATCGATATTATGGAGCACAGGGGATTTGATATGGGAACAGTACATGCGACGATACATACCGAAGCATATAACGGAGCCATAGGCACTCAGAAGGGAGACGATATTTATATTCCCGATGTCCATACAACGTTTCATTTGTATGCCATAGAATGGAGCGAAGACACAATTCATTTCTATGCCGATGATGAACGCTATTTCTCGTTCCCGAACTATCATACAGGTTTTGAACGATGGCCTTTTAATAAACGATTTCACCTGATGATGAATATCGCTGTCGGAGGCACATGGGGAGGGCAGCAGGGAGTAGACGATACGATATTTCCCCAGACACTCGAAATCGATTATGTGCGTGTTTACCAGATGTTTCAGAAACAGGCTATTCACGGGCCTGCCGAGGTATACGCATCGCAGGAAGATATCACCTATACTGTCAATGAATTCGAAGGAGCCTCATATACCTGGTCATTTCCTCAAGGAGTGACAATAACCGGCGGACAGGGTACCGGATCGGTAACGGTGAACTGGGGCGAAAATCCGGGAACAATTACTGTTTTACAAACGTATGATGATGTAAGCTTTACAAGTTCACTCGAGGTCAGTATAGTAATGCGGCCCGGCGACGGACCTCTTATTATAAAAAGCAATGAAGATGAAATAGGCAACTGGTCGATTGAACCAGGTGAAGGAAACACAATCGAGATGGAATATGAAGAATAGATTTTTTTTCTCAATCATTGCATGTATCTTACTATGTTCAGATTGCAGAAAGGACGATCCGCCGGTAATAGCTCATTCACATCTGACAAGGATCGATTATACAGTGAATGAGCCATTCGAAATGCCTCATATTGCATTTTCACTGAATAACAACTATGATCTGACAGGCAACGCCCGATGCTCTCTTATATTGGTAGCAGATGAACATGCCTCGTCCCTGAATCTCATGATCATGCTGGAAGATGAATCGGGCCATCGTACCGATGAGTCACCCTTCATAATTGCCGAAGAGGAAATTATTAAAGATGACCATTCTCATACCTATTCTTATGGATTCAGTACCAGCTTGCAGTCTTCAACGAGCAATACAAGTGAAATTGATATCCGAAGGATAAAGAAAGTATTGGTTTTCATCAATGCAGGAACAACAGGGAAAGTATCCAAGGGATATTTCTGGCTCGATAAGGTTCAGTTTGATCAGGATTAGGATATACAACACATTAGAGTTAGACTGTATTATCGAAACATGTTATATTGAATGGGTCTGAATTATTGAAACACCAAGGATTGTAACAATTATTTCGTAATTTCGATCGTATAAATCAATAAAATTTCGGGTATGTTCTCATTATTCAACAGATATCCTGAAACAGGAAAGATAATTGGCTTAAAACGGCCAAAGGGGATAGCTTATGTACTATTCTTAATTGTTGGAATTGCCTCATTGTTATGGTTTTTAATCAGGGTTATCCCAAAGCCCAGCAGAATTTCATATCCCTGTATGAAAGCGACCATGCCGATTGCATATTCATTCATTGTGTATCTGTTATCGCTCGGAGGTTCGTTCCTATTTCTGAAAAAAGCGGTCAATACAATACGCAATCGCCAGTTTTATTATGGGGTACTCATTTTATGCATCGCAGGACTATTCGGTCTGTATGCCATGATCAATAACAGGTCACAGGTGAATGCTTCAGGAGGTCCTTCAGATAAGTTTGAGGATCCGCTTGGCCCCAATGCCCCCATTGGTGAACCCAAGGGAATAGTTCCCGGCAGGGTAGTATGGATCT
>Ga0299912_10004238_pt1 | contig 11730 bp, 12 predicted proteins | sample RVTome_2_FD_207667 | JGI IMG/M metagenome (GOLD analysis project Ga0299912, IMG submission 207667) | Soil microbial communities from uranium-contaminated site in the Upper Colorado River Basin, Wyoming, United States - RVT95D214 (version 2) ... | reverse complement strand
GAGACTTCTTCTTCCTTTGGTTCTGTTTCTCCACCTTTACCTTCTACCCTCTTTTTTCCCTTAGTTTTGGCTTCCACGGTGATGGCAAAATCTGGACAACGAATCTCACACCACCCGCAATTGGTACATTTTTCAATATCCTTCACATAAGGATTCCCAGCTTCATCTTTGGCCAAGGCACCTGTTGGACAGAAAGCGACGCAGATTCCGCAACCTTTGCACCAGGCCTTATAAATATCGATTTTTGGCTCTTCCTTTTTCTTCCTGGTTTCAGCCACTTTCAACTCCAAAAGGACTCCTCCAAGGGAGAAGACTTAGCATGAGGTTGCCTAGTCTGCAAAATATCTTTTAAATTTGCCATGAGGGCTTCGTTATCCACGAACCATGAAAATGGTCCTTGGGCTAAGGCAACGGTTACGAAGCCTGTTTGGTTTAGGGATAAAGGGTTACGTGAGGTTCTTAAGGCCAAAAACGTAACCGAATGACGAAACGGGCCTCTTTACCTTTACCGTATAACAAAATCCTTATTTTCTTAATAATGATAAATGAAAAGCGGAAAGATTGTCAAAGGGTTTCAATGACGGCAGAGGCGAACTCAGAGCATTTAAGCTTTCTTGCTCCTTCCATCTGGCGCGCAAGATCGTAGGTAACCGTCTTGTTGGAAATCGTCTCCTCCGTGGCTTTTCTGATTCTCTGTCCCACCTCATTCCATCCTATGTAGTCAAACATCATTGCCCCAGAAAGGATGAGAGAGCCAGGATTGATCACGTCCTGATTGGCATATTTGGGAGCAGTTCCGTGGGTGGCCTCAAAGACGGCAGCTCGATCACCAATATTTGCCCCAGGTGCCATGCCCAAACCTCCCACTTGTGCGGCCAATGCATCGGACATATAGTCTCCATTGAGATTGGGCATGGCCAACACATCGTACTCTTCCGGCCTTAAGAGAATTTGTTGGAACATTGCATCCGCGATCCGATCTTTAAGAACGATCTTCCCTTCAGCAAGATTCGTTACCCTCTGATCAACCAATCCACTCTCCAGCAAAATATTTTCTCTAAATTCTTCTCGCGCCACCTCATAGCCCCAATCTCGGAAAGCACCTTCCGTGAACTTCATGATATTCCCCTTATGAACCAATGTGACACTCTTCCGGCCATGAGAGAGAGCATATTGGATGGCCATGCGTACCAGGCGTTTTGTTCCAAAACGACTGATCGGTTTAATTCCGATGCCGGAATCTTCCCGTACCCTTACACCCATCTCTTTCTCGAGAAACCCCCTTAATCGCAGCGCCTCCTTTGATCCAGCCTTCCACTCAATCCCTGCATAGACATCCTCGGTATTCTCCCGGAAAACAACCATGTCTACCTTCTCAGGGTTCTTTAATGGACTCGGGGTTCCTAAGATATATTTCACTGGACGAATGCAGGCATAGAGATCGAGCTTCTGTCTCAATAGCACATTGATACTTCGAATTCCTCCTCCCACAGGCGTGGTGAGTGGCCCTTTGATACCGATTTTATATTCCCGAATCGACTCGATCGTCTCCTCCGGAGCCCATTCCCCCTTCAGTTGGAAGGCCTTCTCTCCTGCATAAACCTCGAGCCAGTGAACTCTTCTCTTACTACCATAGCATTTCTCTATCGCTGTATTGAAGACACGAACCGATGCCTTCCAGATGTCCGGTCCCACCCCATCCCCCTCGATATAGGGAATGATCGGTTGATCAGGGACTTCAAGTCTTCCATCAATGGTATGTTGAATCTTTTCTCCGGTCATTTTCCTCCTCACTATTTATTTTCAATCTTCTTTACCGCTTAACCCAACCTACTTAATAATTAATTGAGTAATAAGATTCATAAATTCACTGGGAGTAACAATATGGATATTGTGAAATTCTTTAACAAGAAAGTGGTGGATATTGCCAGATATGAGAAAATCAGCCAGAAAAAGCATCAATAAGTTTAGTCATAGATTTTGTCTGCATATTGATCCTCCAAAATGAACTAATTAGTTAACTGTTGAGTTCATTTAATAATAGCAGGAGATAATTTTCTAGTCAACGAAAAATCGAGATCCTCTGAGAACCTTGGAGAACCGTAACAGAGACGGAGGGCGGTTTCACCTTTGAAGATCAGATATCGGCCAAAAGGTGATTCATGAAGTCCCTTCAGGATGATGAGTTCCCAGTATTCACGGATCACCTGAGTCTTATCAATCTTAAGTTCCCGGGCTTTTTGTTCCGCAATTAATTGTTCCATATTTCTTAACAAATATGTTAAGTAATTTGGAATTATTTGTTAAGGATTTATTGCCTGGATTTTTCCCTCCTCACTTTATCCGTTCGGATGACCCTGAAGAGCCCCTTTCTCTGCCTATGAATATTTGTTTCTTCCATGTGAGCCTAAGTATGGGGGTAAAATCTTTATCCTTTATTAATCCCAAACTACTTGGCCTTCAACCAACTATTCTGCAAAAAAGAGGACTCAAGTGGATAATCTAAAAGTATCGGAAATCAAAGGGCTGGCTAAAGAAAAGACCAATATCACTTTTTTTACAAAGAAGGTGACAGAAAGTTGGACTTTGAAGCTTTCACAAAGCGTGAGGTTTACGCCTTATCAGAAGTTGATGGTTAGGGGTTGAAAGAGAGCATAATCAGGATAGGGAGGAACCTTATGGCCACCCCCTCCCTCACCACTGTACATACGGATCACGTATACGGCGGTTCGGCAGATTAGGTCGAGGTGGTGTGCGCACCCCAATCGGAGCGTCTTTCCCTATTGCGCCAACGGCGAGTTCGTCCTGTATATCCGGCTAATCACCCCAATACCTCGCCGCATGCTATCTCGCAGCTCCACACCAGGACACTACTTCTGATTCATCACACTCTATTTGGTGAGTTTGGACTCATAACGCTCAAAATCATGAAAGGTGTGAGTTTTGGCATCATACCTAACCTGACCAAGCACATTCACCTCTCCGTCCTTCAATAATAGCTGAGCCCAAACAGAAACGTCTCTATTGATATCGTATTTATTCAATACCTTGACAGCACTTTCAATAAAAGTCCTGGTAAATACCTTTGCCTGGTCGAGTGCAACTTCCAAAGTTGTGACTTCTTCGGGAAGAGATTTGATGTAGATCATTATGTAGCAAGAATCCGACCTATCTTGAACGGCTCTTACTTCTACGTATTTGCCATAAAGCCAGATCCGAGCTCCACTCAGTGCATAAATTTCGCTTGTGGCAGCTGGTGGAATCGGCTTATGTCTAGAAACCTCACAGCTAATGCCTGGAAAAATAAATGTAAGGACAATAATGACCAGATACCATTTTTTCATTTTTAACCCTCCTTTCATGGTTTGACGTCGCCAATGACTAAAGCAAATACCTCCAAAGGTGCATGAGAATACCCTTGGAGGCTCATATGGGCATTTTATAAAAACCCCTTCTCATCAATCATCACTCCAAAAGGTTGAGGTTGGGTTGGCAAGGTTAGTTTTCTGAAATCCTATGCTCTGACAAGAGTCTACTAATTTTGAATAAAAACTTCAACAAGAATTATCGATTATCACTTGAAAGGTTGTATCGTAGAACAAAAATGTAAAATCAACATTTCAGGAAGAAAGTACGAGAAGATCTTGTTACAAAGCCATATATATTAGGGAGCGAGTGTTTACGTGGATATCATCTATAACTTCTCTCGTGAGGTAATTTATTCCATACATAGTCTGGCACTTCCGTCAGCATCTCCTGAGGATAATTTGGGTTGGCTGTATATTTTTGTAAGTTCGAATCCACGACATAGATCCTATTCTCCAAAGGGGAATATCGCACCTCTTCACCGGAAAGATAGAGAAAAGGCACTGGGGTCACTGGGGTCAGACTTGTTTATTGATATTCTTTTTTTCTTCCCCCGTGTCAATAGGCAAGTCTGACCCCATTCCTTCCAGTCTGACCCCATTCCTTCCACTTTGCAAAGGAGGATTTTACAAACAATAATTATTTAGGGACAAGCTCTTCGTGATTCTCAAGTGTGGTAGGGCATGAATATAGATTAGCTAAGTTTATTATCTTTGGAGCTTATTTCATTATTTCAGGGTAGGTCTCACACGTGTCTTTCTGTTCACAGTCATCGCAGGCACCATCACAACCGTCGTCTACGTAACTGAATCCCAATTTAGAAAATATCTTGTAAAACTGCTCAGGGTCATGAAAATATTTGTCGAATTCCTTGACCACTTCTTGAAAATTCTTCTCTTTCTTGGGTTTGCCCTTTTTATCCATTATTCATCCGCCTCCCCATATTGAGAAGGGGCACCCCCAATAGACTCCACAATGAAAGGATACTTTTCTCCCTCCTTAGACAATTCAATCCCTTTGAGTTCAACGATAAAATGCCACTCGTCGCCATAATCAAAGAGAAACAGCATTTTCTTCTCGATCTGATCGAAAGCTTTGCTTATTTTCGTTCTCTTGACACCCTTATATTCACTCTCTTCTCCTATATCGGCAAACAACTCATAACCCTCATTTGAATTAGGCCATTTCTTTATGTTGTCATAAAATCCGAAAGGATGGTCGAAATAAAAACCAAAACTATCTACGATGGCTTCTGCAAGGCTATACAATGTAAAATCTCCAGGAATTTTTAAAACTCTGAAAGGCTGCCCTCTAACCTTTCCGTACCAATCGCTTAAGGTCACCTTAATCAAATATATCTTCTCACCTTGTTTTGCATTACGTTTTCTCATATAACCACCTCAAATAATCGAATCTATTTTGTTCATCCCCAAATGAACCTTTTGTCTTCTATTATACAAAAAAGCGACAATATGCCGCAAGGAGATAACTCAACCCTTTGACCTCCCCGGAATGAATGCTGGGACTTGCTTTCGGACCGAGCGTTCGGCTGAGCTCACACCGAAGTCTTGACGCCGCCGAATAGGTCAAAAGAACAGGAAATTCGATAATTGACTAAAAAGGAGAAAATAACAAAGTTGCCTTTCTATGGATGTGGAGGATGACAAAACATTGGACTCCATAACTTTGAGGCTTTGAGCCATTCACCTACAAATCTTGCTCTGGAATGATTCTGGGGTTCAACGATTACGGGTGGAAATCAGGAACTCCAATTGAACAGTTGAAAATCATACCGAAAGATTTTCAGTGGTATGAAAACAGAAGATCTAAAGCAGAAAGTGTGCCACGAAGTTACAGAGGAGATGATGGTAGGCCCCTCGGAGCCGGCTTGCAGGAGCAGTTGCGGCACGAGGCTTCGCGAGAGATGGAGGTAATGGCCCTCCGGAATCGGCACACAGGTACAGATTCCCACCCACCTTAAGCTGCATGGGTTAAGAGCCCTTGCGGTGAGCGTTAAGGAGAAGGCGCAGCAAAGGTTGTGTCAGGTGAGGTTCAAGGAGACGAGCGTAAGCGAACCACTGATGAGGTTCCTAGGTGGCCTGGGATGGCAATTTTGCAAAATTAAATTCGATTCTCCGCGTCTGTATTATCATCATGAATATTCTTTGTTACCCTTTTTTCAATCCACTGAACAAATTCAATGAATGTCACGTTACCAATTGCTATGGCCAAGGCCATATCTACTACCTCAGAGTCAATGCGCATCGAGTATCCGTTCAATTCAAGGAATAGACGGCAAGCCTCCATTCCAGTGCGTTTATTCCCATCATGGAAAACGTGGCTTACGATAATACGCCAACCGATTGCCCCAGCTTTCTCAAAAATTGTTGGATACGGTGTATAATTAAAAAGCGAACCCTGGATTTCTTCAAGTACGTGTTCCAGAGATCCAGGGTTCGCTAAGTTGTGATTTGCTTGAAAAAAAATGCCACCAAACTTTGCGATCATTCGGTGGTTAATTTCAGCAACGTCGCTCAATGTTAATACTTGGAGAGCTCTTCCCATACATCGGCGTGTTCTTTAAGGCTACGCTCTAGACTCGCGAAAACAGCTGATTGCGCCTGGTTTCTTTCAGGTATGGTACCTCGCCTAGGCGCATCACGTAAAAATACCTCACTACACATTGCCACACTTTCAACAGCGATCAAGGTGTTTTCTTCACCCAAACGAAACTGGAAAAAAGGTGTCGTTCCATTACTAGGGCCAATACTATAAATATGTGTAAAATCAAATTCTGGGTGGAACATTTTTACACCTCCATAAACACTACGCTACTTTGTAAAGTTTTGCCTAATTCCCCAAGATTTACGCTGGACCCAAGTGAACTTATTTGGAGTAATCACGGCAACATCGATTTCTCCCCCACACAAGGGGGCGCCAACAACAAACCGAAATCGCCCTATGGCGACATTCACTAGGTATACTGCATAATCAATAGCATCCTGCAGTGGCATACCATTAAAAAGAACTGGATACTGCAACTTACCAAGAAGCCCATAGATTTCTTCAGGGGAAACTTTGAACTTTTCAGCCAAAATATCAAGCGCACCATCATCCCTTCCCCAGTGAAGACGAACGATTGCATCTGTTAAACCGAACCAATTTGCACCAAAATCAGGCTTGCCCCCCACATTGGGGCGAACCTCATTTAGTTTGTCCGAGGCAGGTAGATTAATTAGCCATTGCTCCGGGAAAAACTTCCCTGATGAATAACCGCTCACCAAAATACCTAGCTGGGGTTGTTTTTCTACAGGATGAATAGAGAATTCTTCTGAGTAAAATTTCTTAACGTGGTCCAGAAGACCTGTTGAGATCTCACTTACGCTATATTTAAACCGTTCATCAGCCTTGATCTCGCCGCGAATACGGCATTCCTTTATTTTTTCTTCCTCTTCTTCCAGAGATGGTAGAGCATACTCGTATTCCTTGATCAGACTCTCTACACTGCGTGCTCCAATTAGTGCCATACCCCAAGCCAATGTACCGATCGGATAATCTTTTAAATGGGCCAATTTTCGAACATGGTCATAAGTCTTTAATATCCCTGTAGCGCTCTTCCCAGTCGGATCCTGCAAACTGCCTTGGAGTGCAGCGGTGCTATCCGCAGCTAGTACCAAACCTTCACTTACTTTAACAGAAACACAAACAGTCATCCCTTTTCCCTTATCATTTTGCCTTTAGTCCATTCAAAAGATATCTATAATTATACAATAGAAAACGCATTTTGGAAATCTTCTTGATAAGAAGAATTCGCTTTGGGATGGGTTGAATATAACGAAAAAGAAGGTGGTCTGTCAAGAAGAACCGACCACAAGACATGGGAGTGCCCTCCTCATCCGTTCGAGCGCCACCCCGGCAATAAGAAAGTGAGCAAGGAGATTGTGGGTCGAGCAAAAGGAGCACCGATGATTGCCAATTGAAATTATGCATACTTTAACAAAATGCTGGATTGTTGTGTACAGGAAGAAAGTACGAGAAGATCTTGTTACAAAGGTATAAATATTGGGGAGCGAGTGTTTACGTGGGTATCATCTATAACTTCTCTCGTGAGGCAATTTATTCCATAAATGGTCTGGCACTTCTGTCAGCATCTCCTGAGGATAATTGGGGTTGCTTGTGTATCTTTGTAAGTTTGAATCCACGACATAGATCCTATTCTCCAAAGGGGAATATCGCGCCTCTTCCCCGGAAAGATAGTAATTATACTTATCCAATGCCCTATCCCAATTTCCCGTGTGAGAGCGTAGTCCCCATATGACCACATCCGTAGTCTCTGCCATTGTTTTCGAAGCCTGCCTAAGACGCCTAAGATTTTCATTCAATCGCCCCATAATCTCCTGCTGATTCGGACTCATTGAACCGGCGATCGCATAAAGAACCCTGCTATTTCTTTCAAATAATTCCGGGACGGCATAAAATCCTATCGTATTGACGAAACCTCCGGCGGGTAGAGTGGCTGCATTCACCATCATCCAAAATAAGATTTTCTGTCGCCCACTTTGGGTTGTCTCTCCGATGAAATTTTCAGCCTTTGACGAGTAGCCCTGTGACCGAGAAAATCGCATTATCTCTTCATTCGGCTCTCTCTTATGGATCACCGTACCCGTACATCGATAAAAAGGAAGAAGCTTATTCATAAGATACCCGTAAGGGTCAAATATGCCGGGTTGAGCATCATTGGTTGCTGTGACTCCCATTTTTTCATCGGGTGGTGTTGCAATCAAAGAATAGTTTCCTCCTCCCACGGTCCAATCCGGTGGAACCGCCAAATACATGGTGCGATCGGCACTAAGTTTAACTGTCAATTTTTTTATATCGATCGTGGGAGTCATCTCTTTTCCGACTGAAAAAGATGCACTGGTGTAAAATTGCCCACTTTTTATCGCATTGTAAAAATTGAAAGGCGTAAGCTTTAGACTTCTTAAAACGGTCCGCAAGATGGTATGGTTAGAAACAATCCTTTGGACACCACAAGACGGATATTTCCTGCTCGACGATCACCTGGCTCGTCTGACTGACTCGGCCGCCTATTTCTCTCGTCCTATCGATATTGGGGCAATCCGTGAGAAACTCAACGTTCTGGCGAGTGAACTGTCCCCCCACCCACACAAGATACGTTTAGTGGTGCCGCAGGAGAATGAGCCAATGTTGGAAGCTCACATGCTATCCCCCCTCCCACAGCCATACCGCATCCGGATTGCCAAGACACCTATCAACTCGGGGGACCCTTTCCTCTACCACAAAACAACCCATCGGCGTGTCTATGAGCAAGTCTTGGCAGAGTCTCCCGGATGTGATGATGTTCTGCTTTGGAATGAAAGAGAGGAGGTGACCGAATCCTCCATTGCAAATGTTGTAGTGGAAATAGATGATCGGCTTCTGACTCCTCCTGTGCACTGTGGCCTCCTTCCAGGGATGTATCGATCCCTTTTGCTCGAAGAGGGTAAAATCACAGAGGAGATCATCAACGTTCAGGACTTAGCCAGATGTTCAAGGATATGGTTGGTCAACTCGGTGCGTGGGATGTGGGAGGTCTCGCTTGAGTTCGATAGGGATTTGGAAGAGGAATCTGATTAAAAGTTTATGTAAGAGTAAGCTGAATAGGCCACCTTGAAACAAAAGCTTTTTCTTTATCGATCATATTGTTCATTTACTTCCTTCAGTCTAAGTTGCAATTTTTCCTCTCTCATTCTCATTATAAGGTTGTAGCATGCATCACATAGACCATGCGTTGTTGATTTATCCCACAACGGTTCTTTAATTCCATAATTTTTTTTACATTCAATACAGATGCGGACCATATCGAGCCTCCAATCATTGTGTCTTGGTATTCTATAAGCAAATATCAGGCCATTTAATTTAAAACACTTTAACCCATTGTAATCCATAAATATTTTTAAATATTAACTCAGGCCAAAAGTACTTCGTGGTTGCCTTTAATTGTCACAGAATCATATAAATTTTGTTTTTGACACACCCGCTTAACTGCTTTGCTGCTTGGCTCCAGCCTAGCCCCGGTCTTCAGGACGGAAAGCAACAATTCTCGGTGAGTTTACTACATAGTCTTGAGATGCTTCGCTTCGCTCAGAATAACAGTTGGAGAGTTTCGTAATGTCATTCTGAAGGAGCACTAACGATTAAAGAATCTCGCAGTATTTTACCGAGAGTTGTTGGTTGTAAAAGTCGAGGGGTTGACAATCCCATCCCATTCGTCTATTTTAAAAATATTGGGCCGTTGAGCTCGATTCGTTTTATCCCGACGATGAAATATCATGACTTTTGGCCGGGATGTCGCCCCACATGGATGTTTGATAAAGTAGCATAGGCCATTTCGTGGGGCCCCATAAAAAGATGGTTAAGATCGGAACGAGTGGCTTTTCTTTTTCTGATTGGAAGGGGACAGTTTATCCTACGGATATTCGCGAAAGAGAGATGTTGCCCTACTATGAAAGGGAGTTGGGATTTAATGCCTTGGAGGTCAATTTCACCTATTATACCCTTCCCTCTCAGAAGAGTTTAGCTGCGATGTCTCAAAAGACTTCCGAGAGGTTTGAATTTGTTGTGAAGGCATTCAAAGGGATGACCCATGAGATTCGGAACAAGGAGACTGGGGCGATGGTCGATAACAAGGAGACATTTAAAAAGTTTAAATACGGCCTTATCCCTCTCATTGGTGATGGAAAGCTGGCTTGTGTTCTTGGACAGTTTCCCTATGGATTTTTCCCGAATCGTGAAAGCCTCGATTATCTCCAAAGGTTCAAAGAGCAGATGGAAGACATTCCACTGGTCTTCGAGTTCCGAAACCAAACATGGCTGAAGGCAAATACCTTTCAATTCTTGGAGAGAAATAGAGTGGGATTTTGTATCGTCGATGAGCCAAAACTCCTTAATTTAATGCCCTACGTTCCAAAAGCGACCTCCGAAATTGGCTATTTCCGATTTCATGGTCGAAATCGCAACTGGTTCAATGTCCCCACATCGGTAAGGTATAATTACCTCTATAGTGAGGGTGAGCTGAAGGAATTTATCCCAGATATTAAAGATATTTCTCAGAAGACGGGAAAGACTTTGATTTTTTTTAATAACTGCCATGCTGGCTCTGCAGCTAAAAATGCTGCCCAGATGGCCCAACTGCTCATGAATGAATAGTTCGGAGTAATTAGCTCGGAGTTTGGAGAGATAAAAAAGACTTCGAACTCAAAACCCCGAACCCCGAACTAAAGAAGGAGGAACTGTGATCGAGATGGATTTTAAAAAGGGAAAAGGGCTCATCCCGGTAATCATCCAGGATGCGTCGACGAATGAGGTCCTGATGTTAGGTTATATGAATCGAAAGGCATGGGAAGAGACCTTGAAGACAAGGACGGCAACCTTCTGGTCGAGGTCTCGAAAGAAGCTTTGGGTGAAGGGAGAAATCTCGGGACATTTTCAAGAGGTGAGAGAAGTCTATCTCGATTGTGACGGAGATACGCTCTTACTCAAAGTTGACCAGATAGGAAAGGCAGCCTGTCATAAAGGTTTTCGGAGCTGCTTCCATCATCGATATGAAGATCGTAAATGGACGGTCTCAGGAGAGAGAATCTTTGATCCGAAGGAGGTATATAAAAAGTGAAGATTCTGAAGGTTGGAATTCCAAAAGGAAGTCTGGAGAGTGCCACCATTGAACTCTTTAAAAAGTCCGGCTGGAAGATCTCGATGAGCTCCCGGAGTTATTTCCCTTCGGTAGATGACGATGAGATCCGTTGCACTTTGGTGAGGGCCCAAGAGATGTCGCGGTTTGTGGAGACGGGTACCTTGGATGTGGGTCTGACCGGGAAGGATTGGATTTTGGAGAATGGTTCGGATGTAGTCGTCGTCCAAGATTTGATCTACTCCAAAACGAGCGCATCGCCAGCACGGTGGGTCTTGGTGGTATCGGAGGACTCGCCAGTCCATCAATTGAAAGATTTAGAAGGGAAAAAAATCTTCACGGAGCTGGTCAATTTTACGAAACAATACTTCGCCAAACGTAAGATCAACGTTGATGTGGAGTTCTCCTGGGGGGCGACCGAGGGAAAGGTGATCGAAGGCTTGGCCGATGCCGTCGTGGAGGTGACCGAGACAGGCAGCACTCTGCGGGCCAACGGGCTCCGGATTGTCGAAGAACTGATGCAGACCAATACCCAACTGATTGCCAATCGAGAGTCTTATAAAGATCCCTGGAAGAAGGAGAAGATCGAACAGATCTCGTTGCTTCTTCAGGGAGCCCTTCGAGCGGAAGGCATGGTGGGGCTGAAGATGAACGTCTCGGCGAATGATCTTAAA
>Ga0299912_10004237_pt1 | contig 11731 bp, 7 predicted proteins | sample RVTome_2_FD_207667 | JGI IMG/M metagenome (GOLD analysis project Ga0299912, IMG submission 207667) | Soil microbial communities from uranium-contaminated site in the Upper Colorado River Basin, Wyoming, United States - RVT95D214 (version 2) ... | reverse complement strand
ACTTCGCTCAACATGACTGGTGCGACATACCACTATCTGTTTGTTATTCATAGCCGATACTCATATAATTTTTTATTGTCTTATATTTTATTCTGCAATTTCATCTTGGAACAGGATTTTAAAAAAGGATAATTAAAAATAACAAATATTCATAAGAATATGCAAAAAGATTTCAGCTACTTAGGTACTTGATATACAGAGTGAAATTTATAATAGTAAGGAAAAAATTTTATTGCAGAGATCAATGTATACCGAATCTGAATTTATCAAATACAATTAGTAGCTGAAATTAAAGAGATCAGTTTTATTTTAGAGACTGTTTAAATTTTTATATTTCACCTTTAATGAGACCTGATTTAACTTTTATGTTTTCGTCGCATTGTAACTCAAATCTCTTATAAAACCTGGCAAATGCGACGATTTTTAATTCATCATTAAATCTACGGGCGTTGCCCGTGGCTATTAATACCTGCCGGCAGGCAGGTTATAACCCTACAGGCTGTTTTTATTGAATTTTCAACAGTCTCTTAAAACTACAATCAGTAAATCACTTGGCCTATTGTTTATGTCTTTGCTCCTTTTTCGATAAGTACAGCTTCATACAGGCTGGCAAAAGAGCCTTTTATCCACATAATCGCAGGAAGAACACCTACAAACAACATGGCCAATCCGATAATGAAAAGAAAAAACGAAACAAAACCCATAAAGAAGATTGTCCACCCGTGTCCCTTTGTTAGTCTCCAGCTTTCCTCAACAGCCATAATGGGATCCAGTTTTTTATCCATTACAAGGTAAGAGACAAAGGCAAGCCGGCAACCAACAATGATTCCCGGTACAATAAGAAATATGATCCCCAGCATAACCAATGCAGCAGTTAACAAATTGGCCAGCACAATGTATAAATAGTTTTCTTTAAAACCTCTGATCAGTGTTTCAAATTCCGGACGGATATCCCGCACAGCATGAACGAATATCAGATTGCCTCCGTATCTGAAAACAGGTACTAAAAGCAAACTATAGGCCAGGGCAAATATTCCGAGTATGAATGCCAGTATACCAAATGCAGCCATGCCGGAACTGAAGAAGTTAAAATCATGAAAATCCCAGTTAAAGTGTTCCGGCTTAAAATCCAGGTTTCCCATCTGCATAGGTGCCATTATTATACCTACCACAATAACGACCAGCAGGAGAATTAAAAAATATTTCATCATGGTATTCCATCCATGATCAAAACTACCTCCAAAAGTCGGCAGCATTTTTTTTTGTTCATTCGTTTCCATCGTTTTGGTTTTTAAATTAATAATCTATTAAAACAATTGACAAATCTATACTGAAGCATTTCAATACCCGTCATACTTTAGTAGTGTTTTTTGAAATTCCTACTTAAGTATGTATACCATAACTTTAGTCGTGTTTATTTTTACGCTCCAAAACTATTTATCAAATCTGTAACTTTACCAGATGATTTACTATCTGATCACAGTTGTTTTTATCCTGTCAGTCGCTATTGCATCGGGTAGTATTGTTATATCATCGCAGTTACGAATTACCTATAAATCCGATTTTTTTTCAACATTATTATTCTTCCTGGCATTTTATTTCACATTTGGATTTTATGTCATATGGGGCCAGGTGATCGTCAACTCATTCCTGATTCATTTTGTTAGTCAGGAACTTTTATTAAAAATAACTGATATACTGGTGTTGCTGGGATCACCTTTCCTGGTATTCGCATCGTTAATGTTTGTAAAATTTACAAGAGAACTATCCGGACGAACTACCCGTAATTCTTTTGTATTCTGGTTCCTTTTAATTAATGTGCTGCTAATTGTCGGTCTAGGATTTAGCGTATTTAAGTACCATTATATGAAAGTTCCTGCCATTGTCAGATATTATGTTATATTGCTGAGCTTTTTCTATACTATGTTGGGTACTTACTATTTACTTTCCTCAAGGAAAAAACCTGTCAAATTCAGGTACAACGATTTAAGAAATCTTTCAACCTGGCTGATCATACTGATGGTAATCCAGAACATCCTGCTGCTTTTTTACGATAACAGTATTCTTTTAGCATTGTCCTTTATATTTTTCTACTTTCTTTATGGAGGCTTTCTTCCCGTCTACATTAAATATAAAGCCAACTTGTCAGAACTTTTCTACAAAAACTCAACCAGTTTCTCATTTGAAAAGTTTTGTGGAAGGTTTGAAATTTCAAGAAGAGAAACAGAAATTATCACTGAAATTTGTAAGGGCCTTTCCAATCAACAGATTGCTGACAAATTATTTATAAGTTTACAAACCGTGAAAGATCATACACATCGGATTTATAGTAAAATCGGATGTTCGAGTCGTGCCTTGTTAATCCGGCTGGTCAACGACAGTATTTAAAGAGCAACTTTCCTAAACAGTATTACTAAAATGAGAATGTATCTCTGCATTTCTTAGTCTTAACACATAAAAATGTTTTTTAAATAAAAACCGGCTCATTTGAGCCGGTTTCTTTATATTGATTTAAACATTCTGTATAAAACATCTATTGTGTATATTCTTCCCATCCCGGAGTTTGTGTCAGAACGCCTTCCGAGAGTGTGATTTCGGTTTGTGGAATGGGCAGGAAACCACCTGTTTCGGGCCTGTACGTATCGTTGTAAATAGCCTCCACTCCAATATTCATCACAGGTATATTCACTACCTCCGCATGAGCCGCTTCAGCATCGTGCCATCGCATCAGGTCGAAATGGCGTAATCCTTCAAAAGCCAGTTCGTGCCGGCGTTCGAGCTTGATATCTTCGAGTCTCGGGCTGCCAATAGGATCCAACCCGGCACGGGTCCGGACCCTGTTAAAATATTCAGCAGCATTCGATCCTCCTAGTTCAACCCCCATCAGCAAAATATCGGCAAACCGGATCAGCACATCATCCTGCATATTCCAGAGCTGCATATCATTTGGTGCATTATACTCAATAAAAAAGATACCAGCTATTCTACCCTCGTTAGCTGTAGTTCCCGGATCATCTAAGATACTATCGTATATTGGCATGTATTTTTTTTGCCACAGGCCGGTTTCGTGCATCTGGTTATCGGAACCCCATATAAAATTCTCCGGAATGGAACCTTCGTCGGGACTCGAAATATTAACATTCAGAATGGAACCTTCTCTTCGGATATCGCCTTCCTCAAAGCTATCCCACAATTGCGGATTAACAGGGCCTCCGCCCCAGCCTTGTCCGAACGGTATATACGATTGCTGTCTCAAACCCACATAAAGTGAATGCTGGTTTGAATAACTCAACTCCTGGCCTTGAGGAGGATTCCAACCTCCATAGGGAGAGTATTGAATTGCAAAAACCGTTTCAAAGTTTCCAAGGCCACCTATCGAGTCTGCATATTTAAGATTGTTATTTGCAGTATAAGGATATCTTTCGACAGCAGCGTAAGTCCAGTTATTCCTGAAGTCGGGAAGCAGATCGTGGCCGCTGTTATCCACACAATCGTCGATCCATGCAATTACATCCGATTGTGTAACGGAACCTCCACCGGGAAGGGGAATTTCCGATTGCACATAATAGCCTGTATAGAATAAAAACACACGGGCCATCAATCCTTCGGCAGCCCACTTTGTAGCATGGCCCAATCGCGTAACTGGTATACTCTGATAGGGAGTTGAAGGCATAGTTTCAATCGCTGTTTTCAGATCCAGCGCAATCTGGCCGTACATTTCCTCTGCCGATGCCCGTGGGGTGTTTGATGGAATAGACTCAAGCTTTAATGGAACAACGTCGAAGAATTGCGACAGTCTGAAATAAAAGTAAGCACGAAGGAAATACGCCTCACCCAGCGCCTGATTCTGTGCATCTTCATCCGTGTATTCTGCCTGGTCGAAACGTTTTAAAATCATGTTCACACGGAGAATTCCCTGCCAGTTTCTTCCAAAGAGTTCCTCGTAATAATTAGGTTGAACAAGAGTATAGGCATCGGTGGAATGAAACCCGTCGTCGTTTGATCCGCCGCCTCCAAAGCAGTCATCTGACATAAGCTCTGCCACAATAAAGGGATTGTTATTTCCCGCATCGAGGGGAATAGCAGCATATGCCCCGGCAAGCGCTTCTTCAATGTCGGCAGAGGTTAGGTAATAGCTTTCATCCGACTTCTGGTACAGGTTCTTGGTATCCAGAAAATCTTCACTACAGCTTATCGCTAAAAGTGCTATTGATATTAGATATATTATTTTTTTCATGACAATTCACTTTACGAATTAAAAGGTAATGTTTACACCAAGCATAAAAGTGCGTGACTGCGGATATAGACCCAGATCGATTCCAGAACTCCAGGGATAATTATTATCCGGATTATCTTCATCGGTCGGGGAATAACCCACCTCGGGATCCATTCCTGGATACTTAGTAAAGGTATACAGGTTCTTCGTAGCACCATACACACGCAACTCCTCAACCGGTAGCTTTTTAAAGAGCTGACAAAAATCGTAGCCGATGGTTAGATTGCTGATCCGGAAGAAATCAGCATCGTAGATAAACATATCAGATATCAACTGGTAATTCCTGTGACTACCACGGTATATGCGTGGGTACCTGTCGGAAGTTCCCTCACCATGCCAGCGTTGCTCATAGACTTCGGTTGTATAATTATGGCGATAACTATCATTAGAACGGTAATTTTTAGCAATCTGATGCCCTGCCATTCCATTACCTGTTAATTGAAGATAGATACCCTTGTATTCGACATTGAACTGAAGGCCGAAGATAAAATCGGGGTGAGGATTCCCGATCATTACCTTGTCCTCGTCATCGATTACACCGTCGTTATTCTGGTCGACAAATCGCAGATCGCCCGGTGCAACAGAAGTATATGGAAAATAAGCAGAATCACCAACATTCGTTCCCTGGCTGTTCCACTCATATACTTCCTGATCATTTTGCATTACACCATCGGTTTCATAACCCCAGAAGTAACCTATGGGATAACCCGCTTCGGCACGAAACATTTCGGTTGTTCCCTGGCTGAGTACACTTGATGGTCCGTGAAAAATCGAATCTTCACTGGGTACTTCGATCACTTCATTTCTATTGTATGCAAAAGTTCCGGTTATTCCGTATTTTAACTCTCCGGCACGTTCGTTCCAGCGCAGCATGGTTTCGATCCCCGTATTACGGATTAAACCGCCATTGATCCAGGGAGCCCTTGTCCCATCCATGGCCGATGATATTTTTTCCACCAGCCAGTCCTTGGTATCTTTCCGGTACCAGTCGACTGAAAACTGGAGCTGGTTATTTACAAAGTTCATATCCAACCCGATGTCTGTCTGTTCCGAAGTTTCCCAGCTAATATCCGGATTCGGAACCTGGTAAGGTGAGGAACCTACCGTAATAAGAGAATGATTGGGGCCAAAGAAGTAATTTACTCCTTCAATTTCGATCGATGAAAGATAAACAAAGTCCCTGGGAATATCCTGGTTGCCGTTTTGCCCCCAGCTAGCCCGCAATTTCATAAAATTCAGCCAGTTGCTTGTGCTCTCCATAAACGATTCGTTGGAGAGTACCCAACCGGCAGAAACAGAAGGAAATCTACCCCATCTATGTCCCCGTGCAAAATTCGAAGACCCGTCGAAACGCATAACAACTGTGGCCAGGTACGTCTCTTTGTAATCGTACGATAGACGGCCAAAATAGGAAAGCATGGCCCAACCGTATTTATCCCTGCCACCGAAATTAGCCAGGGTAACATTATCTTCATCGAGCGGATCAAAATTATCTAGGTAGCCATATTCCGGATCCTTAAAGACGCTATTTGCGTTATGGCCATGAATTTCCAAATCAGAAGAGGTTTTGATCGCTTCAGTTCCGGCAAGTATAGTAAACGTATGTACATTCTTCAGGTTGAATATGAAGGAAGCAGTATTTGTAGAAGTCCAAGTAAATCCAGAATACATACGCTGATCCACTTGGTCGTTTGCATTATTGCTTACCTCGCTGTAAGAGTATGCAGGTGTCCAATGTCGGGAAGAGCCATACCAGTTGTTGATCCCAAACGAAGAACGCAATCGCAGATTTTTGATGGGTTGTAATTCAAGGTATGCATTCCCTATAATCGTATTGTTATTGTTGGTATTATTTTTAGACTCAAGTTCCATCTGAGCCACCGGGTTCGATTCCTGAGAATTCCAGGGTATGGCATAATTGTAAGGATAAGCACGATCAGTCAGAGAATCGGCGTACATGGGTAAAAACGGGCTGGCAACCAGCATATTATGAAGGTCGTTCCAGTAGATATTCCCAGTACGAATTGTAGGATTCTTCTCGTTGGTATAGGTGAAAGTTTCACCAAGGACAAGAAGTTCTCGTCCCCCAACCTTAAACAGGATATGCTCACTATTAATACGCAGGTTAATACGTTTGTAATCGTTGTTGACCTGTTTCCCAAGAACCCCCTGCTGATCCAAGTAGGAAGCCCCAAGTGAATAAGTTGATTGTTCCGATCCCCCGGTAACATTTAACACATGACTCTGCACAGGTGCATTTCTATCTTCAATTTCTTTGTACCAGTTGGTTCCTTCCCAGGTACCATTTTCGATTGATTCCCAATCGGGAACCTGTGATGCAAAATCGTAAGGTTCGAATCCTGCATTTATATTCCCTTCATCCATTGCCTCGGCATATTGCTGGGCATTTAATAATTCGGGCGGGTTGTAGACATTCTGCCATCCGTAATAGCCACTATAGTTGACAACCGGGGCAGTATTTCTCTTACCTTTTTTGGTTGTTACCAGTACTACACCGTTTGCACCGCGTGATCCGTAAATTGCTGCAGAAGCTGCATCTTTCAGAACATCGATATCTTCAATATCGGAAGGACTTAAATTATCGATATCTTCCACGGCAATTCCATCGACAATATACAAAGGATCGTAGTTGCCAATAGTACCAATTCCCCGTATATAAATTTTATTTCCGGATCCGGGCACGCCATTGTTCTGGATAATACTTACTCCCGGTGAAAGTCCTTTGAGAGCGTCCATACTTCCGGTGGTATTTAGTGTTTGGATGTCTTCACCGCTTACATTCAGGTTGGCACCTGTATTCAATCGCTTCTTCTGAACACCATACCCGATCACAACCACCTCGTCGAGACCTACAACGTCCTCGGCCATCGCCATGTTAATCACCGTGGCTCCCGAAATGGTAACTTCCTCGGTAAGGTATCCGACATAACTAAATGCAAGAATATCGCCCGTACTGACATCAATGGAATACATTCCCTCAATGTCGGTGATGGTTCCCGTTGAGGTACCTTTCAGTAAAATTGATACTCCGGGCAGGGGATCACCTGTAGTTGCATCGGTAACCTGTCCGGTCACAGTCAAAGTTTCCTGTTGCGTAAGAGCAACATTTGTTGGTGAGCTGAACAGACTTGTTTGCAGCAGTATACCTAAAGCGGTTAAAAGCGCAATAGTCCATTCAGGTTTTTTACTTTTGATTTGCATGTTTTAATTAGTTAGGGTTATTATTATTATTTGCAGTATATATTATACACTTGAGTATATCATTTCCGTGATCAGGCACACACTGCAAAATTTTGCGCTAAAAATAATAAAGTTATTGGTTTAACCCAAAATACGCAAAAGAAAATGCGTATTCGATAATCCCGATAATTATCGGGATGTAATCAATCCCGAAATCGGGTTTGAAACAAGCACTAAATCGGTCCCGAACGTTTTCGGGACAACTAAATCAGATAGTTCGGCTTATACTTCGCCTCCTACTGATTAATTTGGGTTTAATTTAATTTTCTGTTTGGGTCTTTTGCGCGGAAGTGAGGTATATGAATATATCTCAAAGTTTTATAATCCTGAAATTCGGGTTTAGTTAATGTAATTTATTCTGGTTTAATGTAGTATCGGAAAGAATTTTATTGGAATTACGATCTATGATTTGATTACCGAAGAAATACTATCTGAAAGAGTAATCAAGTTTTCAATGTAATCCGTAGTGAATCAATTGATTATTTCAGGTTGATTATAATTATCGTACTCCTTTTCTTCATCGATTTTATTCTATTTAGATTGAATGAACAACAGTACCTCCTTAAGAAGTGACAAGCTGTTTATCTCATAATCTGGTTTCAGATCCGGATCATCACAATTTTTATTATTCCTGTTGATCCAAATAGACCGTATTCCCGCCTCTTTTGCACCTTTAATATCAGTTTTTAATGTATCTCCTACCATAATGGTATTCTCTGAAGTACTCTTCAGCAGGCTCATCGCTTCGAGGAATAAGTGTGGATCGGGCTTGGCAAAACCATATTCACTGGAAATCACAATAGCACTAAAATAATGTCTCAAATTGCTCCCATTGATTTTTTTCCACTGTAAATCCGTCGCCCCATTCGTTATTAGGCCAAGTTTATAATGCGGCTTTAACTGTTCCAAACATTCTATTGAATCGGGATATACGATATGTTTTGTATTTCTGATTCTTTTGAACGAATCACCCAACTTCTGTGCAATACTACCATTGCAGATGCCAAACCGTGACAGTGCATTCTCCCAGGATTTTATTCGATATTCACCAACGAGACCGGAAAGCAATTTCAGGTTTATATCGGCACCATCAAAATCTGCCCACAATGCCTCCCATGAACTGATCCCGACCTTCAAACAGTATTCAATAGTTGGTAATTCGTACCAGAGTATCCTTGCCTCTTCCCTGATAATTCTAACAAATTCATTTTCATCTATTCCCAGGTCGAAGCTTTTGATGATTTCAATGAATGAATCGCGGGCTGAATCCCGCTCCACAAGTAAGGTATCATCCAAATCGAATAGTATGGCTTTATATTGATTCATGCAAAAAAAATGAAATGACTATCGGTAATCATTCACAATACCTAGCTAAAATAGTCATCCAGAGCGGAGTCGAAGGATGGCTATTAATAGCTCATGTTTCGACTTCGCTCAACATGACTGATGCGATATGTAGCCAGATGTTTGTTAATCGTAACCGATACTCATTTAAAATAAATTAAAATTATTTGTATCCATTACTTACCAGATACGAATCTGATGTTAAGTTACACCAGAATTACCTGAAATATATCATCCCGATCGGAAACCTGGTTTGGTGACCTGCTGTGAAGAGTTACTATATTCCCAATTCTATGTTTTTACCGCTATAACTCCAGTATTTTCCTGTACTGACATCAACATGTACCATTCCATCGCAGGTACTATGAAAACTCAGCAAATAATTTCCCAGATCGAGCATAAACGTCCCATCGGCCTTAAGGTTTTGTGAAAATGCATTACCGTCGACGGGATTCCTTGTGCAATGTGAATTATTGAAATACGTTCCAATCATCGAATGATAGATAATGCCTCCCGAAACGCCTTGTACTTCGGCAATCTGGCCTCCACCATTTACGGTAAAATCATCATCATATACTGTATCGGAACTACCTGCCTGATCGATGGTGACAAACCATACATTCTGGTGTACCGCCGCAAAGGCATCGGTGGGCTGTTCTGCATCGAGGCGGGCCATTTCTGTATTAAATTGCGGACGACTTAAATTCAGATTCAGAAGTGTATCGGAACCATATCCTATTACAATATCCTGCCGGGCAAATAACGTTAAAATATTCCCTTCAATCTCCCGTTCTATAACAGGAACAGTATAGATCCCACCCAGCTTAAATTCCCCTCCGAGTATATCGATATCGGTGAATACCATTGATATTACCCCTCCGTTTTTATCACCTATCCCGCCGATCACAATATCACCGATGCCGGAATTAAATGAAATAGGATAGTACGAATCGATTCTGACATACAGGATCCATGAACTGGAATATTCATCGGAATTGTTCGTGATTGTAATAACATTGCCAGGTAATTCCTCTCCCTTAAAGGCAGTCATGGCCAATGAAGCGCAATAGCCTATCGCCGCTGATGTTTTTAATCCCTGTCGCAACGACTCAAGTTCGGGTTCCCGGGTATTTTCTCTTATTTTTTTACAGGAAAGTAAAAGTAATAGAATGAGCAGACCGGATATTTTATATTTGATTCGTGATGGCATTTTTATCATAAAGCATTGTTTAAAAAGGATAAGGAGTCTGCCCTGAACTCAGGGAAAAATGGTCCTGGTTTATCAATTAAATAATACGTCCTTCCCTTTTGCGTTTTCGCCCTGCGACATAGACAAGTATCATAATCCCAATAAAAACCGAAAGAAGAAGTGCCTTTGCCCCAACAATCAGATGTAGCCTGGTTTTTAGCAAAGCTTGTTCCTCAATAGTTTGTGCAATGGAAATCTGGTAACGCAGGTCGGCATTATTGATTTGTCTGATGATGGACCCGTTATCGAGAGGCCATCCATTGCCGTTGAAAAGTGAAGTAAAAGCACTATTCCAGTCGTTCTGATAGGGACTGATCAGGGCTGACAGAAAAACAGCAATCAAGATCACAGGTGTAACATATCTTAATATATACTTAAAGATAATGGATATATTAATATCCGAGCCACGGGTTATCTCTTTCCATCCCCTGCTCATGCCGAATACCCAGGAAAACAAAATAACTTCCATCATGGCAAATAAAAATAGTGAAACGGTCCCGGTCCAGTAGTCGTATTGGTCAAAGACTCCCTGATTAAAGAATAAAACTGTCGGTAATCCCAGGATCAATATAACCAATCCGAAACTCCAGGAAGCTTTCTTTTCAGACCACCCGAATTCATCCTCCATAAAACTCACACAAGGTTTTCCCATAGCCAGGGATGAAGTAATACCCGCAAAAAAGAGCAGTAAAAACCACATGATTCCTGCTGCTATTGATAAAAACGGTCCCCATTGACTGAATAAAAAGGGAATCACCTTAAATCCGAGTGAGAGCCCACCCAATCCGGCAAGTTCTTTTACCTTATCGATTCCAAAATAACCCACCGAAATAGGAATAATAATGGCAGCTCCGATAACTACCTCAACAAATTCGTTCATCCATCCGGCCGACATGGAATTTAAAGCAATATCATCGCGTGTATTGATATAGGATGAATAACACTGAATGGAACCCATACCAACTGATAGGGTGAAAAAAATCTGGCCCGCTGCAGCCAACCACACTTTAGGGCTCCAGATCGAATCGTATGAAGGTGTCCATAAAAATTTCAGTCCCTGTGTTCCGTTGAATAAGGCTCCCTCGTGTCCTGCTTTTATGGTAATGGATTTGATTGCCAGTATAATCCCGAACAGGATCAGTAGGGGCATTCCGATCTTCGCCACCTTCTCGATACCTTTCAATCCGTGCGAGAGAATATAAACGTTCAGTAACAGGCAAAGAACATAAAATACAATTGCTTCGTATGGGATGAGAGTTGCCTTATCGAGACTGATATAATCAGTAAATAACATTTCAACCTGTCCCTGCGACATGCCATGAAACGTGCCGGTTGCAGAATGGAAGGTATAGGCCAGTGTCCAGGATTCTATGAAACAATAATATGATGCAATGCCGATATTGCTGAAGATGCCAAATACACCGATATATTTCCAGATTCTCCTGCTGTTGAGACTGTTCAGCATAAAGGGAGTTGAATGATTTCCGAACTGCCCGCTATAGCGCCCTATTGACCATTCGACGAGAAGCAGGGGAATTCCCATAAGTAAAAAGCACACCAGGTAAGGAATTATAAATGCCCCGCCTCCATTCTGTACTGCC
>Ga0299912_10004236_pt1 | contig 11731 bp, 8 predicted proteins | sample RVTome_2_FD_207667 | JGI IMG/M metagenome (GOLD analysis project Ga0299912, IMG submission 207667) | Soil microbial communities from uranium-contaminated site in the Upper Colorado River Basin, Wyoming, United States - RVT95D214 (version 2) ... | reverse complement strand
GGAGAGGCTATCGCCCGGGTTGTCCAGGTTGGGAAGAAAAGGCCGATTCCATCACACCGCGACCTTCGTGAGGGAATGCGGCGAATGCGAAAAGGGAGCGAAAAGATTATCCGTGAGGACAGGGATGCGAGATGAGACAGGTTATCTACTTCGACACGAGTGCTTTAGCCAATCCGTGCCGAAGCGATGGGCTTCTCAGTCGTACGGTTTGACAAACCGGATATTCGCTACCCAGAGAAACAGACTCTTAGATTTTTCAATTATAATACTTTCTTGGCCTCCAACCTATAACCTCCAACCTATAACCTCCAACCTCCCACCTCCAACCCATTTCCTCTAATCTCCCTCCTTCCGCCCTTAGATTCCGTATATCGAGCACAAAAATGTTCAGAAAAAAAAGTGGAAATGTTTTTCCACTCTTAATTCTTTAATTCTTTTAAGCGCTTAAAGACCAGAAGCAAGCTGTCTTGCATACAATCTGGTTACCTTTTGGATACCCCAGTATGATAAATGTACCTCACTAAAATTGCTTCTGTTTTCCAAAAAAACGATTCAGCTTTCAACAGAATCATTTCATACATTACATTTTGAAAAATTAGTAGTTCAAGGCTGCTAAATCAGGATTAACCAACTTCCGGGGTTGGGGGGAGAAGGTATGGGAAGTCCAAAAGCCTGGCATCGAACTATCGGCGCCAGGCTTTTGGTTTTTTCGTGGGTTTTCGTTTTTCGGTTTGACTTTTTATTTACAACTCTAAGCTCTTTGCTCTATGCGCTATGCGTTCATATGGGAAGCTCTATACGGCGGGTATGATCAAACGAATGCTTGGATTCGATCACTTGAGACCATCCTTCAACGGCTTCCTTTTATGTTTGCATGGGTTTTCCCCGGGAAAGAGAGAGTGAGAAAAAAATAGGAGGTACATCATCATGAAGAAAACTTTCTTTCAGAAAAAGGTCCTGCTTTTCATAGCGATTACTCTCATTACATGCATGTCTGTTTTGCCGGGTGCGTATGGGAGTATGTTCACCACAACTCCCCCCACCATCAATGGGAACGCAAGCGAATGGGATTTAGGAAACTCCACGAGAATCCCAGTCACAAATGGATTTGTCCATTTAATGAATGATGCCGATTACCTATACGTCCTAATCGACATAACCAGCGATACGGGGGCTGACGAACTCTGCAATGGCCCCCCCTTCCCCCCCTCCTCAGGCTGGGGTGATTATTTTAATTTGGCATTTGATGTAAATCTGAACAGCCAGATCGATAGTATTGATGTACTACTTGGTACTGCTGGTTGTACTCTTACCCCTTGTCTTTCGTATTATATTGGCTCTCCTTCTTGTGCGGTGTCCACTTGTAACTACCCATCGGGTTATTTGCTGGCCCGCGGGTTTGGTACATCCGTGAATTCTGGAACAGCCCATCGGATCTGGGAACTTCAGATTCCACGGAGCTTGATTTTGGCTACTGCTACCAACAGTCCGCTCCGCTTCGCAGTGAAACTTGGTTCAGATAATCCCTCGTTTACCGCTGACACGCCACCTAATTTTGATTGTAATTTTTCAACGGCTTTTCTTACTGATGTTACTGATCAAATAACCCCCGCAACGTTGGCAGCCGATTATCAGTTTTCTGGGAACGCTCAGGACTCGAGTGGAAATGGTAATAATGGAACAGTAGATGGAGCGCAGCTGACTTACGACAGATTCTGCAATGCTAACAGCGCTTACAATTTTAATGGAGTGAGCAATGGCATTATCGTCCCAGATAGCGATAGCCTTGATATAACCAATGGTATTACGCTCATGGCTTGGATAAAGCCTCGGACCGTGGTGGGAGGTAATGCTCAAGGTTATGTCGTTCAAAAGACAGACCCTGTTGCTGGTGGTTCTGTTTACGATCTAGACATATTCCCAGGAAAAGTCAGAGGAATCATCACATACGGGCCGAGTACTGCCACACGTCTCAGAGAGGGGAACACTCCCGTTATTCCCGACAGATGGCAACATATAGCTATGACATATGATGGGCTCCGGGTGGGGGTATACCTTAATGGCAACCTTGATGGAATTAACAGCACACTCCCTGGGGACGGGGCGCAGCCCATAAAGGTCTCGAATGGAGAAGTGATGATCGGAAAGTATCAAAACACGGCTTTTGACGGCATGATTGACGATGTTCGCATATACAACGGGGTTCTTTCTGTCGATCAGATAGCGGCTTATTATGAAAGCAGTGAGTCTACACTTCCAGATACCGATAATGATGGGGTGCCCGACGCCTGCGACAACTGCCCGTTAGTGGCTAACCCTGGTCAAGAGGACGGAAATGAAAATGGTGTGGGTGATGCCTGCGACCTCACCATCTCCAGCATCAGCCCCGACCATGGCATCGTAGAAAGTTCTCAAGGCTTTACTGTTGTCGGCACGGGGTTTCAAATGGGAGCATCCGTAGAACTGACCAATTTTGTGTTAATAAACCCACCGGATCAGACCTCTATAGATGCCACAATTCTTACCATTTCTGAACCACAAATCACTGGCGCCTTTGATCTCACGGGAACGACTATTGGACAGTATGATGTCGTGGTAACAAACCTCGATGGTCAGATAGCTATTCTCCCCAAAGGGTTCACAGTACTAGGTCTGCCGGTCACTACGGCCTTCCCGGCTGGTGGGACTTACAATAATACTACCCTTAATCCTCTGAAAGTTACCCTAACGGCTAACGAACCAGCCACTATTTGGTATTCAACCGACGGGAGTGATTTCTCTGAGTATACAGGCCCTATTGATATTTCTAATACGACTGCCCTTACATTTTATGCCACCAATGCTGCTGGCACTGAAAATCAGAAGACTGAGGTTTATACGATAAATACGTCATATAACGCGACCACCGTACTCACCACTCCCACCGACAACATGATCATGCCAGTTACGTCGACATTCACTTTTCCCTCGGAAACCCAAACATTTGTGGTAGATTGCCCGAAGGTGAACCATACGCTGACAGATTTGAGTGGCAACCCGCTGCGCCCAGCGGACTATCTCAAGGTTTATGTAATTCCCGACGATATTAGAACCTATTCTGGCGAAGTGTCGGTCACCTGCGATCTCGCTCAGTTGTATCCCCCGGAGGTCCTGGTCCCTGGAAACAACTACACCCTTGAGGTCTGCCACTCCAACTTCTTCCAGCCTCCGGGAATCCAACCCTTCCAGGGATCTATCTGCGCGTCAACCACTGTGTCCGTTACCGCCTCCATCACGACCCATATCATCACGACCAGCGTGGGAAGCCCCGGAGGAAACATCTATCTAACCGGTTCCGTTGTCTCCGGTCCCGTTAGGGTCAAGGACGGGACAAGTCCGACCTTCACCATAACACCCAATACTGGTTACCAGGTGGCCGATGTGAAGGTGGATGGAGTTTCGGTAGGAGCAGTCACTTCCTATACTTTTCCCGCTGTGACTAAAGACTACACGCTCGCTGCAAGCTTCAAATACGCCTTCCGCGGGTTCTTTCCGCCGGTGGATAATTGGCCAGTATTCAATAGAGTGAAAGCCGGGCAGGCCATTCCAGTGAAATTCAGCCTCACCGGAAACAAGGGTCTGGACATCTTCGCCGATGGTTTTCCGAAATCCGAGAGGATCGCATGCGATACAAGTGGTTCGTTGGATGACATCGAGCAAACGCTCACGGCCGGCAAAAGCAGTCTCTCGTATGACCCGGCATCTGACCAGTACATCTACGTCTGGAAGACGGAGAGCGGATGGGCAAAAAGCTGCCGGAAGCTTGTGGTGAAGTTCAAGGACGGCATCGAGAAGCCCGCCAACTTCAATTTCACTAAGTAACTGGGTTGCCCTCTCACCTCCTCCCTCTCCCGTCTGGGGAGAGGGAGGAGGTGAGGGTAGCCGAAGGATATAAATAAATAACGTTTGAAAGTTGAAAGGAGGAATTCCGATGAGAAACAGATCTTGGATATACATTACACTCATGACAGTCACTCTAATAGGAATGAGCTTGCTCCTGAGCCAGGTACCCGCCGAAGCAGGTGCCGTTAGATGTGACAGAAATCCAAGCAACACGACGGACACCGACGGTGATGGATTCACCGATTATCAGGAATGTAACGGTATTACGCTCTTTACCGGCAATCCATTTCTTGGATATAATAGTAAGGGCATAAATCCCCGATCCCAATATCTCGATCCCAATTCGAAAGACCTCTTCGTCATCCTGGTCAGATCAGATGACCCGGGGGGACTCGGGGGCGGTCCTACTAAAATCACCAAGAAGACCGACAATGCTACCGATGTGGCCTATTGGTTTCCGTATGTCTCCAACGCCGCTAACCAGACTAACCAGACGACGGGTTTCGGGCTTGGAATCGCTGTCCACTTGATTTATCCGACCACTACGGCACCAGCGCCTGCCGACCGAACAGTATGTCCAACCTGCGCATTGCCAACTGGCCAAAGCGTCAAGCAAAAAATGATCAAGGTAACTGAAAGTTTGGACCAGACCGCCGACAACGTAATTGGATATACCAGCCTCTGCGGAACTCCAGACGGTCCAGACCTTACGACGGTTTATACCCAAAAGATATATAATTTGCTAAGATCAATCCAAGGAACTGTGCAGCCAGCTACATTGGAGCTTTATATCAAGCACACGATTGCCCATGAAATCGGGCATACGGTTGGCCCCTTGGCACCAGTGAATTACCCAGAATATGGGCAATACCACTATCAATCCGCAGACAATAACCTTATAATGGACCAGTCAGTCTATGTGTCGGGGAGCAATGTCTACGTCGGGACACGGTATACTGCCGGTGACCAAGGAGGAATTCACTTAAAATGAATTTCTTTCCCCCACTCCCCCTTTATTAAGGAGGGTACGGGGGGCGTTTTAGAAAATATCACTAAAAAAACGAAAAGGAGGATCAGACTATGAGGACAAGATTGAGAATGCTGTTTTTTGTGTTTTTGACAGGGGTGATTTTGGGAGCTATGCAACCAGCTTTGCTTTATGGATCAGAGACACCAGGAGGCAACGTCTGGGATCAATTTGTATATACTAAGGCCTTTAAGGGAACCACGCTGAATGGGCCCTTAAGCATCTATTATGAATATACCGGTTGTGATACCACCAATTGCCCCGGGGATTGCGCGGCAAACATGTTCTATATCGTAAAATTGATTAAACAAAACGAAACGACTCCTTATCTGTTCCAGGGGTCGTCCCAGGCATCTCATCCGGACGGAATCTGCATGAAAGATGTATTAGGTCAAGGAGAGGAAATAATCAATTTTTTTGGAAATATTGTTTCGGGTCCAACGTTTTTCCCAAATGGTGTAACAGCCTGGCATTTGACAGCTATTGATAACGGTCAATATAATGATGAAAGTAACCCCCCAAGTAGAGCATTTATTGGAAATGTTGTAATTACAGTAAAGCCTAAAAAATAAAGACGTTTTGAGCGCCTGATTGTGGCCACGCAGTGCTGGGATGGTTTGCACGAGCTATCGCCCTATTCTTTGTTTTTGATCCATGAAGCGCTGAGTTCAATAAGGCGGGTGCTATCACGAATTCTTGTGCCCACTAATCCAATAAGGTTAGTGGGCACATTTGTCTTGTGTGTGCACGAAGAACCCAATCTTGAATTTGGTCGCCGATTCAGGCTCTGGCAGATGCAGGAATCTACGTCGGATGGTCGAGCCCGCTCCATTCGTTATGGTTTGCGTTGGACACGGCGGCTCCCTGATTTATGCCTATTGCTCTATAGATTGTTTTTTGCTATTCTCAAGACGGTGACTGGCTGTGAGGCCATTGTGTCATGATGGTTAACTGAGCCGAGGGACGAGATGAAGAAAGGTTCCAAGTTCGCTGGTCTTTTGTTCTATGCCCTAGTCGCAATTACGGTGGCCATCAGCGCCACGTCTTTTGTCGCTGCTCTATCATGGCTGAACAAACCTTTCCCTGGGTTCCTGGTTTATGCTTTCCCATACGTTGGCTCTTACAGCCTGAAAGAGTGGCCAAGCCGGGAGGCAGGCATTAAGTTCATGGATCGCATCGTTGCAGTGGATGGTCAGCCCGTCTTCAGGGGAAAGGACATATATCAGATCATCAAGGAAAAGCAGCCAGGGGCATCTGTCCGTTATTTGGTGGAGTCAAAGGGGAAGGCCCGTGAAATCACTCTGCCTGTGACCTTATTCAGGGTCAAGGATCTTCTCCTGACCTTTGGCACAATTTTCCCCTGCGGCCTTGTTCTTTGCATTCTCAGCTTCATCGTTATTGTGCTGAAGCCAAATATGGCGAGCAGTTGGATTTTCGCGGGCCTGGGTTTGAGCCTGGCGGCATATTTGATAAGCGGGCTTGACTCTATGACTTCCCATATTCTTGCTCTCCTGAATCTTGTGCTCGCAAGCATCTATCCTTTCGCCAATTTTCATCTGGCCCTTGTTTTCCCTGACAGAAAACCTATTTTGAAACGTTTTCCGGCTCTTGAATACCTTATCTATCTTCCGTGCTTTGTTCTCGCTATGGCATCAGCCGTGTATGTTTTAGCTTTTCCAGAACTCCTTCAAAGCACTGGCTTTTTTGCCTCCATACTCACCTATCCGTTGCTCGGCTCCGTTACCCGCCTTTTTCTTTTTTTCAGCGTGGTGGGTTTTGTTTTTCTCATCCTTCGGTCTGTCTTTAAGGCGAAGGAAATCGAAGCTCGTCAACGAGCGAGAATGATCCTTCTCGGGCTGGTGATTGGCTTTTTGCCACCTGTCGCTTTAATGCTGGGCTCTCATATTTTAAGGCTTGATCCCACCTGGAACTTTTTGCCTTTCCTGGTGATCTTCTTTCCAGCGTCCATCGCCTACTCCATCGTCAGACACAATCTGTTCGATGCGGATGTCATTATCCGGCGCACGGTGGGCTATGTGGTGGTGACCGCTGTCATTGTTGGAGCGTATGCCCTGGTAAGTCTGGGCCTGAACCTGTTCTTAGAGAAATATGAATTAGCCCAATCCAAAGCATTCCCCATTCTGTTTACCCTGGGTGTTATTCTGGTGTTCAACCCGCTTCGCGATCGCATCCAGAGTATGGTGGACCGTATTTTCTTCCGCAAGGAATATGATTATAGTGCGGTGATCGATAAAATCAGCGGTGCAATTACGTCCCTTCTTGACTTAGGCCAGGTTCTCAAACGCCTGACGCAAACTTTCGTCGACGACATGTTCGTGAATACCGCTTCCATCATGCTCCTTCAACCCGCTTCAGCGGAGTACAGAGTCTACCTGGCAGATGGAGAAGGGAAGCAGGAGGTGGAGGGAAAAGCCTTCCCCAGCGATCAACCTTTAATTAAAATTATTGAAGCAGAAAAGAGGGAGTTGACCAAGTATGACATGTTGGAAGATCCAAGATACAGGGAAGTCTCTCAGAGTTGTGTGACGGACCTGGAGGACATCCGTGCCAGCCTCGTCGTTCCACTTGTGTATCAGGACAAGGTAATTGGATTGTTAAACCTGGGAGAGAAGAAATCAGGCAAGCCTTACAACCGGCAAGATATCGATTTGCTCCATGCCGTGGCCAACCAGGGGGCTGTTGCCATCGAGAATGCAAGGCTCTTTCAGGAGAATCTGGAAAAGCAGCGAATGGAGGAAGAGCTCAACATAGCGCGGGATCTCCAGATGAGCATGCTTCCCTCCGCTTGCCCTCAGATCGAGGGATTCACCATAGCAGCTATTTCAATCCCAGCGAGGGAAGTGGGTGGAGATTTCTTCGATTTTATTGAGATCGAAGAGGGCAAGATGGGCCTTGTTGTAGGAGACGTAACCGGGAAAAGTGTGTCAGGAGCACTGGTTATGGCCGCATCACGGAGCGTATTCCGCATGCTGTCCGAGGAGAAGTTTACGGTGGGAGATATCATGATCCGGGCCAACAAGAGGATCAAGAAGGATATCAAGTCAGGCATGTTCGTAGCCCTGCTTTATGCTGTTTTAGATGGGAGAAATCAAATTCTGAGTTTCTGCAGTGCTGGGCAGACGCAACCTATATACTTTTCCTCAAGAACAGGAGAAGCGAGGCTCCAAGACACACTGGGAGATAAATTTCCTCTCGGCATCCTGGATGAGGCGGATTATCAGGAGACCCAGGTCCGGCTGGAGCCCGGCGACCGGCTCGTTTTCTACACGGACGGAATCGTCGAGGCCATGAACGCGAACAAGGAAATCTTTGGTTTCGACCGGCTTCTTCAGGTCGTCAGGGAGGCTCGGTCCATGAATGCCGATTCCCTTCTCAAAGAGATTACAAACCAAGTGAATAAATTCTGCGCCGGAGCTCCTCAGAGCGACGACCTGACCGTGATCGTGGTGAGCCTCTGAGAATAGCCGACGGTTCTACAAGTACGGTTGAGGCCCGATCGAGCAAGAACTGGAGACATGAGGAAAGGAATTCTCCTTACAACCTTTCGTATTCTTGCATCCCTTCTTTCCGGTGCTCTTCTTGTTTTAGCCTTCCCCGACTACGATGTGTCATGGCTGGTCTGGATAGCGCTCGTGCCGCTCATGCTGGCGATCTTAGGCACAACCCCGAAGCAAGGGTTCTTCTTTTGCTTTGTTTTCAGTGCTGTCCTCTTCTCGGGGGTCTGTCGTTGGATCTTTGAAGTAAGCAGGTACACCCTCCTCCATCACCTCTTATTGAATCTTATCCTGGGTGTTCCCCTGTCTGTTTTTGGATGGGCTTTCGCGTTCATCTCGTCGCGGCGCGGGCCTACTCTTGCACTTTCTACAGCACCCTTCATATGGGTTTCTTTAGAGTATTTGAGATCCAACCTATCTTTTCTGTCGTTGCCCTGGGCTTTGCTCGCTCACTCTCAATACCAGACTCTGTCGGTGATTCAGATCTCCTCAGTGACTGGAGCCTACGGGGTCAGCTTTTTGATTGTACTGGTGAATGCGACTCTTGCTGGATTGATCTACCCATTTATAAGTAAATCAGAAGAGGCAGCGGCGACTTTAGTCGCCCCTGAATCAGAGAGGCTAAAACCCCCCCTACCCTCAGAAAATAATCCCCCTTCATCCCCCTTTAGTAAAGGGGGAAGTATTAATCTCCTCCCTTTTCTAAAGGGAGGCTGGGAAGGATTAAAAAGGGGTAAGTATTTAATCATCATAACCACCTCATTATTATTCTTCACCTTGGTTTACGGGTACTTCACTGTCACCAACACTATCACCGGAAAAAAAATCAAAATCTCACTCGTTCAAGGAAATATCGAGCAGGCAAAAAAATGGGACCGCAGCTACCGAAACTACATTATAGAGAGGTACGAAGAACTCAGCAGGGAGGCCTCCAGGGATCAGCCAAGGCTGGTCATTTGGCCTGAAGCAGCTACACCTGGCTTTGTTCTTAGCGATTTCGCCCTCAAAAAGCGCATCACAGAACTTGTTCGAGAGATGAACGCGTACTTTCTCATAGGAAGTTCTGAGTACCCTAAGTTTCAAAAAACCCGTTCTAGAGTTAGCGGATCCGGGAATACAGCACTCTTTCTCTCTCCGGATGGCAAGGTGCTGGGCCAATATCTCAAGATTCATCTCGTCCCCTTTGCAGAGACCGTTCCCTATCAGAAACTCATCCCGTGGCCTCGGTTCATCGTGCCGGAGGGGATGAAGGTTTTTGAAGTTCCCGGGAATGAAATCACGCTCTTTGATCTGGAAGGAACGAAATTCGGTGTCCTCATCTGTTGGGAGAGCATTTTCCCGGGGCTATTCAGAAGTTTCGTGAAAGAAGGCGCCCATTTCATGGTGAACATCACCAATGAAGGTTGGTTTAACAAGCCTACCATATTCTACCAGTATGTGGCGATGAATGTGTTTCGGGCAGTGGAGAACCGTGTCTCCCTGGTTCGCTGTGCCAATACAGGGGTCTCCTGTATCATAGACCCACATGGGAATATTCTAAATAAGGTGAAAGACGAAAAGGGGCGAGAAATCTTTGTGCCAGGAGTGCTCACCGTTTCAGTGATAGCCGCCGATTCAAGGACCATTTACACGCGATGCGGGGATTGGTTTGCCTTTCTAAGTGTCGGGTGTTCGATTACCTGCTTGATTCTAGCTCTCTTTCGAAGAAGTAGAGGCTGAAGGACGATAAGGGAAGTCAACTTCACAGGGTTCTCAAATGCTCTAGCCACTGCCGAACGTTCACATTGGGAATAATTTCATAATTAGAAGGTCCCCACAAAAAATTCCAAGCCAAGAATTCTGGCAGTTTCAAGAAGTTTTGTCTAACCATCCTTCGAAGAAGGGAACTCCAGGAATAAAACTGTTTTCTAACATCGATAAATCCTTCCTGTAGTTCTGCAGGATGAATATTCTTGGGTTTGTGGACCACAGTATATCCATTGTAGTATTTAGTTTCTTTCGTGATGAGCCGGTTTTCTTTAATGAGAGTATTGAAATAGTCCGAGTGGGGATACGGGGTAACCATGAGAGGTTGGAGAAGAGTCAGTCCCATTTCGTTCAGGACCCTTGGTGTATCGATAAACAGGCTCTCCTTCGTGTCTTCATCAAAGCCAAACATGATTGCTCCGACGATGTGGATTCCGTTTTTCAGAAGAGTCCTGGACTGTCGTACATAGTGATCCACTGTATTGACTGTTTCCTTATTTTGCGTTCTGAGTGTTTCTTCGGAAATTGACTCGATCCCGACAAAAATCCCTTTGCACCCGGATTTTTTCATGAGTTTCACTGTTTCTTCATTATCTGCTACATTCAGGCACATTTGAGAAAGCCACCATTTCTTTAAGGGAATCATCTTCTCAAGGAGCTCGTGAAACCAGTCAAGATCACAGGCTGGATTGTCATCCCAGAACTGGACTAACTTGCGATCTGACCACCTCAAATTTGGCCGGGATGTTTGAAACTTGATCTCTTCGATAACTTCAGCCACAGGGCGCCTGAGGTACTTTTGGCCATACATGCTCCATATCGAGCAAAAAGCGCACTTATGGTTACACCCCCTCGTTCCAATGATGGCCGTCGACGAATAGTACTTCGTATTGTCAAGCAGATCCAGCCTGCTAAATGGCACGCCTTCTAAGGAGTCGACAGCAATGGAATACGTTGGCTGTAGTCTTCCGTTGACGCAGTCTTCCAAGGCCAAAGGTAATGCCTTTTCTCCTTCCCCGAACACAACGCAGTCGGCCATTTCCTTGATTCGAGGGTCGAAATGGTAGGCTAAAGTCGCATAGGGGCCCCCCAGGAAGATCTTCGAACCTTTGGCTTTCAAATACCCTGCTATTGGGAATACATGGTCGAATTGTGCCATCGTGGTAGTGAACATCGCGATGTCAGGGGTGGGGGCTTGGAAATCGAATTTCTCTACACCCAGGTCATATATCTTGATATGTTGGGTGTAAGGAGTTGCGAGTGCAGCGAGATAAGGAGCAGTTAAAGCTGGAGGGAATGACTTCCCTCTCGGGCTCGGGTGACCAGGGGTCACAATGATCACATTCATTGCTTCTCCTCAAGGGTCGGCTCAATGCTCATTGGCTACCCATGATAGGCGAAAAGAGTGACTATTGTCAAAAAGAAAAGTCGGGGTCAAAGTCGGGGTCAGACTTGTTTATTGCTATTCTCCCGCAATTTTGCACAAACCTTTTCAACTTCACTCCCCAATCGGTTTCCTTCTTTCAAATACCGGGTGATGACCGACGGATCTCTCCAAAGA
>Ga0299912_10004234_pt1 | contig 11732 bp, 6 predicted proteins | sample RVTome_2_FD_207667 | JGI IMG/M metagenome (GOLD analysis project Ga0299912, IMG submission 207667) | Soil microbial communities from uranium-contaminated site in the Upper Colorado River Basin, Wyoming, United States - RVT95D214 (version 2) ... | reverse complement strand
TCGGGGATGCGCTCTATTTCGGCCACTATGGGGTCTTCGTCTGCCAGATGCACAATCACCCTCTGGGCCATGGTGTTCTCCTCTGTCAGTAGTTGATTCTGGCGAGGACAACGGTCGTGTTGTCGTCACCCCCGCGCTCATTGGCCAGATCGATGAGCCGGTTGCAGGCCTCCTGGAGAGAGGGCGCTTCGTATATGACTTCCAACATCTCCTGGTCGGAGACGCTGCCCCACAGACCGTCGCTGCAGAGCAGGAGATAGCTTCCTTCAGCCAGGCGCTGGAGGTGAGCGTCGACCTCTAGCTCCGGGTCCTGCCCCAAGGCTCTGTAGAGAAAGTTGCGCTGGGGATGGCTCTGTGCCTCCTTCGGCGATATCTCGCCCAGCTCGACCAGCCTGCTCACCAGGGAGTGGTCCTTGGTGATCTGGGTTGCTTTGCCATCGGTAACATAATAAAGCCTGGTATCACCGACGTGGCCAGCGTAGGCGCTATGGTCCGCCACCAGCACGGCAGTGAGAGTGGTTCCTGCGTCAGACTCGATTTGGGAGACCGACTGGTTGGCGGAGATGATCGCCTCGGTGATGATCTCCTGGATGGGACGTCTTCCCATTTCCCTCGTCTCGTTCATCAAGATCGGCAGCAGCAGTTCCGTAATCAGAGCCCGTGCGGCTACGCGCACGGCGGTCGTACTCGCCTCCCGACCTCCCGCGTGGCCACCCAGCCCGTCTGCGACGATCAGAAGGGCCAGGGGGCTGGGCGGGTCACTAGTCCCGACCACGGCCTTCAGGGTGAGGAACGCGTCCTCGTTGATCTCGCGGGTTCTGCCGATGTCGGTAGCCTGCGCGACGTCAAGGGGACTAGCACATTGAAGCCTGTCTGGTGGTGACCCCTCGCGCGTCGGCGGGCGCTCAGAGCCGTTTTCCTTCTCCCGACGGAAGAGCTTGTTCCGAATACCCACTTGGTGTCTCGCAATCAGTTCTGAGAGCGCGTCCCCCGACTTGCTCAGTCGCCTTGTTCTGTGGGCAGCGCATAGACGGCATGATCTGTAGATCCTACGTAGACCAGACCGGCGCCGATGGCTGGCGAGGCAGTTATGGGGCCACCGGTCGGAAATCGCCAGCGCAGGTTTCCTGTCTCTCCGTCCAGGCTGTACAGATGACAATCCGCTGAGCCAACGTAGACCGTTCCGTTTGACACCCTGGGCGATGAGACCACCGATCCCTTCGTGGCGTATTTCCAGAGCAGCGTGCCGGTACGGGCATCCAGGGCGTAGAGGTGATGGTCGTTGGAACCGAAGTAGATGACGTTTCCGCTGACCCATGGTGAGGATATCACCCTGCCTTTGGTTCGGAAGCGCCATACTGGCCAACCGTTGTCCAGGTCCAGGGCGTACAGGGAGAAATCCGTGGACCCTACGTAGGCCATGTCGTGAGCCATCGTCGGCGTTGATTGTACAGCGCGATCGGTCTGGTATTTCCACCGCATTTCTCCGCTCTGTACGTCCACGGCATAGACGTTGCCATCATCAGAGCCGAAGATGACCAGCTCGCCGCTGACCACCGGCGAAGAACGCACAGGCCCCCCTCCATCGAAGCGCCACAGCTCCTGACCGGACTTGGCGCTGAGCGCGTAGACTCGATGGTCATCGGAGCCGAAGAAGACATGATCGTACCCCTCTTTGGGCGACGAGCGAATCTTCCCGTCCGTCGGACAGGTCCAGACTATGCGACCCGTTCGTGTGTAGACCGCATAGAGGATCTGATCCTCTGAACCGAAGAAGACCGTCTCGTTCCAGACACACGGAGAAGACACGATTCCGCCGTCGGTCGCGTATCGCCAGCGTTCCTCTCCAGTGCTGGCCTCCAGACAGTACATGCTCTTGTCGTACGAGCCGAAATAGACCGCGTTCTCGAATACCTGGGGACTGGAACGGATCTCGTGCTGGCAGACAAACGACCAGACAGGCGTTCTCTCCTCTCGAGACGGACGTGTGGGAGCCGTGCCTTGCGAGGTACCCAGGACTGCCAGAAGGTCCCGTCTCATCTCCTCTGCCGACGGATAGCGATCCTCAGCTTCGTAGGCCAAGGCGCGCATTACTACGGCCTCCATCTCAGGTGTCACGCTGGGATTGAAGTCCCGGATTGGATGTTCTTGGAAGGTGAAGGGAGGCTCTTTGCGGGGATCTCGACGCGTGAGTAGATGATGCAGCGTGGCTCCCAACGCGTATACGTCGCCCCTTGGTTCGGCAATGCCCCGGTATTGCTCGGGCGGGGAGTATCCTTCGGTGCCGATCATCGTGCCCCGCCTGCCTGATTGGAATACTTTGGCAATCCCGAAATCTATGAGCACGACTCGTTGATCTTCGTCTCTGATCATGATGTTGGAGGGCTTCATGTCGCGAAAGACTATGGGGCTTGGTTTATGGTTGTGCAGGTAGTTGAGCACTTCGCAGGTCTGGATAGCCCAGTTTACTACGTTATCCTGGGGCAGCGGATAGTCTATCTCGGCGAGCAGAGACTCAAGATCGGTGCCCTGGATGTACTCTATCACCAGGTAGACTCGGCGTTCCTGATGGAAGTAGTCGAATACCTTGGGTATGGCAACATGGCTCAGGCTGGCCAGTATGGTAGCTTCCCGCTGGAAAGTCTCCAAACTGATCCTGCTGGTGACGCTGTCCCTGATCGCGCTGATCATCTCCTTGACGGCCACGAGTTTCTCCACGGTGGGGAAGCGCAGATCCTTGGCGAGATAGACAGCTCCCATTCCCCCTTTGCTGAGGAACTTCCTGATCTCGTATCTCTGCTGCAGCACGTCGCCGGTTGACAGGAATTCATCGTCCCGACCACCGCTATCGGGGACGACACTGGGTCCTCGGTCCTCAGGCGGTGCGGGTGGGACGTCACTGGGAGGACCCGCAGGGGGTGGCGCCGACTCCCCTGGTGGCTGCGCGGTCTCGTCGGCGGGCTTCTGAGGCGGCTCTGCGGACTTCAGCCTGTCCAGGAGGCTTCTTTTCCTATCGTTCGCTGACATAGCAGGGGTACCATACTGGCAAGTTGCGCGGCGGATTTGTGCGTATTATATCATCCGGCGCTCGCGTCAGCAAAGGCTCACCGGCCCAAGTGTGCCGCTGGCGGTTGGTCGTCGAAAGCCGACCAGAGCGTCCCAGCGCACCCGGCGTGGAGCCTCATGTCGCTGTGCTGGGTTGCTCTGGAGTCTGATGCACTGCGAGGGTCGACAGGGTCCCAGTCGGACCCCGCGTCTCCGGGCGACCGCTGGTTGGCATTGCCGATGCTGGGCGGGTCCGGACGGGCGCTTGATCCAGCAGTCCCCTTGAACCCCGTAGCGAAGCCGAGCCCGGCCTTGAGTTGGCCAGGCTCGACATCAAGAGCTGGGGGAGGAGGATTCGAACCCCCGCTTACTGATCCAGAGTCAGCTGTCCTACCACTAGACAATCCCCCAACTATCGTTCTGATTGTATCATACCCGGTCGTCATTGACAAGCTTGAGGAGGGCGGCCTCGGCCTTCCGGAGGCGCGCTAGCGTGCGTTCCCGTCCGAGAATGCTGAGGGTCCCGAACAGCGGGGGAGCAACCTGCTTGCCGGTGATCGCAACGCGGATGATGCCAAACAACTGACCTGCTTTCAGTCCCAGTTGCTCAGTAAGCTCCCTCAGAGGCCTTTCCAGCGCCTCCTCGTCGAAGGATGGGACGCCTTCCAAAACATCGACCACCCTCCTGAGTGCTTGGAGGGAATCGGCGGCGTCCATCTTCTTGCCGATTAGCCCTTCGGCCTGGTAGTGGAGCTTGTCCGTGAAGAAGAAGTCTACCAATTCCACGGCATCCCGCAGTACTTTGATACGCTCCTGTACCAGCGGCACAAGACGTCTAGTCATTCCTTCGTCGGCCTTCAGATCAGCTTGCAGGAGATGGGGCAGCAGGCGCATGGCCAAATCGTCTTGATCCAGCCCGCGGATATAGACCCCGTTCATCCAGTCAAGCTTCTGCCTGGAGAAAACGGCAGGGGAGGGGTTCACCTTGTCCAGCCTGAAGCGTTGGATGATCTCTTCCCGGGTCATGATCTCTGTCTTGTCGTCGTACGCCCAGCCCAACAGAGCCAGGAAGTTGAACATGGCCTCAGGGAGATAGCCGGATTCCCAGTACTCCGCCAGGGAAGTGGCGCCGTGGCGTTTGGAAAGCTTGCTGCCATCTTCGCCCAAGATCATGGAGACGTGGGCAAACTCGGGCAGCGGATACTCTAGTGCCTCGTAGATCCTGATCTGGCGTGGCGTGTTGGCTAGGTGCTCGTCGCCTCGTATGACATGACTGATCTTCATCAGCATGTCGTCAACGACGACCGCGAAGTTGTAGGTGGGGGTGCCATCAGCCTTCATGATCACCAGGTCATCCAGTTGATCATTGGCGAAACGTACATCACCCCGTATCAGGTCGTGTACCACGGTGTGCCCTTCCGGCGGCATGGCAAAGCGAACCGCTGGCGTCCGGTCCTCTTCTGCCAACGCCATGCGTTCGTCGTTGGTAAGGTATCGGCAGCGGCGGTCGTAGCCTGGGGCCCTCCTCTGGGCCAGGGCGGCTTTCCTGCGGGCCTGAAGCTCTTCCTGCGTGCAATAGCAGTAGTAGGCGTGTCCTCGGCCCAGGAGTTGTTCCATGGCTGCTCTGTAGAAGGGCAAGCGCTGCGTCTGGAAGTACGGCTCGAAGTCGCCTCCCACTCCTGGTCCCTCGTCCCAATCCAGCCCCAGCCACCTCAGAGAGGAAAGGATTCGCCCGGTGGACTCCTCGGTCGAGCGCATCAGGTCGGTGTCCTCGATACGCAGTATGAAGGCCCCACCCTGGTTTCGGGCGAATAGCCAGTTGAAGAGGGCGGTTCTGGCCCCTCCCACGTGCAGGTATCCGGTCGGGCTGGGTGCGAAACGTACGCGCACCGGCCTGGCCTGGTCGCTCATGGCACCCCCTCATGCTGAACTGGCTTCAGCCGCTCGGCACGCAGAGGGCTCTTCAGCGCCCTGTCGTATCCCCCGCGCAGCAGTGACTTGTTGTTCCAGTAGATGGGGCTCCGTGTGAGGTGGTAGCTCACTGAAACTCCAGCGTTTTGTGGCGAATGATGATGTTCTGAACTACGCCCTCGCCGATGAGGAAAGCAATCAGGGCGCTGCCACCGTAGCTTATGAATGGCAGCGGGACTCCAGATGCGGGGAGCAGGCCAACATTCATGCCGATGTTGGCGATGACCTGAAAGGCCACGACTGTGGCGATCCCACAGGCGATCAACTGGCCAAAGGAGTCCCTGGACATATCGGCCACACGTAAGATACGCCAGATGACCACCAGGAACAGGAGCAGGAGAATGACGATACCGACGAAGCCCAGTTCTTCTCCGAGCACGGAGAAGAGGTAATCGGTGTGCCTCACTCGCAGGAAATGCAGTTGACTCTGGCTTCCCCTAGCGAACCCTTGGCCCAGGAGCCCGCCCGAACCCACAGCAATGCGCGCCTGATTGATGTTGTAGCCAGTGCCCAGTGGGTCGCGCCCGGGGTCGAAGAAAACGAAGATCCGCTCTCTCATGTAGCCGTGCAGCGACAGCCACGCCACGGGCGAAGCCAGCAGCCCGATGAGGGTCATCAGCACGAGGTGCCGGATTCGTGCGCCTGCGATCAGCACCATGGCCAGCCAGCTCACGCCAAGGACGACCGCTGTACCCAGGTCCGGCTGGATGTAGATGAAGACCATGGGAATAGCAACGTAGACCAGGGAGAGAAGGAAGTACGGCAGCTTCTTGAGTTCCTGCTGCCTATCGGCCAGGAACTTGGCCACCACGATGATCAGAAGTACCTTGGCCAGCTCCGAAGGCTGGAAGTCAATGATACCCAGGTCTATCCATCTCTGCGCCCCAAAGGTGATACGTCCTATGGCATAGACCAGGATGAGCGATGATATGGTGAGCGCATAGATGAGATGGTTGAAGTGGGCGAAAATGGTGTAGTCCGTGAACGCCAGCAGAAGCATCAGCCCGATACCGACCATCGAGTAGATGATCTGGCGCGTGAAGAACGAATCCCACCAGTCTGGGCTATAGGGCGTGCCAGCCAGAGTGGCGCTGTAGATGAGAGCGATGCCGACTACGATCAGGGCGGCCGTCGCCGCGAAAAGCACGAAGTCGAAATGCTGCCAGGCCCTTCCAGTCATCGACTACTGGCTCCCCTTCCGCGGCCAAGCATCGGTATGTCTGCGAACAGCGTCGGGCAGCCGGCTGACTTGGCAAGCGCAATGTCGGTCTTGTCCTTGTCAATCTCCATATGCGTCGAGATTGCTTCGATGATCTCTTCCTTGATCGTCTGCATAGGGCTCGGCGAGAGAGGCTGACGGTCGTGCACCAGCGCGAGTCGCAGCCTGCGCTTAGCGATGTCCTTGCTGGGCGGCTCTCGGCTGAGAAGCTTGTCTAGGAATCCCATGGTGCCACCTATCCGGGCGTGTGTGTCTGACTACCTTCGTGCTACCAAGCGCCTGACCCCGCCCAAGAGGCCGGCTTACTGTGTCCTGGTGATCAGGAGCACATCCTGTCCCAGGCTCACCAGGAGCCTGTCCTGGGTGCCCTTTGTGGAAACGCCATCCGTTGGCACGAACCCTCTATTCTCGGTCATCACGGATAGGTGTGACTCGCTCAGTCGGTTAGCGACAGCCCAAAGTAGTAGGCCAGAATCTCGACCGCGATGGGAACGGCGACCGTGCTGCCCTCTCCGCCACCCTCCACGAAGACCAGCAACGCGATCTCAGGATCGTCGAAGGGCGCGAACGCGACGAACCAGGCGTGTGTCGGGAGGTGGCCTTGCCAGTTGCGTTGCCCAGGATATTCGGCGGTGCCGGTCTTACCTGCCACCGCCACCCCGGCAAGATCGGCGGCCATGGCTGTGCCATGGGTGACAGCCCCTCTCATACCCGCGCGGACCAGTTCCAGGGTCTCGGAAGAGACCGGCAACTTGCGAATGAGGTGCGGTGCGAATGGCCGTACCAGGTTTCCGTTGAAGTCGCTTATCTCGCGCACCACGATCGGCCGGTAGAGGCTGCCTCCGTTGGCCACGCTCGCCGCGGCGTTCAGCATCTGTAGAGGTGTGGTGAGGACAAAGCCCTGCCCCATAGCTGCGTTGTATGTGTCTCCAGTGACCCACGTTTCTCCATAGGTGAGGCGCTTCCACGTTGCATCCGGCGCGAGGCCCTCGGCCTCCGCCGGTAGGTCTATGCCCGTGGGCTGGCCTAGCCCGAAGTGCTGCGCGTAGCGATACAGCGCTTCCTGCCCCAGACCTTGGAACTCTCCGTAGCCCCCCGCCATGACGCCGAAGTAGATGTCACAAGACTGAGCGAGCGCCTCCACCACACTAATAGACCTATGGCCGGTTTTCAGCCAACAGTTGAAGGGCTGCGCCAACTCAGGGTCGTCCGGAGCGAACCGATGTGGGATCCAAATCGTTCCAGGGCAGAAGAGCAGGGAATTACGGGTGACCACACCCTCCTCCAGGCCCGCGGAAGCCGTGACTATCTTGAAGGTCGATCCCGGTGGATACTGGCCGCTAATGGCATGATTGACCAACGGGTGGCCTGGATCCTCCTTCAGTTGCTCGTAGTCCTCTTCGGAGATCGCGCGCACGAAGAGGTTGGCGTCGTAGCTCGGCACGGATACCATGGCCAGGATCTCCCCTGTTTGGGGGTCCATAGCCACAGCAACCCCGCTGTCGGAGTCGGCTTTTTTGATGCCCCTTTGCAGGGCCTCAGCGACAATCGTCTGTAACTCGGCGTCTATGGTCAGCACAAGGTTGTATCCTGGGACAGGTGCCACTGGCGAACCGATAGTCCGCAGCTCGCGCCCGGTGACGTCCACCTCGACGTGCCTCTGCCCCTTCTGACCTCTCAGTTGGCTCTCGTATGTCAACTCAACGCCCGTGAGTCCAACCACGTCGTTCGGATCATAGTCGCCGTCCGAACGGCCCATATAGCTATCCAGCTGTTGCTCCGGGATGTGCCCAACGTACCCAGTGATGTGAGCAAAGAGGGTGCTGGAGATGTATTCCCTTAGTGGTTCGATTTCCACGATCACGCCAGGAAGATCTAGGCGCTGCTCTTCGATTATGAAGGCTGTCTCCCGCGAAACGTTGGACTTGACACGAACGGGAGTGAAGGGAGACTCCCTCCCAGCGGCTAGGAGTTCTCTGAGCTGTGCCTCGGGCTCATAGTCCTCTTCTTCAGCCAGGTAGCGCCAGTCCACAGTCCCAGCCCCACCGGCATCGCGATCGCGAGCGCTGATGGGTATCTCCAAAAGGGAGGAGAGGCCTCGAAAGACGTGCTCCTCATCCTCCTCCGGTAGATCTGCAGGGACGATGGACACGGCAAAGCTTGGCACGTTGCCAGCCAGAAGGCGCCCGTCCCGATCGTAGATAACGCCTCTGGGCGCATCGATGGATTGGAGTCGGAAGCGGTTGCGATCGGCTTGCTCCAGGTATTGGCCGCCTTGGACGATCTGCAGTTGCCAGCTCTGGAGTGCCAACACAGCGAAAGCAAGGACAACGAAAGCCCTGAAGGCGGTGACCTTGAGGTTTTGCCGTCTGATCTCCATGGTCCGAACGATTATACGTAAGTGGGGAAGCCTTTACAAGGGGTGAAGCGTCTCATACCGTATATAGTGGGCCAGCGGTGCTGGCCCACTATGGGTGGAGAAGAGCCCACGGTTTACATAATCACTAGGGAACGATCTCCATGAGGTCAATGATCAGTCTGTCGGCCACGGGCCGGCCAGAGGAGTCCACGAGGTGGAGCCGTTCCATGTCGCGCAGCAGGTAGAGCCCCAGCTCTATCCGGTAGAGGCCAAGGGGGGCCTGCAGGTCGGTCCATACCGTGTGGGGATCGGTGACTAGTTCGCCTTCCTTCCATCGGGAAGTAGGGTAGGTGCCATAGGCCGGTTGGGAGTCTTCCTGTCCTATGATCTGGTCGTTCCCGCCTAGGAGGTGGACAAACACCGTGTAGTCCTCGTTCGTGGTGCCGAGCGCCTGCCACAGCAGCGAGAGTTGCAGGGCTGCACCTCGCTGGACCTGAACATTGTGGATTGTGTAGTCGACGAGCAGGACCTTGTTCTCGAAGTTCGCGGGCATGAAATCCGCGCCGGCTGATGGTGTAGCGGGCTGGGACACAGGCAGCGTGAAAAGCAGAAGCTCGTGGGCCTGCCTGGCTAGCCAACCGCTGACAACTGGCGTCAGCTCACCGATCTGGGCTTCTCGGAGGCCCACGTATAGCTGAAGTGGGCTGTCGCCCCGGTCTGGTGCGACGATCTGGTGGGTGTCGGCGAAAATCTCGCCCGGTAGCCACTGGGAGGTGGGCTGTTCGCCATAGAGGATGGGGTCCACCACTTGCCACACGATGGCCCCATCTGGTTCCACCAGCCGGAGGGCGACTTCGTAGTTGGTACCGACCTCGGCGACGGGTTGCCAGTAGAGGGTGAGCGGTAGCTCTACGCCCGGGCTGAGACTGGACGGGAAGCTGTATCCCAGGAGCATTATCTGATCGGCGAAGTTCGCCCTCCGGGTGTGTTCGATCGATGGACTAGCCCGCTCTGCCGCGGACACGCGAATCTCCGCGACGGTTACATATCCGCGATCAGCCAGATCAGTCCCGGCGGCTTGCTCCTGAAACGGGACGAAGAGGCCCGCCTGCAACCTGTAGGAGCCGGCTGCCAGCCGGCGCTGCAGGCCAATCTGATGGAAATCCGATACGATCTCGCCTGGACGCCAGGCGCCTGTGGGATAGAGCCCGTTGACGGGTGCCCTCCCCTTGGTCTGGATCCAAACCTGCCCCGTTGAGCCCACCAATCGCAGTCTGACCTCGTAGTTCTTGCTGAGGACTTCCGCGGCCTTCCAGAACAAGGTAATCCGAACCGGGCTGGCGGGTTTTACCCGAAGATCGTCAGCGTGGTAGCCCAGCAGAACAATCCCGTCCCTGACGACCAGGTCGACTGGGGTCACCTCAGCCGGTAGCTCTTCCAACTGGATTGAGCTGACCTCCACCAGTGGCCCGACAGAGCGCAGATGGTAGGCGCTTTCCAGGCCCGGCAGGAAGCGGGCCAGGAAAACAGCCCTTCCCTCCTCCAGGCGTCTCTGAAGTTCAGAGCGGTTGGTTTTTTCGTCGGGGAATACGCCGGTCTCGGTGTCTGGCCGGAGGCCCTCCACCCGCTGAAGATAGTGGAGAGGCGCCATCTTCTCGCTGTCGGCGAGGATGACCGAGCCAGTCGGCAGGTCCTGCTGCAGCGCATAACGGCCCCATTCGTACCACTCGTAGGCACCGCTTCTGTCCACTCTCGGCAGGTTGGACCAGATCAGGCTGAGAGGGAGTAGGGTGGTCACTGTGAGCGTAACCGCGGTTGCGAGGTGTGGCCGCACCGAAAGTACGGCTCCTCGTTCACGATGACGGAGCAGCCTTGCCAGGATCTCTCTGATCTCTGAGGTGCCAAGCCCGATGCCGACGGCGATGACCGCGTAGCAGGGAATGAGGAAGAGGGAGACATCGGGGACGTAGTAGCTCAAGCCGAAGAGCAGGTATGCTCCGAAAGCTATCATAAGGAGCACACCCTCCCGCCACCCGGCTTGGCTTCCCCTGTGTGGGCGTCTGAAGAGAAGCGCAAGAACGCCTGACCCGGCCAGGGCTAGCGCAGGGTAGGGGTACTGGTCCAGGAAGGTCCGAGCGGCGATGACCGCGCGCTGGGGATCGCGGAGCAGAGCCTCCCAACGCAAAGCGGCCGCGAACTGCGTCCCCAGCACCAGGTCGGAGAACTGCTGCCAGCTCATGGGCGCACCATGGATCTGCCACCATCTGATCGGGATGTATAAGTGCACAATCACCAGCGGGCCTAGAAAGGCGATGCCCGCGATCAGGAGATCTTTCGGGCTGAATAGCTGCCATGCCCGGATCAGAATCAAGTATGCCAACATCGCTGGTGCGAGCAGGAGCATCGTCCGGTGGTGGGTTAGACTGAGACCGTAAACAAAGGCGGCCCCGACGAGAAAGGTCTGTCTGGAGTCCAAGGCCGCCCTAAGAGAAGCGCCAGGGCCCGTTCGGGAGATTCGAGGGCTGGTCTCAGGGTGGGTACCAGGCGCGCCCGTCGTAAGGGAGACGCGCAGCAGGATGTAGCACAGGGCACAAACGAACAGGGCATTGAGGGCATATACCTCTGCTTCCACAGCCTGGGACCAGAACGCATAGCTGAACGCAAAGGTTAGCGCAGCGAGGAGGCTCGCCCAGCGGTCCCTGGTGAGAATTTTGGAGATGGCGTAGAGCAAGGCCGCAGAGGAGGCGCTGAACAGCGCCGAGGAGATGTTCACCCTATACGCCACGTTGCCCACCGGGAGCAAAGTAAACAGCTTCCCCAGCAGGATATACAGGGGATAGCCAGTGGGATGGGCGATGCCCAGTTGATACGACAAGACCTGAAACTCGAAGGTGTCGTGCTGACCCACAGTCGGGGCCAAGGTGACAAGGTACGCCAAAAGAGGAACCGAAAAGGCAGCGAACAGGCCAGCTTTGTCGAGCCAGCCTGCCCCTGCCAGGTAGGCCACGGTGAGTGCAATCACCAGGGCTAGGGAGCCGACGAGAAGAACGGAGGCCTGCACCGTGTTGACCTCTCGCTGCGCCAAGTAGACGGTGAGGATTCCCAAGGGCAGGGAGGAGATCGCCATGGTCATCGGTG
>Ga0299912_10004233_pt1 | contig 11733 bp, 10 predicted proteins | sample RVTome_2_FD_207667 | JGI IMG/M metagenome (GOLD analysis project Ga0299912, IMG submission 207667) | Soil microbial communities from uranium-contaminated site in the Upper Colorado River Basin, Wyoming, United States - RVT95D214 (version 2) ... | reverse complement strand
ATGATGTCGCCGGAGAATTTTTCCACTTCGCCGGCGATCGTCTTGGGCTTGAATTTTTCCTGCTGGTCCTCGGCCGCGGCGACCTTCACCTCCTGGGCCGGAGCGGCCGCTTCGCGCGGCGGCGAGAGGGTTTCGGAAGCGACCGCCTTGGGCTCAGCCTTCAGGGCGACCGGCTCGGACTTGACCGGGGCGGGCACGGGGGCGGGGGCCGGCGGCGGGGCCGGCTGGACGACGCTTACCGCGGCCGCGGCGGCCGGGAAGAAGGACACGACGAGGCCGTCGTTCCGGGAGTCCATGGCGTAGAGTCCCGGCTCCTTGAGGTCGAAGACCATGCGGGTGATGGGCCGCGGAGCGGCGCCCAGGAACTGGGCGACGCGGACCCTCTCGACCGTGGACCGCGGGTCGTTGATCGGCCGGACGTCGGACTTGGCGGCGAGGACGGTGTCGAAGAGGTCGACGACGAGGCGGGGCGGGTTCTCCAGGGCGAACACCTGGGTGACGGCCGGCCCGGTCAATTTGGCCTTGACGGAGACGCTCTCCGCGCCGGCGGTCGTATCCAGCTTGCTGAGGAGGATCTCACTCTTGACCTTGCGGTCGAGCTCGGATTGGGTGGCGGCGTCGATGAGGTAGCCCCCCTGGGCTCTCTGGATCCGGTTGAGCTCGACGACCGTCCGGTTGGCCTCGGCAATGACCCGGGCCGGCACGCGCTCGCTCAGGCGGACGAGGAGGCGCAGATCCTGAGTCCCTGATTTCTGGACTTGGAAATCCCGGATGAACGCGGCTTCGGAGGAGGGGACGATCGGCGCCGAGGCCGTCTGGGCGCCAACCAGGTCAAGGACCAGGGTCTGGGGGGATTCGGCCAGGTAGTACGCCCTCTGGACGAAAAGCCGGCCGTCGGTTTCCATGACCAGCTTCGTCGAGAGCGTGCCCGGCTGGACCTGGATCTTGCTGATATTGATGGCGGGGCCCGGGCCCTGGGCGTGCGCGACGGAGAAAAAAAGCACGCACAGGCCGATGATTACGGCTGGCAGGATTCTCTTTTTCATGTTACAGCTCCTCCGTGATTTCTTTGACGATGTCTCTTGTCCTTATTAGGGGGATGCCCCGGTCGTGGGTTTTCCGCAAAACCACCTGCGATTCGCTGATGGACAGGACGTACCCGTCCGCGAGCTTGTCGCCGACCTTGACGAACATGGGGAATCCCTGGGGCATTCCAACCATGGCGGTAAAGACTCTGTTGTTCTTGACGATCCCGAAGAGGACGAGGTCGTCGATGAAGACCTGGGGTTCGCCGGTGGCCGTCTTCTCTCTGAGGTCACGCCCGGACAGGAGGTCCTTGAAGGGGTCCCGGCGGCCTTCCGAATTGTAGGTGAACGCCGTCCAGGGAGCGACCGTCTGCGCGGCCTCGGGCGGCGGCGCGGCGGTCGTCTCCTGGGCGAGGAGAGGGACCAGGCTTGTCAGACTGAGGAATAGGATGACGAGGGCTGCTTTTTTCATCGTTTTGGCCTCACTGGTTTTTAACCGGGGCGGCGACCGGCGTCTCGGCGAAGAAGTAGGTCTTGGCCGTCCAGTCGGCGGAGACGGTGTTCTGCTCCGTCTGGGTGGACAGGGCCCTGATGGTGAAGTTCTCGATCGTGAACACCCGGGCGAACTTGCTCAGGCGGTCGAAGAACAGTCCGAGGTTATGGTAATTGCCCGAGACCTGGATGGGGATGGGCCACTCGGCGTAGAACTCCATGTTGATCTCCGCGCCCGGCGCGAAGCGGAGGACGTCGAGCCGGGAATCGTAGGCGAGGGCCTGGATCTGCCGGAGGATGTCGGCCGTCTCCTTCCTCTGGGGAATATTGACTTCGAGGGTCTTGAGCTTGGCGGTCATGGCGGCGATATCGGCCACGATTCTGTCCAGCTCCCGCTTCTTCTGCTTCAGGTTCTGGACCTCCTGTTCGACCTTGACCCGCTCGGCGGTCAGGGCCTTGAGTTTGATGTTCTGGGGCCTGAAATAGAAGAAGAAAGCCAGGCCGAAGATGAAGGCGGCGAGGAGGATGTATCCGTACCAGGGCCAGTTTTTCATGGCTTCACCCCTTTCTTGTCGGCGGGTTGCGCGGCGGGTTCCGTCTTGGCGGGAGCGGGAACGGGCGCCGGCTTCTTCTCGATCAGGGCCCGCAGGGAGAACTCCAAGTACTGGTCCGCTTGGACGGTCCTCTGCGTCGAGGAGACGAGGTTGACGTTCATGATCTGGGGGCTGGCCTCGAGGCTGGAGATGTAGTCCGCGATGAGGTTGTTCGATAGGGCCCGGCCGCTGATCTGGATGCCATTATCGTCGTACGTCACCTCGCTCAGCCAGACCCATTCCGGGAGGAGGCGGCTCAATTCGTCCATGAGGCGGGGCGCCAGGTCGCGCCGGGCATTGAGGGCCTCGATGAGGGTGATCTTCTTGTCCAGGGATTCCCGGGCTATCCGCTGCTCCTCGAGCTTGGCCTCGACGTACTGGAGCTGGCTCTTTTCCTGGCGGGCGGTGTCCAGGAGCGCGTTCTCCCGGTCGAAGGCCTTCTTCTGGAAGAAGTAGAAGGCGCCGAGCCCAATGATGAGGACAAAGAAGATGAGGTTCCCGAGGTTCGGGCCCTTCCTGCTTCTTTCCTCGGATATCCCCGGCGTGACGACCGTTTCCCTGAAGTCTTTCGTTTCCGGCTTTAGGAGGTTGATCCGTATCATGGTTACTTCTCCACCTTTCGGGTTGCCAAGCCGACGGCGACACCGAAGATCGGCGCCATGTCGCTGAAGTAGACCGCGTCGAACTTCTTGTCATCGACCCGGATATTGCGGAAGGGATTGAGGATCACCGTCTTGATCCGGAACTTGGTTTCAAAGGCGCTGACTATGTTCATGACGTTGGCCAGGCCGCCGCTGAGGACGATCTGCTCGATCTTCCTCTCCCGTTTCTCCGAAGCCTCGTAGAAGGAAAAGGTCTTTTCGATCTCGTCGAGGAGGTCGCGGACGTTCATCGACAGGAGCGTCGCAAACTGGTCCGCGGTCGTCGATTTCCCGGGGATGCCCTTGAGGAGCTTTTCCGCCTCTTCGAACGAGATGCTGAGCTCCTTGCGGATGTTCTCGGTGAAGAAGAAGCCGCCCAGGGACAGGTCGCGGAAGAGCTGGGGCGTGCCCCGCTCGACGATGACGACGTTGGTGATGTTGGCGCCGATGTTGATCAGGGCGATCGTCTTCTCGGAGAAGATCTCGGGGTAGCTCGTCTCGAGGACGTTCTGGAGGGCGAAGACGTCGACCTCGATGCTCTGGAGGTTCTTCCGGGCCTGGTTGACGACGTTGCTGTAGTTGGCGATCTTGTCCTTCTTGGCGGCGACGAGCAGGATGTCCAGGTTCTTCTCGTCGGTCGAACGCGACGGCTTGAGGATCGCGTAGTCGACGTTGGTCTCCTCGTAGGGGTAAGGGATGTTGTGCTTCGCCTCCCAGATGATGGACTCGGCGAGTTCCTGCTTTTCCATGACCGGAAGGGAGATCTTCTTGATGATGACGGAGTTGCCGGAGATGGAGATGGCCACGTCCTTGGTCGAGATCTTGTTCTCCTCGAAGACCAAGCGGATGGTCTCGACGACCGCGGCCGAGTCGATGATGGTCCCCTCGACGATGGCGTCGTGAGGCAGCGGCTCATAACCGATCTTCAGGACTTCGTAGGCCTCGTCCGAACCCTTTTTCCGGGCCCGGAGCTCGACGACCTTGACGGAATAGGAACCGATGTCCAATCCGACCACGCTTTTTTCTCGAGAGATACCGAACATGTTTCCCTGCCTTTATGGATTTTGGACTTTTTTGGGCCTGTTGACCTTATCCCCGAGCTTCCGGGCAACCGGCTCCGGAACGAGGCCCTCGACCGAGCCGCCGAGCGCGGCGACCTCGCGAACCAGGTTCGAGCTGAGGAACGAATAATTGACGCTGGGCATCATGAAAAACGTCTCAATGTCCGGGGCCAGGCTCCGGTTCATCAGGGCCATCTGGAATTCGTACTCGAAGTCCGAGATGGCTCGCAGACCTCGGATGACGACATGCGTCCCCCGGGCCCGGGCGAAGTCGACGAGGAGGCCGTCGAAGGCCCGGACCTCGACCTCCTTTTTCGAGGCAAAAATATCTTGAATCATTCTTACCCTCTCTTTAGTCGTGAAGAGGGGTCGTTTTTTGGGATTTTCAAGGACGGCGACGATGATCCTGTTGAAAACCCTGAGACCGCGCTCGATGATGTCCACGTGCCCGTTCGTGATCGGGTCGAAGGACCCGGGGTATACGGCCCTCGTTTCAAGCATCTGGACTCTCAGTTAGTTCCTCAACGCGATTTATTATCCAAATATCAAAAAAAAAGAGGCTTGTCAACGAAAATTCTCGGGGGAACAGGGGCGGGGGAGGCTTGGCGACAAACGGGGATTGTGCCATAATTTAGGGAAGAAGGACAGCCGATGAAAATAACGGGAGCGGAGGGGGGCTCTAAAAGGTGGTCTCGGACGCCCCGGCCGTCTAACCTGATGTCACCGCTGGGGGTGATATTTCTCGGCCTGGGAATCGCCGCCGCGGCCGGTTTGGCGAGGACGCAGGACGACGCGGCCTTCGCCGCGAAACGGAAGAGCATGGTCACCACCCAGGTCGCGGCCCGAGGAGTCCGTGACCCTCTCGTCCTGGGGGCCATGTCCGACGTCCCCCGGCATCTTTTCGTCCCCCCCATGTCCATCGACCGGGCCTACGATGACCACCCTCTCCCCATCGCCGAAGGGCAGACGATCTCCCAGCCCTACATCGTAGCCCTTATGACCGAGTGCCTGGCGTTGAAGAGAGGTGACAAAGTGCTCGAGGTCGGGACGGGCTCCGGCTACCAGGCGGCCGTGCTCGGCCGGATCGTCGATAGGGTCTTCACGATCGAGATCCACGACAAGCTGGCCCGCCGGGCGGCGGAGACGCTCGAGCGCCTGGGCTTCCGGAACGTCCGGGTCCGCTCCGGCGACGGCTTCTTCGGCTGGCCCGAAGAGGCGCCCTTTGACGGCGTCATCGTCACCTGCGCCGTGCCCGAGGTCCCGCCGGCCCTCTTCGCCCAGTTGGCGGAAGGCGGCCGCCTGGTCATCCCCCTCGGCGACACGCAGACCTACCAGCGCTTGACCGTGATCACCAAGACGGGCGGCAAGCCCCGCGTCGAGCAGGTCCTCGACGTCCGCTTCGTCCCCATGACCGGCGAAGTGCAAAAGAAGAAATAATCCGCATTTCCTCTTTCCGTCATTATTTCTGGCCGAACGGGGATAGCCGGAAGGAACCAGATCGCACAGGGATGTTCCCAGAGGAGGCCGCCGGATATAGGGGCTGAGGGTGTCGTCGGAGGGAGCATAAAGCGGCGATTTAGCCGTCCCGGGCCGGATACGAGGAAATTTCCCGCCGAGAATCCGGCCCGGGAACGGCGTTAAGAATCGCCGCAGCGGACGGAGACGATGCCCGCTGCCCCTCCGCGGCCGACGAAGTGGCATCCCCCGAGCAACGTTGCTTTTAGCCGGCGACTATGCTACTTTTTGGGCGATGATGATCCGATTCGGCACCTCCGGCTGGCGGGGGGTCATGGGCGAGGAATTCACCTTCCACAACGTCCGCGTCGTCGTCCAGGCCATCGCCAATCATCTCCGCAAAACCTTCGGGGACGGGCCGATCGCCGTGGTCGTCGGCTACGACACGCGGTTCCTGTCGGATCGCTACGCCCTCGAAGCGGCCAAGCTCCTGGCCCGGAACGGGATCCAAGTCTTCCTGTCCGACCGGGACGCGCCTTCGCAAGCCTTGGCCTGCCAGGTCATCAAGAGAAAGTGCCAGGGCGGGATCAACTTCACCGCCTCCTTCAACCCGCCGCGCTACAACGGCCTCAAGTTCAACGTCGAAACGGGCGCCCCGGCCCTGCCGGAGGTGACCGATGCGATCGAGGAGGAGGTCCGGCGGCTGATGCCCGGCTTCTCCACTCTGGCCGTCCGCGCCCGGGACGAATCCATCTCCCGCATCGACCTCCAGGCGGATTATCTGGCCGACCTCCAGGGAAAGATCGATTTCGGCGTCATGCGGAAGGCCGGTCTCCGGGTCGCCGCCGACCTGCTCTACGGCACCGGCCGCGAATACCTCGACGAGATCCTCGAGGAAAACGGCGTCGAAGTCGAAGGCATCCACGGCTACATCGACCCCTACTTCGGCGGGGTCAGCCCCTCCTGCACGGAGGAGAACCTGGCCGAGCTCAAGACCCACGTCGTCCAGACCAAGTGCCACGTCGGGCTGGCCACGGACGCGGACGGCGACCGGTTCGGGATCATCGACGAAAAGGGGGGATTCGTCCACCCGAACATCATCCTGGCCCTGCTGCTCGACTACCTCGTCAGCGTCAAGGGCTGGCGCGGAGGCGTCGCCCGTTCGATCACCACGACCCACCTCCTCGACCGCATCGCCCGCAAGTACGACCTGCCGCTGACGAAGACGAAGGTCGGCTTCAAATACATGGCCGACCTCTATCTCAAAGGCCGGATCATGTTCGGCGGGGAGGAGAGCGCCTGCATCGCCGTCAAGGACCATCTCCCCGAGAAGGACGGCATCTTCGCCGGGCTCCTGGTCGCGGAGATGATCGCCGCCACCGGCCGGAGCCTGGGGACCCTCCGCGCGGATCTGTTCAAAGAGTACGGGGCGATGACGAGCGGCCAGCGCACGCTCCCCCTGACCCCGGAGCGGGCGAAGAGGCTCAGGGCCCTCATCCAGGACCCGCCGTCGAAGCTGGGGCGCCGCAAGGTCGTGGCCGCGGAGACGATCGACGGCCTCAAGCTCGATTTCGAGGAGGACCGCTGGGTCGTCCTCCGTCTGTCCGGGACCGAGCCGCTCATCCGCTGCTACGCCGAAGCCGAGACCCGTGAGGACGTCGAAGCCATATTGAAAAAGGGGCTGGAGGCCGTCAAGTGAAGAGACAGGCCCCTCCGGCCGGAACGGCGTTCCGCAGGAAGATCTTCGTCCTCGGCGTCGCCTGCCTTCTCCTGATCATGATCGTCACCGCGCTCTTCGGCAAGAAGGGCGTCATGGACCTGCGCCGGGCCCGCCGGACCCTGGAGGCGAGGGCCGTGACGATCCGGGCCCTCGAAGCGGAGACGGCTAAGCTCGAGGCCGAGATCATCCGGCTCGAGAACGACCCCCGGGCCATCGAAAAGCAGGCCCGGGAGAAGCTGGGCCTCGTCAAACCCGGCGAAAAGGTCGTCGTGGTCCCCGCCCCGCCCGTCAAGAAATAGATGCCCCGGCCCGCCAAGACTCGAGGACAGCCGGAAGAGCGGACCCTCGTCGAAGACCTCAATCCCGCCCAGCGCCGGGCCGTTCTGCACGGCGAGGGGCCTCTCCTCATCATCGCCGGCGCGGGGACGGGCAAGACCAAGGTCATCACCCACCGCATCGCCCGGCTCATCGCCGCGAAGGCGGCCCGCCCGGACGAGATCCTGGCCGTGACCTTCACGGAGAAGGCGGCCAACGAGATGGAGGCCCGGGTCGACGTCCTCGTTCCGTACACGTCGTCCTTCGCCGAGATCAGCACGTTCAACTCCTTCGGCGAGAGGGTCCTCCGCGATTACGCCCTGGACATCGGGTATCCCCCGGATTTCCGGCTTCTCGCCGACATCGACCAGGCCATCTTCTTCCGCGAGAATCTCTTTCGCCTGCCGCTCGATTACTACCGGCCCCTCGGCCAGCCGACGCGCCACATCCAGGAGGTCCTCGAAGCCATCCGGCGGCTGAAGCAGGAGGACGTCCGGCCGGAGGACTACGTCCGCTACGCCGAAGGGCTCGGGGAACGGGCTTCGAACGAGAGCGAGAATGAAACGGCCCGCAAGCACCTCGAGATCGCTCGGGTGTTCGCGGCCTACCAGTCGCTCCTGCGGTCGCAGGGCCTCATCGACTTCGAGGACCAGGTGACGCTCGTCGTCGACCTTTTCCGGCGGCGGCCCTCCGTCCTCGAGGAGCTCCGGCGCCGCTACCGGTACATTCTCGTCGACGAGTTCCAGGACACGAACTTCGTCCAGTTCGAGCTCCTCAAGATGCTCGCCGCGGAGCACAGGAACCTGACCGTGGTCGGGGACGACGACCAGAGCATTTTCCGCTTCCGCGGCGCCTCGCTCAGCAACATCCTCGATTTCGAGGAGGTCTTCCCGGAAGCGAAGAGGGTCGTCCTGACGCGGAACTACCGTTCGACCCAGCCCATCCTCGACGCCTCGTACCGTCTCATCCAGCACAATAATCCGAACCGGCTCGAATCCAAGGACAAGGTCGACAAGCGGCTCAAGGCGGCCGCGCGCGGCGGCGGCAAGAGCATCCACATGCTGGCGTTCGACACGCTCTCCCACGAGGCCGACGCCGTGGCTGACCGCATCCTCGAGATCCACGCGCAGGGAGCCGCCTGGAGCGACATCGCCGTCCTCGTCCGCCGCAACACCGATGCCGACCCCTACCTGCGCTCCTTCAACATGAAACAGATCCCCTTCCGCTTCTCGGGCAGCCGCGGGCTCTACCAGCAGGAGGAGATCAAGGTCATCATCGCCTTCATCCGGGCCCTGACCGACTTCGACAACAGCCGCGACCTCTTCTACCTCGCCCTCTCGGACGTCTACAGGGCCGGCTCCTACGACATGAGCCGGATCGCCGGGTACGCCGAGAAGAAGAACCTGTCCCTCCACAGCGTCCTCAAGACGATCGCCGAGGGCGCGAGCCCGGTGGAGATCGCCGAGGACACGGTTGCGACGGTCAAGAGGATCTTCACCGACATCCTGTCGTTCGTCGACCTCGCCGGCGCGAAGAACGCCGGCGCCGTCGTCTACGCATTCCTCGAGAAGAGCGGCTACCTCAAGTCCCTGGTCGGCCCGATGACCCTGGAGTCCGAGGTCCGGGTCAAGAACGTCCGCCTGTTCTTCGACAAGATCAAGGGCTTTTCGGACCTCGTCGAGAACGACTCCATCCGCTCCTTCGCCCGTTACCTTGACCTCCTCGGCGAGGTCGGTGACAACCCGGCGACGTCGGAAGCGGAGCTCGATGAGGACGCGGTCAACGTCCTGACGGTCCACAAGGCCAAGGGGCTCGAGTTCGGCACTGTATTCCTGACCGGCCTCATCGAGGACCGCTTTCCCGGCCGGGAGCGGCGGGAGCGCATTCCGGTCCCGGACGGCGTTCTCAAGGAGAGCCTGCCGGGCCGGGAAAACTATCTCCAGGAGGAACGGCGGCTCTTCTACGTGGCCATGACCCGCGCCCGCCGGGCCCTGTACCTAACCTGGGCCAGGGATTACGGCGTCAAGCGCCCGAAGAAAGCTAGTCCTTTCGTCCTCGAGGCCCTGGACATCCCCAAGATGCCTGAGGACGTCCTGCGGGCCTCCGTCCTCGAGGAGATCCGGCGTTACGCCCTGTCGGCGGGCCGCCCGAAGACGCCGGCCGCGATCCGGCCGGCTGGCGCGCTGAGGCTGAGCCACGTCCGGATCGAGGACTATCTCCTCTGCCCGCTCAAGTACAGGTTCCGCCACGTCATGCGCGTGCCCGTCATGCCGCACCATTCGCTCGTCTTCGGACGCGTCCTCCACGCGACGATCCATTCCTACTTGAGGCGGAGGATGAAGGGCCGGAGCACGAGCGAGCAGGCCGTCATCGACGAGTACGGGAAAAATTGGGTCAACGAGGGGTTCCTGAGCCGGGAACACGAGGAACTGCGCAAGGCGGCGGGCGAGCGGGCCCTCCGTCTCTTCTTCAGACGGGAGGAGGAGTCGGGGCGCCGGCCGGCTTTTCTCGAAAAGCCCTTCCGCTGGCAGGAGGGCGGCATCCGCTTCTCGGGACGCTTCGACCGGGTCGATTTCGAGGCGGCCGGGCCGGTCATCATCGATTTCAAGACGACCGAAGCGTCCTCCCAGAAGGAGGCCGACCGCGCCGCCGCCGAGAGCCTGCAGATGGACGTCTACGCCCTGTCCTTTTTAAAGACGGAGGGGATGCTCCCGCTCGAGACGCGGCTCCATTTCCTCGAATCCGACATCGTCGGGCGCGCCGCGAAAGGGGAGAAGGAGCTCGGCCGGGCGGTGGTGAAAATTCGCGAAGCGGCCGAAGGCGTTCGCGGCGGCGATTTCACGGCCCGCCCGGACTGGCACAACTGCTCGATCTGCGAGTTCAAGACGATCTGCCCGTCGTCCTACGCGTATTAGGTAAAAAGTGACCGTTCCCTTCAGGGGGACAGTTGCCCTTGTTTACTGCGGTTTGACCCAGAACGGCATGACCGCCCAGATCTTCGTCTGGTTCATCAAGCGGACCGTCTCCAGGATTTTGTCCCGTCCGGCGGCGCTCCTTAGGTCGAGCCCGATCCCTGGCCGTCCGAAGACGCTCTGCCAGAACGAGCGCTTCCTGGGCCAGACGTCCAGGCGGACGTCCTCGTCGGCGTCGATCCCGGCCTCCTTCTTGGCTATGCCGAGGGCCATCGTCAGCCCGCCGAGCTCGTCGACGAGCTTGAGGTCCCGGGCCTGCCGTCCCGTCCAGACGCGGCCCTTGCCGACGGCATCCACCTCGTCCCGGGTCAGGCCCCGTCCCTCGGCGGCCCTGGCCAGGAACTGCTCGTAGGTCCACAGGATCTCCTCCTTGAGGACCTTCCGCTCGTCGGGGGTGAACGGCCGGAAAGGCGAGAAGACGTCGGCCTTCTCCCCGAAGACGAGCTTCTCCGAGGTCACGCCGAGCTTCGTGAGAAGGCCGTCGATGCTGAACTTGCCGGCCAGGACGCCGATGGACCCCGTCAGGGTCTGCGGCTGGGCGACGATGCGGGTCGCGGACATGGCGATCCAGTAGCCGCCCGAGCCGGCCACGTCCGACATAGAGACGACGACGGGCTTCACCTTTTTGGCCAGGGTGACCTCGCGCCAGATGACGTCCGACCCGACCGAGGACCCGCCCGGGCTGTCGATGCGGAGGAGGATGGCCTTGACCGACGCGTCTTTCCGCGCCGTCCGGATCCATCGGGCCACCGTCGAGCCGCCCATGATCTGGGGCAGGCTCTCGCCGGTCATGATCATCCCGACGGCGTAGACCAGGGCGACCTTGTTCCGACCGGTATCGAGGCCGACCGAGGCCGGCTTGACCCGCGTGTAGTCGTCGAACCTGACCCGGGCGAGCGGCCGTCCGTCCCGCCGCAGGAGGTCCTGGACCTGGTCCTCGTAGAGGCAGTCGTCGACGAGCCCGGCGGCCTTGGCTTTCTCGCCCTGGAAGAAGCCCCGGTCGACGAGCGCCCGAAACTCGGGTTCGGTCTTGCCGCGGGCCTTGGCCGCCGTAGCCACGTACTGGGCGAAAAGGTCCGAGTAAAGGGACTCCATTTCTTCGCGGTGGGCCGGCGTGAAGCCCTTTTCCGTGAACATGTTGGCCGCGGTCTTGTATTCCTCGACGTGCTCGAACTCGGCCCGGACGCCGAGCTTGTCGAGGGCGCTCTTGAGGAACGGAACGTAGCCGCCTAGACCGTTGACGCCGAGCCAGCCCAGGGGGTGCAGGATGATCCGGTCGCAGGCCGTGGCCACGAAGTATTCCATGTCGAAATCAGGGGCCTCCTCGATCAAAGCGTAGATCTTCTTGCCGGAGCGGCGGAAATCGAAGATGGCCTCGCGCATCTCGCTGGCCTTGGCCCAGTCGCACTGGAGGAGGCCGAGCCGCAGCAGGACGGCCTGGATCCGGCCGTCGACCTTG
>Ga0299912_10004232_pt1 | contig 11733 bp, 8 predicted proteins | sample RVTome_2_FD_207667 | JGI IMG/M metagenome (GOLD analysis project Ga0299912, IMG submission 207667) | Soil microbial communities from uranium-contaminated site in the Upper Colorado River Basin, Wyoming, United States - RVT95D214 (version 2) ... | reverse complement strand
CGTAGTCGTATTCAGCCATTTTGGCCTCCGTGGCGCGTGGGCTTCGACTGGCTCAGCCCGAGCGGTACTTGGTCATCATTCACTACGCCCGCTCGGCCTGAGCCTGTCGAAGGCCACGCGCGATAGAGCCTCACAAATCGATCAAAATCCGCGTCGGGTCCTCGATCGCTTCCTTGATGATCTTCAGCGCGTTCACGGCCTCGCGCCCGTCGATCAGGCGGTGGTCATAGGACAGCGCGAGATACATCATCGGGCGGATAACGATCTCGCCGTTACGCACCACGGGGCGTTCATCGATGCGGTGGAGGCCCAGCACCGCCGACTGCGGCGGGTTGATGATCGGGGTTGAAAGCATCGATCCGAACACGCCGCCGTTGGAAATGGTGAAGGTGCCGCCTTTCAGGTCTTCCAGCTTCAGCGTGCCGTCCCTGACCTTCTTGCCATAGTCGGCGATGGCCTTTTCGATGCCGGCGAAGGAAAGCTGGTCGCAATCGCGCACCACCGGCGTGACCAGGCCGTTGGGGGCCGAGACCGCCACCGAGATGTCGACATAGTCGTGATAGACGATCTCGTCGCCTTCGATGCGGGCGTTGACGGCGGGGATGTCCTTCAGCGCCAGGCAGGAGGCCTTGGCGAAGAAGCCCATGAAGCCGAGCCGGCTGCCGTGCTTCTTTTCGAACAGATCCCTGTACTTGTCGCGCGCGGCGATCACGGCGGACATGTCCACGTCGTTGAAGGTGGTGAGCAGCGCGGCCGTTTCCTGCGCTTCCTTCAGCCGTCTGGCGATGGTCTGGCGCAGGCGCGTCATTTTCACGCGTTCTTCGCGGCGGGCGCCGGTGGCGGCAGAGGGGGCAGCGGCAGCGGGGGCAGGGGCGGCGGGCGCGGATTGCAGCGCCTGGGCGGCGGCGATCACGTCTTCCTTGGTGATGCGGCCGTCCTTGCCTGAGCCTTTCACCTTGGCCGGATCGATCCCGTATTCCAGAACGGCGCGGCGAACGGCCGGAGAAAGCACGGCGGCTTCATCCAGAATGCCTTCAACCGGCGCGGCCTGAAGAGCGGCACCCGGAGCAGCAGCGGGCTTGGCCGCGGCCACGGGGGCGCCGGAACCAGCTTCGATCGTGGCGATGACGGCGCCGACGGTGACGGTATCGCCCACTTTCGCGAGCTGCGCTCCCATCACGCCGGCAACGGGGGCCATGACTTCGATCGAAACCTTGTCGGTTTCAAGACTGGCGATGGGATCGTCGGCGGCCACGGCTTCGCCTGGCTGCTTCAGCCACTCGCCGATGGTGGCTTCGGAAACGGATTCGCCAAGCGCTGGAACTTTGACTTCGCTGGACATGGAGTACCTCAAACCTTCTTGCGGCCCCTCGATCCTTCGACACACTCAGGACTCGGGGCAGGCACGGGAGGAAGAAAGTCAGGCTTTCTTCCTCCTGCGAATTTCGGAACGGACGGAAAGACTGAGCGCATCGGCGACAAGCGCGGCCTGTTCGCCTGCATGCCGCTTGGCGAGGCCGGTGGCGGGCGAGGCGCTGGCCTGCCGGCCGGCATACCGGACACGGCCGACATCGCGTCCGGTCCGTTCAAGCGCCGTTTCGATCTGTCCGCCCACGAAGAACCAGGCGCCGTTGTTGCGCGGTTCTTCCTGGCACCACACGACTTCCTCCAGGCTGGTCATGCGCGACAAGCGCAGGGCCAGCGGCTCTCCCGGGAAGGGATAAAGCTGTTCGAGGCGCACGATCTGCGTGTCCTCGATGCCGGCTTCGTCGCGGGCTTCGAACAGGTCGTAGGCGACTTTGCCGGAGCACAGCACCAGCCGTTTCGTCTTCTCGTCGGCAGGCGCACCGGGATCGGACAGGATGCGCATGAAATGGCCCTGACCGATGAAGTCCGCCGCCGCCGATTTCGCCTTCGGATGCCGCAGCAGCGACTTGGGCGTCATGAGGATCAGCGGCTTGCGGAAAGGCCGGTGCATCTGCCGGCGCAGCACGTGGAAGTAATTGGCGGGCGTGGTGATGTTGCAGACCTGGATGTTGTCCTGCGCGCAGAGCTGCAGAAAACGTTCCAGACGCGCGGACGAGTGCTCGGGTCCCTGGCCTTCGTAGCCATGCGGCAGCAGCATGACGATGCCGTTGGCGCGCAGCCATTTGGCTTCCGACGCCGCGATGTACTGGTCGATCATGATCTGCGCGCCATTGGCGAAATCGCCGAATTGCGCTTCCCACAGCACCAGCGTCTTGGGATCGGCGCTGGCATAGCCGTATTCGAAGCCCAGCACGCCATATTCGGACAGTGGGCTGTCATGCACTTCGAAGCGGCCGTGCGGCACCGTGGTGAGCGGCACGTATTTGTGCTCGTCCTTCTGGTCGACCCAGACGGCATGGCGCTGACTGAAAGTGCCGCGTCCCGAGTCCTGTCCCGAAAGGCGCACGGCATAGCCTTCCGACAGCAGCGAGCCGAAAGCGAGCGCTTCGGCGGTCGCCCAGTCGAAACCCTGGCCGCTGGTGAACATCTCGCGCTTGGCGTCGATCACGCGGGCCAGCGTCTTGTGGATTTCGATGTCGTCGGGAACCGTGGTCAGAGTGCGGCCCAGGCTGTCGAACAGCTTGGCTTCGATGCCGGTATGCACGTTGCGCCGCGCGGTTTCCGGATCGACCGGCTTGTTGAAGCCGCTCCAGCGTCCGGCGAACCAGTCTGCCTGGTTGGCCTCGTAGATCTTCGCCGCCTCGAATTCCTTTTCGAGGTATGTGTTGAAGGCGCCGACGACGACCGATGTGAAGCTGTCGTCGATCACGCCTTCCTCGATCAGACGCCGCGCATAGACTTCGCTGACCGGGGGATGCTTGCGGATCTTGGCGTACATCAGCGGCTGGGTGAAGCTCGGCTCGTCGCCTTCGTTGTGGCCGAAGCGGCGATAGCACCACATGTCGATCACGATGTCGCGGCCGAAGGTCTGGCGATAGTCGATGGCCAGCTTGCAGGCGAAAGTGACGGCTTCGGGATCGTCGCCGTTGATGTGGATGATCGGCGCCTGGACGCCTTTGGCCACGTCAGACGGATAGGGCGAGCCGCGCGAGAACTGCGGGCTGGTGGTGAAGCCGATCTGGTTGTTGATGACGAAATGGATGCAGCCGCCGGTGTTGTATCCGCGCACGCCGGAAAAGCCGAAGCATTCCCAAACGATGCCCTGGCCGGCGAAAGCGGCGTCGCCGTGGATCAGCACGGGCAGAACCTGCTTGTGCTTGCCGGGGCCGATATCGTCGTGGAACACCTGATAGGCGCGCACCTTGCCCAGCACCACAGGGTCCACCGTTTCCAGGTGGCTGGGGTTGGGCATCAGGCTCATATGAACCTTGATCCCGTCGAATTCGCGGTCGGTAGAGGTGCCGAGATGATACTTGACGTCGCCCGATCCGCCGACATCCTCAGGGTTCGCGGTGCCGCCCGAGAATTCGTGGAAGATCACCTTGTAGGGCTTGGCCATCACATTCGCGAGCACGTTCAGGCGGCCGCGATGCGCCATGCCGTAAACGATTTCCTTCACGCCCATCTGGCCACCATACTTGATGACCGCTTCCAGCGCGGGGATCATGCTCTCGCCGCCATCCAGGCCGAAGCGCTTGGTGCCGACGTATTTCTTGCCCAGGAATTTCTCGAACTGTTCGCCGCGGATCACGGCGGTGAGGATCGCCTTCTTGCCCATCTCGGTGAAGTCGATGGACTTGTCGGCGCCTTCCATGCGGTCCTGCAGGAAGCGGCGTTCCTCGACATCGGAGATATGCATGTATTCCAGGCCGACCTTGCCGCAGTAATTCGCGCGCAGGATCTCGACCAGTTCGCGCACGGTCGTCCATTCAAGGCCCAGGAAGCCGCCGACATAGACCTTGCGGTCCAGCGCCTCGCCCGAAAAGCCGTGATATTCCGGGGTCAGATCCTTGGGCAGGTCGTGCTGGTTCAGACCCAGCGGATCGAGGTCTGCCGCCAGATGGCCGCGCACGCGATAGGTGCGGATCAGCATCATCGCGCGGATCGAATCCGCGGCTGCGGTTTCCACCCGTTCGGCGCTGACCGTGATGCCGGATTTTGACGTCGAAGCGGCGATTGCCACTTTCAGGGCCATCGGATCGAGTGCCTGAGTCAGATCGTCTTCTGCGCCGGCGCCGGTCAGGGGCCAGCTGGCGCGTTGCCAGCTTGGGCCCGGCTGCGGGTCATCGGGGAGAAAGTCGTGGCTTTCATTGCCCATCGGAATCACCTTTCCGCCCCGGAATCCACTCCGGCGCTCCCGAGCGCTTCAATTCCTGGCAACGGTGCCTTCCGGGAGGAAGGCTCTATTGCCCAAAGTATGGTTAACAGCCTGGTGTGGCAGCTCTCAGGCAAGCTCCTTAAGGAGCTCCGCCAGAGTGATGCCAAGTTCCGCGGGCGAAGGCGAAACGCGGATGCCCGCTTCTTCCATCGCAGCAATCTTGTCTTCCGCGCCGCCCTGGCCGCCCGAAACGATGGCGCCGGCATGGCCCATGCGGCGTCCCGGAGGAGCCGTGCGCCCGGCGATGAAGCCGACCATCGGCTTGGCGCGGCCGCGCTTTGCCTCGTCCTTGACGAACTGTGCGGCTTCTTCCTCGGCGCTGCCGCCGATTTCTCCGATCATGATGATCGAACGGGTCTCGTCGTCGGCCAGGAACATTTCCAGCATGTCGATGAAGTTTGTGCCGTTGACCGGGTCGCCGCCGATGCCGACGGCCGTGGTCTGGCCCAGGCCGGCCATGGTGGTCTGGTGCACGGCTTCATAAGTCAGCGTGCCCGAACGGGAAACGACGCCGACGGATCCCTTGGAGAAGATGTTGCCCGGCATGATGCCGATCTTGCACTCATTCGGGGTCAGCACGCCGGGGCAGTTCGGGCCGATCAGCCGCGACTTGGAACCGGACAGCGCGCGCTTGACGCGCACCATGTCGAGCACCGGAATGCCCTCGGTGATGCAGACGATCAGTTCCATCCCGGCATCGATCGCTTCCAGGATCGAATCCGCGGCGAACGGCGGCGGCACATAGATGCAGCTGGCGGTTGCGCCGGTGGTTGCCTTGGCTTCGGCCACGGTATCGAAATTGGGCAGGCCGATGTGAGTCGTGCCGCCCTTGCCCGGGGTGACGCCGCCCACCATCTGCGTGCCATAGGCCAGCGCCGCTTCCGTATGGAACGTGCCGGTGGCGCCGGTCATGCCCTGGGTGATGACCTTGGTGTTCTTGTTTACGAGAATGGACATTCGAAGCTCCTGGGGAGGATGAAGCGCGAGAATTTTCAGGCGAGGCTGGAGGTCAGGCGAGGCTGGGGTCGAGTTCCTTGCAGGCCGCCAGAAGGACCTTCACCTCGTTGATCGAGACCTGGAGGCCGGCCTTGGCTGCATCGTCGAGCTCGATCTCGATCACCTGCTCGATACCGCCCGCGCCGATCACCGCCGGCACGCCGACATAGAGACCGTCGATGCCATACTGGCCGGAAACGTGCGCCGCGCAGGGCACGACGCGCTTCTGGTCGCCAAGGAAGCTTTCCGCCATGGAAATGGCGGAGGCGGCGGGGGCATAGAAGGCCGAGCCGGTCTTCAGCAGGGCGACGATCTCGCCGCCGCCCGCACGGGTGCGCTTGACGATCGCGTCGAGGCGCTCCTGCGTGGTGCGGCCCATCTTGATGAGATCGGGAACCGGAATGCCCTTGACGGTCGAATAGGCCGGGACGGGGACCATCTCGTCACCGTGGCCGCCGAGCACGAAGGAGGAAACGTCGCGTACCGAAACGCCGAACTCTTCGGCGAGAAATGTGGAAAAGCGCGATGAATCGAGCACGCCGGCCATGCCGACCACCATGTGATGCGGCAGGCCCGAATATTCGCGCAGCGCCCAGACCATCGCGTCGAGCGGGTTGGTGATGCAGATGACGAAAGCGCCCGGGGCATAAGTCTTGATGCCTTCGCCCACGGCCTTGATGACCTTCAGGTTGATGCCCAGCAGGTCATCGCGGCTCATGCCCGGCTTGCGGGGCACGCCGGCGGTGACGATGATGACATCCGCGCCCGCGATGTCCTTGTAATCGTTGGTTCCGCTCAGGTTGACGTCGAAGCCTTCGACCGGGCCGCACTGCTGCAGGTCGAGCGCCTTGCCCTGGGGCACGCCTTCCATGATGTCGAACAGGACGATGTCGCCGAGTTCCTTCTGCGCGGCGAGGTGGGCGAGGGTACCGCCGATATTGCCGGCGCCGATAAGGGCGATCTTCTTGCGAGCCATGATGTGACGAAGTCCTTCAACTGGCGGGAGCTTGTCGGACAAAGGCAGCCTGCATTGCCCCGCCGCGAAGGCAGGCGCCGTTCTATCGATTGCTGCCCTAAGCCCGAGAAGGCTCTATTGCAACCGCGAAAAGTTCGGTTGACCAAACTATCTTTGAAATTGAAAATCAATTTCAAAAAGGTGCGTTATTCGCCGCTAAGCGTGGTTTGTGGCACGGATGGAAACAGCCATCAAGCCACAGTGCCGGGTCTGGCACTGTGGCTTGATCACGGGAAAACCTTGCGAAAGAAAAGGGCGGGCAGGCCTAGGCCAGATTGCCGAAAGGCTTCGTTTCGGGATTTGCGCCGGTGCTGTTCGCCGGGTGCATATGGGCGGCAAATGCAGCCGCCATGCGCCGGTCAAGCATGCGGCAGACGGACAGCCAGAAGGCATGGCCTGCGAAATCTTCCGAAAGCCAGGCGATCTCGGCATTCTCTTTCGCTTGCCGGGCAGCGCTGAGGCCGTAACGCGCGAAATGCCGCAGCGTGGCCCGCATTAATTTATCGCCGGAAATGCCGTTAAAGTTATCGTTGCCCGCTTCAAGCGGGACGGAAGCGCCGAGTACCCGGGACAGGATCGGATTTTCCCCCCGAACGGCTGCGGCGAAGCGAATGGTCATGACGGTTGCGACTCCGGCGATCTGACAGGAATACGCAGCGTAATAGCGAAATTGGGCTAAGCCTTTGTGAGGGGCTATGGTTGGTGAAACCTTACCAGGCCGTTTCCGTGTGAACCGCGCCCCTGCAGGGCGGATCAGGTGCCGGGCCGGGAAATCCAGCGGCCGCTGTTCTGATATTCCGGGCGGATTCCGGTGGCCGTGGGCAGCCTGTTTCCGCGATAGAGTGCATCCCCCCCGCGCTGCTCCAGTTCCTGCGTATAAGCGGGCGCCGCGTAATGGGGCGTGCCGGCGCTGGCCGGCGCGGTTGTGGCTGCCGTAGCATAGGTGTTCTGGATGGCGACGGGATCGGGCAGGCTGTCCTTGCCCGGAGCTTCGGCGCCGCGGGGATGGGGGGCGGCGTCAGGCTCGCCGCCCAGATAGGCGAAGCGAAACGTGCCGGGCTGCCCGGCCTTGCCGCCGAAACCGTAAAAACGATGCGCCCCGATCGTGCCGAGATAGCGCAGCTTGTCCGCCCAATAGGGATGGATCTGGATCGTGTGATAATGCGTCGCCAGCCCGGCCGGCGCATAGACATAGCCGGCCAGCGCGGCCATCGCGACATTCCTGGCGCGGTCCCAGAACAGGGTATTGGGCTTGCGCGCCAGCGATCCGTCGCAGGTGAAACTGAACTGGCAGCCGGTGCTGCGTTCGGATCCCTGATAGACGACGCCGCACACCGTGTTCGGATAGGCTGGATGGGCAACCCGGTTCAGCACCACTTGCGCCACCGCGCGCTGGCCTGCGTCGGGTTCGCTCGCCGCTTCGTAATAGATTGCCGCGGTCAGGCATTGCAGCGCGCGGCTGCGATCGATTCCGCTGTTGTCGATGCGCAGGGCGCGTGCCGCCGGAGATGCATCTGAATGGGCATCGGGCGCAAGATCGGACCAGTCTGCCTTCGCGGCGGGTTCCGCGTCGTCCGGGGCAAGATAGTAGAAGGCGGAACCCGGAAAGCTGCTGCCCGCCTTTTCGAAGGGCATGGGCTCGACAGGCGTTTCGTTCCGCACGGCATCGCCGATTTCGAAGCCGTGCCACTCATCAGGGGCGGCGAAGGCGGGAATCGCCACCGCGCCCAGCAGCACCAGCGCGCGGCGGCCCATATGCGGCCTTTGCCGTCCGATGCCGTTGCCCCGCGCACGCTGGGCCATTCGCACGGAGGCATCGCGCGGCATGGCTTCGTCGGTCGGGGCGGTTTCGGGACGCATTGGGTTCCTTCTTGGAGGCGCGCCAAGCGCGTAGACCCTGTCGCGCCTGCGCGCAGCCCGGGATTCCGCCGCGTGCCGAAGCGGGACGGTGGGCAGTGAAGGCCTTAACGGTCCAACCGGCGCCTCATCTTGTACCGGGCCATCTTGCGCCGGGCCATCTTGCGAACGCGCCTTTCACGGTCTATGGGCCGCTCCACGTCATGGGTTGTCCGCAATCGCGGACCTAAGAGGGAATTCGGTTCAACTCCGAAGCTGCCCCCGCAACTGTGACCGGGGAGCCTACCTCCAACATGCCACTGGTGAAAGCCGGGAAGGCGGAGGCAGGCGACGATCCGGGAGCCAGGAGACCTGCCCGAGACGGTCGTTCCGCGCCGGGCGGGGTGTACCGGAATGCAGCGCAAGGCCGCGAATGAGCGCGGACTTCTCGCCACGAACGGCATTCATGTTCGTGAGGGAGTATTGCGCGTGAAATATTTGTTTTTGCTGGGTTGTTCCTTTGTTGCCGCGGCGCCTGCGCTGGCGGATGAAAGCGCTGGCGGCGATGCGGCCGGCGGTGCTCGCAACATCGGGATCACCGTTGTGGCTTCGGGGCAGTCCGAACCGGTCGATGCCACCGGCCAGTCGGTCAGCGTGGTCGGGGCCGAAGAAATCGCCTCTGTGCAGGGGCCGGACGTGACCCGCGTGCTGCAGCGCCTGCCGGGCGTGGTCTTCAGCCGAAATGGCGGGATGGGCGGCTTCACCGGCGTGCGCGTTCGCGGCGCCGCTTCCGAACAGGTGCTGGTGCTGATCGATGGCGTGCGGGTGGCCGACGTATCCTCGCCCAGCGGCGGCTATGATTTCGGCAACCTGATGTCGGGCAATATCGAGAAGGTGGAACTGCTGCGCGGATCGAACAGCACGGTCTGGGGCAGCGAGGCGATCGGCGGCGTGCTGGCCGTGACCACGCGCGAAGTCGATGGCGTGGAAGGCTCCGCCGAATACGGCGCGCGCGACAGCCTGTATGCCACGGCGGCAGCCGGCATCAGCCGCGAAACCCATGCCGCGACGCTGACCGCAGGTTATGCCCGCGACGATGGCTTTTCGGCGCTGTCCTCGGGCACGGAACCGGACGGCTATCGCCAGTGGCAGCTTTCCGGCAAAGGCCGGGTGGCCGTGGCGCCGGGCCTCACCTTGCGCGCGGCGGCCCGCTATGCCGACAGCAAGCTGGATCTCGATTTCTTCGGCGATAGCCTGGATGTGCAGACGGCGCGCCAGTTTTCCGGGCAGGCGGGGCTGGATTACACCGGCGATGCGCTGGACCTTTCCGCCGGTTTCAGCCTGGCCGATACGCACCGTGTCTATGACAACCCGGTCTGGGGCAGCTATGACTACAAGGGCCGTGATGAACGCGCCGAGCTGAAAGGGCGCTGGCACATGCGGGAAAGCCTGGCTCTGGTGTTCGGCGCGGAGCATGAATGGTCGCGCTATTCCGGCACTTTCGATCCCCGCCAGAAGGCGAACGCCACGAGCGGCCATGCGCTTCTGCAATACAACCGTGAAGGGGTGAACCTCGCCGCGGGCGTCCGCATAGACGATCACAGCGGCTTCGGCAGCGAATGGACTTTCGGCTCCAACGGCAGCGTCGCGCTGGTGGACGGCTGGCGCCTGCGCGCGTCCTATGGCGAAGGGTTCAAGGCGCCGACGCTCTACCAGCTCTATGGCTTTGCCGGGAACACCGCCCTCGCGCCGGAACGCAGCCGCAGCTACGAAGCCGGCATCGAGAAGGGCGATCGCAACGCGGGCCTGCACATCGCGGCCACCGTCTTCCGCCGGGATGCGAAGAACCTGATCGACTATCTCGATTGCTTCGGCAGCAGCGATCCCCTCTGCGCGGGCGGTGCCTTCGGCGTCTATATCAATATCGGCAAGGCGCGGGCCGAGGGTTTCGAGCTTGAGCTGGGCACCGCAGTGACGGAACGCTTCCGCGCGCAGGCGTCCTATAGCTATGTGAAAACGGAGAACCGCACGCCGGGCGATGCCAATGCCGGCAACGATCTGGCTCGCCGTCCGCGCCATGCGGTGACGATTGCCGCCGATTGGCGCACCCCGCTGCACGATCTGACACTGGGCGCGGACTTGCGGCTGGTGGGTGACAGCTATGACGACGCGGCCAATGCCACCCGGCTGGACAGCTATGTGCTGGTTGCGCTGCGCGCCAGCCTGCCTGTCACCGAGACGGTCGAACTGTTCGGCCGCGTCGAGAACGTGGGCGACACGCATTACCAGACCGCAGCCGGCTATAACACGCCGGGCCGTTCCGCCTATTTCGGGGCGCGGGCGCGCTTCTGATGCGCAACAGGCGCAAGCCCCTCCCTTCGCCGTTCCCGCGAAAGCGGGGATCGGGGGGCTTGCGCCGCGCGTTGGAATTCTGGGCCGGGAAATTCTGGGTTCCCGCTTTCGCGGGAATGACGATGATGGGGTGTTCGGCCAATCCGCCTGACGATGTTTTGCATCATCATCCCACCATCGTCAGCCTCAATCCCTGCACCGACGCCGTTCTGGCCGAAGTCGCGGACGAGGGGCAGATCCTGGCGCTTTCGGATTACAGCCGGAATCCGGCGTCCAGTTCGATGGACGTGGCGAAAGCGCGCCGCTTCGCTTCCGTTTCCGGATCGGTGGAGGAAGTGCTGGCACTGCAACCCGATGTGGTGGTCGGCGGAAGCTTCCTGCCGCCGGCCACGGTTGCGGCCTTTCGCAGGCTGGGCCTGAAGCTGGTGCAACTGCCGATTGCCGTCACAGTGGAGGAAAGCCAGGCGCAAGTGGAAGAACTGGGCCGCCTTGCCGGTCATCCGGAGCGCGCCCGCGCGCTCAATGCCCGGATCGACGGCGCGCTGGCGCGGGGCGCGCCGCCCGCTGGGGATGCACCCGTTTCCGCTGTCGTCTGGCAATCGGGCGGCATGGTGCCGGGGCGGGGCACGCTGATCGCCGATCTGCTGCGGCGCACCGGCTTTACCCATTTCAGCGCGGCGCGGGGTATGCGCCAGGCCGATGTGCTGCCGCTGGAACTGATGCTCGCCGATCCGCCGCAGCTCATCCTTGCCGCCGGAGATGCGCGCGCCAATGAAGACCGGATGCTGGCCCATCCGGCGCTGGCCGCGCTCAAAGGCACGCGGCGCGAAAGTTTCGATCCCTCGTTGCTGTGGTGCGGCGGCCCGACCATCATCCGCGCGGTGGAGCGGCTGGCGGAAGTGCGGCGGGATTCGAGCGGGGCTGAGCCCCTCCCCTTCAGGGGAGGGGTTGGGGTGGGGCCTCTCGCAGGCGCAGCCACCCCACCCCCGGCCCCTCCCCTGAAGGGGAGGGGAGAACGATGACCCGCGCCGTTGCCCTGCTGTTGCTCGGCCTGGCCGTAACGCTTCCGCTTTCGCTGCTGGCGGGGCGCGCCTGGATCGACCCTTTTGATCCTTCCGTTAGTAACGCATCTGTGATCCTGATGGAACTGCGCCTGCCGCGCGCCTTTCTGGCGCTGGTGCTGGGCGCGGGGCTGGGCGGGGCAGGTGCCGCGATGCAAGGCTATCTG
>Ga0299912_10004231_pt1 | contig 11733 bp, 13 predicted proteins | sample RVTome_2_FD_207667 | JGI IMG/M metagenome (GOLD analysis project Ga0299912, IMG submission 207667) | Soil microbial communities from uranium-contaminated site in the Upper Colorado River Basin, Wyoming, United States - RVT95D214 (version 2) ... | reverse complement strand
AGGTAAAGGAAAAGTCTGAGCCTACGCCAGAATCAACGACAGAAGTTGCTGCTGCGGAACCAAAACAGCCACCCCAAGAATCAGCTGAAGATGAGTTGACTTAAATTGGATTAGCTTTGCTCTTCCTCAAATCGCTCGCTTTCTTCGTGTTCCTTTTCTGCCAACTCCTCAAGAGACTCTTCACGTTCAGCGGAAGGTAACTGGGAGATTTCTACCTCCTCGATTGAGTCATCTGCTTCGGTTGGAACAGGAGCCTGATTTGAAAGAAGCTTCAGAGCATCTTCTCGTACGTAAGGGGTAAATGGTGGGGTGGTTGATGGGAAGGGAGCGGTCGTTACTTTTGGTGATCGGTAAGTTTCACGAACAAAAACTGCCACCTGCGAATCTGCCTTTTCCTTTTTACTAGGTTTTAGCGAAACCGACTTAATGAAAGCATCAAACTTGCTGCCCGTCCGTAAATTATCAGCGATTTTTTTTGCTAAAGAAGCTTCGATTTTGCCAATTCGTTTACCGTTGGTTGCAATTACTGTGATTTCACTTCGATGTTGGGCAAGATCGGCTTTATCTCCTGTTCTAAGTTGAGCTAAAATTGACGGCATTGCAATGTCTTCTAATATTACCGTGGTGGTCTTGCCGGATTCTTCCAAGAAGATATCGCCTTTAAAGTTCGAGGTGGCGTGGTTGGATTTTATATCGCCTTTTTTCATTGAGGCAAGCCGCTTTAGGTTTTTTTCTGCGATAGCGTTATAGGAGTCAAGCTTTAACACTTTTTGATACAGCTTTTTGGCTTGTCTAATATCCCCGGTTTCACCACAGGCGCGGGCTAATCTGTTAATGGTTTCGACATCGTCAGCGTATTTTTCCACTAGCTCCTGGTTTAGCCGTAGAGCTTCTTCCCAGTTATTTTCCAAAGCAGCTTTTATTGCTTCTTGAACTTTAGGGTCAAAAGCGGTTTCATTAGTCATAGATTCGTGACTCCTTCTGTTTAGTATAAAGACTTTCCTTTAGAGTTTGTCAAGACACTATTAAAGAACCTATAGCTTGCTAAAATCCTCGTTTAACTGTATAATTTCAACACCACTCAATCTGGAAAACTCCAACGGACGATATCACAAAGGAGCAGATATATGCCCGTCAAGCGGTTGAAGGGAGAGGGAAGAGGAAGCAAAGGTAGGCGTAGGATTCAGTTTGACTTCAGCGAAACCGATATACGCCGCCTGCAGGAAATTTTGGCAATGACGGAACATGTTTCATTCGCTGATGTTGTACGTGAGGAGGGCCGTATCTACCACGAAATCATTCAAAGAACACGAGATGGTTGGGAGTTGATTATGAGACATCCTGAGACAGGGAGGGAGATGCTGCTCCTAACAACAATTCTGATGGCGGTGAAAGCGGACGTAGGTCGCACCTAGGGTCAGATTGACGACGACAACGGAGGCCATTATAGCCGATGGCCTCCTACAGTCTTTTTATGCTAAAATAATTTGAAAAATGAGCGGTCATTCCAAGTGGTCAACAATTAAAAGACAAAAAGGAGCTACCGATGCCCGTCGTGGGACGGCTTTTACCAAAGCGACAAATGCAATCATAATTGCAGCAAGGGAAAGTGGTGGTAATCCGGAAGCAAATTTCAAACTTAGGCTAGCAATCGAATCAGCCAAGCGGCTAAATATGCCAAAAGATAATATTGAAAAAGCAATTGCTAGAGCTACTGGAGCAGTAAAAGAAGGTAAAGCACTGGAGACGGTGACTTATGAGGGTTTTGGTCCAGGAGGAGTAGGAATACTAGTTGAGGTAGTCACCGACAACCGCCAACGCACTGCTCAAGAAGTAAGGAGTGCTTTTGAAAGAAGCGGAGGGACCCTTGCGGGCCCTGGTTCTGTGGCGCATCTGTTTTCGCCAACCGGCGAAATCGCTGTCCAGTTAAAAGAAGGCTTTGACTCTGATAAAGTACTATCGGCTGCGGCTGATGCTGGCGCAGAAGATGTTGATACTGATAAAAACGAAGCGATTATTTATTGCCGACCAACCGATCTCGAAAAAGTCAAAGAAGATCTTTCCGGGCAAGGTCTAGAAATCGTCGAGGCAAGAATTTCAAGAAAACCAACGCTAGTGGTAAAAATTGGTGACGAAAAAATGGCATCCGGTGTGCTTTCCTTGGTTAACAAACTAGATGACCTAACCGATGTACAAAAAGTATATGCCAATTTTGATATACCTGAAGAAATATTACAAAAGGAAGTAGCATGAAACTAAATGAGGCAACCCGCGAAACTAAAAAGGTTGCCCAACATATGCAGGGAGAAAAATGGGGAGTTTACCAACGGTTTAGCGATCTTATAGAAGAAGTGGGGGAGCTAGCAAATGCAATACAAGTCAAAGAAGGGTGGAAAACTAAGAAAAGATCAAAATCGGAGGTAGTCAACAGCATTTGTGATGTTCTTTATGAGTTACTTCTGATTGCGGATTATTTCGATGTAAATTTGGAAAGAGAGTACCCGAAAGTTTTGGAGGAAATTGACAAGCGGCGGAAAAAAGGGGAGTTTGACTACATATAATCTGGTATAATTATACCTTTTTTGAGGCTGAAAGATGATTATTCTTGGAATAGACCCTGGGACGGCAACGACAGGGTGGGGAATTGTTCGGCTAAAAGGGAATAGGGAGCAGCAAACAGCTAAAAATAAAAAAAACTGTCCGCTTTCTTTGGTGGATTTTGGTTGTATTCTTACGGAGTCTAAAGATGAGATGGGGCGAAGACTCCTGGTTATTAAGCGAGCATTGCAAAAAATAGTTAAGTCCCACCACCCAGACTGCATAGTGATTGAAAAACTTTTTTTTGGCGCCAATTCAACTAGCGCTCTTTCTGTCGGGCAGGCGAGAGGAGTGGTGCTTCTTGTTGCAGCAGAAAACAAACTACCTACTTTTGAATACACCGGTCTGGAAGTAAAATTGACTGTTGCAGATCATGGTAGGGCAAGTAAGGAGTCGATTCAATCCGCAGTGCGAAGAAGCCTAGGTATTAAAAGATTACCTGATCCAAAAGATCAAACTGGGCGTCCAGTCTTTCGTTTCAGGGACGACGCTTACGATGCTGTAGCCGCTACTATCTGCCACGTTATTAAGACAGCAAGCAGTAAACAGACAGCAGAGGGCGCACGCAAATAATAAAGTAAGATTAAACTGTTTACTGCTGACTGTTTTCTGATCTCTGAGGTATGTTGACTAAGAGACAAAAAATAGCTATTAGCAGTTTGCTTTTGGCATCTGGAATATTTGCCTTGCCGGTAATGGAAGGTACAAACCAAGTTGTGTTGCTTAGCGCTATTGTGACTGCAAGTTATTTTTTATCCGTCTGGTCAATTTACGCAGAATTTTCTTCCTTCGAATTAATCAGTTTATTCGTGTTACCGGTGATTTTAACAGCAACTTTTGCCCTTTTTCTTAGCGGATTCCAAGTAAGTATTGGCGTTCGTTTAATTTTAGCACTAATCTATGTAGCTGCCATGTACACTATTTTACTTTCGGAGAATATATTCAACGTTTCGGTGGATAGAAATATACCTTTGGTTAGAGCTGCTAGGACCGTTGGCTACCTGGCAACCTTGTTTGTTTCTTTTGCCTTCTTCACTCTCCTCTTTGGCTTGGGTTTGAATAATCTGCTTTTTGCTATTGTTGCTACGCTTGTATCAAGTCTATTGTTCGCCCAAGGCTTCTGGCAGATTGAATTAAAAGAAACAAATCCGGTTCGTTTGGTTTATTTCTCCCTAGTTGGTGGGTTGATTGTTGGTGAAGTTGCCTGGGCTTTGAGTTTTTGGCCGTTGCAGCCTTCAAAAGTTGGTTTAACCGCTGCGGCAGCTGTTTATGTTATTTTAGGGGTCCTACAACACCATATACGCGAAAATCTAACTAGGCGTACATTGTTTGAATATATTTTTGTCGGGATGTCCCTAGTACTGCTTCTAATTATCTCTACAAGCTGGGGGGTATAAATAAAATTTAAAATAGCATCCTCCGTGATCAAATATTTTCGCTACGATCAAAATTTGAATACTCTCGGTTGCTGCGACCTCGCTAAAGCGAGGGCTAAAAAAATACTAGATCTAAGCTAGAGGGTAGAGGAGAGAGGTAAGGAGGAGGGGAAAAATCCCCCATCGAAGGGGGTAAGCGAGGGGTGGTCGAAGAGTTGATATAGTATGATATAGTTAGTTTTCACGCGTGGAAAGATTCAAAACTATAGGGTAGTACACCAGTCTTGTAACGATCCTCAAATCGTAAAAAACCCGAATAAGCTACGCCTATAGCGCAGTCTTTTGAAGTAGAGGAAGGCGTACGCTACCCCTTTAATTTAACGGAATAATCTAATAATTCCAGGTACGAAAAATTCAATTGTTCCTTACTTAACAAGCAAATATTGACTGAATTTAAGTTGAGTAGAAAAATTAATTTAGGTATAAAAATAAACATTTAAACTGACATAACAGCAATATTACGTTAAGACTGCTAATGCACTTTACGCTACTATTAGTCGGCCCTTTCTTATTATTGCTTAGTGCACGAGGCGCTGTAAGGCTCTAGGAGCAATTTTCTTTTCAGAAGCGCAGCCGTCATTAAAATATTATTAAAATTATTAAAAAAAGAGAAACCGACTTTGACATTTATTTTTATATGGTGTCTTTCCTTATACCCCTTTCTCTTGACATGCGGTGAGTACCGTGTTAGGATTAGTTTAATCGAGTATAATCACCATTACACTCGATTACTCAAACTCCCCTAGGGGTTTGTAAAAATAAAAAAATAAAACCATGCTGCCAAATTTTGACGATTTTTTACTTAGCCTCCAGACTAATAACTATTCCCCTGAAACGGTCTATAATTATGAACGAGACCTGCGTGTCTTTGACCAATTTTTAACCGAATCTGGCACTAGCTTCGAGCAGACTGATAAGCAGACAATCGCCCGCTACAAGGCCTACCTGACATCTCGTGACAGAAAGACGGCAATTAGATTGACAGAACAAGAAAAATTACTTGTCTCACGCTCAATAAATCGGATGCTTAGCGCGCTGAGGAGTTATTTGAAATATCTAATAGATATGGATAAGGAGGTGCCAGTTCCGCCTGAAGCCGTTAAACTTATTAAAACTGAGAGAAAGCACCCTCAGGTAGCAGAACTCGCTGATTTAGTACGTCTTATTGAAGCTCCGAGTAAACTTGAAACGGATAAGCTGGTAGCTTTAAGGAATCGAACAATGTTGGAAATCCTTTTTTCTACAGGTATGCGTATTTCCGAGCTTTGCTCGCTGAATCGAAGTCAAATTGATGATTCTGGCAAGATTTTTATCATGGGGAAAGGCAAGAAACAGAGGTTTGTCTATCTGACTGATAGGGCAATGGAGTATCTGAATCGCTACTTGTCTGTGCGGAAAGACGCCTACCCCGCCCTTTTTATCCCCTACAGTCCGAAAACTGCGAAAAATCCAAGAAAAAGAATTTCAACAAATTATTTGCAAGAAAAGATAAAGAAGTATCGGGAAAAACTAAAAATAAACGTTCCTACAAGCGCTCACAGCCTTAGACATGGGTTTGCGACTTACCTTGCGGAAGAAGGAGCCTCGCCAGCAGCAATCCAGATTCTGCTTGGCCACGAATCGCTTGACACAACCACCCGTTATGTCCACGCTTCCGATCGCTTCGCCCAAGACACCCACCGCAAATTCCACCCACTGGCCGAACCTGAGGATTAAGCCTTGAGTATTCTGATTTTGTGACCTTTTTTGACTGTTTCTATAAACTTGGGAATTCTTTTTTTAAATTCGTTATCTAACCTTGACAGTCTTACTAAATGGTTATTTACTAGTACTTCAGGATCTACATAGCGTGGTTTTCCCCACGTGTGAAAATTAAAACCATTTTTTACCAACGATATAGATAACCCTGGTTTCAATAACGACATGTGCTTTTTAATTTCCTTATCTGTGGAAGCAAGCAATTTTTTATGAAGTTCCTTATCGGTACCGAACAGATCTGCCTCTTTTATGTAACCAATACCCAGGCCTCGCCTCACTGCAGAGGCTAGTAAATTGAAAGTAGCCAATGTGAGGGGATCGACCCAGCTTTCTAAGCACTGCTTCATGAAAAGACGGGAGAATTTTTCTGCTGCTTCCCTATCGTCGAAAACAAATCTGCTGTCAAAAACTTTGATATGGCTTAAAAAATTATCAATTTTAGGGCTTCGGCCATAGTCGTTTACTATTTCTCTGAGGAAATAATCAATTCTGTCAGCGCAAAGCGCTGGGAGTGGTTGTTCTAAAAGAGAAAAATTGGCCTCATCAACTACATGTTGCGTATCGATCTTATAACTTTGTAGTATCTTGGGAATTTCAGAATTCAAAATCAAACCTTTTTTAAAATGTTCGTGGTAAGTTTGCCTTTCATGATCACCAAAAGCGAAATCCATAGCATGTGAGAAAGCAGTGTGAGGGACATCATGAAGGAGCCCTGCAATTTGTTCCTCTAAAGAAGCGCCGTATCTTTTAAGTAGTAATGCTACGCCAACGCAGTGCTCATACCTAGTAGTCTTTTTGTGAAGTTTGACTAACTGGCTTCCGGCCTGATTGATTTTTTTTAGTCTTTGTAAGGGTTTGCTTTTTGCTAGTGCAATTAGGACATGATCGGCGATTTTTTCTGGGCCATAAACTTTATCAAAAATTTCCATAATCTTTTAAATTTTGCAATTTGATTAAAGAAAAATCAAGTTATCTCCACTAGGACGGCTATCGCAAATTCTGCTTTCTAGTCGAGACTGACAATTAAGTAGTGAAATCTAAGATGGTAGCTGCTGTCCAGGCTTGTTTGTGGGCACCGTGGTGCCCACGCTCACTTATATATTCCTTGATCGTCCCATCTTTTTCGACGCAATAAAGCTCTACTGGCGTACCAAAATAGCTAATAGCATTGAGCACCGCCTTTTTGACTTGCTCTGCTTCTTTTTTGAAGCCAAAGTTTTCAAAACCTTCGGTTATCAGCCCGTTATCAAATGGCCAAATAGAGCCGTTGTGATAGCTGCGCGGGTTAAAAAATTTGGATTTTGTGCTTAGCGTGCGGATTCCAGCAGCTGGCTCAAACATATCTGGCATCATTAATCTGGCGATGGTATCTGGAATGTACTCATCATTAATTATCGATTTAAACTTACCATTAGTTTGAACCGCTGCCCAAAGGCAATGGCCTGGATTGGATCTCACTTCAATTATTTCGGCTTTTTGACTAAAAATCGCCTGGTCAAAGTAATAAAGGCCCTCAGTGTGGTTCAAAAATACCCTGTCAAACTCTTTATCAAGGTTGTCCGCTCTTTTTTCAAGTTCCCTGCTTATGCCCTGGTCAATTTTCGCAAAAATTGCTGCCCAAAGTTTTAAAGCTTTAAAGTAGTAGCCTTGAACTTCCACCAAAGCTATCGGTTCCTTTGGCGGCTCGCCATAGATTTGTATTGAGTCAGTGCTGTCCATCCAACCTTGGTTTACTAAGCCTCCGTAAGGTGCTGGTCTGTGCAGCTGATACTCTAAAAATATTCGTTTGCCGCCTTTATGACCATATTTTTTGGTGTAGTCAAAAGCTTTTTTGACTGTTGGTAAGATTTCTTTGAGAAAGTTTTCATCTTCAGTGAGGGCGTAAAATTCTGCTGCTAGGATTAAAAACAGTGGTGTAGAATCTGTGGTGTCATAATTGCGCAAAGTTTTATCTGGATAAATATACCAAGGTCTTTCCTCATTTACTAAATGGCTGTAACCGGCTTCACGATATTCGTGAATTATCTTCCCTGGTTTTTCGCCACTGGCAAGATTTATTTCTTTACCTTGGAGTCGCGAGGTCGTTTTAAGGATTTTTCTTATGATCCTCAAATAAGCAGAACTGGGCCTTTTTTTATGAACACGGAGAAGTTTTAGACCGGTGATTATTGAGTCTCTGCCAAAAAAAGTGGCGAAAGGATCATCTTTGCCGGAGGCGTTGATACCAAGCGGAGTTTCCAATTCAAGAATAGTTTTGTGGCAAAGGTTATGTAGGAATTCTGGATCTATTTTTGGCAGCGGCTTGTGAAAGTGGTGATTTATTCCTTTCATCTATAATCTCATAATACACTTTTTCATAGGCATCTACCATATTTTTTAAATTAAATTTTTTTTCAACATGTTTTCTGCATTCTTTTCTTGAAATAGAACCTATTTTTTCTACAGCTTTAATCATTTCCTTTTCCTTCTCTACGATAAAGCCTGTTTTTTTATCTGCTATTAGTTCTGGGATAGAACCCTTGTTAAAAGCTATGACCGGGCAACCACAAGCCATAGCTTCTATCATATTAAGGCCAAAGGGTTCTCGCCAAGTGATCGGATGGAGTAGGCAAAGCGCCTCGCTCATTAATTTATTTCTTTCTTTGTCATCGACTTCTCCTACCCAATGTATTTTTCCGTTGGAAAGCCTTGGTGCAACATATTTATCAAAGTAGTCCACGTCGACCTTATCTAGTTTGGCAGCGATTATCAATTCTTTGTCTAAAGCGAGCGCGACATCCATCGCTATGTGGGTGCCTTTCTCAAGTGAGATGCGTCCCACAAAAAGAAGGTAGTCTTTTGGCCGCTCTTTAAACGGAAATTTTTCGACTTGTATTCCATGGTGAATTGTCGCCCGCCAGTTGAGTGGTGGTCCACCTTGGCGCTGAGCATCAGAGATGGAGATAAAATTTAGGTTTTTATACTCCTCAAATATATTTTTGTTCTCCAAATTGAACTGGCCGTGGAAAGTAGTAAGAGTAGGTGTTGGCGAAAAGTAGGCTGCTGGAAATGCGAAAAAATCACAGTGATTGTGAATGATATCAAACTCACTGTGTCTTTTGTAAGCCTTGGTTACGTTTAACACAGTAAAGGCGGCAGTGTCAGCTGTGTGCAATTGTCTTAAGGGGTGAGAAGAACCGGCTACTAGCTTTGCTCGGGTTTCGGAGTCACCAGAGGCGAATAATGTGACATCATGGCCTCTTTTTACCAATTCTTCCGTCAGGTAATGAACCACTCTCTCAATACCACCGTATCTTTTTGGTGGTATCCTCTCGATAAGAGATGAAAGCTGCGCGATTTTCATAATTTGCCTTTTTTATTTATCGAATTATCGAGTTTCTTTAGACGAACGGAAGCAGGAAGGGAAGTTACTTATTTGGCGGCTTTGTGTTTATCAATTATTTTATTATACACTTTTTCGTAAGAACTTACCATCCTTTCTAGGTTGAAGTTTTCTTTCACGTGTTCTCTACAAGTTTTTCTGTTAATTGCCCCTATTCTTTTTACCGATCGTATCATTTGTTTCTCATTATCGACCACAAAACCAGTTTTGCCGTGGACGACAATTTCAGGTATCGATCCTTTGCGATATGCAACGACTGGACAACCGCAAGCCATCGCCTCTGTCATAACCAGACCAAATGGTTCATTCCAGGTTACAGGTAGTAAAAGGCAGAGAGCCTTGCTCATTAAATTATTCCGTTCTTCTTCGTCTACCTCCCCAACCCAATGCACATGTCCATTACTTAGTCTTGGAGCAACGTATTGATTAAAATAGTTTACCTCCCAAGGGTCTAGTTTGGCAGCAATAATAAGCTCCTTTTTCAGAGCTGCCGCAACATCTATTGCGACATGAGTCCCTTTTTGCAAGGATATCCTTCCTACATGGAGTAAATAATCATCCGGGTTATTTTTGAAAGGAAAATTAGCTACAGGAATCCCGTTGTAAACGGTTTCACAAAAATTTAGCTTTGAGCAGTGCCTTCGTTGGTTTTTGGAGATAGATACATAATTTAAATTCTTATACTCTTCAAATACTCTTTTAGTTTCGGGTGTAAAGGGGTTGTGAAGAGTAGTGAGCGTGGGAGTCTTTGAAGCAGCTGCCGCTGGAAAGGCTAGATAGTCAGGCCAAGCATGATTGTGGATGATGTCGAATTTATCAGCCATTTTATAAACTTTTGCTATTTCCGCAACTGTAAACGGCGATGCGTCTAAAATATGAGCATCTCTCAAGGGGTGTGGTACTACCGGGATTAAAGTTGCGCTTGTTTCCGATCCTGCTGCGGCAAACAGAGTAACTTTGTGACCTTGTTTGACTAGCTCTTCTGTTAAGTAGTAAACGACACGTTCAGTTCCGCCGTACCTACGCGGTGGGACTCGCTGGTTTACAGGTGCTATTTGTGCAATTTTCATCGGTGTGAGCAATTGGGCAGGGATTTATTATTATAACTTTTTTAAGGGTTTCTGGCAAGTAAGTAAGGTTTGCAAAAGTAGTTACGCCTCCTCGTTGCAGGGTTGCAACAAAAGGAGGCGTATTAAAACCCAAGTTTCCTGTGTGAATCGGACCGTTTTTTCTTTCCTTTCTCCTCTGCGACCAGTTTCAGCGCAGAAGCTAGTCCAGGCTCGTACACATAGCCGCAGGAAAGACACGTACCATAAGCTCCTTGCCAGTCCTTTTGGTAGAGCATGGTTCCGCTACACCTTGGGCAGAACCTTGGTGGTTTTGTGACTGTAGTCCGCGTAGCTTCAGGCTCGGCTGATTGTCCATTCCCAGCTTCGTCTACCCGCTGAGCGATGTCCGGAAACTCTGACATAGCGTCGCACCTCCTTTTTCGCCTGATCCCACTTCCCTACTGGTGTTCAATTAGTCGTTGGGCCGATAAATGTTACCAGAAACAGCTTCAATTTACAAGTTTGGGGCCGCTCGTAAAATTTCTCGTCGGAATCCTCTGAAGGTTTACTACGGGATGAAATCGTCAGTGAACCATCTTATAACCTGTAGTATTGACGAGTATCACTGATTATTGTATACTATAGGGCATATGAGGGCAGTTGGCCTGTTTGTATTAGTTTTAATAGTTTCTATTCTCCTGAGCCCATTAGTTTTGGGGAGTAAAGCTTTTGCGTGTCATGCAAGTTTGTCGGTTGAGGACATAATTATAAAAAGTAACAAGTGTGAAACCATCCACGGTACGTTTGAAGTAACTAATGATGGTCAGAGTACCGTTAAAAACACCAAAACGCTGGCTATTTTGCAAGCCCATGTCCCTCCGTCTCGTGGGGGTCGGGCACATTTCTTTCCTATTGCTGAAGTAAGTTTAGCGAATGAAGATATCGCTCCTGGCGAAATTCAAACCAGGGATTTTTCTATAAGCGGTTTTACTGTTCCAGAAAATGCAAATTCGCTAAGGGTCGAAATTAAATTAATTGTTGGCGAAAGAGGCAAGACTTTTATTTCCAGAAGCGAGTCGTTTAAGCCTCCTGCCTGTGATATTCCCCAGGAGCCTGAAAAACCAGCTGAGCCAACCGGGCCGAAGGTTCCTGATAGCCCAGAAATCACTGTTGAGCCGACTCCCAAGCAACCAGGACCTAGCCAAGTATTGGCTGTAGCAGCTGGTCCCGATATTCTGCCACAAACTGGTATTAAAGGAGTCGGTTTTCAAGACCCGGCCCCTACTGATAAAAATAGTGAGGCTAGCACAAGTTATGACGTTCCAATATTCATTATATTGGCTACTGTTTCGCTAACAGCTGGTTTGGTGCTTATATTCAAAACACCAGCTATAGTCGAGGCAATTTCAAGGTTTGTTGAGTCATAATAATTTAGACAAATTAAAACTGACAAAGCCCCCATGGTCTGGGGGCTTTGCGTAACTTCTGTTAAACTCACAATTTAAACCAC
>Ga0299912_10004230_pt1 | contig 11734 bp, 5 predicted proteins | sample RVTome_2_FD_207667 | JGI IMG/M metagenome (GOLD analysis project Ga0299912, IMG submission 207667) | Soil microbial communities from uranium-contaminated site in the Upper Colorado River Basin, Wyoming, United States - RVT95D214 (version 2) ... | reverse complement strand
TCGCGCCAGGCGAGCGCGCTCTTCTTCGCGCGTGCGGAGCAATTGGCGCTCGACACGCGTGAGACTCTCGCGGCTGGCGCGAATCTCGTCCAATTGCGCGCGCAGCGTTTCGACCAGGAGCACGTTGCTCAATGCGATCTCGGCCTCGTGAACCAGCGTGTTGAGGATGCGCCGATCGGTCGCAGAAAAATCTTCCCCGTCGCGCCGCGGCCCGACAACCCACACGCCGCGTTCCTGGCCTTCCAGACCAAGCTCCAACTGCAATCGAGGTTGAAGCGACGGCTCTAGTGGCACGGTACAGTGTTCGCTGACGATGAGCTGTGCGCCGTGCAACTGCATCAGCGTGGGCACTTGCCGGGTCAGCACATCGGCTACCTGATCCCATTCGAGGCTGCGCGCGAGCGCGTCACTCACCGTTTCCACCACGCGCGGATAATCGTACCAGCCGCCATAAAACAGCCGGTCCACCTGCCGTTGCACCCGTCTCCGCGTCGGATCAAAAGCCAGCGCCACGGGCAACGTCAGCCCGGCCGTGATGCCGGTGTAAAGCAGCCACCCGCCAGCCAGGAACCGGTCGAGCACGAGGAGCGGCGTCAGGTAGAAAGCAAAAATGCCCACTGAGAGAATGCCATAGACCAGCGCCCGATTGAGCAGATGGTCAATGCCAAACAGGTTGTGACGTGCGGTTGCATAGAGATAACTTAGCGGGACAATCGCCAGGCACAGGCTGACCAACCATCTCGGCACATCCGGCGTATAGCCCAGGATGACGCTCGGCAGAATGTACCCCAGAATAGGCGGCGTCAGGCCCAGGACCGTGCCCGCGACGACGATACGAAGGCGGCGGCGGCCATCGAGAGTCGCCCGACGAAAATAGACATACACCACAATGCCGATGGCGGCCACACCCTCCGCGAGCGCACCAAACATGGCTCCGCTTTGCCAGGGAGCCGCGCGCAACGCGGCGTCAATGATTCCCACCACGGCCAGCCCGTAGAGCAAGCCCACCGCCCAGCGGCGTTGGCGCATGCTGCCCAACACGACGGGGAAGGTGAGGTGGAAATGCGCCAGCAGCGCCGCCGCAAGATACAGACCGACAAATTCGAGGAACAACATCCAGGCGGGCGGCAACCGGAAACGTGGAAAAGCCAGACCCGGCAACACGGCCACGGCAACGGATTGGAACAGCCAAAACAAGAGGCGCACATCTGGACGCTCCCGGCGCCGCCAGAGCAACAGCAGGCCAGTGCCCCAAAAAACTAACGCAGCCAAGAGGGCGCTGCTCGCCTGTCCGCGATTGGCCTGCAGCATGGTCCCCATTTGCACGGTCAGCCTCACAGACTGGCCGCCGCGGAGGATATCCCATGTAGAGGTGTGCCCGATTTGCTTGTCGTCCCAGGCCGCAAAGGGGATGCCATCCACTGCAAGAATGACATCGCCCGCCCGCAGCCCCGCCGCCTCAGCCGCGCCGCCCGCGATCACCTGCGTCACGACTGGAGGCTCGGACTCGTCCGGGTAAAAGCCCAGCATGGGCGTACGACTTTGAAAGTAGATAATGTACCCGGCCAAGGCCGGGACGATCAGCGCCGCCAGCCCCACGAGCACGACCCACATCCGGTCCCGACGCTTTGGCTCAGTCATTGCTGGGCTGGTTCTCCTCCGACGCAATATGGACTAATCCATGCCGGATGGCGTACAGCACGGCCTCCGTTCGAGAGCACACATTGAGCTTGCCATAGATGGCGCTGACATGGTTCTGCACAGTTCGTCGGGTCAACGACAAATGCTGTGCGATGGCGTCGTTGTCGAGGCCCTGGGCCAGCAGGCGCAGCACCTGCAATTCACGTGGGGTGAGAGGAACGGAGGATTGGGGAGATGCCGCAGTCGATCCTACAGCGCGGTGCACGACCTGGTGCGCCACCTTGGGGCTGAGCCAGCTTTCGCCACACGCTACTGCTCGCACGGCGGCGACCAGCGTCTCGAGTGCGTCGTCTTTGACCACGTACCCGGTCGCGCCCGCATCGAGCAGTCCCAGCGCAGTCTGGCTGTCGTTGTGCACCGTGAGGATCAAGATGGCGATGGACAGCCCTTGCGCGCGCAGCCGCCGGGTGACTTCGAGGCCGTTCACGTCGGGCAAGTTCACGTCCAGCACCAGCACGTCAGGCTGGAGCTCTGTCGCCATTCGCACAGCATCGGCGCCGCTAGACCCTTCTGCCACGACCATGATGTCTATGGCGGCCGCCAGGACTGCCCGGATGCCAGCGCGGACAATCGGATGGTCGTCCACGATAGCGACACTGATCATTTCACCTTTCATGGGAATAACCTGCTCCACTAATCGGCGAAATAGGAACTAGGCCTTTATAGTACAGTAGGAACACAGATTTGTAAACCTGGCAACCGGTTTTGTTTTGCACCTAGCCGCTTATCGCAATGATATGGGGTGTGCCCATATGGATATGGCAGGCGGCAAGACCATAATGCCTCGCCGCCTGCCATGTCCCCGCGCACCAGTTCGCAGAACTGGCGCGATCAGTTCCTCATCACCAGCGGGAGATAGATGGTGAACCTGAACTCGTCCGCGCCCAGGTCGTAACCTTTGCCCATCGGACGACGGTTGCCGTCAATATCACTCGTGACGCCCGAATTGACGCCGTGATCAATCGCTGCCGAGCGGCTGGTCAGGTGATAGCCATCGGCAGCAAACGCAGGATCGCCTGTCGTGACATTCTGCGCGCTTATGCTGCCTGCGCCGCCCGTGTTTGCTCCGTTGCCGAACCACAACACGCCGTTGAGCGTGGCCGTGTTGCCCGTCGTCACCGTGATGCCAACCGTTTGGCTCACCAGGATCGTGTTAGTCAGCGCCAGTGTGCTATCGTATTCGACATAGATTCCATTGCCCTGCCCGCCGCTGTTCCGAGCGATGGTGGTGTGCAGCGCATCCAGAGAAGAACCGTACAGGAACACGCCGTTACCCAGCGATGCGTGATTGTCGGCGACGACGACGTTGATCAACCTCAAGTGGGCGGCCCACACGTCTATGCCGCCGCCGTGCGTCGTGACGCTGTTGCCCAATACAAGACTGCGGTTAACTTGCGCCGTGCTGCCATTCAGGGCAATGCCGCCCCCGCGAGCCGAAACATTTCCAGAGAGCGTGCTGCCGTTGACTGTGGCGGCGCCAGTCGGAACATACACCCCGCCACCCCAGGTCGCCGCGCTGTTGCTGTATACCAGCGTACCCGTTACTATCGTGTTGCCACGTGACCACAGCCCGCCGCCGTCGGCCCCGGCGCGGTTGCGCTCAAAGTAGGCGTTGGTCACAGTGACTGTATATCCGGCGTTCCATTGCAGCAGCCCGCCGCCGCTGCCGCCAGCCGTGTTGCTGATGAATTGCGTCCCGCTCACGCTGACGTTGTTGTTCAAGTTCACGCCGCCGCCGTTGCCGTTCGACGTGCGGTTGTTGCTGAACAATCCGCCAACCAGATTTGTGTCCCCGCTATTCACATGCAGGCCGCCGCCATGCCACGTCGCCGTGTTGGACAAGACCTGCGTATTGGTCATTGCCACGCTGCCGCCCACGTACAGCCCGCCGCCGTGATTGCCCGATGTGTTAAGTTCGAAACGGCTGTTGATCACAACCACGCGTCCGTTGTCGCTGCCTTGGAAAAGGCCGCCGCCATAGTTTGCCGAGTTGTCGGCGATGCGGCAATTGGCAATCGTCAAACTGCCATTGTTATCTATATACACGCCGCCGCCTGCGCCGCCGCCACGCCCGCCTGTCACCGTCACGCCATCCAAGACAGTCTGGCTGTCTGTCCCGTGCGCCGTGACGACGTTATAGGCATTGTCGCTGTTATCGCCTGCTGTTCCAATGTCGCCGTTGAGAGTGACGACGTTCGTCGCCCAGTTGCGCTGGCTGCGCGCTGTCTCGGTTCCGGCAAAGCCGCCATACGTTCCGACGCCATTCGGGAGCAGGAAGGTGGCGTTGCGGTCATTGCTGGCCGTCGGTTTGTACGTGCCTGTCGCGATCCAGATTTCATCGCCGTAGGTCGCCTGCCCCAATGCGGTTTGCAGCGCGCAGGCATTGGTCCAATTGGCGCAACTGCCCGTGCCGGTCGCGGCTGGCTTAACATAGAACACCGTCGGATTCAGGTTGCGCAAATTAAAGCTGACCGAGTTGGCGCCCGCCATCGTCGCCGTGACGAGATACGATCCACGGATACCATTCGCCGTCGCATTGACGCTGGCCGCGCCGCCGGCAATCGTCGCCGGGCTGGTGGCGAGGCTGGCGCTTGCGCCCGATGCGGGCGGCGTGAATGTGACCTTGCCGCCGTTGACCGGCTCGACCGCATTGTTCGCGGCGACGCTCACTCGCAATGGCTGCGCGAACGCGGTATTGACGAGCGTGCTCTGGTTATTGCCGCCCGTGATGCCAAGCGTGAACCGGCTGGACTCAAACGCGCCGATGTCGCAGTGCGCGCCTTGCGGACGGGCCACGCCGCGCGCGTCGGTGGCAGGGCAACTGGCATCGCGAGCCGTGTCAATCGCGGAAGAAGCCGGCAAGAGCGGGATCGTCTGAACGCTGCCGCCATAGTTGCCCAGCGCGCCCAGGAGCGGGTCGGCGGTGACGATCGCCGAACACGTAATGCCCGTCGGGCAGCCGCCCTGCACCACACTGGTGTTGAGGGTCACGGCGCCGCTATCGTTGTAAATCTGATCCGGCGCGTTGCCCCACAAGATGGTGTTGGTAATGGTTGCGGCGCCGCCAGTAAAATACAGCGCGCCGCCATAGCCGGGATGGAGCGCGTCGTAACCGACCGCCTGGTTGCCGCTGAAAGTGACGTTCGTCAGCCGTGGGGGAGTGGTGGTGGCATAGTTGTATATCGCGCCGCCATAGCCGCCGTTAAAGCCCGAGGTCATGATGGCCGAGTTGTTGTAAAAGGTCACGTTCGTCAGCACTGGCGTGCTGACCAGGTCATTGTACATCGCGCCGCCGTTGCCGCCGGTGGTCGAGTTGCCGCTAAAGGTGACGTTCACCAGCGTGGGGCTGCTATAGTCATTGAGCATTCCGCCGCCGGTGCTGTTCGAGCCAGTGACCGAGTTCGCGTTGAATGTGACTCCTGTCAGCGTCGGGTGACTATACGAGTTGCTCATCCCCCCGCCTGTGCCGCTGGCTGTATTTCCATCAAAAGTGACGCTGGTCAAAGTCGGGCTGCTATAGCTATTAAACATCCCGCCTCCCCTGCCTGAGGCAGAGTTGTTGCTCAAGATCACATTCTGAATCGTGGGGTTGCCATAGTTGTTGTACATGCCACCGCCGGTGTCTTCATCCATCCCTGAACCATTTGCATTGCCGCCCGTCACAGTCAAGCCATCCAGCACCGCCGTGGCATCCACAGAAGCCGCCGTGACGACGTGGTACGAGTTGTCGCTGTTTCCAACTACGCCAATCTCCCCACTGAGAATAGTGACGTGCGCTGTCCAGTTGCGCTGGCTGCGTAAAGTCTCGGTCATGGCAAAGCCGCCGTAGATGGCGACGCCGCTCTTGAGCTGGAACGTCGCGCCCCGACTGCTGCCCGTCGTCGGTTTGTACGTGCCTGCCGCCACCCACAGCTCGTCACCGGACGCGGCGATGTCGTTCAGCGCGTGCTGCAAACCGCACGCATTCGCCCACGCGCTGCCGCACGCGCCGCTCGTCGCGCCGGTGGTTGTGACGCGGATGATGCTTGCTGCTGGCGCGGCGCGAGTAGGATAAGCCGTCCAGCCTGGCGTTCCGATCAGGGACACCAGGCAAGCCAAGACAAGAGCACAATGTAAAGTTTTGATAATGTCACGCATGTTTTTCTCCTTGTGTGTTTTTGACCCGGCGAGGTCCGCCAGACCTCGCCGGGCTCGGATTGCTTGTTCATCTGGGGACATGTTCAAGATCACTGGAGGTGTTCGTCCAACATCTCCTGAATGCGCGCGATCAATACCGGCCAGTCACGAAAATAATGCGCTTCGCCAGTGGTCACGCTCTGCACTTTGCCGCGCCATTCAATGCGGCCATCGCCCAGATCCTCGCGCCACAACCGGACAGTGAACAACTGGGAACGCAAGTGAAATTCAGCCTTTTTTTGGACAGAAATCTTGGGCATGAATATTCCCAAAGATGGTTAGACAAGATACCAGACAATAGCGTAGCACAACAGGCGTTGCTTAAGCGTTGCTTGGGGAGAGCGTGCGTTGAAGGTTGAACTTTTCGAAAGTCTAACGCGGATTATTCAACTGCGTGCCATGCTTGCATGATTTCGCGGTGAGCGGCCACATTTTCGAGAAAGACTCGGCGCACGTCGGCGTCGGGGATTTGGGCGGCCTGAGCCTGGAGCAAATCACAAGCAGTTTTCAATACATGAGCGGCGCGAGGATCGCCGCCGGTCTGCAAGACACGGTAGCAAGTCAAGTAGACCCGCAGAGGCTCCCCCGTGCCATCAGGTGTGTCGTGTTCCAGGTAACTCAAGATTTCCTCAACATGAGCCCGAGCGAGCGCCGTATCGCCTTGAGCCAGCGTAACACGGGCCAGGCCGGCCAGAGACTCGATGGCCAGGTTATGCTGGCCCAATTCGTGCCGCAAAGCCACAGCTTGCTCGTAAGCTACAGCCGCTTCGGATAATTGTCCCAGACCAGCCAGAGCATGTCCCAGGTGGGTCAGGGCCAGGCCCTGTTCGTACCGTGCTCCCACACTTTGCGCGATGCCGATGGCTTGTTGGCTGCTTTCGCGGGCGGCCCGATCGTTTCCCATGTGATGGAAGAGGAGTCCCAGGTACGCATGGATCTCACTTTCATATTGTGGTCTGCCGATTTTGCGACACAGATGCAGGGATTGTTCATAATATGCTTGTGCCACTGAATAATCGCCCAGATAGTCGGCTATACAGCCAAGGTTACACAGAGCGACAAACTCGTCTAGTTTGTCGTCGGCCTCGCGGGAGAGGCGTAGAGTTTGCTCGGAATATGCCCGCGCCTCGGCATAGTTGCCCTGCCACATCATGGCGACGCAAAGATTGGCAGCGGCCATGGTCTCGCTGCGGCGGTCGCCGATCGCGCGGGCCAGGTGCAAGGCCCGCGAGATAAAAGTCTGAGCGCCGGCGTAATCGCCAGTAGCCAATGCAGAGTTGGCAAGCGCGGTTAGCGCCAGGCTTTCGTTGTGCCGGTCGCCAATTGTATGATACATCTGCCAAGCTCGCTCGAAATAAGCTTGCCCATCGGCATAATGACCCAAATCATCTGCAATTGTGCCAAGTGCGTGCAGACTCTCGGCCTCAACCTGGGGCAGCCTGGCCTCTTGCGCTCTCGTCAGTGCCTGCTCGAAACAGAGACGAGCGTCGGCAAGCTTTCCCTGCCGTCTGAGGCCGCGTCCCCATAGCAAATGGCCCAACGCTTCACTGTGGGTATCGTGTATTGCTTGTGACAGGCCCACCGCTCTTTGTGCTTCGACGATAGCAACCGCATAGTCTGCTGTGCTCTCGGCATAACGAGCCTGGCATAAAGCAACCTCGACCCGTTGCCGGTCATCAGCCACTATCTCGGCCAATTCCTTCAGCGCCGATATGTCTTGTGCCTGAGCCTCACGTTTTGCCTGCAAATCATAAACCATCTCGCGAGCCAGCAAAAGAGCATATCGTTCAGCATAAGCTGTGCCAGGAGTCAGTTCAAGTGCACGGCCAAGATAAGTAACGGCATTCTGGTTGGCGTATACGCGCCGGGCTGCTTGAGCCGCTCGCCGATAATACAGAATAGCTTTTTCGGTCAGACCTGCCTGCTCATAGTGGCCTGCCAATTGCTCGCTTGTGCCGTCGAGGTCGTGAGCGTACACGGCTTCCATCGCTTCAGCCACGCGGCGATGGAGCAGGCGTTTGCGCGCCGCGCTCAAGCTTCCGTAGGCGGCATCGCGTAACTTGCCGTGGCTAAAGTCATAGGCATTCTCGCCGGTTTCTCGCACGATACGTCGCCGCCAGAGTTCGTCCAGCCCGCGCACCAGTAATGCTTCGTCGCCGCCCATCGCCTGCTTGAGCACGTCGAGGGTGAACTCGCGCCCCACCGTGGCAGCCAATTCGGCCAGTTCGCGGGCGAACGGCGAAAGCTGCGCCAATCGCGTCGAGATGACGGATTGCACCTCGGGCGGCATGGCTTGGGGGTCAGCACAAGGCTTGCCAGCCAGGCCAGCGCGCACCATCTCAATAATAAACAGAGGGTTGCCTTCCGTCTCTCGATACAGGTCAACTGCTGCTTCGGATTCAAGTTCGTGCCCCGCCACATGCGTCGCGAGCTGGGCAGTCGCCGTGTCATCCAGAGGATCAAGCGCGATCTCGGCAACTTGGCGGTTGTGGCGCAATGCGGCCAATAGAGCCGCCGCAGGGTGATGGGGCTGGATTTCTTCTGGACGGAACGTGCCCAAGATGAGTAGCCGCGCCCGCGTGTCAAAGCGCAAAAGATAACGCAGCCATTCCAACGTGTCACGGTCGCACCACTGCAAATCCTCGATCCGCAACAAGAGAGGGGCGTTTCCGCCGAGCACAGCGCGAGCCAGCGCCTCGTGCAAGCGTTGGCGCTGCCAGGCTTCGGTGAGCGGGCCAGGCTCAGGCAGCTCAGGCTGGCGAGCCAATAGCTCCGGCAACAATCGCGCTACTTCGGTCTGCCAGATTTGATCCAGCTTGGGCAATGGGCGCGCACGCAGCCAGGCAACCAATGGCGTATAGGGTAGTTCGCCTTCAGCAGAATAGCAGTGCGCCGTGGCCGTAGCAATGCCCTGGCGCTCAAGCCGCATCTCCAGTTCTTCAGCCAATCGCGTCTTGCCGATGCCGGCCTCGCCCGTCAGCAGCGCCAGGCGCGGTTGACCGGCAGAGGCCGCGCGCCAGGCTGCTAGCAATTGTTCCCATTCGCGCGCGCGGCCCACAAGGGGAAAGGTGGCGGTCAGCGATGTGGCAGGAGTCTTGTGCGCCAGCGGCTCGGCGCTCAGCAGGCGCTCGTAAACCTGCTGCGTCGTGGAACCTGGCTCCACGCCCAGCTCGCGCTGCAAAGTAGAGGCGCAAGTGTGATATGCGTGCAGCGCCGCCGCGCGGTCGTCGTTCAAGGTGTGCAGGCGGATCAGATGGCGGTGAATTTCTTCGCGCAAAGGATCGATCTGCAATAGGCGTTGAGCGTAACCGATGGCTGCGCGATAGTCGCGGTTGTCTTCGGCCTGCTGCATTATCCGCTCCAGCGCCTCGACGTATCGTTGTCGCAGACGTTCGCGCTCGGGGACAATCCAATCGTCGTAGCAACTCGGCAGCAGGTCGCCGCTGTAAAGGTCAATCGCTTGCTGCAGATCTGTCGGTGAGGTCGCCCGCGTTATAGCGGCCTCAAACTCGACCACATCGAGCGAGAATGGCGCGTCGGGCTGCCATTGCAGAGTCTGAGCATCGGCGCGAAGGAAATGCCGGGCGTGAGGCAGCGCCTGCTGCAACTGGTAGAGCAGCTTGCGCAGGTTGGCGCGGGCGCGGGCCTCGAGCAGGTCGGGCCACAGGCAAAAGGCCAGGTGCTGCCGGGATTGCGGCGTATCGTGATGTAAGACGAGATAGGCCAACAATGATTGCAGTCGCGGGGTGCCGATTGTGGTTACCGGAGCGTCATTGCAGGTAAGGCTGAACGTGCCCAGCAATCGAATGTGCAATGAGGATATCATGCCACCTCTTGAACGGTTGCATTATACCCTGCTCCCAAGAAAATGAGAACAGGTGCGCGTTGACACGCTCGCAACGGCTGATATAATGCTGCACTTGAACCCCGGATATTGCCGTGTTGACACTATGCCCATAATCGCTGTATCACGCCTCAGCAAGGATTTTCAAGTCTTCAAGCATCATCGCGGGTTGACTGGCGCGTTTCGCAATTTGTTCACGCGCGAGTTCCGCACAGTCAATGCCGTCAAGGACGTGTCGTTCTCTATCGAGCGCGGCGAATTGGTGGGCTACCTCGGCCCCAACGGCGCAGGCAAGTCCACGACGATCAAGATGCTCACCGGCATCCTGGTCCCGACGAGCGGCGAGGCGACTGTGAATGGCCGCGTGCCGTGGAAGGAACGAGCCGCTCACGCGCGCGAGATCGGCGTCGTGTTCGGCCAGCGCACGAATTTGTGGTGGGACTTGCCCGTGATCGAGTCCTTCGATCTCTTGCATCACATTTACCGTATACCGGAGCAGCGCTACTATCAGAACTTGCTCAGGTTCCAGGACCTGCTTGGCCTGGGCGAGTTTTTGCACACGCCGGTTCGTAGCCTCTCGCTAGGTCAGCGGATGCGCGCCGATCTGGCCGCGGCGCTTTTGCACGATCCCAAAATCGTGTTTTTGGACGAGCCGACGATTGGCCTGGATGTAGTGGCGAAGGAACGGATTCGGCAATTCATCCAGTCGATCAATCGCGAGCGCCAGGTGACGGTCATCCTCACCACGCACGACCTGGGCGATGTGGAAAAGCTGTGCGAGCGTGTGATGATGATTGACCGGGGACGGCTGCTGTTCGACGGGCCGTTGGCGACCTTGCGCGAGCGTTTCGGCGGGGAGCGCGAGCTGGTGGTTGACCTGGCTGACGATTACGAGGAGGTGAGCGTAGCCGGCGCTGCGATCATCGCGCGCGAGGGGCGACGGGTGACCTATCGCTTTGGCGCAGATGGATTAACGGCGAGTGAGTTGATTGCACGCGCGAGTGCACGGTTTCGAGTGACCGATCTTGCAGTGCGTGAGCCGGACATCGAAACTACGCTACGCCGCATCTATGAGCAACGGCTATTGGATTAGCGTAGGCCAATCGTTTGCGAATCGTAATCGAGTTGCTAGCATCCCCTCATGTTTCCCTCATCTGGGCTTAATGTAACTGCGCTATCCTCACCATCAAGCAGTCCTCCCGAGTGGGAATGTGGACTGCCCCGCAGGCAGAGTGCATCGCAGGTCATGGGCCTGGGCACTCGCCCCGACAACTGAATAGGGTGTTGCGGCCCCGGCGGGCGCTCTGCCGGGGCCGCGCCGTTTAACGTTGACAGGCGGGGATAATGGTGCTAGAATCTCGCCCGCTCAAGCCCCGTTGACAAGAGTTCTGCCTATTGGTGGAACTCTTTTATTGTGCCAAACAGCCGGAATTGACCAAAGGTGGCAACGGGACTAGAATACTTGGAGTCGCCGACGGATGGCATTGGGATTGCAGGAAGAATCGAGCCGGCTATGACAGAAATGACAAGGCCCAGCGAAAGCGTGGCCCGCCAATTGCGAAAAGAATACAAAGCTCAGCACGCGCTACTCGAAGCGCAGCCGCCGTTGGCGCAGCGCTTTTTAGAAGCGCAGGGCCGCCAGTTGGGCGAGACGCTCGCGCAGCAACAGCGTGTCTCGCAGCTTCGTTTTGCGCTGCCGGAGCGCGTGGTGATCGAAGCGCACGGACGGCCCGTTCCGGTTCCAGCGGAAGCGCGCGAACAGTTGACCGGCGGTCGCATGGATCGCCTGATCGGCACGGATGTGCGCGATTCGCTGCGCCATCATTTGACTGAACTGGATCAATCGCCCAGTCGCGCAGTTGCTGTCAGCGCGGGATTGATTCGCTACGTCACCGCCACTCACCTGGTTCACAATATGCTCCCGGCCGGACGCTCGGTGACGTATGTGCCGGCTGAAGGCGAAGAGGTTGCCTCCATCCCTCTGGCCGACGCGCTCGAACCGGCTTCCGCCAT
>Ga0299912_10004229_pt1 | contig 11734 bp, 11 predicted proteins | sample RVTome_2_FD_207667 | JGI IMG/M metagenome (GOLD analysis project Ga0299912, IMG submission 207667) | Soil microbial communities from uranium-contaminated site in the Upper Colorado River Basin, Wyoming, United States - RVT95D214 (version 2) ... | reverse complement strand
CTGGCGGATTTCGCGGATGATGAGGCTGCTGGTTTCCTGGGAAGTCATGTTGGAGTTGTTGATGATCCGCGCGCCGAGGGGAATCATCAACGGTGCCACCGCCCGCTGGCTGTCCCGCTGGTCGCGGGCGGCCAGATTCTCCTGCACGCCGTCGGCGGCGCGACGGCGCGAGCGTTCCTCCAAATGGGCGTCGAGATAAAACTTGAAATCTGTCTCCGGGAAAATGTTTGTGCCAATGTCGCGGCCTTCCATGACAAGGTTGCCAAACTGGACGCACTCGCGCTGCCGTTTCTTCATCCACTGGCGCACCTTGGGCACGGCCGCCACATGTGGCACGGCGGCGCTTGTTTCGGCGGTGCGGATCTCCTTTTCAGGATAGCAGCCGGCCACCAGCAGGCGCACCTGGCCGTCCACACAAGCCAGCTTGGTCCTCCATTTCCGGCACGCCGCGGCCACGGCCTTGGGGTCGTGCACGCCCACGCCAGTCTTCAGGCAATGCCACGCCAGCGTGCGATACATCGAGCCGGTATCCACATAGACGTAGCCCAGCGCCTTGGCAACCAGCTTGGCGTTGGTGCTCTTGCCGCTGGCGCTGGTGCCGTCAATCGCGATGACGATATTTTTCAATGTCAAATCGTTGAATCGTTAAACTGTTGAATCGTGACTGGCGTTGCACAGCAGAATTCCCTTTTTAACGGCTCGCTCAGTCCGCAAACAGCTCGTTCACTTCCAACTTTCGTCCCGTCTTCGCATCCAGAATCGTCGCGCCGAGGCCTTTTGGCGGCGGCGCAGCCAGTTTCTGGAAGAAGTTCGGGAACGTCTTCTTCACGCACGCCGGATTCTTGATTTTTATCCCCGCAACTTTCAATCCCAGAATTGCAAAGCACATTGCCATGCGATGGTCGTTGTAGGTCTCGATTTCCGAGCCGTGCAGTTCTGACGGGTAAACCGTGAGCGTGTCGCCTTCCTCGATTACCTTCGCTCCGCACTTCGTTAATTCGGTGCGCAACGCCCCAACGCGCTCGCATTCCTGGAGACGGAGACGCCCGAGATCCGTGAAGCGGACCATCCCAAGCGAGAAGGGCGCGAGGACGATCGCCATCATAACGCTATCGCCTAGATCGCGCATTCGAGAAATCGCTGCCTTGTGCGGCGTCTCGGGAACATGTTCTCTCACGCTTGCAGAACGTTTGCCCTCTCTCTCCAGTTCAAGACCAGACCATAGAACATGCGCACTTGAGAGCAGAACTCCCGGAAAATTCTGATCAACTTGCAGGCCGGAATGCGGCCAGTGGACAACGGATATGGTATTGATCCGCTTGGTCGTTACTTCCGTTTTGAACCATTCCGAGTATTCCAAATGCTCCGGCTGGGAAACGAACTTCTCCGCTGCCAAGAAATAGCTGCCGCTTGAGGCATCCGGCTCAACTTGGAACCGCCCGCCGTGCTCAGGGAAACCTTTCACCAACTCTGATGTCATTCGCACATAAGGCGACTCCTCGGGATTCTCGCCCACGACTTCGACCCGCCAACCGCCGCGCTTCGCACACAGCAGAAGCGCCGACGCAAATTGTGAACTCTCGACGATGCTTACCCTGCACGAACGCTGCTCCCGATTGCCGGCAGTGGACGTGAGAATCTTCCGGTATTTTTCGCCAAACTGCCGGCCTCGGCCTTCGCCGAAAGTTGGAACGGCATAGTCACTTCCTCGCCCAAAGATCTTTGCAGGCAGTCTGTCGTTCTTGAGTTCCGATTCGATGCGGTAGCCCAACTCACGCAAGGCCTCAAACAACGCCGCCTGCGGCCGCTCGTGCATTCGAGGCGTGCCGGACAACCGATACGTCCCCTGCCCCAGGCAAACAAACGCAGCCAGAAACCGCGCTGCCGTACCCGCGTTGCCCACAGACAATTCCAGTGGTTCCTGCGGCGTGCCGGAGTTCGGGATTCTTCCTCCGAGACCTTTGACCGTGATCGTCCGATTGCAGAACTCCTCCGGGTCAGGCTCGACTTTGAGTTCAAAGCCGAGCTTTTGAAGTGCCTCGGTCATCACCTGGGTATCCTCGCTCCACAACGCGCCTCTGAGCGTGACCTCGCCATCCGCCAGCGCCGCCAGAATGAGCGCGCGGTTGGTGATGCTCTTCGAGCCGGGCACGGTGATTTCCGCCCGCACCGGTTGGTCGAGCGGAACGATCTCAATGACGTCAGGAAGTGCCATCGGTTCACTCCGGCGACGGGGACGCCGCCCGGGCGCACCAGCGGTCGCGACGTTGCTTGGCAGCTCGGAGGAATCGAGTCAGCCCCTTCAGGTCGGACTTCGCAAGCGCATCCCGAGTCTTCTCCAAATCAGCGATAAATGAATCCAACGCCTTCGCAACGTTCCGCCGGTTCGCCAGCACGATGTCGCGCCACATTTCCGGAGGACTCGACGCGATGCGCGTGGTGTCGCGAAAGCCGTTAGCGCAAAGCACGGGCTGCCCTTTTGGACGCGCTGGATCAAGGACATGGTTGGCCAAGGCCGCCGCCACCACGTGCGGCAAATGACTGGACCGGCTGACCAGTGCATCGTGCAGCGCCGGGGTCATCCTCACGGGGCGACCCCCAACAGCCCGCCAGAGTTGCTCGACCTGTTGGACTGCTGCTTTGTTTGACTTCGTCGTCGGGGTCACGACACAAATTGCGCTTTTGAACAAATCCGCCCTGGCGGCCCGGACGCCAGCCTTCTCCGATCCCGCCATGGGATGACTGCCGACAAAACGCCCACCCGCCTTCGCCACCAACGGTTCCAAGGCGCGAACCACGCCACGTTTGACACTGCCCACGTCGGTGACAATGGCGCCGTGCTTGAGCTGGGGCAACAGTTGCCTTGTCAACGCAAGCATCTGCGCGATGGGCGTACACAGAATGACAAGGTCGGCCTGCTCCACAGCCTTCCGCAAATCCAGCGTGGCGCGATCCACGGCCCCGGCGTGCCGGCATTCCGACACGCTGGCTTTGCGGCGCACAAATCCCACGACCGTGCGCGCGAGCCGCTTTTGCCTGAGGGCCAGCCCAAGCGAACCGCCCAGAAGCCCGACCCCTACAAGTGTGACCTTTTCCCAAAGCACGTCTGAATTAAGACGGAAAAAGCCAAAATGAAAAAGCCAAAAACGTGACTGGAAATCGCGCCTGAGCGACAGGCGTTTCGGCCAAACCTCGCGAGAGTGAGGCGAGCGAACGAAACCGGCGCGGCGCTCATGAGGCCGGTGTCGCAGCCGTGCCGCATGAGTGCGAGGCAGAAAGAGGCCAGGCTGTTGACGCGGTCGCGCAGGCCGTGCAGATCGCATACACGTCGCGCTGCGGGCCGGGCAGCGAACTCTGCCAGCCTCATTTCCTGCATTTTCCGTTCGCGGATTCAAGCATCATCGTTGTCCCCGGGGGAATTCCCAAGGTGGCATTCCAGCCTTTCCCCTGTAACATTACATTGCGCTTTTGGTGGCATTTGTTACTGTACTGACGCGGTCTGGCAACAGGCATCGGAGTGAACGAAAGTAAAATGTCATAATAATAAAATCATAAATCCGCCCGTTGCTTGGTTCACGCCGCGTCAGACAGAAAGCAAGAGAAAGGACAGTTAGTGTGAAGACAAAAACCTCACCGAAATCGGGTTTCACGCTCGTGGAAATCATGATCGTGGTGGCTATCATCGGCCTCTTGGCGGCGATCGCCATCCCGAACTTCGTCAAGGCCCGAATGACGGCTCAAAAGAACACCTGCATCAATAATCTGCGGCAGATTGACGGTGCGAAGCAGCAGTGGGCGATGGAAATGCGCCAGGGCGCGACCGCCACGCCGGTCAAGACGGATATCGATCCTTATCTGGGCCGTTCAGGCAATGCGGACAATATTGTTTGTCCGGCGGGTGGTATAGGTGCAACATTTGACAGCAGCTACGAGATCAACTCGGTCACCAACGCGCCCAGCTGCAAGATCGACCCTGGGAGCCACATATTGCCTTGATTCCATTCCATAGGCTTGGCTGTGTTGAAGGCTGAAGCTTGGCTTGGGGATCATTCTCCAAGCGTCCGCCTACCCGGGTATGGTTGGAGAGCCAACATCCCTGAAGCACAAGCCCAAGACCGATTCCAAAGCACGTTCGTCCCTGACCAACGAGGGTTGAGGGAAGACCTTAGTTTCAGGCTTCTTCGGCTTCATTGGGCCAAGAGAAAGCACGCCCGGAGACAGCCCCGGAAATGCCAATACGTACAAGAAAGACCGTGCTGGCAGTCAGTGAATATAGAAGACCGTGTCCAGTATTAGGACAGCGTCTGTCCAACCAATGGAGCGACGAATGGCTGAGGCTTCTGTCTCCCCCCCACCGGAAGCCATGCAGCCCAATGTGGCGCCTCGGAACGGCACGACGGTCCAACTGGCATTGCTGCTGCTAGACGAGCCGTTGCGGTTGCAGCAGGCAATTCGTGAACATAATAACGGAGTCATGAATAGATGGCCAGCTGTTCAGTTCACGCCGCAATAACTGAAAAGAAAGGTAGAAGAATGAAAATCAGCACCTCACGCAAGTCAGGCTTCACGCTCGTGGAAATCATGATCGTGGTGGCCATCATCGGCCTGTTGGCGGCCATTGCGATTCCGAACTTCGTTCGGGCGCGCACGTCGGCCCAGACCAACACCTGCATCAATAACCTGCGACAAATCGACGGCGCCAAGCAGCAGTGGGCGCTCGAAACGCGCCAACTCGGCAGCGCTACGCCGGTCGCCACTGACATCGATCCGTATCTGGGTCGTAATGCAAGCACGGCGGGCATCGTTTGCCCGTCGGGTGGCACTACCGCGACGTTTGCCACCAGCTATACCATCAATCCTGTCACCAACGCGCCCACGTGCGTGATCGACAGCGCGAACCACCTGCTCTCGAACTAACGTTTAGCCAAGAGCTGGACACCCTGGGCTTGGGAGTTAACTCCCAAGCCCTTTTTGTTTTCAGCCAGCATTGCGTCGCAATCAAGGCGACAGGCATCACAGCCGCCGAGGCAATGAGGCGGACAGCCCTCCCACTCGACTCACCCTCGCCTCCTCACTTCGGTGGCTGCCAACCGTGTGAAATGTCCGTGTTAGAAAACTCCTGGCAACCGGTCGCCGAGCCGTCTCGTCGTGACCCGGCGATGCTCCCCTACTCCCGCCAAGCTTCGCCCGTGTGAAACCATTCAATGAGCTTCTGAATTTTGGCAGCCAATTCTTTTTGGCCCGTGCTGACCGCCAGTTCTCTAGCTTTCCCGGCAGCAGTTGTCGCTTCGTCAAAGCGACCGGCTTCCGCATAAGCTGCCGCCAGTGTTTCCAGCAGGGAGGCCTGCTGATGCCCGGCCTTTTCACAAGCTTCTTGGGCGCATTGGACAGCCTCCCGGCCATCACGAAACTTCGGGTCGGGATGAGGTGGCCAAAATCCAAGCCAAGTCGTTCAACGCTTCTGTATAATCGGGTTTCAGGCGAATGGCTTCACGATAATGGCTGATGGCCTCTCTGGTTTGTCTCTGCCGGTGCAATGCCCCGGCCAATTGGCAGTGGGAAAGTGCCCTGTCCGGTTTAAGCCGCAACGCAGTGGAAAACTCGGAGCCCGCATCAACGCCATACGGCAGGCCGGCTTCCTCAAGCTCGATTTTGCCGCCCCAGACACCGAGCCAGGAAACGCCAACACATAGAGGAAAGACCGTGCTGGCAATCAGTGAAGACAGTAGACCGTGTCCGGTATTGGGACAGCGTATGTTCAACCGATGGCTCGAGGAATGGCTGAACTTTGCCTGCCCCTTCCACAAAAAGCCGTGTAGCCCAATGTGGCGCCTCGGAACGGCACGATTGGCCAACTGGCATCGGCGCTGCTAGACGAGCCGTTGCGGTTGCAGCAGGCAATTCGTGAACATAATAACGGAGTAATGAATAGATGGCCTGCTGTTCAGTTCACGCCGCAATAACTGAAAAGAAAGGTAGAAGCATGAAAATCAGCACCTCACGCCAGTCAGGCTTCACGCTCGTGGAAATCATGATCGTGGTGGCCATCATCGGCCTGCTGGCGGCCATTGCCATTCCGAACTTCGTTCGGGCGCGCACGTCGGCCCAAAGCAACACCTGCATCAACAACCTGCGTCAAATTGACGCCGCCAAGCAGCAGTGGGCGCTCGAAACCCGCCAACCCGGCAGCGCTGAGCCGGTCGCCACTGACATCGATCCGTATCTGGGTCGTAATGCAAGCACGGCGGGACTCGTTTGCCCCGCGGGTGGCACTACCGCGACGTTTGCCGCCAGCTATGTCATCAATGCTGTCACCAACGTGCCCACGTGCGTGATCGACCCCGCGAACCACCTGCTCTTGAACTAACGTTTAGCCAAAAGCTGGACACCCTGGGCTTGGGAGTTGACTCCCAAGCCCTTTTTGTTTTCAGCCAGCATTGCGTCGCAATCAAGGCGACATGGCACCACAGCCGCCGAGGCAGTGAGGCGGACAGCCCTCCCACTCGACTCACCCCCGCCTGCTCACCTCGGTGGCTGCCAACCGTGTGAAATGTCCGTGTTAGAAAACTCCTGGCAACTGGTCGCCGAGCCATCTTGTCGTGACCCAGCGATGCTCCCCTACTCCCGCCAGGCTTCGCCCACGTGAAACCGTTCAATGAGCTTCTGAATTTTGGCAGCCAATTCTTTTTGGCCCGTGCTGACCGCCAGTTCTCTGGCCTTCCCGGCAGCAGTTGTCGCTTCGTCAAAGCGACCGGCTTCAGCATAAGCTGCCGCCAGCGTTTCGAGCAGGGACGCCTGTTGTTGCCCCGCCTTCTCACATGCCTCTTCGGCACGTTGGACTGCCTCCTTGCCATCGCGCAACGCCGGGTCGGGATGAGTGGCCAAAATCCAAGCCAAGTCGTTCAACGCTTCTGCATAATCGGGTTTCAGACGAATGGCTTCACGATAATGGCTGATGGCCTCTCTGGTTTGCCCCCGCCGGTGCAAAGCCGCGGCCAATTGGCAGTGGAAAAGCGCCCTGTCCGGCTTGAGCTGCAAGGCCATGGACAACTCGGAGCATGCTTCGGCCCATCTGCCTTCTTGGGAAAGCGCGAATCCCAGCCTGTAATGCACGTCTGCAAGATCGGGTTTCACTTGGAGCGCCGCAGTGTAATTGGTGATGGCCTCATCCCATTTGCCCTGTTCAGCCAGAGCGTTGCCTAGATTGTAGTGAGCGGTCCAGTGGTTGGGCTTGAGCTGGAGCGCCACGGAATATTCGGCAATAGCCTCGTCCAGTCTGGCAAAACGAGCCAAGGCGAACCCCAAGTTGTTGTGGGCCTCAGCGTAGCTGGGTTTGAGCTGTGTCGCCTTAAAATAGTGTTCCAAGGCTTCGGTCCATTTACCGTCGTCGCTCAGCACGTTGCCTAGGTTGTAGTGGGCCTCGGCAAGCATAGGATTCAGAGCCAACGCCTGCCGGTAATGTTCGATGGCCTGCGCTGGTTTAGCGCTTAAGGCCAGAGCGTTGGCAAGATTGTAATGGCCTTCAGCATAGTCGGGCTTGAGCTTCAGCGCTTCCAAGTAATGGGCCACGGCTTCATCCAGTCTGCCCATGTCCGCCAGAGCAACGCCCCAGTTGTTGTGTATTCCGGGCCGTCGAGGCTGGATTTTCAAAGCCGCCTCGTAGCAAGCAATGGCATCGGCTGACCGTCCCTGTTTCGCGAGCGCTGACCCGAGGTTATTGAGCGCCTCGTCGTAGGAAGGATTCATTGTCAAGGCGGCCCGGTACTTGGCAATGGCTTCCGGCAGTCTTCCTTGGTCTGCCAAGTAGAGGCCCAACTGGTTATAGGCCACGAAATTGCCCCGGGTTGTCTGGATGGCATGAGTGAAAAGAGTATCAGCATTCTCCCAAACGCGCACCTGCAACGAGGTCAAATACAGGCAGGCCACCGACGTGACCGTGGTTGCGCCTGCAAAGACGATTGCACGCTGCGCAGTGTTGGACAAAAGATCCCACAGACCCCATGCAGCCATGATGAAAAGCCCGATGAAAGGAATGTAAGAATAACGGTCCGCCATGGACTGATTTCCGACCTGAACAAGTCCGATGACCGGTACCAACGTTCCCAGAAACCACAACCATCCCACCAGCAGATAAGGCCGGCGCCGCACCAAGACAACCCCCCAGAGGGTAACAAGCACAAGAATCAGGCACGCGCCTGCCACCTGCCAAAATGGCAAATGCAGGTCCAGAGGATAAAGAACGGCCAGATCGGTGGGCCAGATCGCCTTCACCACATAACGAACATAAGCCACCACCGCGTTGGCAATACGGAACCTGAGGGGAAGACTTTCCAATGGGGCCATCGCCCCTCCCGCCTTTTGGGCAATGAATGTCGCAACACTGCTTCCCGCGGAGAGAATGAGGAATGGCACTTTCTCCAAGACCAAACGAAGCAAGGATGACTTGGCGTGTTCAGCATCTGTTTCGTTCATTTCGCGGTTCACGTGCCGAAATCCGAAACCTGAAATTCTTTCGAGCGGCCAGAAGTCCAGCAGCAAGAGTAGAAACGGGACAGTCACCAGCATTGGTTTCGACATCAGGCCGAGGGCGAACAGGAACAAGGTCAGCAAGTACCGGCGGGAAGTCGGTTTGGCATCACGAACGGCTCGCGTGTAACGCCAATATGACCCCAGGGTGAGCATGAAGAAAAACGCGCTCAACACGTCTTTGCGTTCGGCTGCCCAGGCCACCGATTCCACATGCATCGGGTGCCAGGCAAACAAGGCGGCGACAAAGGCGCACGGCCACATGGTCCGGGTCAGTTTCATAAGCACCAGAAAGAGCAGGATGGTGTTGGCGATATGAAACAGCACGTTGGTCAAATAATGGCCAGCGGGCTGCAACCCGTAGATTTGGCAATCCACCATGTGGGAAATCCAAGTCAGCGGGTGCCAGTTGCTCGCATAACCGCTGCGGAAAGCCCAGGCGATGCCCGGCCAAGTCAGTCCTGCTGCCACATGCGGACTTCGCGTAATGTACTCCAAATCGTCATAGTTGGTGAAATCATGATGAAACACCGGCAGATACAGCACGAAGGTGATGCAGGCCAACCCCAGGCAAATCAGCCTGACAGGTCGATGGGCGTTGGCATCAGACATCCGCAGAGGATTTTGGTGCGCTGTTCTTTTTTCAAGAGTTAAAAGCAGAGTTGTCGGAACAGGCTCGGGCGAAATGACTGGCCATCGCCCACAAAACGGACTATTCTAGCGACCCGATGGAAACGATTCTGCTAACCGAAGACTTGCGAGTTGAGTACCGGACTCAGACTTCAGGCGTTGGAAGAAAGGTTGCGGTTCGGGACTTGAACCTGAGGGTTCAGGCCGGCGAAGTCTTTGGTTTCCTAGGCCCCAACGGCGCCGGCAAGACGACGACCATGAACGTGCTGCTGGGGTTCGTTAATCCGACCCACGGGAACGCTTACCTATTCGGCGTCAACGTGCGCGAGCCTATCGCACGACAACGCATCGGTTTCCTTCCCGAGCTGACTTACTACTACAAGTTCCTGACCGCTGAAGAACTGCTGCGCTTTTATGCTCGCATTTTGGGAATCCCGAGCAGTGAGACCGACAAGCGGATCGCCCGGCTTTTGCGCCTGGTCGAATTGGAGGCCGTTCGCAAGCGGCCGATCAAGACTTATTCCAAGGGCATGCAGCAACGCATCGGCCTTGCGCAGGCGCTGATCAACAACCCCGACCTGCTCATCCTGGACGAGCCGACTAGCGGTCTGGACCCGATTGGACGCATGAAAGTGCGCGAAATCATCCAGCGGTTAAGAGGCGAAGGCAAAACCGTGTTCTTCTCCTCGCATGAGTTGGGTGAAGTCGAGACCGTGTGCGACCGCGTTGCCATTCTCCACGAAGGCGAATTGAGAATGGAGGGACGGGTGAGCGACTTGACGCAGAAGTACCAGACCGACCTGGAGAAGATTTTCCTCCAAGTCATCGGTTATCAATCTCAGAGTTGCCCATGAACAAGATTCTGGCGCTTGCTGGTGTGGTCATCAAGGAGTTATATCGCCGCAAGGACTTTTACGTCCTGTTCATCCTGACGGCCTTGATCACGCTCGTCATGGGCGCCGCCAATTTTTTCAATGACACCAACATCGTTCGCTACTTGATCGAAATTTGCCTGCTGCTTATCTGGATTTCCGCCCTGGCAATCGCGATCGGGACGGCCGCCCGGCAAATCCCGGCCGAGCGCGAAAACCGCACAATCTTTCCCCTGTTGGCGAAGCCTGTGACGCGCGCCCATTTGCTCGTTGGCAAGTTCCTCGGGTGTTGGCTGGCTTGCGGCATCGCGCTGGTCGTCTTTTACACATTTCTCGCCATCGTCAGCGGTGCGCGGGAACACCAATGGCCGGTGGTCCACTACTTCCAGGCGCTTTGGCTGCACTGGATGTGTCTCGCCGTCGTCGTCGGACTGGTACTTTGGGGATCGGTGATTTTTTCCGCGCCGTCAGCAAACGCAACCATCTGTTTGATCGTCGTCGTGGGTATCCTGCTGCTCGGGCGACACCTGAACGTGGTCGCGCTGCGCCAGGCCGAACCGCTGAGTTCCATCCTCTACACGGTCTATTTTGTGATTCCTCACCTGGAATGGTTTGACGTTCGCGACCTGATCATTCATGGCCAAGGTCTTGTCGCCTGGCCGGCAGTCTTGCTGGCGTCCCTGTATGCCGCCACCTACACGGCGACCTTCCTGCTCATGGCGTGGCTGGTCTTCCGCCGGAAAGCGTTGAATGTTTAGAAAAACCTCACCGTGCTTTGGTCTGCTGCTGCTGTTGGCTGTTGATTTCAGCCTGGCCACCCGACTGGCCGTTGATGTCGGTCCGGACACATGGCTCGGACGCGGCGCACGGTCGCGGGGCAGTCGCGGCGCGGACACCGGCGATCTGTTAACGATCTTGTTTGGTGATGCGCGCCGGATGTTCGCGAACCATTTCTTCGTCGAGGCGGATGTCTATTTCCACAGCGGGTATTACCCCTCGATCTTCGACCAACAAGCCCGCCCCAAGGATGCGTCTCACATGGCCGGCGAGCATGGCGAAAACGAGGAGCAGGAACATGAGAAGGCGATGGATTTCCTCGGTAAACCTAAGGACTGGATTGACCGTTTCGGGCGGAATTTCTTCGTCACCGAACACATGCACCTCGGCGGTGGCACGGAACGGGAGATTCTGCCTTGGCTGCGGATTTCGGCGAGCCTCGATCCCCAGCGAATCGAGACCTACACAGTCGCGGCCTACTGGCTGCGTGCTCGCTTGGGCAAAGTCAAGGAGGCTGAGCAATTCCTGCGCGAAGGGCTGCGGGCAAATCCCGACAGCAGCGAAATCCTGTTCGAGTTGGGCAAGCTTTACTATGAGAACTACAAAGATGTCCAACACGCTCGAAACCTCTTCCAACTGGCGCTCCGAAAGTGGACGGCGAGAAACGCTGACCAGCCGGCTAAGGCCGCGTTGTTCCAGTTCGAGCAAATCATGACCCACCTCGCACGCCTGGAAGAAGACCAGGGAAATTACCGTGAAGCTGCCGACTACCTGGAGAACCTTCTAACCCATGACGCCACGCCCAATCCCGAGATCATTCGCAGACAGATTGAGGAGCTGAAGCAAAAGGCTGACGCTTCGCCTCCCTCCCCTGCCCCAGCCGTCAAACCGCATGGCAAATAGCGCAGTCCCGGCGGGAACTCGGTCGC
>Ga0299912_10004228_pt1 | contig 11735 bp, 15 predicted proteins | sample RVTome_2_FD_207667 | JGI IMG/M metagenome (GOLD analysis project Ga0299912, IMG submission 207667) | Soil microbial communities from uranium-contaminated site in the Upper Colorado River Basin, Wyoming, United States - RVT95D214 (version 2) ... | reverse complement strand
CATCGAAGTCCGAGTTTTACTACAGATTCCAGGAACAACCGGTGGGTATTGAGATAGTGACATCGTCGGTGACTTTGTTGCTGCCGAAGTTCATCGGCGAGAAGATAATCCTCAAGAAGATGAAGGAATACTTGTGTCGAGTGACTGACCTGCACACCGCCAGGGTCGGTTACGACTTTGAAAGGAAGCTGGACAAGGGCAAACTCGATTTCAGATGGGAGATGCTCCGCAGGATAGAGGCAACCATCGAAGGGATCAGAACCGCCATAGACAAAGGAATGACTCAAAGATCAGGAGGTGAGAAGGAGGCGACTTTAAGGAAGACCCAGGTCTCACAGATTCTCACACAGCTTGACGGAGTTAAAGAAAGACTCGTGAAGCTAAGAGCGGATTTGGGTCTCATTGCCAAGTGCTGAAATGGGTAGTATTCTGTCTGGCGCACCGGTGGGTTCATCGGATGTCTCTATCCTCTTATGCCCGCAATTCTTGATAAGGCTTTCGATGGGGAGTTGTGAGAAAAACAATTTTGATCGATGAGAGCAACAAAAGGACGATCGAATATCTAATTTTTATCCGACCAATTTTGAAGTTTCTTGTAATAATTCGGCCCTGTCAATGGGCATTGGATTAAATCGTTAAAGTCCTCGGGTGATAACCGCAAATCGCCAGCAATGTATTTTGATTTACTATGGCGCATAAGTTTTTCATGATTATTAGGAATCTTAACTTTTGTGATTAATACGCCATTTAAAAAGACGTAACCTTTATCGTGCTTGCCCTGTCCTTTCTGAATCTTAGGGTTAACCTTATTAAGAATTTTTTCCCTTATCTGCTTCTCTTTAAAATCCTTAATCCCCATCTTGTTTTTCAACGAAAGAATTAATAATTTTTTTCCATCTTCTTGGCGACTTGCCAAGATTTTTATCTTGAATAGTATTTAAATATTCAAACAAATCGATTAATTCATTCTTTAAATCGGTCAATGCTTCAGCCTCAACAGTACCCTCGCCCCGCAATTCCAACTCCGGTATCAGAGCCAAAATTTCATCGTCAACGATTCTAAGTATTACATCAACAGGAAATTTTAGGTTATACATGTCGGACGCCAGATCATAGATTTTAACAGAACATGCATTCGCCCCTCTTTCAAGTTTACTCACTCTTTCCTTAAGAGATTGGAGTTCTCCGCTTAAATGGCTGTAAACACCAAGACTACTATCCCATATTTTCTCAATAGTCGCATTTGTGGGACTGGCATCAACTCCTCTTTTAATGGTTGCAATAGACACCGGCAAATTCGCAGGCTTTTGTTTTAGGCATGCATTAAAAGCCAGAGAATTACTCATCACTATCGCCCTCTTTTTTTCCGGAACTCAGTTCATCAAACATTTTTATCTTATCATCCAGCCAATCTCTAACCACTTTCGCAACTTCGAGATCCATTATAATCCCTGCCTCAATTTCTCGTACAAATCCTTCTTTGCCCTCTCTCTTCACCTCTTCGCCTAATTCACCTTTGTCAGTTACTTTATACTCTATCATTTGTGGCGTAACTTGCCTCTGAAGAAAGAATTCCATATATATTTTTTTATTCGGAGTTAATCCGCCGAATACCCCATCGGCATGATATGAGCGGTAATCACTCGTTTTTATGTAATGAACTGGGATACTCTTTGGTAGTTGTTTTTTACCATTGGCAAATAGTTTTTTATTTTTATTCTTTTTCATAAAAAGTCCCGACCACAATAATTATATCACATTCCTGCTTTTTACAATATAATATCATATCTGACACGGGTGGCAGAAGGAGTTAAAGAATAAGAGATTAACAATGCCATTTAAACCAAAATTTACCATAACACCAAAAATCAACAAGGCCCTTGTCAAAGTCGAGCGCGTTCGAGGTTTTCTTGATGCTATTAAACTCAAGGACGAATGGATCGCCGATATGTAGAAGAAAGCGCTCATTCTTGAGTCGCATCATTCAACACATATTGAAGGCATAGCCTTGAGCCTGGAACAGGCCCAAAACATCCTTGAAGGCAAGAAGCTCAAAGGCATCAATCGGGGCGATGAACAAGAGCTTTTGAATTACAAGAAGGCAATGGATTTCATCTCGAAATATCTTGGGAAGGATGATCCGATAACCGGAAATCTCCGGAAAAATAAGGGATATTAAGGGACATGCTTAAGGGACAATTCCTGCTCTGAAAAAACCGGTCAAGACAGTTAAAAAAAGAGTGATGTTCTGTAGATGCCGCTAAAACAGCGGATAGCATGGTGACCTTAATAATAAACGGACCCGAATTGTTACTTTATCCGACAAGATTAAACGCCAAGCTGAGGTTCTAATGAAAGAAAACAGGAAATTTTTCGGTTTTGGAAAGAATGTTTTTGTTGCCGGGCTTGTGAGTTTTTTTATGGATGTGAGTTCCGAGATGATCTATCCCCTTGTCCCGCTCTTTCTTGCAAATGTCCTTGGTGTAAACAAATCAGTAATTGGCCTGATAGAAGGCATTGCAGAGTCAACCGCAAGTTTACTGAAGGTTTTTTCCGGCTGGTTCTCAGACAGAATAGGCAATCGCAAATGGCTTATGGCTGCAGGATATGGAATATCCACTTTAAGCAGGCCGATTGTTGCGCTTGCCACGGGCTGGCAGCATGTCATGGGTTCACGCTTCATGGACAGGTTCGGCAAAGGGGTTCGCACGGCACCGCGCGATGCCATCATTGCTGAGTCTTCAGAAAAAACGCATCTCGGCAGGGCATTTGGTTTCCACCGTTCCATGGATACAATGGGTGCAGTGGTCGGCCCTGCGATTGCCTTTTTTCTGCTCGGTATATTCTCAAACAATTACCGGATAGTCTTCTGGCTTTCAATGATTCCTGGTGTTATAGCGGTGCTCTTGATTATCTTTTTTATCAAAGAAAAGAAGAAGGTGTTTCCGGCATATGAAGAGAGGCCGAAACTGACACTCAAACATTTTGACTGGAGGTTTAAATTTTTTGTTGCAATCGCTACCATATTTGCAATAGGCAATTCAAGCGATGTATTCCTTATTCTCAGGGCTCAACAAATAGGAATTTCAACTGTAATGATTCCTGTAGTTTACCTCTTATTCAATCTCGTCTATTCCATCTCAGCCATTCCTGCCGGCATTGCGGCTGATAAATTTGGAAGGAAAAGGGTTATCCTCCTCGGGTTTGTATTATTTGCTATTCTTTATTACGGTTTTGCTGTTGCAAGAGATACAAGCGCAATCTGGGCGCTATTCGCTTTCTATGGCCTCTTTATGGGACTTACGGAAGGCATTCAGAAGGCATTTCTTGCCACCATAATACCGCAAGATTTCAAAGCAACTGCCTTTGGGATTTACAACACAGCCGTCGGATTAGCAATGTTCCCTGCAAGCTTTATAGGGGGATGGCTCTGGGATCATGTGTCACCCTCTGCGACATTCTTTTTTGGCGCGATAACGGCAAGCTTATCGACTATATTATTTGTTATATTTATAGCGGCAATCAGAAGAAATGTATCAAAATAGAAACGCAGTAATAATCGAATATATGCGGAGGTAAGGGTTTATAATTTCCTTGCCTGGATGTATGCTGAAAAGACCATGTTCTCAACCCCCTCACCGAAGTTCCAGCTTTTGATTATATCATCGCTCTTTTCCTTGTCCCTGATGACGATATCGGCAAATCCGACTTTTTCGAGCATTACTTTCAGTTCCTCCACGGGAACTGCGCCGGTGATTCAGCCGCTGTAAGCGTTTTCATTCTGCTTTATAGCTTCGGAGAAGTCACCCTTCTTCAGTATATCCGAGATTGCAAGTCTCCCCCCTGACTTTAACACCCTGAATGCCTCCTGAAAGACGGCCTGCTTATTCGGAGAGAGATTGATCACGCAGTTCGAGATGATAACATCAACAGAATTGTCATCTGCAGGCAGATGCTCAATGTCTCCATGCCTGAAATCAACGTTATTGACGCCGAGTTTCTTAGCATTTTTTTTTGACCTCTCGACCATTTCCGGCGTCATGTCAACGCCAATCACATATCCGTCAGACCCTACTTTCATTGCAGAGAGAAATGCGTCGAACCCGGCGCCGCTCCCAAGATCGAGCACAGTCTCTCCTTCCTTCAATTCTGCTATTGCAAGAGGGTTCCCGCATCCGAGTCCGAGGTTTGTCTCGCCAAGCCCGATCTTCAGTTCTTCATCTGCGTATCCAAGGAGCCTTCCTGTTTCAAGAAGGCTCATAGGTTTGATCTCAGGCGCACAACAGCTTGCAGGTATGGCACAACATGAGCCCTGTGAAGCTATACCCGAATAGGTCTTTATCACAAGCTGTTTTAGTTTCGTCTTCTCTTTGTCCATTATCGTCCACCTTTCGTTAAACTAATAAAATAGCTAATGTTCCGGTTACCTTAATATTCCTTTAACAATCATATCCACTGCTTCTTCGGGTGTGAGTCCATGAGCCATCAAAGTCTCAAGTTGCTTCCTATCTACACTTCCGATTGCAGCTTCATGTGTAACTTTCGCAAGTGGGTTTCTTACACTCACGATAGGGATTGCTGTTGCAACAGCTTTGTCTTTTACAATTTCCATACAATCCACATGCCCCCGTGCGCCGGCTGCGTTTCCTTCAGTAATGCCTGTTATCTTGGCGGTTGCTTCATCTTCAAGTGCAACCCTTGTTTTTATCAAGCCTCTTGAATTCTCGCCTGCAAGAAGAACCTTCTCTTTTATCTTTATATCATCGTTGGCATGACCGAATACCCTTGCCATGAGTTCAGTAACCGCATTTTCTCCTGCCACTATTGAATAATCTATTGCAAGCTTTCCGACCCTTCCGGTTATAAGAGTGAAGTCTGTAAAATACCTGCTGTTTTTCCCGACTTTCACAACTGCCTTAGGAACTACCTCAATCCCCCCGTAGAGTCCGTGATAGTGTGTTTCATTGTATCTCATTTCAGCGGATTCACCGATATCTACAACTGCATCCATGATATGCTTTACCTTTTCCGCCTTTGGAAATATGCAGTGTGCGATAAAATTTGCAGACGAATGATCCTCAAGTTTCACATCCATCTTAATCCTCTGGGTTCCTTTTTTATGAAGGATGCCGAAACACAGGTGAACCGGTTGCTTTAATTTTATTCCCTCTTTGACCGTAACATGTACATTTATACCTGTGAGGGTTTCCTTTGCATTTACCTCAAGCCCCTCAATGCCTCTGCTGCTTAATATTTTATGTCCGCTTGCAACGAGGTGTGCTATGTCTTTATTCGCAAGTATTTCCTTATCGCCTCCTCCGGCACTTAAGGCATTCATGAGATCATCAAGTTCAGACATAGACACAAACCTCCCCGTCGCAGACAAGGCATTTCCTCGATTTGTAATAATCTGCAACTTTCACCGGTGTTCCGGAACAGACAATTTTTCCATTGCACATCTGTGATGCCCTGTCGGCTATCAACGAAATTTCCTCTCTATGCGTTATGAGTAGCACAGAAGATCCATTCTTTTTAAAGACATTAATTACGTTGATAATATCCTGTGTCGAGAGCATGTCTATTCCTGAGTCCGGCTCATCGAGGATAGCCAGTTTCGGATGCAAGGCAAGGACGGAAGCAAGTTCAATCCTCTTTCTTTCACCACCGCTCAGGGATTTATCAACCATCCGGTTAAGATAAAGTTCGGGATGAAGTCCTACCATTTCAAGGTAAAACGTTGGATCGGTATCTTTACTTTTCAGAGCAAGGTAATCCTTTACACTGATCCCCTCGAATCTCACAGGCTCCTGCCATGCCATGGTGATGCCGAATTGTGCCCTTTCGTGAATCTTTAGGGTGTTGATTACTTTTTTCTCAAATACTATTTCGCCGGAAGAAGGTCTGTACCCGTCACATCCCATGATGAGATAGGCAAGGGTACTTTTGCCGGTGCCGTTTGTGCCGAGAAGGGCATGGACCTCTGATGCCTCGATGGATAAGGAAAATTCATCAAGGATTTTTTTATTGCCAGCTGTATAAGTAAGATTCTTAATTTCCAGAAGCGGCATTGTCTTGCATCACCTCCACAACAACGGGCATATATTCTGCTTTATTGCTTCTCTTCCGTAGAAGAAATAATATGATGAACCCAACAACCAATCCTCCCATAGCGAAAAGTGCACTCATGGTGTCAGAGGATTTTCTTAATATTGTAGCAGCATATGCACCTGCAATCGCACCAATTATGAGAAAAAGAACCGGAATACCGTAAATATAGAGTGACGCTCTCATGTATGCTCCTGTCCTGACCTGCACCTTAACTCTGTCTCCACTCTTTGCTCCTGCCAAGTTATATGCCTCAAACACAACCTTTCCACCGGTAGCCAATTCTTCTGCCTCCTGAAGCCCGCACTGGGCGCAGGCTGAACTCCGCTCAACCTCAACATATGCTTTATCGTCTATAACTTGAACAACCTTTCCAATATCTTCAATCATTTATTTTTACAATCTCATCGGCTATTGAATCTATATCATATGCGATATCCTCTAATATATAACCTTGTTTTTTGCAATAATTAATCATTTCCTCAATAATACATTTCAGATCATCTTTTAATGTAGCCACTTCTCCTATTTCATCGCAACCCCTCTGCCTCTGCTTTGCGATTAAGTAAAGTTCTGCGTATTCCTGGACCTTATCGAGTAACCGGGCGAGATGGGTATCATCCTTTTTCAACTCTCGAATATCTCGAATTATGCTCACGGCTAACTTTCCTTATAAGATTTCAAAAATGTATGTCAACGCGTAATAGATCCCAACCAGAATAAAAATAATCCCGGTCACCTTTTTTGTATAAAATTCGATTTTTGCAATCCTATGGTAGAGATTATTTATATATCCAGCGCCTGCTGCGACGAGGGAAGCAAAGAGCAGGACCGGAAGACCGGTACCGATACCGTAGATCAGGGGCAGTCCGACCCCCGATTTTGCTTTAATTGCAATCGGAATCAATCCTCCGAAAAACAGGGCAGCAGAGACCGGACAGAATGCCAGCGCAAACACGACACCCAAAAGCAGGGAGCCGAGGGTTCCCTGCTCAACCAGTTTTTTTGCGACGTTTTCCGATACCGACGGGATAGGCAGGGGTATTCGCAATAGATCAAGCAGTACCATCCCGACGAGAATCAGCACGATGCCAAGGATTTTGTTTACATATCTCTGGAGAAAATCCGACAGGATCGGGACATCTACCAGTGTTTTCACAATAAGGACACCGAGGACAATATATGTGAGACTCCTTCCAAGGGTGTAGAGGATTCCGGATAAGAATACGGTATTCCTTTGCGTAATCCGCCGTGAAATAAAGGATACTGCAGCGATATTTGACGCCAATGGACAAGGGCTGACAGATGTCAATATTCCAAGCCAAACGGCTGAAGCTAAAAAAAACAATTCCATTGGTTACGTTTCCTTGAGAAATTTTTCTACTTCATCTTTTACATACTGAAAGAATTTGTCCTTGTCCCTCACAAGCTTCCAGACATCGGCAAGATTCTTCCATTTCGTCTCCTTGCCGTCTGACATCAAAGAAAGGACAAGGGATCTGGTAACAAGCTGATAGTCCTGGATAAAGTGCTTATTTCCCGGTTCTTCTATGTTCACTGGCCTGAATTCCAGTCTCCCGTTCCCGAGTTCTTTTGCAAAATACATTTGAATGGCATCATGGGAATACTGTTCGATGGTACGGCATGTGGAACACCTGAAGGTCCCGTGAAAATAATATGCGATTACCTTAGAATTTTGAGATTTCACCTCAGTCAGAGGTGAAGGGTTTTTTTCCTTCTGCTTTGTTGCAGGTTCTTTTAAGGGCCGGCTCTTTGGAGCAGGCACAGGTTCAACAGATACTGTTGTTTTTTCACCCCATGTCTCTACGATATTAGTTACCTTGCTCTCGTTTTTGGGAGAAAACTCTTTATAAACAAGCAACGCGAAACTTCCGATTACAAAAAAGAGCAGCAAATACTTTATTAACTTTCTGGTATTCAACTATGACCTCCTTGATGTTTATTCAACTGTTGCACCGATTATAACGGCTCAGTCCCTTTAATCTGGCAATACTCAGCAGCGAAGTATTTCCGCTTAAAATACAGCGCTACATTTACCAGACCGATTAAAACAGGCACTTCTACCAGGGGACCTATCACGGCAGCAAAGGCCTGGCCGGAATTAATGCCAAACACGGATACCGCTACTGCGATTGCGAGTTCAAAATTATTGCTTGCAGCGGTGAACGAGAGTGTGGCGGTTTTTTCATATCCGGCGTTAAGTTTTCTTCCCATATAGAAGGAGACGAGGAACATCAGCAAAAAGTAAATGAAAAGCGGGATTGCCACCCTTATCACATCAAACGGTAGTCGAACTATATATTGACCTTTTAAAGAAAACATGACAATGATGGTAAAGAGCAGAGCGATCAATGTAATGGGACTAATTTTCGGGATGAAAGCCTCTTCATACCATGTGTTCCCTTTTATTTTTATTAGGCTGAAGCGGGTTATTATCCCGGCTATGAACGGGATTCCCAAATATATGAATACGCTCTTCGCAATCTGTGCAATGGTAATGTTTACAATAGCACCTTTTAATCCAAACAAAGGAAGAAGCACCGTGATAAAGACATAGGCATACAGGGAAAAGAAAAGCACCTGAAATATTGAATTGAAAGCAACAAGCCCGGCAGCATATTCTCTGTCGCCGCATGCAAGATCATTCCATACAATTACCATGGCGATACAGCGTGCAAGTCCTATCATAATAAGGCCGACCATGTATTCGGGGAAATTGCCGAGGAAAATGATCGCCAGCAGGAACATCAGAATCGGCCCGATGATCCAGTTTTGAATGAGGGATAATCCGAGAACTTTTTTATTTCTGAAGACCTCTCCCAGTTCCTCATACTTTACTTTGGCAAGGGGCGGATACATCATCAGGATTAAACCGATAGCTATCGGGATATTTGTCGTTCCAACCTGGAATGTATTCCAGAAATCGACGATCTGCGGATAAAGATAACCTGAACCAACGCCAACAGCCATTGCCAAAAATATCCATAAGGTGAGAAAACGGTCGAGAAATGATAACCTTTTTATAACTTCAGCCATGGTAGTCACCTCACACAGCAGACTGATTTGTTCTTAAGATTAACAACATTTGATTTCGCAGTTTTGATTTTCAAAAATTCTTTCAATCTTTTTCCGTCCTCAGCGACAGATTCCGGTGATATCCTCTCAAATATCGACAGGAGTAGAAACCTTCTGAACATGTCTGCATCATCAATGCTGTAATGAACCCATTTGCCCTGTTTCCTGTCTTTAATGAGGCCGGCTTCTTTCAGGACGGCAAGATGAAAGGATACCTTTGGTTGGATCATGTCAAGGGCTGCAACAATATCGCATACACAGAGCTCTCCGTGTTCCAAGAGCTTAAGTATCCTCAAACGTGTTTCATCAGATAATGCTTTAAAAATATTGAGAACTGTATCCATCTTGTTATCCTTTCACGCGTTTTCCTGTCGTATTAACTCTTTTACCTTTTCAAGACTTGGTAGAGGTTTCCCTGAATGCTTCAGTTTCCCATTAATAACAAGAGCTGGGGTTGACATGGTGTATTTCATAATCTCCCTGATATCTGTTATTTTATCAACCTTCGCCTCCATCCCAAGTTCCTTTACAGCCTTTTTTGCCAGTTCCTCCATCATGGAACAGTTTGGGCAACCCGGACCTAATACCTTGATTTCCATAAACAACCCTCCTATAAAATCGCATTAAACAGATAGCCAACGGCTATAATGGTTACGGTCATTATCCCGACAAATACGCCGAGAAGTGGAATCTTCAAGACCTTCCTCAGGATTATCATTTCGGGGAATGACAGAGCAGTTACTGCCATCATGAAGGCAAGCACAGTACCCATACTTAAGCCCTTTTCCATCAATGCATAGACTATGGGGATAACCCCGGCGGCATTTGAATACAATGGTACCCCTATCAATACCGCTATCGGCACTGCAAAAACATTTCCTCTCCCTGCATACCGCACGAGAAAGTCCTGAGGTACATACCCGTGTATGAATCCGCCGATACCGATAGCTATGAGAATGAATAACCATACCCTTTTCAAAATATCTTTGGTATTTTCTTTTGCATAGAGAAGCCTTTCTTTGAAAGTTTGCCTGACTATTTCATACTCCTGACCGTTGTGAAATTTATAAACATATTCCTCAACCCATTTTTCAAGGTTGAGTTTTCCAATAATAAGACCCCCAAATATAGCAACGAGGAGACCTGTTCCTATATAAATCGCTGTTACTTTCCAGCCGAAAAGCCCGAAAAGTAAAACAACAGCTATCTCGTTTACCATGGGAGAAGAAATGAGAAACGAAAAAGTCACGCCGAGAGGAATACCCGCTTCCACAAAGCCTATAAATAGAGGAACCGCCGAGCACGAGCAGAAAGGCGTAACTACGCCAAGCAAGGCCGCAAGGATATTACCCATAAATACTTTTTTATGAGATAATATCCGTTTCGTCTTTTCAGGCGGGAAATAACTCCTAATTATTGATACAACAAAGATGATTACTGAAAGCAAAAAGAATATCTTAATTGTGTCATAAACAAAGAATTCTACGGAATCTGCAAGACGCGTGCCGTGGTGTAACTTTATTAAATGGTACGTAAAATATTCTGAAATATTCTTTAACATTCTTATAATCAAAAACAAGACTATATAATATATAAACAAAATTTAATATGATATGTCAAGGAATTGTATTAATGTGCGGTCCCTATCAGTTCTATACATTATATTCTTTCGTCATTCCCGTGAAAACGGGAATCCAGAGGCAATGGTGCTGGATTCCTGCTTCCGCAGGAATGACAAGTTGAGTTAAGTTATCTATGGGACAGCACATTAGCTCTTAACACCATTGTATTGAGTTAAAATTCCTATTATCGTATAGTTGTTTAATGCGTCGACTCGGCGTTCATACTTCTATCGCTGGCGGCTTGTATCTGAGTTTAGAAAGAGCCAATGCACTCGGATGTGACACATTACAGATATTTTCTCACAACCCCAGAGGCTGGGCTGTAAAAACGGTTTCTGAAGAGGATGTCTCGATATTTAAATCACTCAGGATAAAGTTCGATATCTCGCCTGTTTATATCCATACCTCATATCTCATAAATATGGCGTCAGGGGATAGAACATTAAGGAAGAAATCTATCGCTCTCCTTGTTACAGAAATGGATAGGGCTGATACAACTGGTGCAGATTATGTGATACTTCATACAGGGAGTGCATCAGGAGATGATGAAAAAGTTTCGAGAAAAAGGGCAATAGGCACACTGAATGAGGTTGCACAAATGGGGCGATGGAAAGCAGGGCTCCTCATAGAAAATACTGCTGGTAAAAGAGGAGATATTTCTTCCACGATAATTGACTTGTCAGAGATTATGACTGGTGTCAAATGGTCATTAATATCCGGCGTGTGTATTGACACATGTCATGCATTCGCAGCAGGTTATAACATCCGTTATAATACAGGCATACAAAAAATCTCAGGTGAAATAGGAAGGTATATCGGTTTTGATAAGCTGAAACTTATCCACCTCAATGACTCAAAGGGTGATGTTGGCTCAGGCATTGACAGGCATGAGCATATCGGACTTGGAAAGAT
>Ga0299912_10004226_pt1 | contig 11738 bp, 13 predicted proteins | sample RVTome_2_FD_207667 | JGI IMG/M metagenome (GOLD analysis project Ga0299912, IMG submission 207667) | Soil microbial communities from uranium-contaminated site in the Upper Colorado River Basin, Wyoming, United States - RVT95D214 (version 2) ... | reverse complement strand
TAAGGGGGGCGGCGCGTGCGTGTTTCACCTCTCCCCGATGGGGAGAGGGCGGTCGCGAGAGAAGCGAGCATCCGGGTGAGGGGGGGGAATAGCGTTGCCGCAAATAAAAAGGGCCGGCCCCCGGGGGGAAGGGCCGGCCCGACTGGCGCGAGGGTGGGAGCGCTCAGTCAGTATGCCTTGGTCTAAAATTCTGTCGCCGGAGGCACGTAGACCTCCGGCTTCGGAGGCAGGTAGCCGCTGATGGTTAGCGGCGCGAAGCCTCCGAGGCGATGATGCCGAGCATCAGGGCGCCGACGCCCAGGGCGATGTATTTGCCCGTGTTGTCGCGCTTGTGGTGCCGGGCGTAATAGCGGTCGCGACCGCCGCGCCAGCCGCGGTCGTCGTTGCGGCGGAAGTCACGGCCACCGTCGCGGTGGCCGTAGTCGCGTGCATACTGCTGACCCCCGCGTCCATCGTGCCGGCCTTCGGCATTCGCCGCGGTCGCAACGGAGCCCAAGGTCGTCGCGGCGAGCGCGATGGCCGTGGTGATCGCGGTGAGTTTGCGCGTAATGGTCATTTTTCGTCCCCTTGCCCGGTGTTTCGGTGCGTTTTAGAGCCGGTTGCCTCTCCGGCGATGAGGCCCATTCAATAGGAATCGGGCTGAACCCACTCTGAAGGGGCCGTGCAGGCTGTGTTCATGTTCACAGCCCGTCCGCAGGGCCCGCCAAATGCGGCATTCCGGCCTCAATCCCCCGTTGAAGCCCTGCGCGGTGCATGTTAGAGAACCCGCGCACTTCAAGGGGCGCCGGGTCTTCGACGCTCGCGCCTTCCTTTTGTGCGGACGAAATTTCCTCAGAGCGGGGGAGGGCGCGGGGCAAGCAAGTTGGCCCCGAGGCCCCATGGCGGCCGCCGGCGAGAGTTTTGACGTGACAACTGACAATCCAATGACTGCGGGGATGGCGGGGCGTTACGCCTCCGCGTTGTTCGAGCTCGCCCGCGAGCAGAACGAGATCGATAAGGTCGAGACGGATCTCGGTAAAATCCAGGCGATGCTCGATCAGAGCGACGATCTGAGCCGGCTCGTGAAGAGCCCGGCGTTCGCCGCCGAAGAGCAGGAGCGCGCGCTGGGCGCCGTCATGGACTGGGCCGGCGTCGGCGCCACGACGGGGAACTTCCTCAAGGTCGTTGCCCGCAACCGGCGCCTCTTCGCCGCCGAGGACATGATCAAGAACTTCCGCCAGCTCGCTGCCCGCCATCGCGGTGAGATGGTGGCGGAGGTCAAGTCGGCCATGCCGCTCAACGATGGGCAGCTCGCCGCGCTCAAAGACAAGCTCAAGGCGAGCTACGGCAAGGACGTGCGGCTCGACACGAAGGTCGATCCCTCGCTGCTCGGCGGTCTGGTGATCAAGATCGGCAGCCGCATGTTCGATTCCTCGCTGCGAACGAAGCTGATGAACTTGAAAGTCGTGCTGAAGGGTAGCGGCTGATCGCGATCGGCGGTCGCGGGCTTTCCTGCGGCCGCGTTGGCGAGAGGCCGATCCGGTGCAGGGTGCGCCGCGGCGCGAACGACGAAACGCTCTAAGGGAAGAGGCAAGTGATGGAAATCCGGGCCGCAGAGATCTCCTCGATCCTCAAGGACCAGATCAAGAACTTCGGCAAGGAAGCCGAGGTCTCCGAGATCGGACAGGTGCTGTCGGTGGGCGACGGCATCGCGCGCGTCTACGGGCTCGACAACGTCCAGGCGGGCGAGATGGTCGAGTTCCCGGGCGGCATCCGCGGCATGGCGCTGAACCTCGAGGCCGACAACGTCGGCGTGGTGATCTTCGGCGACGATCGCACCATCAAGGAAGGCGACACCGTCAAGCGCACGGGCGCCATCGTCGAGGTTCCCGTTGGCAAGGGACTCTTGGGCCGCGTCGTCGACGCGCTCGGCAACCCGATCGACGGCAAGGGCCCGATCAAGTTCGACAAGAAAATGCGCGTCGACGTCAAGGCGCCGGGCATCCTGCCGCGCAAGTCGGTGCACGAGCCGATGGCGACCGGCCTCAAGGCGGTCGATGCGCTGATCCCCATTGGACGCGGCCAGCGCGAGCTGATCATCGGCGACCGGCAGACCGGCAAGACGGCAATCATCCTCGACACCATTCTCAATCAGAAGTCGATCAACGCCAGCGGCGACGAGAAGGCCAAGCTTTACTGCGTGTACGTGGCCGTCGGCCAGAAGCGCTCCACTGTCGCCCAGTTCGTCAAGGTGCTGGAGGAGCATGGCGCGCTCGAATATTCGATCGTCGTCGCCGCGACCGCTTCCGAGCCCGCGCCGCTGCAGTATCTGGCGCCATTCACCGGCTGCACCATGGGCGAATATTTCCGCGACAACGGCATGCACGCCGTGATCGCCTACGACGATCTTTCCAAGCAGGCCGTCGCCTACCGCCAGATGTCGCTGCTGCTGCGCCGCCCGCCCGGCCGCGAAGCTTACCCCGGCGACGTGTTCTATCTCCACTCGCGCCTGCTGGAGCGCGCCGCGAAGCTCAACGATTCCCACGGCGCCGGCTCGCTCACGGCGCTTCCCGTCATCGAGACGCAGGCCAACGACGTGTCGGCCTACATTCCAACCAACGTGATCTCGATCACCGACGGGCAGATCTTCCTCGAGACCGACCTCTTCTATCAGGGCATCCGTCCGGCGGTGAACGTCGGTCTGTCGGTGTCGCGAGTCGGCTCCTCGGCGCAGACCAAGGCGATGAAGCAGGTGGCCGGCAAGATCAAAGGCGAGCTCGCGCAGTATCGCGAGATGGCCGCCTTCGCGCAGTTCGGCTCCGATCTCGACGCGGCGACACAGCGCATGCTCGCGCGCGGCGCCCGCCTCACCGAGCTTCTCAAGCAGCCGCAGTTCTCGCCCTTAAAGATGGAGGAGCAGGTCGCCGTCATCTTCGCCGGCACGCGCGGCTACCTCGATGCCATCCCGGTCGCATCCGTCACCAAGTTCGAACAGGATCTGCTGCGCCTCTTACGCAGCGACGGCCTGGAAATTCTCGATTCGATCCGCGCCGAGAAGGCGCTCTCGGAAGCGACCGAGAAGAGCCTCGTTGCCTTCCTCGACAAGTTCGCCAAGGGCTTCACGGCCTAAGTAGCCACATCGCAGCGGGATACAGGACGCTCGAATGCCGAGCCTGAAGGATCTCAGAAACCGCATTACCTCGGTGAAGGCTACGCGCAAGATCACCAAGGCGATGCAGATGGTGGCCGCGGCGAAGCTGCGCCGGGCGCAAGAGGTGGCGACCGCCGCGCGGCCCTATGCGGACCGCATGGATCAGATGATGGCGAGCCTCGGCGCGCGCGTCACCGACAAGGGCGCCGCATCTCCGTTGCTGGTCGGTACCGGCAAGGACCAGGTGCACCTGCTCATCGTCATGACCGGCGAGCGCGGACTGGCCGGCGGCTTCAATTCCAACATCGCCAAGCTGGCGCGCGTCGATGCCCAACGCATGCTCGCCGCTGGCAAGACGGTGAAGATGTTGATGGTCGGGCGCAAGGGCGCAGAGTCGCTGCGCCGCGATCTCGGCAAGTACTATGTCGATCGCGTCGACTTTCGCGGCGTGCGCCAGCTCACCTTCGCGCATGCCGACGGCATCGCGCAGAAGCTGCTGGCGCTCTACGAGGCGGGCCAGTTCGACGTGGCGACGCTGTACTTCTCGGAGTTCAAGTCAGTGATCAAGCAGCAGCCGATCGCGCTGCAGCTCATCCCGGCCAAGATCCCCGCCGCCAAGGCGCAGGCAACGACGGGCGCCCAGGCGGTGCACGAATACGAGCCGAGTGAGGAAGAGGTGCTGAGCTACCTCGTCAACCTCAACATCTCGACGCAGATTTTCCGCGGGCTTCTGGAAAACGTCGCCTCGTTCTACGGCGCGCAGATGAGTGCCATGGACAGCGCGACGCGCAACGCCGGCGAGATGATGGACAAGCTGACGCTGAAGTATAACCGCACGCGTCAGGCCATGATCACCAAAGAGCTCATCGAGATCATTTCGGGCGCCGACGCGCTCTGACGCACACGGATAGGTACGAGGAACGCAAGATGGCAAAATCGGTTGGTCGCATTCGCCAGGTGACGGGCGCCGTCGTCGACGTGCAGTTCGATGCTCGTCTACCCGAGATCCTCAACGCGCTCGAGACCCAGAACCACGGCACGCGTCTCGTGCTCGAGGTTGCCCAGCACTTGGGCGAGAACACGGTGCGCACCATCGCCATGGATTCCACCGAAGGTCTGGTGCGCGGCCAGGAGGTGAGCGATACCGGCGGTCCCATCACCGTGCCGGTCGGCGACGAGACGCTGGGGCGCATCATCAACGTCATCGGCGAGCCGGTGGATGAGGCCGGGCCCGTCAAGACGAGCGTCAAGCGTCCGATCCACGCGCCGGCGCCTTCCTTCGCCGATCAGGCGGCGGAAGCGCAGATTCTCGTCACCGGCATCAAGGTCGTCGACCTGCTGGCACCGTACGCCAAGGGCGGCAAGATCGGCCTGTTCGGCGGCGCCGGCGTCGGCAAGACCGTGCTGATCATGGAGCTGATCAACAACGTCGCCAAAGCACACGGTGGCTACTCGGTGTTCGCCGGCGTCGGCGAGCGCACGCGCGAAGGCAACGACCTCTATCACGAGATGATTGAATCGAAGGTCAACCTCGATCCCAAGAAGAACAACGGCTCGACCAAGGGCTCCAAGTGCGCGCTGGTGTACGGGCAGATGAACGAGCCGCCGGGCGCGCGCATGCGTGTGGCGCTTTCCGGTCTGACCGTCGCCGAGTACTTCCGCGACCAGGGTCAGGACGTGCTGTTCTTCGTCGATAACATCTTCCGCTTCACGCAGGCAGGCTCGGAAGTGTCGGCCCTTCTCGGCCGTATTCCTTCGGCGGTGGGCTACCAGCCGACGCTGGCGACCGATATGGGCGCCCTGCAGGAGCGCATCACCACCACGCAGAAGGGCTCGATCACCTCGGTGCAGGCGATCTACGTGCCCGCCGACGACCTGACCGATCCAGCGCCGGCTACCTCGTTCGCGCATCTCGACGCCACGACCGTGCTGTCGCGCGCCATCTCGGAAAAGGGCATCTACCCGGCCGTCGACCCGCTTGATTCCACCTCGCGCATGCTCGACCCGCGCATCGTTGGCGAGGAGCACTACGAGGTCGCCCGCCAGGTGCAGCAGATCCTGCAGCGCTACAAGGCCCTGCAGGACATCATCGCTATTCTCGGCATGGACGAGCTGTCCGAGGACGACAAGCTGATCGTGGCGCGCGCCCGCAAGATCGAGCGCTTCCTGTCGCAGCCGTTCCACGTCGCCGAGGTGTTCACGGGCTCGCCCGGCAAGCTCGTCAGCCTCGCCGACACGATCAAGGGCTTCAAAGGCCTGTGCAACGGCGAGTACGATCATCTGCCTGAGCAGGCGTTCTACATGGTCGGCACCATCGAGGAAGCGAAAGCCAAGGCGGAGAAGCTCGCCGAGGCCGCCTGAGCACTGAACCCCGGGGCGCCGAGCCCCCGACGACAAGGACATGGTCATGCCTGGCGATGAGATCATCCGCGCACCTACCGCGACGACGAGCTTCGGCTCCTGCTGCGCCGAGCTGAAGGATGCGATGAGCGGCGAGGAGTTCGAGCCCCTCCTGACGGTGGGCGAGGATGGCGTGCTCTACATGTCCGTTGGGCTCATCGAGCTCGAGGAGGAGGAGCCCGGCATGGTCGACCATCCGCTCTTCTTCTGCCCGTTCTGCGGCACCAAGCTGCAGAGCGCGGAGGAAGTGCGCGCCAAGACCGGCGGCGACAACGGCGCCGACTGATAGGGCCACTCATGGGCCACTGACGGGATAAGTTCGACGATGGCAGCGACATTCAATTTCGAGCTGGTGACGCCCGAGCGGCTCGTGTTTGCGGGCGAGGCCGAGCAGGTCGTGGTTCCTGGGGCCGAGGGCGATTTCGCCGTTCTCGCCGGCCACGCGCCGGTCATCTCGACACTGCGCCCCGGCATCCTCGAGGTCACGCTCCCGCAGGGACGCCAGCGCCTGTTGGTCAAGAAGGGCGTGGCCGAGGCCGACCCCGGCCGACTTACCGTTCTGGCGCAGAGCGCCGTGCCGGTGGAGGAGCTCGATGCGGGCAGGCTCAGCAGCGAGCTGAAAGCCGCCGAGACGCAAGTCGCCGAGGCGAAGGACGATCAGGCGAAGATGATGGCGGAAGCGCTGGTCGATCTTCTAAAGCGTCTGCAGGCAAAAACTGCCTAGAGCTGCACCGTCTGGGTGCCGCCGTGCGCCCGCGCCCAGCGTCGCGCAAAGCCCGAGAACTCCTGCACGACCTCATCATAGATCGGGCGCCGGAATTCAACGGCGAGCCCCGGCACGTCTTTGAGCGGAACCCAACGCCAGGCGTCGAACTCGGGCTTCATCGCGCCCTTGCGGCCGATGTCGATCTCCTCGTCGCCGCCCTCGAAGCGCATCGCGTACCAGCGCAGACGCTGGCCGCCGTACTTGCCCTTCAGCGCCACACCAAGAAGATCGCGCGGCAGCTCGTAGCTGAGCCAGCCGGGGATCTCGGCCAGCAGCGAGGCATTGCGGACGCCGGTCTCCTCCCACAGCTCGCGGAAGGCCGCTTCGCGCGAAGGCTCGCTTGGCTCGATGCCGCCCTGCGGCAGCTGCCAAACGTGGTTGCTGGCCCATTTCGGGCGCCGGCGCCCGACCCACACGAGACCCTGAGGGTTGAACAGCACAATGCCGACGCAGGGCCGGATGGGAAGGCTCAGTGGTGTCGATGGGCCTGCATAGGCAACTGGAGGCATGGAGGGCATTCGCAATTTGCTAACAGGTTATCCACAGGCGAATCACAGAACATGATAGTTAGAAAATTCAACCATTCTATGTCGTTATTTTGCTGTATCGGCAGTCGCCGGCTGAACTTGGGTTAACGGGCCGGCCGAGCGTGCACTGCAAGGGCCTCAATAACCTGCAGATACACGTCGCGCTTGAAGGGCACGATCAGGTCGGCGACGTCGGCCAGAGGGACCCACCGCCAGGCGGTGAACTCGGCCTTGTGGCCCGCGGCGGGGGTGATGTCGATCTCGCTGTCGGCGCCTGAGAAGCGCATCGCGAACCATTTCTGCTGTTGGCCGCGGTAGCGACCCCCCCAGGCCTTGCCGATGAGATGCGCGGGCAGGTCGTAGCGGAGCCAATTCTCTGTTTCGCCTAGGATTTTGACGCTGCGGATGCCGGTCTCCTCGAACAGCTCGCGCAAAGCGGCGGCGGCCGGGTCCTCGCCAACATCGATGCCGCCTTGCGGCATCTGCCACCATGCGCCGCGCCCTTCCTCATCACCGGCGGCGTCGGCGCGGCAGCCGATCCACACGAGGCCGTCGGCATTGACCAGCATGATGCCGACGCAGGGTCGGTAGCCGGGGGCGGACACATCGGGTGGCTGGCTGCTCATAGCTGCTCAAGTTGGCTGCTGCTGGGCTGCGGCGGCCTGTCGCCGCCGCCAGAAATGACGATGGGCGCCCCACGTGGCGCCCATCGCTAAACCATGACCTTGCGCTGACGTGCGGCCTCAGTTCTTCGCCTTGTCCTTGGCGTCGGGCTGCGGCTGCGTCGTCTCGACGGAAGCTCCAGCGGTCTTGGCGTCGGTTGCCGTGCCGCGCAGGAAGGACAGAGCATACTGCAGCTGGGTGTCCTTCTCGGGCTCCTTGGGAACGTAGGCGGACGACCCTGAGGTTTCCTTGACCTCTTTGCCTTCCTCGCCGCTCTCGTTCGCGGGGTTCTTGAGGTGGCCGCGCAGGCTCGCCTCGCCGCGAGACGCTTCGGCGGCGGCCGCCGCCTTCTTCTTCAGCTCGTCGGGCAGCTCCTGCTCGATGAGGATGTCGGGATCGATGCCCTTGGCCTGGATCGAGCGGTTCGACGGCGTGAAGTAGCGCGCCGTGGTGAGACGGATGGCACCGTTGGCGCCGAGCGGGATGATCGTCTGCACCGAGCCCTTGCCGAACGAGCGGGTGCCGACGATGGTCGCCCGCTTGTGGTCCTGCAGAGCGCCGGCGACGATCTCGGAGGCCGAAGCGGAGCCGCCGTTGATCAGCACGACGACCTTCTTGCCGTCGGTCAGATCGCCCGGATGCGCCTGTGCCCGCTGCGTTTCCTCGTTGTTGCGGCCCTTGGTGAGGACGACGGCGCCGCGCTCCAGGAAGTCGTCGGAGACGGCGATCGCCTGATCGAGCAGGCCGCCCGGGTTGTTGCGCAGATCGATGACGTAGCCCTTCAGGTCCTTGCCGATCGACTTCTTGGCGCTCTCGATGGCCTTGACCAGATTGGCGTGCGTCTGCTCGTTGAAGGTGGTGATCTTGATGTAGGCGACATCCTTCTCGTCGTGCGCCTTGACCGCGTTGATGCGGATGATGTCGCGCGTGACGCTCACGTCGAACGGGTCATCGACACCCTTGCGCACAATCGTCAGCTTGATCGGCGTATTGACCGGGCCGCGCATCTTCTCGACCGCCTGCTCGAGCGTCAGACCGACGATCTGCTCGCCGTCGAGATGGGTGATGAGGTCGTTGGCCTGCAGACCTGCCTTGGCGGCGGGCGTGTCGTCGATCGGGGAGACGACCTTCACCACGCCATTCTCCATGGTGACCTCGATGCCGAGGCCGCCGAACTCGCCGCGCGTCTGCACCTGCATGTCGCGGTAGTTCTTGGGGCTGAGATAGGAGGAGTGCGGATCCAGCGCCGAGAGCATGCCGTTGATGGCCGACTCGATGAGCATCGTGTCGTCCGGCTTCTCTACGTAATCGGAGCGGACCCGCTCGAGCACGTCGCCGAACAGATCGAGCTGGCGATAGAGCTCGGAGTTTTCAGAGGTCGCCGAATACGTTCGCGTGACGTTCAGCAGCGTCGTGGCGCCGGCAATGCCGGTCATCAAGAGGAACGTCCAGAACGCGAATTCCGTCTTGCGCATTATCCTTGCACCTTCTGATGACCCGTGACCCACCATGGGTCTGGGTCGATGGGTCGCCCATCCTTGCGAAATTCTACATATAGGACAGGGGCGTTGTTCATGGCGGCCGGTTGCGCCTGTTGCGGCCAACCGCTCATGGTTCCGACCGGTTCAGCAGCGAGAACGAACTGGCCCGGTTGTACGTCGATCTGAGACAAGCCCGCAAGCAACACATGATAGCCGCCGCCGCCATTGATGATCAAGAGTTGGCCGTAGCTGCGAAATTCACCAGCGTAAACAATCCAACCATCGCAAGGTGACGTGACTTGGGCACCCTGACGGGTTTCCAGTACGACTCCCTTCGATTGTCCGCCGTATTGCGTCTTTTCGCCGAACCCCAGCACCTGGCGCCCCTGCGCCGGCATGGGCAGACGCGCCGTCGCATCGGCAAAGGCGATCTCGGGCTTGATGCGTCCCGGGCTGCCGAGTGTGGCGCCGGGCATGAGTTCAACCGTATCGGAGGATTTGGGTATCGCGAGCGGTGCGGCGATCGGCCCTTCCCCTTCCGGGCCGCCGCGGGCGGCGAGGGGTAAGGGCGGCGTCTCGGGCAGCTTGGGTGGCACCACGGCGGCGGGGTTGCGCCGCCGCTCCTCGTCGTAGGCGCCGAGGCCGGTGTTGTCTTTGACGGCCTGATCGAGGCGCGAGATCAGGTCATTGAGGTCGGTGACGTTCTTGGAGATCTCGGCCGCCGCGACACGCATGCGCTTCAATTCGGACTGGCGCTCGTCGAGCGAGACCTTCTTTGCCTCCAAGAGGCCCGAAAGGCGCGTGCGCGCATCAGTGAGCCGCGCCATCTCGGTACGCAGCTGTTCGCCTTGCGTGCGGATCTCGGTCATCACGCCGATGAGCTGGGTGAGTCGGGTTGTCAGTTCGCGTGCCTGGTTGCCGAGTTCGGGAAAGGCCGCGGCAAGGAGCATGGCGCTACGCACCATGGCCAGCGCATCCTCGCGCTGAGTGACGAGGACCGGCGGCGGATTACGGCCCATGCGCTGCAGGGCCGATAGGAGCTTAGCGATCTGGTCGTGGCGCTGGTTGAGCGAGCCCTTGAGGACGCGCTGCTGCTCCTCGAGCTCGTTCATGCGGGATTCGATGGTGGTGAGCTGCGCCTCGCTGCGCTTGATCAGGGCAGCCGTCTCGACGAGCCGCGAATTGAGCCGCTCGCGCTCAGTGGCCAACACATCGACATCGGTCTGCAGGGTCTGGGTGCGCTTTTTGACGTTCTCCAGCTCGATCTGTTTGTTTTCGAGCTTCTTCTTGGCCTCGTCGGTGCTGGCGGGCGACTGCGCGAACACCATGCGGGCAGGCGTGCCGACGACGAGCAAGATGAGGCCAGCGAGGGCGCCGATGAGCAAAAACGGATTTTGCAGTCTTGCCCGGTTCAACGGCGCTCTTCCCCTGCAGTGCCAGCCGGTTGACCCACCAGAGGTGAGAATTGCGGCAATTATGGCGCGCCTGCGTTGCCAAGACGTTGCGCCATGCGCGATCGCGCCACATCTCGTCGTTTCATAGCACCTCGCGTGCCAGCGCAAGTGCGCCGAACGTGGCGCGACCATTACGGTTTGCTCACCTGTGCGGAAGGCATTAAGGAGGCACAAGAGAACGGAGATCGAACGATGGAGACCGTCCTTTACCATCTGACCACGCTGGCCGTCGCCGCCGTCATGGTGGTGCTCATCGTCGGCCTGTGGAACCTCACACGCGGCACCAGCCCCAACCTGAGCCAGAAGCTGATGCGCTGGCGCGTCGGGCTGCAGTTTCTCGCCATCGTCATCATCATGCTCTTCGTGCTCGTCCACAATATGTGATCGGCGGGCCGGCTGCCGGCCCGCGTGCGCTGGCGCCGATTTGCGCTATGCTGGCGCCACGAGGCTTTCAGGGAATTCGCCCGCGCATGGTGGTACTCAGCAAGATCTACACGAGGACCGGCGATGCCGGCACGACCGCACTCGGCAGCGGCGAGCGGGTACCGAAGCATGCCCTTCGCATCGCCGCCTACGGCACGGTCGACGAGACGAATGCCAGCATCGGCATGGCGCGTGTGCATCTCGGCGCCGGGCACCCGGGGCTCGATGACAAGCTCGTGCGCATCCAGAACGATCTGTTCGATCTCGGCGCCGATTTGTGCGTGCCCGATCGCGGGCAGAAGCCCGAATACGAGCCGCTGCGCGTCAGCGATGCGCAGGTGAAGCGGCTCGAAGAAGAGATCGACGAGATGAATGCCGAGCTGCGGCCGCTGCGCTCGTTCGTGCTGCCGGGCGGCTCGCCCGCGGCGGCGGCGCTGCACGTGTCGCGCACGGTCTGCCGTCGCGCCGAGAGGCTGATGGTCGAGCTTGCGGCTCAGTCGGACGAGCCGGTCGGCGAGGCCGCGCTGAAATACGTCAATCGCCTTTCCGATTTTCTCTTCGTCGCCAGCCGCTACGTCAACGATCGCGGCAAGAGCGATGTTCTTTGGGTTCCAGGCCAGAACCGCTAGTCAGGTCGTCACAGCGCAGGCACCGCCTTGTTCATTCCTCTCCGCGATGAAAATTCCCTCAAGTCGATCCCCTTCCAGTACGTCACCGTTCTGCTGATAGCGATCAACGTCCTGGTATTCATTCTCGAGGTGAGCGGCCTCGATGACAGCGCCGTGGCAAGCTTCGGCTTGACGCCGCGCGAGCTATTCGGCAGCTCGCTTTTATCGGGCCCCTCGCCGCTTACCGATGAAGGCTTTCTCATCTCCGAGCGCGCGACCCTGCTCA
>Ga0299912_10004224_pt1 | contig 11739 bp, 9 predicted proteins | sample RVTome_2_FD_207667 | JGI IMG/M metagenome (GOLD analysis project Ga0299912, IMG submission 207667) | Soil microbial communities from uranium-contaminated site in the Upper Colorado River Basin, Wyoming, United States - RVT95D214 (version 2) ... | reverse complement strand
GGGGCCGAGATGGTCCCGACGGTTCTGCTGGAGAACCTGACAGCCACGGCCGAATTTGTTTTAGAAGCCACTTATGTCGGGGTCCCGGACGAAAAGTGGGGGCAAAGACCGATGGCCATTGTTACCCTGGTTCCCGGGGCCAAGGAGAATGAAAAAGACATCATCCACTTTTTGGAGACCGAAGGGGTGGAAAAGGGGAAGATCACCAAATGGATGCTGCCTGATTATATTCTGATCACCAAGACCATTCCCAAGACCAGCGTGGGAAAATTCGATAAGATCACGATAAAAAAACAGCTGGATGACCTGTTGCCCAGGGCTAAAAAGGTTCGGGAGTTATAAGGGGAGTTCCCGCTTCAGTTCCTCGACAGTAATTGTCCCCGGCGCTAGTTTCTCCCGAGCCGCGTAATTGGCTGTTGTCTGTAATAAACGGTTCACTGGGGTGGGTACGCCATGGAGCCTTCCTAAAAGACAGATCTCCCCGTTCAGCCAATCCGCTTCAATAGTACCGGTCCCCCGGGTCTGGCTTTGCCAGGAAGAGCTCCCCTGCCGCTGGCCGTCGCCGATTGGTTTCACTTGGATAAAATTGCCACGACGTTTACGAAACTCCTCATCTGTTGAGTAGGCGATGCCAGCGGCCCGGTAACAGGCCAAGGCCTCTTCTCTGGCAGCACGAAGGAGGTCCCTGCCGTTTCCGTCTGTTCCGCAGACGGCCTGGAAGGCATTGCCGAGGTTGAGCAAGAGCTTGGCGTATTTCTGCCGCATAACCGCTTCATCCGGTTGAGAGCTGAAATCGGCATCCCTGAGATCGGCGCAGACAGCCTCAATCAGAGGATCGCTCCCTTGCGGATAACGCCCGGCATCCAGGATCCCCGGGATTGGGGACGAGTTCTGCTGAACCACACCCGGATCCAGGTGTGTGGCCGGGAGCATGACCACCATAGCATAAACGTTCTCGAACCGGCGCAGGGCCATCCGCTCGTTGTCCACCCCGTTTTGGGTGCAGATCACCGGCAGGTGATCACCGGCGGCGGCCCGTAGGGCCTCTAAGGCCGCACGGGTATCCTGCGACTTCATTCCCAGGATGACCAGGTCATCTTTCTCAAAGTGGATTTCGGAAGGGGATGAAACCGCCGGGATCTTGAATGTCTCGGTTCCATCCGGAGTTTCCAGCCTGAGTCCGTGTTCCTGGATCGCCTCCAAATGCCGTCCGCGGGCAATGAGTATAACGTCCTTGCCGGCACGGTGTAACCGTGTACCGATTACCCCACCAATAGCTCCGGCTCCAAAGATGATGTACCGCCTCATAAATCCTCCTTTAGTCTTCCAGTTACCCATTATCAGGAAAGATGCCGTCGATACTGGGCATAAGTGCAAAAGGCCTTCACGGATTTCGGCCTGAAAATCAGACTCAACTGTTCTTGGATCGTACCCCTCATTACCAGGCAACTTCGATTGAAGCTCCCTGCACCAAGGTGCAGGGAATCTTCCAGGCAAGGAAAGGGTTTATTTGTTGTAGTTCGCTCGCTAACCCACGCAGCAAGCTGCGGGGAATGCGCTCGCTATTCCTGTTCAAATAAATATTTTTAAGAAGCTGGAAGTATAGGGAGACCGTTTCTATGTGTCAATCAATTTTTCTCCCAAGATATTGCGGGTCGCTCTCAGTGGTTTTTGCTAATGGATGGGGTGCGTTCCGAGACGGCCGGATATAAATCCTGTGACGGGTATTTTATACCTCGGTATCAAAATTCTTCCACCCTGTTTCGGACTCTCTATCTCCACGGCCGGATACCTTTATTCTCAACGGGGTAGGCCCTTTGCTGCCAGGCCTGGAGGCCGCCGGCCAGAAGCCGAACCCGGGTAATCCCCTGTTGTCGTAATAAAAGGGCCGCCCGGCCGCTTGAGGCCTCATTGGGTCAGGCGCAATACAGGATAATGTCCCGATCTCGAGGCAACATATTATCATTTTTTACTAAATGGTCCATGGGGAGATGGAAGGCCCCGGGAATAGTCTGTGGCTCCACTTCGAGTTCAAAGGGGCTGCGGATATCTAAAACCAGAAGATCCTCATTTGCCTCAAGCCTTTCTTTTACCTCTTCAGGCGTGATCCGGGAAACGGTTAATTGATGCAGAACACGCCGACGCTGCATATATTTCCAGCCGATATAGGCGGCCAGCCCTCCGGGAATAACCAGTCCCATTAAGAGGCCTGTTTCCATGGTTTTTAGGGCAACGGGTTCCAATTGGGGGGTGAAGAGGTAACCGACACCGAGGTAAAGGGCTGCCCAGAAAAACACCCCCAATCCATCATAAAACAAGAAACGAAGTGTGGGCATATGAAAAATGCCGGCCAGTGGGGAGGTAATGGGCGTCATGCCCGGTACGAACTTGGCAACCAGCAGCGAGCGGGGACCATGACGGGCAAAGACATTTTTGGTTTTACGAACACAAGAATCGGGATCGAGGGCAATACGGCAGAGCAAAGGTAAGACCTTACTCCCACGCCGGAGACCAATCTGATACCAGAAGGTATCGCTTATCAGAGAAGCGAAAACAGCCAAGCCGAGCATTATGAAAAAATTAAATATCCCAATCCCGGTCAGAACTCCGGCCGCCATTAGGATGGGGGCAGCCGGGATCGGCAAACCCAATTGCTGGAAAAATATCCAAAAGAAGAGAACCGAATATCCGTTTTGGATTAAAAACTGGATGGTTTCAGACATGCATTTCTCGGAAGGACCGAATGGGTTTTATCAGGGGCGGTTTCCCAATTTTTCGTTTTGTTCGTACCGTCTCTGGTTTTCTTGTGATACTTTGATTAATGCTATGCGGGGATCACTCTATTGTCAAGCTCAATTAGTTTTTTGGGCGTCTTCATTCTTTTAAAGAATAAAGAAGGGGCCGGGATAGGGAATTATGGGGGATGTTCTTGTCGGGGGAAAACGAATTAGGGAGCGACTTGCGAAGGGAGGAAAAGGGTGATTCAGCATCACGCTTGACGAAGCCGCGGGTAACAGTTACTATCTCTTTTAACAATTCCCTTGATTCAATTTAGGAGATAACAATGGGATATTACCAGGAACATCTATGTACTGCGGAAGAGGCGGTCCAAAAGGTCCGGTCGGGCGACCGGATTGTTTTTTCCCACGCCTGCGGTGAACCGCGGGTATTACCCGGTGAACTGGTTAAAAGGGCAGGGAAACTCCGGGATGTCGAGATTGTGCACATGGTCCCCATGGGTGAAGCCCTTTACTGCCGTCCGGAATATGCTTCCAGCTTCCGACATGTTTCCTTATTCTCCGGAGGGGCAACCCGAAAGGCCATCTGGGAAAACAGAGCGGATTATATCCCTTATCTGTTCAGTGAAATACCCTCTCTTTTTGAGTCGGTGCTGCCGGTGAATGTGGCTATGGTTACGGTGTCTCCTCCTGACAAAAGTGGGCTTTGCAGTCTGGGCGTCTCCGTGGATTACACCAAAAAGGTGGTTGAAACTGCAAAAATGGTCATAGCCGAGGTCAACCCGAACATGCCCAGAACACACGGCCAATCTTTTGTTCACCTATCGGACATCGATTTTTTTGTGGAAGTTAACCAACCCATCTTCATCTTGAAAGGCAGCGAATTGACGGAAGTAGAGAAAAACATCGGCAGACATACGGCCGAACTGATCGATGACGGGTGCTGCCTCCAACTCGGGATCGGGGGTATTCCCGAGGCCGCACTATTTTATCTCAGCGGATTTAAGGACCTGGGGATTCATTCGGAAATGATTTCCGACGGAACGAGAAGTCTGGTGGAGAAAGGGGTCATCACCGGACGGAAAAAGACGATTCACCAAGGGAAAATTGTCGTCACATTCCTGATGGGGTCGAGGACTTTTTATGATTGGGTCGATGACAATCCCATCATCGAGATGCATCCGGTGGATTACACCAATAACCCATTTGTCATCGCCCAGAACAAAAAGATGGTTGCTTTAAACTCCGCCCTGGAGGTCGATCTCCTCGGCCAGGTCTGCGCCGACACCTTAGGTCCAAAACAATTCGCCGGTGTGGGAGGGCAACTTGACTTTGTAAGAGGAGCCAGGATATCGGAAGGTGGCAAGGCAATCATCGCCCTGCCCAGTATCGCCAAGAACCTTTCCAGGATAGTGCCGACACTCAAGAATGGAGCCTCCGTGACCACGTCCAGAAACGATGTGGACTATGTGGTCACCGAATACGGGATAGCGGCTTTGAAAGGCAAGACGGTGCGGGAGCGCATGAAGGCCCTGATCAACATAGCCGATCCCGCCTGGAGAGAAGAGTTGACGAAAAAGGCTTTTGAGGTTTACCGCATCACTCTTTAAAATAAACTGACGTTTTACCGGTTCATTGAGGAATGATGATTTCGGAAAAGGTCGTTACTAAGCCTGCACCGGAATGTCTTTATCCGAGGGTGAAAACCAGGGTTCAAAAGATTACCTAAAGTTAAAAGCACTGGATTCCGGCTTTCGTCGGAATGACGAAAAGGAACATTTCTAAGTTTACACGAGATTATCAGAAATTATCCTGCATGTTCTCACAAACAAAAGGGGGGTTGAATCGATATTCAACCCCCCTTTTTGATTTTGGGATTAACGAATTTTTACACGGTTTTTACATTGACCGCAGCCGGGCCTTTTTTGCCCTGCTCGATATCAAAGCTTACCCGCTGGCCTTCTTGCAGGGTTCTGAAACCCTGCATACTGATAGCTGAATGGTGAATAAATACATCCTTATCCTGACCATCCACTTCAATAAAGCCAAAACCTTTGTTCTCGTTGAACCACTTCACTTTTCCTTCTGGCATAGTCTTATCCCTCCTCTTGAAGTATTTCTCAAGTTGGGATACGACCTGCCTAAAAAAAAAGCATCGAGGATACATTCTCCGATGCCAAAGCCCGTCGAATTGTTCACCAACTTCGACCGTCATCCACACCTTACTGGGTCGATGGCGGATTTAATGTCAAGAATTATAATAGTCTTATGCGGGTAAGTCAAGGTTTTTTTTAATCATTCCTAACAATACCCTAATATTGGGGTTTTGCCTGCCGAAAAGCTCGAACCATTTGTTTAATCAGGGGGATACAATTTCCTCTGGAGGCTAAAAGGTATTGAAACCAGGTTTTTTTCTGACGGTATAACAGGAACGGCCAAAACCCTTTAGAGATGTATTTAAAGAAAAAATACCAGTCATTAAAAATCGTACTCTCCAGATATTGCCGGGGAGGAGGGTTTCTGCTCCCCCCTTTCTTGGCCATGACATGGAAGACGACCGCCCTTGGATCATAAAGAATTTGATAGCCGTGTTTTCGAATCTGCAGGGCATAATCTACTTCTTCCCATAAAAAGTTGCCCCAATAGTTCAGATCGAAATCCCCGACTTCCAGCAGAACGTCCCTCCGAATAGACATGTTACACCCGTATAGGGTAGAGATCAGACAGCGTTGATTGGTGGTAAAATTCCGCAGATATTTCCCACTTCGGGTTATTCGACCGGCCCAAGGCAGATCGTTTTCCTCACTTCCGTCATAAAGGACCTTGCCGGTTACAGCACCCAGATTTAACTCCTGATAGTTTTCCTGGTGGGTTTGAATCAAAGTGGGATAAAAAAGGACATCGTCATCTAAAAAAAGGATTATATCTCCCCGAACTTCTTTCCGGGCCAGGTTACGGGCAGCGGTGGTTGACGGGGAAGAAAGGGTCAGTAAGCGGATTCGATTTTGGTTTTCTTTTAAATAATTCCAAGTTTGCGGTTTGTGTTCCCGGCTTTGATCAACGACCAGGACCTCATGAGGAGGGATGGTTTGATTCTTTAAGAGTTCGAGGACGTGGATCAAGGATTCTTCCCGGTTAAGGGTGCAAATGACCACCGAAACCGTCCCAGGTTGTTGAAAATTGTCCATCTGCGGTGTTGTCCTCATCCTTCGTCAGTCCGGCATACTTCTATGTACGCTTCCTTCCTCAGGACTTCGAACGCCTTGTATCTGAATATCTTTGAACAACCTGTAATGGATATCTTTCCAAACATTTTTTGAGAGAAGGGTACCCTCATCGTTTCACCAGACTCAAAAATAAGGCCTCCATTTGATCGGTAACCCGGCTGATTTCAAAGCGATGTTCAGTTTTTTGCCTTCCTTTTTCACCCATGACCCTGCGGAGCTCCGGATCTTTTATCAGTTTTCGGGCCGCTGTTGCCAGGCCGAGCGTATCCCGGTAAGGGACCAGAAATCCATCTTCTCCATCGGCAATCATATCCTCTACGGCGGGTATCCGGGCCCCGATCACCGGTTTGCCTTTGGCCCAGGCCTCCAGGAAAACCACCCCAAAGCTTTCAACCTGGGAGGGCAGGATCAGAAAATCACAGGCAGTCAGGAGGTCCGCTTTTTCTTCTTCCGGAAAATTATTCAGAGAGATGATACGGGGATCTTGGGATAGAGGGTGATTGTTGAATAAGGTCTGGAAGTAAGGGCTGGATTGCCCGGCCAGGACCAAGACCGTGCGGGCCTCCTCTTGCCAGATCAAGGGCATGGCTTCCAACAGGGTGTCGATTCCTTTGTTCTCAACCTTGCGGCCCATAAAAAGGATCAGCGGTTCCTGGCTAAGGCCGTGGGTTAATCGGAATCGGCGGCCATCTCCCCCCTCTAAAAGAGAAAGGTCGATTCCCTGTCCTAAGGCATGGATCTTGGCTTCTTGAATGCCCTGTCTTATTAGAAAATCCTTTTCAGCCCGGGTATTGGTCAGGATAGCAGAGGCCTTGGGGAAGATCCAGTGAAGGATTCTTGCCAGCGAAGCATTTATATCATTCATATGCAGATGAGGCTGAATAACCCAGGGACAGCCTGTTTTTTTGGCGGCCGCTGCAGCATAATAAATAGAAGCGGTTGGAAATGGGACGGCATAGATCAAGTCCGGATCCAGACCACAGGCAGTTTTAATCATCCGGGGCAGATGGGGAATATGGGTCATAAACCAGAGACGGTCTCCGCCCTTTAAACGGCTCCGTAAGGCCAAAGCCCCTATTTTGGCCAGGACATATCGTTTTGGAGGTCTGAGGGGTAATCGGATAATACGAATCCCTTCTTGGATTTCTTCTGCCGGCAAGGAAGCATTGACCCGAGGATTTTTAAAGGCTTCCAGAGTTGTTTGATTGGAGGTAACCACGGTTACCTGGTGTCCTTTTATGACCAGTTTTTTGGCCCACTCCAGCAGGGAAATTTCCGATCCGCCCCGGGCCGGATAAAAAAGATGGGTCAGGGCAACGATATGCATCATTCTCCTTCAACCGTCCAGAGTGGACCGGATCGAGATCCGAATCTCCGGTTTTTTGCCATGGTCGGTGAAACAGGTAATCATTCCGGAATATCTTTCGTTTTTTTGTCGGTTAATGATTATCAGCCGATAATGCCGTCTTTTGACGATGGTTTTCAGGTAATAGGTAATATTATCTCCAAGGGTATTTTCAATTTTCAAAATTTGAAAGGGTTGGGAGGTCGTTATCAGATCAATCGTCTTTTCCTGTTGTCCTTCCCTCCCGGCCTTGAACTCGACGAAAGAGGCCGGACGTATTTCAATGTAGGGGCGGACCGTGCCGTGGAAATTCAGTACAAGGGAAGGCTTTTGAGGGTCATTGCTGTGGATCGTAGCCGATTTCCAAACCGGGCCTTGATAGTCTTTTAAATTTACGGTCAGGGTGATTTTTCCCTCCCCTCCAGGGGGGATAGCCCGGTCAAAACGGGCCACAGAACAGCCTCACCCGGGACGGATGTCCGTGATCTCAAGGATTCCCGGGCCGGTATTTTTAACTGAATAATCGTGGGAGAGGATGCTGCCTTCATCCACCGTTCCAAAATCATAATCCGTTTCGATAAGCTGGATACAAGGGGGTAACCCGGCAGGGGAGGCTAAGCCTAACCAAAGGAAAAAGCCCGGAATCCAAAGAAGGAATGTTAATTTTTTTTTCAATAACGAAACTCCCAAACGAAGATTTAAAAAGTGTTGAAGCCGGGAATCCGAAGCCGGAATTTAGAATTAAGATGAGAGTATTCATGGGCCGTCGTCCTTGTCAAGAAAAAAGGGGACTCAGGCGATCCAGATTTGTTCCAAATAAGGCACATTGGCCGGGTCGATGGAAAACAAAGGGCTGTTCCTTTCCAAGTTCCAGGGGATAAAATAGGCCAGGTCGGGCAAAACCTCTTGCTCGGGACCCCGAATATGATCCTTGGTCCAGTCTATTATGTCCCGTATCGTTCTGGTTATTTTTTGATCCAGGATAAGGTGTTGATTGAGAAAACGCAGGCTGGGGTTTTGTTTTAATTGATAGACCGCTTCTTCCCAATGGATCCCGTTTACTTTTTTTCTTAAAACATAACCGTTTCCCCGGTCCTGAATCCAGAGAAGAGGAAGATTGACTTTTATTTGTGCCTGCCGGATTCTGACTCCTTGAATTTTTTTCTCTATTTTTTCCAATAAACCCTTTCTTTTTTCAAGATCCTTAAGTAAAGCCGAAGAGAGACGTTCAAACATGTAGATCTGATCCTGGAGAAGGAACTCCCGTAACCGGGTGGGATCAAAGCCCAGATCCAGAAGATCGGCAATGGTCAACTTAAGCGGTTCGGTTCGATTTTTTTCTTTCATCCACTGGGTTAGAAAAGGCCTTTGATATAAAGGAAGCCCTTCAATGGCCTGAGTGGTCTCGGACTTAATCGATTCAGGTAGAGAAAGCCATAAGGAACGATCTCCAAACAATTGAACGTCGGTTTCTTCCGGATTAAAGCTATAAGGTTGAATGAGAAGGGAACGGACCTCCCTGGAAAGGGTAATTTGTTCCAGCGATTCCCCGCCGGTGTAACCCAACAATTCCTGGATCCGTCTTTGAAATCCCAACAAGCGGGTGGTAAACTTGGTGAACATAAAACGCATCAGCAGGGTGGTCCGTCCGGATTCCTTCTCTTTTTTAAAAACCCTTTCCAGGGCCGAATAGATTTGGTTAAATTCCTGGATGGTCCTCTGGACCATCAATTCATTGTCCTGCATTTCAATAACGGGTCTTTTTTTCTTAAGATTAAAGATCAGTTTGGGGAGTTTAAGGGCGAAATGATTCTTTTTAAACCCGGCGGGGATAAAAACCATATAATGAGCCCGGTCCGGCTTTTCGCTGAATTCGATCAGTTTTTCAAGAGGGATCCAGCCCAATTTGTCGTAAATGTCAAAGGTCGGGTCTTCGGTGGGGATGATGTTGTCCAAAAGGCCCAAAGCGTCTTTTTCTACGACATAATCACGAAAGGCCTCCAATATCCGATTTCCCAACCCTTTCCCTCGAAAGGAAGGGGTTACTTCTACATAAACCAGATAGTAGCAAGGCAAGGGTTTTCGCAGATAAAGCATATTCAAATAGGCCAGAACCTCCCCTTCCGAAGTATAGACTTCAAAAATCTGGAAGGGTTGATTGGGACCTTGGGCTCTGAATCGCTTTATCCGGCTTCCCCTTACCGTGGAATGCGTTAAGCGATCCAGGGTGTTAAATAACCGGTCCGTTGGTATCAGGACCGATCCCCGGGGAGTATCTTCCCAGGTCATTTCAATTAAGGCCAGAGTCTCCTTCAGTCCGAGCCCGGCTTCTAAAAATTTCTTTTTGATCTGATCAGGAGACAGGTAAAGAGATTTTTTTCCCATTTTAAAAAAAAGAGGCCTTGAGATGAATGCCCAAGGCCTTAAAAAGAAGCAGATCTATTGAACATGGACAGCGAGCGCATTCCCCGTCACGCCCTTGGCATGACTGCGTGGGGTAGCGAGCGAACTACAAGAAATAGACATTTTCCTTGCCTGGAATCCCGCCATGGCGGGGCTGTACCGACTCGACTGAACTCGACGAAGTCTTGGTGCAGGGAGCTTCAATTGTTCAGTTTTTTTGGTGGCGGTGCAGGGACTTGAACCCCGGACACTGCGGATATGAGCCGCATGCTCTGACCACCTGAGCTACACCGCCACATGGACCCTAACCCGAATAAGTTGGAATTAACCAATGGATCTGTCGAAAAACCAAAAAAATTACCAAGGGTCTATTTGGGACCAGGTTTAATTTCCCCTAAATCGTAACAATACAATACGCTGCGGGCGTCGGAGATAAAGGCAATTTCCGTGGATTGGACAACCCCCACCACCATTTGTTTCTGGCCGTTATTCTTAAAATCCGCTACGCCGTAATTAGCAATATAATCGTTGATCGTCGGGGTCCTCCAGTTTTCTTTCATGCCCCCCCCATCCCAGAAGATGGAATAAATATCGCCGCTGTTATAGGTGCGATACCGGGCCAAAAAATTTAAAGCCGATCCTTTGTTTTTATTCAGGACGATCTCCTTTTTACCCGGGATCGATACCGAATCGATCACTAAACGGGCCGGAATATAATACCGTTCTGGTTCCTGTTCTTCCGAGGAAAAAGGGCTGCCTTCTGAAGATTCACTAATAAAGTTAAGGGTCCCTCCATAAGATTCGCTGCTGGAATATTTTGTTTTACCTTTTTCTGAGAGAACCATCAATCGGTTATTGCGATTGACGTGAAGGATTTCCTGAGAGCCGTCTTTATTGTATTCCAGGAAAGCAAAGTCAAAAACCGTTAATCCCTCGGGGACGTTCAATCGCTCAACCGAAACATACTTGCCGTCTTTCCAGGAAAGGACGACTATTTTTGAGTCAAAGAATTGGGCGCCAAATTTTTGCTGACCCAACAGGACCGGCCCCCTTCCGGGCAATTGGTGGACTCGAAGGTAATAAGGGATATTTTGGGCGATCGTTTTATAGGTTCCCTGAACCCAGGAAAGGGTAAAAGATCTTAACGTTTTGTCTCGATAATTGGTAATAAAAATCTGAGGAAGCCCTGTTCCGTGAATGTCGGCTACATCGACGCTGATGTAATTATCCCAAAGGGCTCCGGGAATCTCTTTAACCAACTCGAATCTGTCTTGGGTATATCGATAGATGTAGATTCGGTTTTTACTGATCAAAACCGTTTCTATTTTGCCGTCACCATCTAAATCCCCAAAGGCTATATCGATCAGAGCAAAAGGAAGGACCGAGCTCCGCCAGACCCCGGCCATATCAAAACCGCCGGCATTGATAATCATCTGAGGGGAAAGGGGGTTAATCGTAAATCCCTTAAGTGAAAGAGGGGCCTTTCCAGGGGGAGCGGTTCCCGCTGACGGCTCCGGACTTTTGGCTTGAGATACCGCTGCCGGGGTTTCCGGGGCCGGTGTTGCTCGGGGACGGTCGAATATTTTTTCATTGATTATGTCCGCCAATTCATTGACCCTGATAATGACCTCATCCATCCCCTTGGCCTGGGCATAGAATTTTTTCATGGGTTGACGAAGGGCAATATTTAACAGGTTTATGTCAAGGCTCACACTGGACCCCATGACATTGATACTGCCCCAAACAACCACCCCTGCCCCCAATTGCTTTCCAAGCTGAGCAGCCCCGGATTCATCCATAGGACCTGATATTTTTTCCCGGGCCTTCTGGACCTGGGCATTGTCCAGGACCACGACTTTGTCCTCCCAGGCCAGGCGGGAAGAAAGCATGTCCCGAACCCCTTCCCGTAAATAATCCATCTGCTCCGGTGCGTTGATATTAAAAGGGAGAACGACTACCTGTTTTGGTTCCGAGGCCAGGGATGTTGTGGCCAGGAGGAAGCTAATGAGCAATAGGATCCCCAATA
>Ga0299912_10004223_pt1 | contig 11741 bp, 13 predicted proteins | sample RVTome_2_FD_207667 | JGI IMG/M metagenome (GOLD analysis project Ga0299912, IMG submission 207667) | Soil microbial communities from uranium-contaminated site in the Upper Colorado River Basin, Wyoming, United States - RVT95D214 (version 2) ... | reverse complement strand
AGGCATCAAGGGGAAGGAGAAGATGCCTCCGGCGAAGAGTTTGGAGAGGGCCTCACCGCCCTTGAAATAGACGGTGTCCCCTTCGATCACGCAGCCGGGTTCCTTGTTCAGCGTTCCTCCGATCGAGGCGATGTCTCCCTTGATGACGGCGGTCGATTTGAGCGTGATGTTGGAGCCGAAGCCGACGACCGAATCGCCGACCTCTCCGCTCAGAGCGAGCGACCCGCCGAAGACGATAATGCTTTCCTCCACCGTGCCTTCGACCGTGACATGGCCGCCGAACGAGACGATCCCTTTTTGGGTCTCGCCCTTGGCGACAAAGATGACATCCCCGAAGCTGAGATCCTGGCCGCCGCGGAGAGGGAGCGCGGCTCCGGCCAGCGCGAGTATCAGGAATAAGCAAAAGCTTCTCTGTTTCATGGCTAATCTCCTAGAGAGATCTTCTTCCGCGCGGCGAGCGCGAGGCTGATGATGAGGACCGTCATCGCGCCCAGGAGCACGATTTGAAGCCCCGGACTGCCAAGCGAACTGGCCAAGGACAGGCCTCTGGCGATGGACTCGAGGAGGGGCCGGATCGTTTTCCCGGCGAGAGAAAGCAAAGTCACTGCCTTGGCTATGAGAACGGCGACGCTCTTGGCGTATTCCCATAGGGAATGGCTGGCTCCCAGGGCGATCCCTATTACGCTTCTCCCCGAGGCGATCAGGACCACCAATCCCAGGGCCAGCAAGGAGGAGGCGGAGGCCAGTATGATTAGCCAGGCCGGGGACTTGACCTTCACAGGCGCGATCCGGCTCATCACTCTGTCCGTGAAATCATCCGGCACCGCGAACGCCGCCAGGCTGGAAGCCGCCCCGGCGATGAGCTTCCGCTCCTCGACTGCCCGCCGGCATCTCGGACACACGCCCAGGTGCCGCTCCAGCTCTTCTCTGCCTTCCGGAGATAGGCTTCCTTCGAGGTAGTCATAGATGTCGTTGATTCTGAAGCAGTTCATGACATCTCCCGGAGAATCCGGCGGACCATTTCCTTGGCCTGGAAAACCCGGTTCTTGATGGTGCCGAGGGGAAGGCCCTTGATCTCGGCCATCTCCTCGTAGCTCAATTCATTGACATGTCTCCAGACGAAGAGCTCGCGCAGCGGGCCGGGCAGCTTTTCGAGGGCCAGATCGATCCTCTGCCGAAGCTCCGCCAGTTCGAATTTTCGGCCGACGGAAGGCTCGTTATCGGGAACATCGAGGGTCAGACTGTCCTCTTCCCTGCTAACGGGTTCACTCAGAGAAAATGTCGGGAGCTTTTTCTTCCGCCAGTGGTCGATGACCAGGTTCGAGGCGATCTTGAACAGCCAGGTGCTGAACTTATACCGGGGCTCGAAGGAGCGGAGCGAAGAATAGGCCCTGACGAACACATCCTGGGTGAAATCCAGCGCCAGCTCCCTTTCTCCGACCATCCGGCCGACATAGTTCAGGAGCGGCTGCTGATACTTCCTCACGATCATCTCAAAGGCCTTTTTGTCTCCACGAAGGGTCCGCCTGACAAGAACTTGATCCTGTTCTTCATTCATTGAGGACTTCCTGTCCTCAGGGATTCATACGGAAGGCGCCGCATTTGGTTTAGCTATTTTATAGCTGGGGGGAGGTCATCTATGACTTCGCAGTCGGCCGGGACATCCAGTTCAAAAGTCCGGGCGTCGAACCGGGGGTTGAGCTTGAGGCGGGAGAAGCGGAATTCCTGCTTGTTCCCAGCCCAATCCAGGAAGACGGCCTTGTCGAGAAGCCAGGTTTTCGGGTCGGCCTCGAGCAGGATGTAGGAGAGCTCACCCTCGGTCTTAGGGGTCAACCTGATCTGCACCGGCGATTTCGCCTCGGAAGGGAACTCGGTCGGCTCGACCGTGTAGGTGTCGGCGATCTTGGCCCGGCCCGTGAGCAACGAAAAAATCGCCCAGTCCTTCTCTTCAGGGGAGAGGGCATGGCGGTAGAGCTGGTTGTCCTCGGGGAAATAGGCCTGTGATACGCCCTCTTTATAAAGATAAATGTTGCGCTCCGGCTCCAGATATTCCCAGCGCATCAGGTCCGGCTTCTGGAGGTAAAGCTTTCCTTTCTCCACGAGAGGAGTCGCGATCGAAGCGGAGAAGTAGGATTGCTCGAAGTCGGCCTGGAGCGAGCGGAGTGAGGCGAAGGCCTTCTCGATATTCAAGGCTACCGCCTGGGGTGTCTGAAGAGGCGAGGCAAGAGCAGGGGAAAAAAACAGGAGAAGCCAGAGGAACCGCCTTTTTTTGAGCACCATCTCATGCCAATTATAGATAAATAAGTTCATTTTTGCTATAAAACTGCCGTGCGCCCGGAATTCTTTCTGTTCCTGGCCGGTTATTTCGTTGCCCTGCTTCTTATAGGCTTGAAGTTCTCCCGCAGGATGACCGGCTTAGAGGCTTTTTTTCTGGCCTCCCGATCCCTGCCCGCTTCGCTCGTCCTCCTCTCCCTGACCGCCTCTTGGTTCGGCGCCACCTCCATCCTGGTGACAACAGACGAAGCCTTCCGGTCCGGGGTGAGCGCTTTCTGGCTGGTCGGCGTTCCGGCCGTGACCACAGTCAGCCTGCTGGGTTTTTTCCTGGTTGGCCCCATCCGCCGGTCGGACGGCCAAACCCTGCCCGGTCTCATCGAAGCCCGCTACGGTAGGTTGGTCCGGCATGCCGCCTCGGTCTTGATCCTCTGGTACATGATCGTCCTGGCTTCGTCGCAGATGGTGGCCTTGGGCCAGTTCTTGAAGCCTTTTCTGGGCCTCCCTTATGTTTGGGGCGTCGGGCTGGGCACGGCTGTTGTCCTTGTCTATCTTTTGAGCGGCGGTTTGTTTTCCGTGGTCGCGACCGACGTCTTGCAGTGCTTTCTGCTCATATTGGGGCTGGCCGGGCTGTCCGTTTATCTCGTCCGTTCGTCCGAGGTCGGAGCGGTGGCAGCGGCCGTCCAGCAAGCGGGCAACGCCGGCTATTTTGATTTTTTCCACGACGGGCAGAAGAATATCCTCATCGCCCTGTCATTCGTCCTGGCCTGGACGATCTCACCCATCGCCTGGCAGAGAATCCAGGCCGCGGAGTCGGTCAAAAAAGCTAGACAGGGGCTCCTGGCGGCGGCCGGAGTGTTCATCGTCCTCTATGGCTTGGTCGTGTTTGTGGGGATTTTGTCGCTGCCGCACTTTTTAGGCCAGTCCCTCACCCATCCGCTTGTCGCCGAGATTGTCGCCTCCAAAGTTGGGGTACTGGGGGGCGGGCTCCTGTTTGTCGCTGTTGTCGCAGCCATCCTGTCAACTATGGACACCGCCATCAACACCGGCGCCATGACTCTGACGCGGGATATCGTTGCCCAGGTTTCTTCGCGGTCCTGGACCGGACCTGAGCGTGCAGTTAGGACCGGGCGTCTCGCTACACTAATTGTTGCCCTCCTGGCCTTTGGCATCGCCGCCCGTCTACAGAGCATCCTGCAGACACTGGGATTGGCCTCGGAGATCATGGCCGAGGGCCTGTTTGTCCCAGGAATGGCCATGTTTGTCCTCAAAAAAAGAACACCTTTGGCTGGAGCGTTAAGTCTTACCTTGGGAGGAGGCTTTGCGCTTCTCAGCTTTCTCTCCACCCTGAAAATAGCACCTCTAGACCTTCCGGCCTGGCCCTACTCTGTCCCTTACGGAGTGGGACTCAGTATCGTCGGGTTTGGGGCCGGCGCTCTGATCGACCGACATTCGAACTGATATTCTCAACCCTGCCCGATTCGTGATATAGTTGACGACAATGTCGGTGTGGGAAAAACTGCGCTGGAAAGCCGTTGGCGTCCTAGGCCGGCTCGTCCTGCGGGTCTGGGCAAAAACCTCCCGGATCAAGGTCGTTGGGGAGGACGAATACCGGAAGGCGAAGCAGGCCGGCAGGCCCATTATCCTGCTCATCTGGCACGGCCGGCTGATGCTCGTTCCCTATTTTTTTCGCAACCGTGGGATCAGCGCGCTGGTCAGTCCGAGCCGGGACGGGGAGATCATCGTTCAGATCGGCCTGGGCTGGCGATTCCGGGTCGTCCGCGGCTCGGGTTCACATTCGATGGTCCGGGCCTGGGTGGAGATGAGGCAGGACCTCCGGAAGGGCGGCGAGCTGATCATCGTCCCCGACGGGCCGCGCGGGCCAGACCGCCTGCTCAAACCGGGGGGCCTCAAGCTGGCGCAGTATACGGGAGCCGTGCTCATCCCTTGGAGCTTCTCCGCGACGCGCAAGAAATTCCTGAAGAGCTGGGACCGGTTCCTGTTCTTTTATCCGTTTTCCCGGATCGTGGCGATTTACGGGAAACCCATGACCGTCTCACCCGCCTTGGACGAGAGGGAGTTCGAGACAGAGCGGAAGCGCGTCGAGCGGGCGCTCACCGACCTGGACGCCGAGGCGGACTCTCATTTTGATTAAAACACATTTTCTGAGGGACTCTTCCGAGCTTGCCCTATACTTGGCGTTGTGCTATATAAGCACCAAGAGTGACTTCCCGGACAGGAGGGAAAAATGAAGAAAGCGTCGATCGCCGGCCTGGCTGTCCTGGCTTGTCTGATGGCCATTTCAGCCCCTCTGTGTGGTCAAACGGCCGCTGACCAAATCCGTCAAGGGGACGAGTACTATGCCCAGTTCAATGACCAGAAAGCCCTTGAGGAATACTTGGCTGCGGCTCAGGCGGAACCCGAAAACTATGAAGCTCTTTGGAAGACAGCCCGGGCCTACTTTGACCTGGGGGACCTCATGGACCCCAAGGACGAAAGCGCCAAGGAAAAGCAGCGGCAGTTTTTCACGGAGTCCCTTGGTTACGCGAGAAAAGCCGTCCGGGCGAACCCCAATGATACCTGGGGGCATTTCTTCGTTTCGGCCGCCCAGGGCAAGTATGTCTTAACCAAGGGCAAGAAAGAGCAGATCAACGCCTCCAAGACCATCAAGGCCGAGATCGAAAAGGCGATTGAGCTGGATCCAAACAACGACCTCGCCTACCACGCCATGGGGATCTGGCACCGGACGATGGCCGATATCGGCGGCGCCCAGCGGTTCCTGGGCGGGATGATCTACGGCAGCATTCCCAAGGGCACGAACGAGGAGTCCGAGAGGAACTTGCAGAAAGCCATCACCCTCAAGCCGGATTATACCAACCATCACCTTGAACTCGGCCGAACCTATCTGGCCATGAAAAAATATGACTTGGCCAAGCAGGAATTCCAGAAAACCCTCGAGCTGCCGAACAGCACTTCCAAGTGCGACACATACAAGAAGGAAGCGCAGGCCGAGCTGGATGCTTTGAAGAAAAAAGCGAAGTGAACCTGGCCGGCTTTTTCTTCCTCGCCGTCGGCGTCCTCGGTTCCGATTTTAGCTTCCGGGTGTACGGAGGCCTGGGGTATGCGGACGGCGGCGATCTCAGCCGGAGCATTTCGGGCTGGCGCAGCTACTATCAGGGCCGTCAGGGCAACGGCTTTACCTCCTCGTACGAATTGAGGGATATGCACGGCACCGCAGAACTCGAAGCCGAGGCCGTCCTGGCGCTTTCCCGGCGCTGGAGCCTGAGTCTTGGCCTTGGCTATATACGCCAGAAGACGAGCGGAAAAATCACGACGCAGACCAGCCTCCACGAGGACATCGCGACCTCGCCCTCGGAGCTCCAAACAGTCGATTTCGAGCAGACGACCGAGCAGAGTCCCATCTGCACGAAATGGACAATCCCCATCATCCTCAACCTGGACTATCTCCTGAAGCTCACCGACAAATGGACGCTGTGGCTGGGAGGGGGAGGAGGCATCTATCCGGGCCGGCTTGAGTACCGCGAAACATACGACCTCCAGTCCGAGAGCATCAGCGAGCAGAAGATGGGGGACGGGGTCGTCCAGTTCATCGATAGGCTCACCACGGCCGGCGAATATTCCGAGGAGACGAAGTGCACGGGGTTCGGCCTGCACGGCCGAATCGGGCTCGACTTTGAGCTCGGCCCTTCGACTTTCCTGTCCCTCACGGTCCTGGGCCGCTGGGTGAACATGAAAGGCTGGGAGGGAACGCGTCGCGACGCCAGCCAGTGGCAGCGGACCTATGGGTTATGGGGAAGCCAGTCAGCCGAGGGAACGGAAGAGAGGGCTGAAGACGGACAGTACTGGACGTACGACCTGAAAGACGAGAAGGGCGGAAAATCCTATCCTGTCCTGGTCTTTCGCGATACCGGACCCTCCCCGTCGTCCCGGCGGGCCAGCTTCAACCTCTCGGGCGTCTCTGTACGGGTTGGGCTCGGCTTCCGGCTCGGCGGAAAAGGCTGAGGCAGGACTCAGCGGGATACAAAAACCGTCACATAATCGCTCAGCAGCAATCCCCGGGCGCCCTCAACCCTCAGCCAAAAGGAAAGGGGCCGGCTGAGGAATCCCAAGGGGATCCTGATTACGAAGGCACCTTCGGCGCTCTCCGTCTCACCGGCGGGGATTGGAGGGAAACTCACTTGCGGGGAAGCCATCACGATTTCCGGGTTGGGGAGGCTGAGTGTGCCGTGAAGGCCCGAAGCCTCGGACCGGCCTTTGTTTTTCAGCTGGATGGTTATTTCTATGGTTTCGCCCGATTCGGCCCGTCCGTCGCCATCGCCCAGGCTTTGGCCCGACGAGTCGTCGTCCACAGAGGTACCGGCCAAGCTGAGCGAGACCCAGCCGACATCGGCTGCCAGGGCGGCATCGGCAATTCCCCAACCGTAATCGTTGTTTGGGTTTTGACTGAGACTGGCCGTGCTCATCAGAGCCCGGCGCACCTGCGCGGGCGTCCAATCGCGGTGGATTTCGAGAAGCAATGCCGCCACCCCGGCGATGAGAGGCGTCGAGAATGAGGTCCCCGATCCGTTTTCGTATGCGTCGCTCCGATCCTCCCGGTTAGCGGCGAGCCAATTGTTGACGCCCAGGGCGCAGACCTCGGGCTTGATCCGGCCGTCGTAGGTGGGTCCGGGAGAGCTGAAATATGAGATCTGCCCCATGGCGTCAACAGCCCCGCAGGCGATGACGTCGAACCCATCGGCCGGAGCGATGATATGACCCCAGGAATTGTCGCGTTCGTTGCCGGCCGCATTCACCACCACGACTCCCAGGCTCGCCGCCCGGTTGGCGGCGCGGGTCGTGACCGCCGTCTGCCCGTCCATATCCGGGAAGGTGTACCAGTCGATGTAGCCCAAGGAAGAAGAGACGACCTCGGCGCCCAAGCTTTCCGCCCATTCGATCCCGGCTGCCCAGTAGTCCTCTTCGATGGGCTGTTCAAAGCTTTCGGTCTCCGTTTTGGCCAGGATGAAGTCGGCCCCATAGGCAGGCCCGATGAGCTCGCCCGGTTTGTAGCCGCCGAGAAGGGACCACGTTCCTGTCCCATGGGAGTCGGAATAGTCGTTCGGATCGCCGAAATCCTGGGAGACATCCTCGTCATCGTTGACGAAGTCGTGCTGAGCGATCAGGCGGGCCTGCCTGAAGATCTCGTGCTGAGTGCGAAACCCGGTGTCCATCAAGCAGACGATGACCCCTCGGCCGGCGAAGCCCAGTTGGTGGAGCGGCCAGGCATCGATCTGATTGATCTGAGTGAAGGAAGGGCCGTAGAACCCAACCAAGGGGTCGGAGAGGACGAGCGCGGGTGCAGGCTGGGTGGGCAATGGCGGCTCGCTCCGCCGGAACGAGCGCACGAGCTCGACCTTGCGGACAAAGGGAAGCTTGGCGATGGTCCTGACGGCGAAGGGCCTGGCCTCCGCACTGACCGCATTCAGCCAGCGGGACGTTGTCCGAATCCGCTCGACATGCCGAGCGATGCTCTCGATGTAAGCGGAGGAGACAGGGAGGTCGGTGGAGTCGACGAGGTGGCCGGCCTCATGGACTTTGGAGCGGCGCCACAGGCAGCGCGGGTCCTGTTCTTTCTCGACGCCTGTCAGGGCTGTTTGGAGAGAGGAGGACGCGGCCGGGCCTTTATCACTGAAAGAGACCCAGACGGGGATTGTTTTTCGACCGGAATTTTTTGCGGCCAACTCATCTGCCAGAAGCCGGCCGATCTTCGGATTCGAACCGAAACGGCCGGCGGCCGGCCGGTCTTCCTGACTGGATATTGCTGATATAAAAAGGAATAGCGGGGCGACGATCAAAAGCGTCTTAAGAATGTTGTGGCGCGCCGCTTCGGCCTCCAAGAATTCACTCCGAGAAGACCTGGGCTTCGAAGACCTCGATACAAGCGCCCTTCCGCCATTCGTTCTCGTCCAGGCCGGCCTTGAGGCAGCCGTGACAGAGGTAGGTTTCCCTGTCCCAACCGTACTCTGTCGGGACCTGGGGAAGGAGGAGGCCCCTGTCAGTTCCCTTGGATACGATGATTCCGTGCCGGCCGACTTCGACCTCACTGACATCTTGGACACGTCGGGGGAGCGTGAGGACCGAGATCTCGATCTTCAACTGCTCGAGTTCCTCGACCTGGATGGGCGGGAAGCGGTAGTCCTGTGTGGCGGCGGCGAGGGCCATTCCGGCGATAGTCTCGGCCAGCGGCTTGTAAGGGAGGGGATAGCCAATGCATCCCCGCAGCTGGCCATCGACTTTGAGGGTGACAAACGCTCCCCGCTTTTCGGAGAGGCTTTTGGGCGCGGTCTTCGGCCGAGGACGTTTTCCCGTCTTCAGGAATCCCTCAATCGTATTGCGGGCCAATCCCAGAAGGAATTGCTGTTCATCCTGGTCGAGAAAGTCCTTCATCGCTTCCTCTTCGGACGCCCTGCCACGGCTGCGGGCACCAGATGGAAAGAATCCGTATATTCGACCACGGCGGGCCTTAAGATCAGCCCTTTTTCAGGATGAAGATCGAATTCAAGATAGAGTTTGTTGTAAGAGAAGGGCGGCCATTTTCCGGCGGCGGCTCCGGCCCGGCGGCCCGAGGAGTAGAAGCCGATGATTCTTCCCTCGAAGATTCGATCCAAGGCCCGGTATTTCCGGTCGGTCGGCAGCTTTCCCAAGGAGCAGGGATAGACTCTTTCGACAAAGAACCTTCCCGCCCGGCGGTGGCCCAGGAGCAGCCCGCCGGCTCTTCGGCGCGGCGTCTCGAGCGCTTGCGCCCGCAGGTGCTGCCCGGCCTCTTCGCTGAGATAGATATCCATCTGTTCAATTATAGCAGAAGAGAACTCATTGATTAAGCCAACGGATCAACCCGGAGGGCTGACTCACTACTTCCGTGCCCAAATCATGAGGCTGTAACCCTTTTGAAAAAAAAGAAGGGTGTCCAGGCGGGAAAGCAGCCAGACGATGGGATAAAATAGGGAATATAGCGCGAAGGATTTTTCTTGGGCTTTAAACTCCTCGGCTGAGGCCGGCCGGATGTGGCCGTCACGCCGGCTTACCGAGGGCCCGCGGGCGAGGAGCTTGACGTAGAGGAAGTTCAAAACGAGTTCGAAGAGTTCCGAAAAAAAGCGGCTGTAGGTGGTTTTTCTCTCGACCCGGAGGCCGGCCCGGTTGAGCTTGGCTTCAAGCTCGGGGAAAGAATAGCCCTCCCGTTTGTGCCCGAAGTGTTCGAGCCGGAGCCCCAGGGCGGAGCGGAGCTTATGGAAGAGGAAAAATCGTCCGGTGTGTGGCGTGACCGCAATGAATTCTCCCCCGGCCCTCAGGACGCGAGAGATTTCGGCGAGTGTCCGGTCGTCGCTATCGACGTGTTCCAAGTAATCGAGACAGAGCACGAGGTCAAACGAGCCATCCCGGAAAGGCAGGTGTTCTCCCCTGAGTTGGGTGAGGCCGCGTTCGAGGATACCCTTGGCGGTCTCGAGGCTGGGCAGGTCCTCGTCAGCATGTACCCAGAAACCGCCCCTCTTTCGGGCGAAATATCCCAGGATGCCCTGTGCGCAGCCCAGGTCCAGGGCGGTGCGGTGGGTGGAGAAGGGGATTGTCTTTTCCAGAAGCCTCAGCTTGTCTCTCTTCTTAAGGGATTTCTTGACCAGCCGAAGCTGCCAGGGTTCTTCGCTCATCGACAGGATTATATGGGGAGCTGGGGGAAAAAACAAGGAACGTCATAGCGGCTCTGTTTCTTGACTTAACCTAGCCTTAGAATTATGATGAACGGCAAGTGCCGCATGATCAAATATGCCCTGGTTGTAGTCGGCCCCCTGGATACGAACTGCTATCTTGTCTACTGCGGGGAGACGCTCGACTGCGCCATCATCGACCCCGGGGCCGAAGCGGAACGGATATTCCCCTTGGTTTACGAGCTGCAGCTCAAGCCCACTCTCCTCCTCAACACCCACGGCCACCTCGACCACATCGGCGCCAACCGGGACGTCAAAGATAAGTTCAAGATCCCCCTCTGTATACACGGACTCGACAAGCCCTACCTGGAGAAAGGCGAGCAGTCCGAGCTGAGCCTCTTCCTCGGGGCCAAGGAGTCGCCGCCGCCAGACAGGCTGCTCCAGGACGGTGAAACCATCCCTGTCGGGAGGTCGAGCCTGCGTGTTGTCCATACACCGGGACATACTCCCGGCAGCGTGAGCTTCCAGGGCGACGGATTCCTTTTTTCCGGCGACACCCTCTTCAACGGAGGCGTCGGCCGGACCGACCTTCCCGGCGGCTCCACCAGGGCCCTGGAAGAATCCATAAGGACCAGGATCCTGACACTCCCGGAGGAGACCATCGTCCTTCCCGGCCATGGGCCTTGGACCACGGTCGCTGAAGAGAAAGAGTCCAATCCTTTTCTGGGATGAACACAGCCCGCTCCTCTGCCGAGGATGTCCTCCGACTCTTCCTGGACTATCTCTCGGTCGAGAAAGGGCTCTCGGCCAATACCGTCCTTTCCTACGGCCGCGACCTCCGCAGCTTTTTTCTGTTCCTTAGAAAAGAAAAGACCGATTGGGCCCGGGCTGACGAGCGCATCCTGACTCTCTTCATCCACCGCCAGAGCCAGGCCGGGCTCAAGGCCCGCTCCCAGGCCCGGCTCATCTCAGCGCTCAGGTCGTTCTATAAGTTTCTTCTTCTCGACGGATTGGTGCCCAGCAACCCGACGGCGGACCTCACTTCACCAAAAACTTGGCTCTCGCTGCCCAAGTACCTGACGGTCGACGAGGCCGCCCGTCTTGTCCTCCAGCCGGACGAGCGCGACGTTCACGGCCTGCGGGACCGGGCGATTCTGGAAGTGCTTTATGCCACAGGGCTCCGGGTGAGCGAGCTTATTCAGCTTCGTCCCAGCGACATCAACCTGGACGACGGCTATGTCATCTGTCGGGGCAAAGGGGGCAAGGAAAGGGTCGTTCCTTTGGGCCAGGCGGCAGCTGCGCTGACACGGCGGTATCTCACGGAGGCGCGGCCGCGGCTCCAGAAAAAGCCAGCCGAGTTCCTTTTTCTGACCCGGCGGGGCGAGCCTTTCACCCGTCAAGGCGTTTGGAAGATGCTTCGTGACCATGCCAGGAAGGCCGGGCTTGGGGCCAAGATCAGCCCCCATATCCTCCGGCATTCCTTCGCCACTCATCTCTTGGAGAGAGGAGCGGACCTGCGCTCGGTGCAGCTCATGCTGGGTCACAGCCAGATCACAACGACTCAGATCTACACCCATGTCAGCCGGGAGCGCCTTCGCCAGGTTTACGAAAAGTACCACCCCCGCGCCTAGTGTCCCGTCTCGTAGATCCCTTCCCCAAGTCCCCCGTAGAGACGGGACACTTCCAGGGGGGAGTCAAGCTCCCCCCTCGGCGCGGGGCGCCCCGCCCCCGGCCCCCCCGCGGGGACCCCCCCCCCCCCCCCCAAAACCC
>Ga0299912_10004222_pt1 | contig 11743 bp, 9 predicted proteins | sample RVTome_2_FD_207667 | JGI IMG/M metagenome (GOLD analysis project Ga0299912, IMG submission 207667) | Soil microbial communities from uranium-contaminated site in the Upper Colorado River Basin, Wyoming, United States - RVT95D214 (version 2) ... | reverse complement strand
TCCTTCAGCGACTCATCAGGCGCGCCCACTGCGAAAGCCACTGCTCCAGATTGTCGCGGATCCGGGCGGCCGGCAGGGAGAGGCTTTTCGCCGGCTTGGGCGCCAGGCGGAAGGAGTCCGGCAGCCCCACCGCGGGGTTGACCGGATACATCCAGTTGGTGAGGGCCAGCTCTCCCTGGAAGGCTTCGGTGAGCAGGAAATCGATGAAGGCCCGGGCCGGCCCCGGGTGTTTGGCGCCCTTCAGCAGGCCCACGCCTTCCACCTGCAGGTAATGACCCTCCGGGAACAGCGCCGCCCGGTAGCGCTCGGTTTTCTCGCTCTCCAGATGGTAGGCGGGGCTGGTGGTGTAGCTCAGGACCAGGGGCGCCTCCCCGGCGGTGAACATGCCGTAAGCCGCGTCCCAGCCGTCGGTGACCGTCAGGATGCTCGGGCGCAAGCGTTGCCAGTACTGCGGCCATTGCTCCCCGTACACGGCGATGGTCCACAGCAGGAAGCCCAGGCCCGGGCTGGAGGTGCGCGGGTCCTGCAGGATGAGCTTGCCGCGGAAGCGCGGGGAAGCCAGGTCCTCCAGGCCGGTGGGCGGGTCGGAAAGCTTCTGGCTGTCGTACACCACGGCGAAGTAGCCGTAGTCCATCGGCGTCACCGCCTGCGAGGGATCGAACCGCAGCTCGCGGGGCACCAGGCCCAGGTTGGGGGAGCGGTAGGGCTCCAGGATCTTTTCCTCCAGCGCCCGGGCCAGCAGGTTGTTGTCGATGCCCACGACCAGGTCGGCCTGCGGGTCGGTCTTCTCGAGGATGGCGCGGGCGAGCACCTGCCCGGCGTCGCCGGCGGAGATCACCGTCACCTTCACCCCGGAGGCGGCCTCGAAGCGGGGGATCACCTTCCCGGCCGGCCCCCACTCCGAGACGAAGGAGTCGTAGGCGTAAATCACCAGGGCCGGGCCTCCCTCTGCTTTGGGGGCCGCGGCCAGCGGGGCCGCCAGGGCGGCAAGAGCCGCCAGCGTCGCGAAAAGGGTCGGTATCTTTCGGTTCATGGACCACCTCCCGGTCGAGAAAAATGGCCTGCGGTGGTAAGGTGGTCCTTCCTCAGGATCCCTGCGCTGGCATTATCCAGATCAGGTTCAACGGGTATGTTCTCAGGCTCCTCGGGCGGGGCTCCAGGTGAAGCTCCGCAGGAACCACCCCACTACGCCCAGAATCTACCGCTGCGCGGCCCGTGCAGTCAAGCCCGTCCGGGCTTCGTCCAGCGCCTCCCGGACCCTGGCGGCCAGGTCCTGGATGGAGAAAGGCTTCTGGATGAAATGCGTGCCCCGCTCCAGGCCGGGAGCCAGGACCTCGGCCGCGTAGCCGGACATGAACAGGCACCTCAGGCCGGGCCGCTTCGCCGCGAGCTGCCGGGCCAGTTCCCAGCCGTTGATCCTGGGCATGACCACGTCGGTCAGCAGCAGATCGAAGCTGCCGCCGCCTGCCAGGCGCAGCGCCTCCTCCGCGGAGGCGGCGGGCAGCACGCGGTAGCCCAGCCGCTCCAGCATGGCCCGTCCCATGTTCAGGATCATCGTCTCGTCCTCCACCAGGAGGACGGTCTCGCCGCGGCCGCGCTCGGCCCCAGCCCCGGTTCCGGCCTCCGCCTGCTCGGCTTCCGCCGCGATCCTGGGCAGGTAGATCCGGAAGCAGGTGCCCCTTTCCGGGGCGCTGGAAACCTCGATGTAGCCCTGGTTCTGCTTCACAATGCCGTACACCGTGGCCAGCCCCAGGCCGGTGCCCCGGCCCACGCCCTTGGTGGTGAAGAAAGGCTCGAAGAGATGCTCCAGGACGGCCTGCTCCATGCCGCAGCCGTCGTCGCTCACGGCCAGCATGGCGTACTGGCCCGGGCGCGAGCCCGGATGCCGGGCGCAGTAGGCCGCGTCCAGCTCGGCATTGGAGGTCTGGATGCCGATGCGGCCCGCCCCGCCGATGGCGTCCCGGGCGTTGACGCACAGGTTGGCCACGATCTGGTCGATCTGGGAGGGGTCCACGCGGACCTGCCAAAGCTCCTCCGCCGGGCGCCAGTCCAGCTCGATGTTCTCGCCGATCAGGCGTCGCAGCATGCGCAGCATCCCTTCCACCAGGCTGTTGAGCCCCACCACCTTGGGCGAGGCGACCTGCCTGCGGGCGAAAGCCAGCAGCTGTCCGGTCAGGTCCGCGGAGCGCTGGCCGGCCAGCTGGATCTGCTCCAGGTCGGCGCGCAGGCCGTCCTGCGGGTCGATCCGGCTCAAGGCCAGCTCCGCGTGGCCCAGGATCACTCCCAGCATGTTGTTGAAATCGTGGGCCACTCCGCCCGCCAGCCGCCCCACCGACTCCATGCGCTGCGTCTGCATGAGCTGCTGCCGGAGCTTTTCCTTCTCGGTGATGTCGATGAAGGAGACGAACACCCGGGAAAGGCTGGCCTCGGACCCGGGCAGGACGGCCAACCGCAGCTCCAGGGTCATGGGATTGCCGGCCACGTCCAGGATCGGGATTTCGCTCTCGAAGCGGATGGCCCCCTGGGCCAGCGCGATCATCTCCTCTTTGAAGACCGCCAGCGAGGCATCGTGGAAGTAGCGCGGCAGCTCCCGGAACACCTCTTCCTTTCTCCTGGCACCCAGAAGGCGCATGCTGGCGTTGTTGAACTCGACGATCCTCACCAGCCCGGCCAGGGCCTGTACTTCCCGCGGATGGGCCTCCAGGTGAGCCCGCAGATCCGTCACCCCGGCGGCGGCGAGCTGCCCGAAGCGCGCCCGCACCGCGGAGAAGTCTTCCTCCCAGATGGAGATCGGCGACTCGTCGAAGATGCTGCGGAACCTGGCCTCGCTGGCCTGCAGCCTGGCCTCCGCCGCCCGGTTCTCGGTGACGTCCTCGCCCAGGCTGGCCACGCTGGTCACCCGGCCCTCCCGGTCGTGTATCGGCGTGTTGGTCCAGCGGATGTGCCGCAGCTCGCCCTGAGCGGTGAGGATGGGGTTTTCGCAGCGCACGAAGCCGGGATTTCCGGACAGGTTCTGGGCGTGCACGGCCCGCAGCCTCTCCCGGCTGCCCTCCGGAATGAAGGTCAGGAACCAGTCCTGCCCCAGCACTTGCGCCTCGCGGTAGCCGGTGAGATGCAGCAGGAAATCGTTGCAGAAGGCGACCCGCCCCTCGCCGTCCAGCTCCACCGCAATGATCTGCGCCTTCTCCAGGGTTTCCCGGAAGCGCCGCTCGGACAGGCGCAGCTGCTCCTCGGCGCGCACCTGCTCGCTCACGTCGGCGAAGATGCAGGCGAACTGGCCCGGCGCGGTGCGGAAGGCGGTCACCTCGAAATGCTTTCCCAGCTGGGCGTGGTATTGCCGGGAAAAAACCAGTTCCCCGCTCTGAGCCACGCGCCCGTACAGCTCGATCCAATGCCGCTCGGTGCCGGGCAGAACTTCCAGGACGCTGCGGCCGATCAGCTGCTCGGCCTTCAGGCCGGTCAGGCGCTCGAAGGCGGGGTTGACCCGCAGGAAGCGGTAGTCCGCCGGCAGCCCCCGCTGGTCCAGAATGATCTGGTGCAGGGCGAAGCCGTCCAGCATTTCCCGGAAGAGGGTCTGGTAATCCTCCTCGGCGCGGCGGTGCGCGGTCATCTCGCGGCAGATGGTGAGCACGGAGCGGACCTCTCCCTGCGCGTCCCGCTCGGGCACCAGGCGCCAGTTGAAGATGCGCTCGCCTAGGGAGAACTCCGTTTCGTGGGGCGCTCCGCTTTCGAACACCCGGCGGATGGCCTGCTCCCAGAGCTGGCACAGGTCTTCCGGAAAGCCCAGCTCGCGGTGCGTCCTGCCCAGGAAGCGGGAGGCCGGTATGCCCACCACCTCCTCGACGTTGCGGGACGCGAACAAGTGCCGCCCTTCGCGGTCGAAGCGCGCCACGCCGTCCGGGAGCCCCTCCAGCAGGGCGCGCAATGCGTCCTCGCTTTCGCCGCGGTCATTTTCCGAGCGGCGCAGCAGGAAATGGACCATCCCGATTCCGGCCAGACCCGCCAGGCCGGTCAGCAGGTGGCCCCACAAACGCGGGCGCTGATACTGGCTGGGCAGTTTCAATAACAGGGGGGCGGAGATGAGGCAGATCCAGGCCACGACCGCCAGTGCGGTCAGCCGCACCCTCACCTTGTGGCGCAAGCCTGACCTCCCCATCCGCGGGCCCTCCGTGCGCATCGCCGGAGTCCCTACACCGCGATCTTGCCCGTAGGCCAGAGGTTGATGGGCACGGGACGGCTGGCCTGGCGGGCCAGGAAGATGGCGCACCGTTTCGGCGCCTGCTCGCAGTACAGCTCCTTCAGCCTCTGACTGCTGGGCTGCATTTCGGGGATGCCGTAGAAGTGGCAGCGCTGCTGGTAGCGGCAGTGGGGCCTGATGCCCAGGTAGGACTGCAGGGCATCCTCGTTGATGTAGCCCATGGCGATGGCGATCTCGCCGAACAGGCGGTCGTCCCCCGCCTGCTGGCGGGCCAACACGTCCTCCAGCTGGGTTGCGGTCATGATTCCGGCCCGCAGCAGGGACTGCCCGATTCTCTCGTCCATGTCTGGATTACTCTCCTTGAGGTTTTCGTTCCCGGTCGGCCAGGGCAGGGGGCAACAGCAGCGTCCGCCCGGCGACGATGCGGTCCGGGTCGTCGAGGGAGTTGCTTTCGGCCAGCTCCCGATACAGGCCCCGCTCGCCGTAGTAGCGCTCGGCGATGCGCCAAAGGGTGTCCCCCCAGGCGATCGGGTGGCGGGCCGCCGGCAGCGGGGACCGGGAAGCCAGGGGTGGGGCAGCTGCAGCCGGGGCTGGGGCGGCCGCAGCCGGGAGCGCGGCCGCTTCCTGGGCAGCCGGGAGCGCGGCTGCCTTCGAGGTCGGGTCCGCAGCGGGCGCGGCCCGGAAGACCGGGGAGCGGCCGGCGGGTTTCCCTCCCCGCTCGCGCAGCAGGAGCAAGCCGCCCGCCAGCAGACCGGCGCACAGCAGCAGCGCCGGCAGGAGCAGGCGGAGATGCCTTGCGCTTCGGGCCGGCCCCCTGCGCAGCAGCCGCTGCAGCACAGCGGCCTCCAGCACGAAACCCTCAGGCGCGCTGGAGCCGGGCTCGTGCATCTGCAGAACCAGGTCCCCGCGGGGGTCCAGGTCGGCCTTCAGCTCGAGGTCCGGTTCCCCGGCCCGGGCCGGGGGGATGCGCGGCAGGCAGAGGCTGTCCAGGTAGGTCCAGCCGGAGGCGTCGGCCGCACGGTAATAGAAGTCGAACACCGCCCGGCGCTGCCCGTCGGCCGTGGTGGTGAAAACGGCGTGGCCCGGGGCGGCCAGCCGGAAGTCCAGCAGCGGGACCACGGCCCCGTCGGCGGTGCGGACGCCCAAAATCCCGCCCGGAGTGCGGCTCATTCCTTGTGGCTCCTTTCCAGCATCCCGCGCAGCTTCTGCCAGCGACCGGTGAGCTCCTGGCGGATGGCCAGCACGGGGACCTGCTGGCGCTCCGCCTTCTGGCAGAGCCGGGCCAGGGTGGCGAAGGTCTGGGCCAGGAACTCCACGGTGCCGCGCTCCAGGATCACGACCTGGGAGCCTCTTCCATTGGAGCCTCCCGGGGCGCCTCCCTGGGCGCCTCCCGGGGCGGCGGCCCGGGCTTTGGCCCGCTTCAAGGGGTCCAGCTCGGCGGGCAGGTCCAGCACGACCTCGTAGGGCTCGAATACCCTGATGGGCTCCGCGATATTCTTGACCTCGATGAGACCGATCTCACGGGCGTGCACCTGGCCCCGCAGGAGCTGGAACACGGCATCGGAGATCAGGATGGACCCGCCCTTGGCGGAGCTTTCCAGCCGGCTGGCGATGTTCACGTGGTTGCCCAGCACGTCCCCTTCCTTGCAGACCACCTTGCCCCAATGCAGACCCGCCCGCACCACCAGGCGCAGCCCCTCCTCCCGGTACCCGTTGAAGCGTTTCAAGGCCTTCTGCAGGCGGATCGCGGCCAGGGTGCCGTCCAGGGGGCTCTGGAAAACGAACATGTGCCCGTCGCCCATCTTCTTGATCAGCTCTCCGTTATGGGCGGCAACGGTCGGCAGCAGGATGCCTTCGTATTCCTGCAGCAGGGAGGCCAGCTGCATGCTGGAGAGCGTCTGGGCCTTGCGCGAGTAGCCCTGAATGTCGGTGAACAGGATGGCCAGCTCCTGGACGTGCTCGCGCTCGAAGCGGAAGGACTTCTTCTCGTGCTGCAGCTCCAGCCGCAGCTCCGTCTCGACTTCCGCCGGCGCCTCCTCGCCTCCGGGACCGGCGCCGCGGGCGGCCAGCACCGCCTCCAGTACCCTCCCGCGGGCCTGCTCCTGGGCTCCGGCCAGGGTGGCCCGCAGCGCTTCCTGCAGGCCGGCGTTCTCCAGGCGCAGCAGGGGCTGGAGGGCGGGGACCAGGGCGGCGCTCACCGCGCCTTCCAGGGCCCGCACGATGCGGATCCTCAGCTCGTTGTCCCCGTGGGCCAGCTGTTCGCGCAAGACCTCCAGCGCGTAGTCGTCCCCCAGCCTCCAGAGCAGGACGGCGGCCCGCGGAGCCAGGCTCTCGCCCCCGGAACGCAGGGCCCGGTACAGGAACTCGCTCAAGCCCTCCCGGTTGGCGACCCGGCCCTCGGTCAGGGCCCGCTCCACGACCGCCAGGATCAGTCCCTGGCGCCAGGGTTCCGCCCGCTCGAAGCCCTCCGTGACCCGATCCAGGATGTTGACCTCGTTCTGGGAGCCCAGCAGCTCGGCTACCCGGCCCAGCACTTCCTGGTCCCGGCCGCCGCGCAGCAGGGAGACCAGTGCCTTGACCAGCTCCCCGCCCAAAGGCAGCTTGTAGCTGGACAGGGCGTCCATCAGGTTCAGCAGGATGTAGGAGTCGTCGCAGCCGGCCAGCAGGGGCAGGAGCGCCGGCTGGAGGCGCTGCCAGTCCAGGTCCTTCAGCAGGCGGATGGCGGCGATGGCGCACAGCTTGCTGAACACCGGCGGGCGCAGGCTTTCCTCGCAGGCCTCCGTGGCCTTGAGCGGGTCGACGCGCATCTGGGCCTGCACCGCGGCCTCGGCCAGGCGGAAGATCCTGGACTCCCTGGCCCAGGCGTAGATCTGGCTGAACAGGGCGGGGGCTCCCGCGGGGACGGGAACCAGCCGGCACAGCCGCAGGATGCGGATCAGCCGGTACAGGGTCTCGCGCCTGCCCAGGCGGGCGATGGCCAGCTCCCGCGCCACCAGGGCGATGCCCGGCCGCTTGGGATTCTGGATGATCTCCGCCAGCGCCTTGTAGCCGTCGAAGTGGCGGACCTCCACCTTCACGGCGGTGGCTTTGAGCATGGCTAGCAGGCGATCCGGGGTGTAGTAGGCCCCGCCCTTCAGGAAATTCAGCAAGGCCTGCCGGAAATCCTCGTCGACGTAGTATTCCAGGTAATCCCGGGAACGGGTGATCAGCCAGCCCAGCTCATGTACGTCGCTGGACACCTGCCGCTCGCGGGTGCAGAGGACCTTGAACAGCTCCTGGGCCAGCAGGAACAGCTTCTGTCCGAGCTGCGGAAACGGAAGTCCCGCGGCCGAGGCTTCCATGCGCTCCAGGGCGGCCAGGGCCTCCTCCTCCAAGGTGAGCACCGGGTCCACCCGCTCGCTGAAAGCGGCCAGGATTTCCGGGTAATGCTCCGCCTGCACGGGGTGGCTGCCCAGGACCTGATAGGCGGCCCGGCGCACCTCCGGGTCCACGTCCTGCAATCCGGCCAGCAGCAGCGTGCGCGCTTCCTGCCGGCCGGAAGCGCCGGCCAGGCCGACCGCCAGCCGCCGGCAGGCGGGTGAAAGGCGATGGTAGTGGGCGGCGGCGTGCTGCAGCGCAACCTGGGCCGGGGCGTCCAAGCCGCCGGCCGCGGAATAGACGGCCTCGACCAGCTCGCCCTTGTTGGTCTCCAGCAGCTGCGCCGCGGCGGACGCGCCCTCCCGGCGAACCAGCAGGGAGGCGGCGCAGGCCCGGCTTTCCGACGACACCAGCTGGGATTGGGCGATGTCCCGGATCATGGCCTGCACCGCGGGATCCTCCGGGGCCAGCAGGGCCAGGGCTTCCAGGGTCGCGCAGCGCACCTTTTCGCTCTTGGTGATCTTGAGCAGGTCGGCCAGCACCCGGGCGCTGCCCGGGCCGCCGCTGGCGCCCAAGGCCTGCGCCGCGGCCGCCTGGATGGCCTCGTCCGCGGAGGCGAGCAGGCGCACGATCAGCTTCGGGCTGCGCGGGTCACCCAGCCTGCCGAGCACGGCCAGGGCGGAGAGCACGACGGGCGCGGAGGAGTCGAACAGGTCCTGGTGAAGTATCTCCAGGCCGGCCCGCCCGTGATCCAGCGCTGCCAACAGCTGATGGGAGCTGATCTTGCATTCGCTGCCCAGCTCCCCGCCCTTGTGCAGGGCTTCCAGGGCGGGATCCTTCTCCAGAACGGCCTGGCTCATTCGCCCCTCCTCATGCCGAGGGCGGCCCCTCGGCCGCCAGGTTGACCTTCACGAAGGCGGGCCGCAGCACGCGCTGCCCGAGGCGGTAGCCCTGGGCCAGCACCTCGGCGCCCGGCGCGCCGTGGCGGTCCACTTCCAGGACGCGGTGCAGCCGGGGGTCGATGCGCCCCTGGATGCGGTCGATAACCTCCAGGCCATGCCGCTCGCGGAGCAGCGCCAGCAGGCGCGCGGCCAGGGCCGGCTCTTCATCCCCCCAATCGGAAAGCAGGCCGACCACGTCCTCCACGACCGCCCGCGCGCCTTCCAGGCGGGCCGAGGCGAGGTCCTCTTCGCGGCGCCGCCCCTCGGCCTGAGCCTCGGCGCGCAGCGCGGCGGCCTCCTCGGCGAGCCGGCGCACCCTGCCGGCCAGCTCCCGGATCTGGCGGTCCTTTCCTTCCAGGGCTTCGTTCTTCTCCTCCAGAACGGTCTTGGCCAGCATCATCTCCCCGATGGAGGAGCCTTCCTGGTTCTTCTTTTTCATCCCCGGGCTCCCCAGGCCCCGGCCAGGCGGCTGGGCAGCGAGCGCAGCGCGCGCGCCCAGATCGCCGCGGCGGCGCGCAGCAGGACAGCCAGGGGGAGGTCCCGGCGGCAGGCGGGGTTCAGCAGGTAGCCGGCCAGGTCGCCGGGCCGGCCGACGCGGGCCAGGGACTCCACGGCGGCGTGGCGGACCTGGCCCTGCGGATCCCGGCGCGCGGCTTTCAACAGGGCGCGGTCGCCCAGCAGGCAGGCCGCGGCGCCGCGTACCCAGGGGGAGGAGGAGTGCAGCAGGCGCTGCCCCAGCTCGGCCTGGTCCAGGGCGCGCAGCCGCGGGTCCTGGCACATGCGCCGCAGGCACAGCTGCGGGTCCTCCGGCTGTTCCCGGTGCAGGGAGGCCAGGGCCGAGTAGGAAGCGCTGATGGCCCGAAAGCGCTCCGCGGCCCGGGAATCGGCGGGATGCAGGTCGGGATGATTGGCCAAGACCAGCCGCCGGTAGCGGCCCTGCACCTCGTTCCAGCCGGCGTCCTGGGCAAGCCCCAGGGCCTGCAGGTGAACGGCTCTGTCTGTCACCCCATCCTCCTAACGCGTCGAAAAGATGTCTTCCAGCTCGGCGGCCCGCGCCTCGGTCACCAGCGCGGCGGCCTCCGCCTCCCCGCGCCTGCCGTCCAGCTCGAGCTCCCTGCGGCTGCCCGTACTCAAGTCCTGGGCGCTGACGTGCACGATCCCCTCCACGTCGATGTCGAAGCGGACCTCGATGTCCGGCCCCCCCGCCGCGGCTCGCTGCAGATTCTCCAGCAGCAGGCCTCCCAGCAGGATGTTGTCCGCGGCGGCGGGCCGTTCGCCCTGCAGCACGCGGATGCTGGCCGCGCTCTGGCCGTCGGACACCGTGGTGAACAGGGCCCTGGCCTGGGCCGGCAGAATGGTGTTGCGGGCCACCAGGGTCACCATCCGGGAGTCGGCGGTCTCCACGCCCAGTCCCAGGGGGGTGACGTCCACCAGGGCCACCTGGCCGGCCTGGCCGGCCAGGATGGCCGCCTCCACCGCAGCGCCCCGGGCCACCACCTCCTCGGGGTCCACCGCGGACTGCACGCGGCGGCCGAACAGCTCCTCCACGGCCCGGCGCACCGCCGGCACGCGGGTGGAGCCCCCGACCAGAAGAACGCGGTCGACCTGCTCCGCGGCGAGCCCGGCGTCCTTAAGGGTCCCCCGCGTCAGACGGATGGTTTTCTCCACCAGGCCGGCGATCCGCTCTTCCAGCTCCGCGCGGCGCAGGCGGGTCACCAGGTGGCAGGGGCCGCGGGCGCTGGCGGCCAGGAAGGGCACCTCCAGGTCGACCTGCTGGCTCTCGCTCAGGGCCCTCTTGGCGGCCTCGGCGTGCTGGTAGATCTTCTGCATGGCCAGGCGATCCTGCCGCAGGTCGATGCCGGTTTCCTCCCGGAAGCGCTCCAGGAGCTCCTCGGCGATGAGCTGGTCGAAGTCATCCCCACCCAGGCGCACGTCGCCCCGGGTGGCTTCCACCTGGAACACGCCCTCGCCGGCCCGGAGAATGGAAATGTCGAAAGTTCCGCCCCCCAGGTCGAACACCAGGATGGTGCCTTCCTCCCGGCTGTCCAGGCCGTAGGCCAGGGCAGCGGCGGTCGGTTCGTTCACCAGACGCACCACTTCCAGGCCGGCCAGGGCCGCGGCCCGGCGCGTGGCCTGGCGCCGGGGGTCGTCGAAATAGGCCGGCACGGTCACCACCGCTTTGTCCACCCGGCGGCCCAGGGCCCGCTCGGCGGTGGCCTTCAGGCTGGCGAACACGAAGGAAGCGATGGTCTCGGGGTCGTACTGGCGGCCGCCGATGAAGTAGCGCTTCTCTCCGGCCAGCTCCCGCTTCACCGAGAGCACGGTGGCCTCCGGGTGCAGGACGGCCACGTTCTTGGCCGCCTGCCCCACGAAACGCCGGCCCGCTTCGTCGATGTACACCGCCGAGGGCAGCACCCGCTCCCCCTCCGGGCTGGCCAGCACCTCGGCCTTCCCGCCGCGATAGACGGCCACCTCGGAGTTGGTGGTGCCGAAGTCGATGCCGATGATCGTGTCCATCAGGCCACGGCTTGCTCGCCGGCCGGCAGCCGGTCCAGCTCGCTCTTCTCCTGGTGGCTGAGGATGCGGTCGATGTTCAGCAGGATGATCAGGCGGCTGTCCAGCTTGCCGACCCCCTTGATGTATTCCGCCGACAGCCCGCCTACGATCGGCGGGGGCGGCTGGATCTGGTCGGCCGGGATGCGCACCACCTGGCTGGCGGCGTCCACCACCATGCCCACCAGCCGGCTTTCCACGTCCACCACGATCACCCGGGTCATGGCGGTGTACTCCTGGCGCTCCAGCCCGAAGCGGTCGCGCAGGTCGATGATGGGGATCACGTCCCCGCGCAGGTTGATGATGCCCTTCACGAAGCTGGGAGCCCGGGGCAGCCGGGTGATCTCTCGCAGGCGGATCACTTCCTTCACCCGCAGGATCTCCAGCCCGTATTCCTCCTCCCCCACCTCGAAGCTGATCAACTGGTTCAGTTCGCTTTCGTCCCGGATCTCTCGCTGGTTCTCCATCTTCTTACCTCTGCTTTCAAGCAACGTTTCCGCTCGCGCGCCTCTTGAGCACCACTCCCGTGACCTCCACGGCGGGGCTGAAGGGTCGGTCGGGGGCGCGCCTTTCCACCGCCTGGGGGAGGGCGGCGCGCGCCGGGCTGCCGGCCTCCTCGTTGAGCTTGAACTGCTCCACCAGGTGCTGCATTCCTTGCGCCAGGGTGGACAGCTCCTCGGTGGCCGCCGACATC
>Ga0299912_10004221_pt1 | contig 11744 bp, 9 predicted proteins | sample RVTome_2_FD_207667 | JGI IMG/M metagenome (GOLD analysis project Ga0299912, IMG submission 207667) | Soil microbial communities from uranium-contaminated site in the Upper Colorado River Basin, Wyoming, United States - RVT95D214 (version 2) ... | reverse complement strand
CCCATTTAGCCATCTGCTTGCGGAAGAAAACGGCGAATTCAGCCGGGGTATCGCCAACCGCTTCCGCGCCCTGCTCGTGCAGTTTCTCGCGCATGTCCGGCGCGGTGACGATGCGGACGATCTCCGCGTTGAGTTTGGCGATGACGGCCTTGGGCGTGCCCGCAGGCACGGCAATGCCGTAGAACGAGGTCGCCTCGAAACCCGGCAGCGTTTCGGCGATTGCCGGCACGTCGGGCAGCGCGGATGAACGCTTGAGCGAACTGATGCCGATGGCGCGCAGCTTTCCGGATTTGATGTGCGGCAGCGTGGGCAGGATAGTGCCGAACATGCACGACACGCGCCCGCCGAGCAGGTCGATCGTGGCCGGACCCGCGCCCTTGTACGGCACGTGCGTCATCTTGACGCCGCCCATGCTGGCGAGCAGTTCGCCGGCGAGATGCGTCGCCGCGCCGGTGCCGCCGGATGCATAGGTGATGGCCTCCGGCTTCGCCTTCGCCAGCGCGAGCAGCTCGGCGACGCTGTTTGCCCGCACCGCGGGGTTCACGACGAGAACATTGGGCGAGGACGCAAGCTGGACCAGCGGCACCAGCTCTTTCTGCGTGTCGTACGGCAGCTTTTTCTTCAGTGTCGGATTGACGGCCGTGCTCGATGACACCATCAGCAGCGTGTGGCCGTCGGCCGGCGCGCGCACCGCGAGTTCGGTGCCGATGATGGTGCCCGCGCCGGGGCGGTTGTCGATGACGACCTGTTGACCCCACGATTCGGTGAGCTTCTGCCCGACCATGCGGGCCAGCAGATCGTTCGGCCCGTTGGGCGAGAACGGCACGATCAGCCGAATCGGCCGGTCCGGGAAGCCGGCGGCGGCGGCCGGCATTGCGGCGAGTGCGCCGAGCAGGGCGCCGGTAAAACAGCGGGCAAATGTGTGCATGAATCCTCCTATGATGAATGAACATCCGCTGCCGCGGATTTTGTTGTCGATCCCTCTCACTGCGAAATGGCACCAGGCCGCGACCGGGCGCCCCGGTTGTGCCGTAATTCAGCGCCCGAGCACGCTCCTGAAATGCGCAACGGCCTCGGAGCGCGTGCCGATCCAGACGTCTTCCGCGGCTTTGGCCACCTTGATGATGTCCTCGTACACGAACAGCCCGGGCGAACGGCCGAACACATGCGTGTGGATCGCCGGGTCCATGCGCACCGGCCCCGTCTCGCGGTTGCGCGCGCAGTCGAGCCAGTGTTCAAAAATCTCGAGCATGACCTTGGGCGCGTTGCCGTGGCGCATATAGAGCGGCAGGTCGTTGACTTCGGTGTTGTTCGGGAACGCAATGATCGAGCGGTCGCCGAAATCGACCAGGTACGGCAGGTCGTCGTTGAGCGTATCGCCGTGCCATTCGAAGCCGGCTTCGGCAAGCAGCCGCGGCGAGCGCAGGCTGGGCGTGCTGCGCGGGCTGATCCAGCCTTTGGGGCGGATGCCGGTGGCGCGTTCGATCAGCCCGGTAGTGTGGCGGATGTTCGCGCGCTCTTCTTCCTCGGTCAGGTACGCCGGAATCATGTCCATCGCGTAGGAATGCGCGACGATCTCGTGGCCGGCCGCGGCAATCTTGCGCACGGTCTCGGGATAGCGCTCGGCCATGATGCCGCTGACGTTGATGGTGGCCCTGATGTCCTGTCGCGCCAGCACGTCGAGAATACGGTGTATGCCGCGGCGATGGCCATACTCGGCCCAGCCCACCGCGTTGAGGTCGGGCACGCCTGCCTTCAGCGGGTTGCCCATCGGCCCGATGCCCGGCCACTTGCCATCGGACCACCACTCGAACGACACCCGGAAAAACACCGCGATGCGTTTGCCGCCCGGCCACCGGAATCCGTCGGGCGCCGGCACTTCCCTGCCGCCGGCGTGTATGTCGAGTGCACTCATAAACTGCCTCCCGTGGCAATGATCGATAGGATCAGACCCTGCGGTCCTAACACAAATAATTTTTATACATCAATATGTTATGATGTAATCCCCACTTCAATAACGGTGCAGGCATGACATGTTCAGTGTCTCTTTCGAGGTGACCAAACCATCGGAGGAGACCGCATCATGCATGCAGTTCGTATCTTACAACGCTTCATCCGCAACGCCTGTCCGCAGATTCATCACAGCCGCCTGACCGTGTTGTTCGCCGCAGTGACGGCCGCCACCCAAGGCGGTTTTCAGTAGCAGTCGTCCTCGTGCTGATGGCGGACGGCGACGATTAAAATCCATAATCCATGAATCCATGTGTATCCATGGATTGCCCCCGATAGTCGTGTTTTCTTGATCCGCATCATGGATCGCTTCCCGCTAACTGGAGGAGCATGGCTTTGCGCGGGGCGATGGCACGGCCTTGCCGGATACGGGAGCCGCAAAATGGAAGCCACTGAAGTTTTGATGGAGGAGCATCGCGTCATCGAGCGCCTGCTCGACGGCCTCGATCTCGCTGCGGACCGCCTCGAATCCGGCAAGCCCGTGCGGCCCGGCTTTTTCATCGAGGCCGCGGAGTTCATCGTGGGTTTTGCCGACGGCTGCCATCATCGGAAGGAAGAAGGTTGCCTGTTCCCCGCGCTGGAAGCCGCAGGCATGCCCCGCGAAGGCGGGCCGGTCGGCATGATGTTATACGAGCACGACGAGGGCAGGACGTTGACGAAAGCCATGCGCGAGGCAGCCGAACGTCTGCAGGGCGGGGACGCTTCGGCGAAATCCGCGGTCGCGGAGAACGCCCGCGGCTACGCGGCGCTCCTGAGGCAGCACATGCGCAAGGAGAACATGATCCTCTTCCGGATGGCGGACCAGTTCATCCAGGGCGCGGCCCGCGATCAACTGACCGAGGCTTTCGAGCGGGTCGAACGCGAAGAGACGGGCGCCGGCGTGCACGAGAAATATCTCGCCATGCTCGAGGGTCTCGAGCGCGAGGCGCGGGCTTAGCTAATCAAGTCATCCTCGCGAAGGCGGGGACCCAGTAGGTTTCGGAGTAATCTAGATTCCCGCCTCCGCGGGAATGACAAAATTAATCAGAGCTTCCTTAGACTCCGCCCGCCACGTTTATCCCGCCTTCTTTCCCGTGCGCAGCCACAGCACCAGCCCGCCGAGCATGAGCACGATGGTGAGCGCGAAGTAGGCGCGCAGGCCGAGCACGGGGCCGATCAGCCCCGCGCCAAACGGCGCCAGGCCCATCGCGAAAAACTGGAAAGCAGTCGCGTAGGAGATGGCGCGGGCGTCCATGCCCGGCGGCGCGTGGATTCTGAGCAGCTGGAATACGGCCGGCGGCAAGCCGGCCGCGGTGAGCCCGAATGCCACCCGCGCCAGCACGAGCTGGAACGGGGTCTGCAGCACCAGCAGCGGCAGGTGGGTGACGACGGTGGCGGCGGCGCACCACGCCAGCACGCGCGCCGGCCCGACGCGGTCGAGCACGCGCCCCCACAGCGGCATCGCGACCAGCATCGAGAGGGCCAAGGCCATCGCCGCCGCGCCTACCCAGAACGCTTCCGAGCCGGAGTCCGCGGGTTGCGTCGCCAGCAATTGCAGCACGAAGACGGTGACGTTGGTGACGCTGCCGTACCACATGACCGAGAACAGGAAGGCCAGCAGGTAAAGCGGGCCGATGCGCGGCACGATCAGCAGCGCGCGCAGGCTGCCCACCCATTGCGGGCGCCAGGGACCGGGCGCGAGCTGCTTCACTTCGCGCACGAACAGCGCCACCAGCGTGCCGCCGCTCAGCATGAGCGCGGCGCTGATCCAGAACAGCCAGTGCTGCCGGTCGATCAGCGCGGCCAGCGCGGCGCCGGCGGCGGGACCCACCGCCTGTCCCACCAGCCCCCCGGTCTGCGCGAGCGAGACCGCGCGGCCGATGCGCGTGGGCGGCGTGTTGGCCACCAGCAATGCCACGCCCGCCGGGGTGAAGCCGTTGAACACGCTGATCAGCATGAACAGCGCCGCGAACCACAGCGGCGTCGGCGCGAACGGCACCAGCAGCATCGCGAAGCCCATGCCGAGCATCGCCCGCAGCACCATCAGCTTGCGGCCGTAGTGATCGGCGATGCCGCCCCAGATGGGATTGACGGCGAAGCTGATCAGGTAGAACACCAGCAGCATATTGCCGACCCACGTCTCGAGGTTCTCGTGCACGCCCAGGCCGCGCACCATCAGCGGGACGAACGGCCACGACAGGTTGAAGCCGAGACCGCAGAGCAGATTGGCCGCCGGGATCACCTGCAGGTTGCGGCGCCAATAGGGATATCGCTGCGATTCCCCGTCGGCGGCGGTGGCGGCGCGGCGGGTCATGGCTGCGGCCGACGGCGGCAATCCGATACCGCCGCCGCGTCGCTCCTGCGAGCGGCCCCGGTGCGCATGCGTGGCAGAAGGAAAATCATGACGCGGAATGATAGCATCCGAAGGAAGCGGGCCGGACCTATCAAAACTTACAAGAGGAGTAAACCGAAATGGAAGGAATGTTCGTCCTCAACGAGGATCAGCGCGCCATTCTGGAAACCGTCGCGCGTTTTGCCAGGGACGAAGTCGCGCCGCGCGCGGCGAAGCTGGATGCCCACCGGGATCCGCTCGATTGTCATTCCTGGGAGATCGTCGAGAAGGCGCACGAACTGGGCATCCGCACGATGACGCTGGACGTGCGCTGGGGCGGCCTCGGCCTGGACTCCCTGACCACGGCCATGGTCGTCGAGGAACTGGGCAAGGCCGACCTTGGCGTGTCGGTGATCATGGCTCAGACGTTCAAGATCGCCCAGATCATGCAACGCGCGCTGAATCCGGAGCAGCAGCAGCGCGTGCTGCCCGGATTCGCCAATGATCCGCGCGGCCTGCTCGCGATCGGCATGTCCGAGCCCGGCAACGGCTCCGACAAGCATTTGTCGTTTCCCGTGCCGTTCGCGACCAGTGCCGCGCGCGCGGATGGCGGCTGGATCGTCAACGGCATGAAGCATTTCATCTCGAACGGCAACCGCGCGAGCCACTATCTGGTGATGGTGCAGACCGACCGCAGTAAAACGATGGCCGACGGCGCGACCTGCTTCCTGCTGGAGCGCGGGCGCCCGGGATTCACCATTGGCCGCGTGCACGACAAGATGGGCGAGCGCCTCGCGAACAACGCCGAACTCGTGTTCCAGGACTGTTTCATCCCGGACGCGAACGTGGTCGGCGAAGTCGGCAAATCCGCCGCCGTGTTTGCCGACTTCTCGCCGCAGTCGAATGCGTATGCCGGCGCCTCGGTGCTCGGCGTCGCGGTCGCGCTGTACCTGAAAGCGGTCGAGTGGGCCAGGGTGCGCGTCCAGGGCGGCCAGCCGCTGATCGGGCACGACGGCATCCGCGCGCAGCTCGGCGAAATGCGCATGCTGATCGATGCGTCGCGCTCGTACATCCACCGGGCGGCCTGGCTCGCCGATCACCGCGAACAAGGCTGGGACCCGACGCTGGGCATATTGCCCAAGGCGATGGCGGCGCAAGCCGCGTGGAAGATCGCCACCTGGTGCATGGAGATACACGGCGGGCACGGTTACATGAAGGAGCTCGGCGTCGAGAAGCTGGTGCGGGATGCCGCTGCGTTTCTGCATTCCGACGGCGTCAACCGCACGCTGTTCCTGAAGGCCGCCAAGAGCATGTTCCGATGATCAGGTCAGCTCGTTCGCCACTTCTCCAGCTTCGAAAACGCCAGCGCGGCGCGCCTGGGTTCGGGCGGACGCCGGGCTTGCCCATCCAGCACCTCCTTCGGTATTGTCTGCCTTCAATTCAACGCGGAGCACACGAAACATGAAAGTTCTGGTCATCCACGGCGCCGGCATGAACATGCGCGGCAAGGTGCAGCAGGAAATTTTCGGGACGATGACGCTGGCCCAGTACGAAGAGCACATCATGTCCTACGCCAAAGACCTCGGCATGCAGGTGCAGTTCTTCCATTCGAACATCGAGGGCGAAGTCTGCAACGCGCTCTACGCGGCGTTCGACGGCGACATCGACGCCTGCGTCATCAACCCGGCGGGCTACACGACCACCCAGGGGCCGCTGCGCGCCGCGATCAGCCAGATGAAATTCCCGGTGATCGAAGTGCATCTGAGCAACCCGACGACGCGCGGCGCGACTTCCACCATCCAGCCGGTGTGCAAGGGATCGGTGTGCGGTTTCGGCATCTACGGCTATCGCCTCGCGCTCGAAGGTCTCAAGCATGGCGTGAAGAAGCCGGCGTAAATCAGGTTCGCACGGAGTGCGCTGAGTTGTTACTTCTTCAGCTTCGCAAACGCCAGCGCCATCGCGCCGCTGGGTTGCGGCTCGCGCGCCGGGGCGCGCCCGGGTTTGGGCTTCCTGTCACGCGGGCCGCGCGCTGCACCCGCATTTGAATTCCCCCTTGCGCCACCCGGGCGCGACGAGACGCCGGGCACGTCATCGAGCCGCATGGTGAGCGCGACGCGCTGACGCTTCACGTCGACTTCCAGCACCTTGACCTTGACGATCTGCCCGGGCTTGACCACGTCGTGCGGATCCTTGACGAATTTGTTCGCCAGCGCCGACACATGCACGAGACCGTCCTGGTGCACGCCGATGTCGACGAAAGCGCCGAAGGCCGCGACGTTGGTCACCACGCCTTCGAGGATCATGTCGGGCCGCAGGTCGGATAAAGACTCGATGCCGTCCTGGAACGTCGCCGTCTTGAATTCGGGGCGCGGATCGCGGCCGGGCTTTTCCAGCTCGGCGAGAATGTCGCGCACGGTCGGCACGCCGAATTTGTCATCGGTGAATTCGGCGGCCGACAGCCCCTTCAGCGCCGCCGGCTGCCCCATCACCTCGCCTATGCCTTTGCTGATGCGCGCCAGGATGCGCTCGACCACCGGATAGGCTTCGGGGTGGACCGAGGAGCGGTCGAGCGGATTGTCGCCGTCGTTGATGCGCAGGAAACCTGCGGCCTGCTCGAAGGTCTTGTCGCCGAGGCGCGGCACCTTGCGTATCGTTTTGCGATTCGGGAACGGGCCGTGGGCATCGCGGTATTCGACAATGTTCTTCGCCAGCACGCCGTTTAAGCCCGATACCCGCGCCAGCAGCGGCGCCGACGCCGTATTGACGTCCACGCCCACTGCGTTGACGCAGTCCTCAACGGTGGCAGCTAGCGAGCGCGCCAGCGCGCGCTGGTTCACGTCGTGCTGGTATTGGCCGACGCCGATCGCCTTGGGATCGATCTTCACCAGCTCGGCCAGCGGGTCCTGCAGGCGCCGCGCGATGGACACGGCGCCGCGCAGGCTCACGTCGAGCCCGGGAAACTCGGCGGCGGCGAAGGCCGACGCCGAATAGACCGAGGCGCCGGCTTCGCTGACCACGATCTTGGTCAGCTTCTGTTCCGGCTTCTTCGCCGCCACCAGCTTGATCAGCTCGGCGGCGAGCTTGTCGGTCTCGCGGCTGGCGGTGCCGTTGCCGATCGAAATCAGTTCCACGCCGTGCTGCACCACCAGGCGCACCAGCGTCGCCAGCGAGCCCTGCCAGTCATTGCGCGGCTGGTGCGGATAGATGGTGGCCGTCTCCAGCAGCTTGCCGGTGGCGTCGACCACCGCCACCTTGCAGCCGGTGCGGATGCCGGGGTCGAGGCCGAGCACGGCCTTGGGGCCCGCGGGCGCCGCAAGCAGCAGCTCGTGCAGATTGCGGCCGAAGATCCTGATCGCCTCGGCTTCCGCTGCTTCGCGCAATTGCGCCAGCAGCTCGGTGCTGATATGCAGCGACGCCTTGACACGCCAGGTCCAGCGGCAGGCCTCGGCCAGCCACGGATCGGCGGGGCGATTGCGGTCTTCGATGCCGAAATGCGCGGCGATCATCGCTACGCACGGATGCGGCACCGCCGCTTCGAGTTCCTCGCCCAGGCCGAGATCGAGCGTGAGCACGCCTAGGCTGCGGCCGCGGAACAGCGCGAGCGCGCGATGCGAGGGAATGGTGCGTATGGTTTCGGAATAGGCGTAGTAATCGCGGAATTTTTCTTCCTCGGCCATTTCCTTGCCTTTCATCACGGTGGAGGTGACGATGCCCTGCCCCCACATCCGGGCGCGCAGCTTCGCCAGCAGTTCGGCGGTCTCGGCAAAGCGCTCGCAAAGAATGTCGCGCGCGCCGTCGAGCGCGGCTTTCACGTCGGGCACGTTGACGGCTTCGGCGCCGTCGGCGGCGGGTTTTACGATCACGTACTTCGCCGCTTCCTGCTGCGGATCCAGCGTGGGATCGGCGAACAGCGCATCGGCCAGCGGCTCCAGCCCGGCTTCGCGCGCAATCTGCGCTTTGGTGCGGCGCCTGGGCTTGTACGGCAGGTAGAGGTCTTCCAGCGTCTGCTTGGTGGCGGCCGCCTCGATGGCGCTGCGCAGTTCATCGGTGAGCTTGCCCTGCTCTTCGATCGAGGCCAGGATTGCGGCGCGCCGTTCTTCCAGTTCACGCAGATACAGCAGGCGTTCTTCCAGATTGCGCAGCTGCGTGTCGTCGAGGTTGCCGGTGGCCTCCTTGCGGTAGCGCGCGATGAAAGGCACGGTCGAGCCTTCGTCGAGCAGCGCGGCGGCCGCGGCGACCTGCTGGAGCCCGACGCCGAGTTCTTTGGCGATGAGTTGAACGATCTTGAGCTGAGCGGTTTCTGAAACGGTATCAACGGTAGAGGCCATGGCGGAAGCGGTGGGTAAATGTGGAGCGTGGGTGTATGCGGCGGGAGTTCCCGGGAGCAGCGTATTTTGCCACAGCCTTGATTTGCACGATAATCTCTCCCTGGAATACCCCGACAATCGCCCCGGCCGGATATGGACATGCCATTCGCAAAACTGAACGACAAGCGCAAGCTGATCACCGCGCTGTTCATCCTGCTGATCACCGGCTTTGCAACGACGGCGCTCGTGAACTACCAGGTCTCGAAGGCCGCCATACGCGAATCGATCGTCGCCAGCGAACTGCCGCTCACCTCGGACAATATTTATTCCGAGATCCAGAAGGACCTGATCCGCCCGATCTTCGTCTCGTCGATGATGGCGAGCGACACGTTTCTGCGCGACTGGGCGCTGGCGGGGGAGCGCGACGCCGGGCAGATCGTCAAGTATCTGCGGGAGGTCAAGGTGCGCTACGGCGCCTTCACCAGCTTCTTCGTCTCGGAGCGCACCCGCACCTACTACCAGACGGAAGGCGTGCTGAAGACGGTGCGCCCGGAAGAAACCCGCGATGCCTGGTATTTCCGGGTGCGCGAAATGAAATCCCCCTACGAAATCAACGTCGACCCGGATCTCGCCAACCAGGACGCGCTGACGATCTTCATCAATTATCGCGTGCTCGACTATGACGGCAAGTTCATCGGCGCCGCCGGCGTCGGCCTGACGGTGGATGCGGTGCGCGCCCTGATCAACGACTACCAGCAACGCTACCGGCGGGACATCTACTTTGTCGACAAGCAGGGCAACGTTGTGCTGTTCGGCAGCCGCACGCATGTCGCGGGGACCAATATCAAGGCCGTCGCCGGCCTGGACGGCATCGCAGGCCGGATACTGCGGGAGGGAAGCGGCACCTTCCAGTACCAGAGCCGGACCGGCAGCCATCTGCTGAACGTGCGGCTCATTCCGGAACTCGACTGGTATCTCTTCGTCGAACGGATCGAGGACGAAGCGCTGGCAAATATCCGCAACACGCTGTATCTCAATCTGGCCATCTGCATCGTCATCACCGCCATCGTCCTGCTCGCGACCAGCCTGACGATCAACCGCTACCAGAGCCATCTCGAAGCCATGGCCACCACCGACAAACTGACGGGACTGGCGAACCGGCAGGCTTTCGACCTCCTCGTGCCGCAGGCCATCAACGAATCGCACCGCACCGGCGCGCCGTTGCTGGCCATCCTCGTCGATATCGACCACTTCAAGGACATCAACGACCGCCTGGGACATCTTGCCGGAGACAGCGTGCTCAGGGAGATCGCCACAGCCATCAAGACCGCGCTGCGGAAGTCCGACATCGTCTGCCGCTGGGGCGGGGAGGAGTTTTTCATCGTGCTCAAGCAAACCGATGAGGCCCAGGGCCGGGTGCTGGCCGAGAAAATACGCAGCGCCGTCGAATCCGGCGCTTTCCGCTACGAGGAGACCGTCATTCCCGTCACGGTCAGCCTGGGGCTTGCCGCCTGTGCCGAAGGCGATACGCTGGATCAGCTGATCGCGCGCGCCGACAAGGCGCTTTACGAAGCCAAGCAGAAGGGCCGCAACCTCGTCCGTTCCGCGGCCCAGGGATCCCGCGAGGCGTAAAGATTGGATAGGCGATTAGTCCCTTTGCCCGCATCGGCACGCGCATGCTCGCCCCGCCATGGAAATGGCCCTGAGTGCGATCTTCCGGAACTCTGGGGCCGGTTGCCTGCCGAAGATAGGTCATGAGAACGCCGCGCAGCGTATTTTTCTTCTTTTCCCTCTTTGCCGGCATCATGGCATTGGTTATAGCCTTGGGCGGCGTCCACGCCCAGGACTGGCGCACCGCGAGCCGCGAACCGGTGGGGCTGGCGCCCGATCCGGCGGCAACGCCGGAAGCTATTGTCCAGGTCTACAGCGCCCGCGCCTGGAACTGGCGCGGATATTTCGGCGTCCACACCTGGATTGCCGTCAAACCGGCCCGGGCCGGCGCTTACACGGTCTACGAGGTGATCGGCTGGCGCCTGCGCTCGAACGAATCGGCGTTGGCGATTCATGATCGCGCACCCGATGGGCGCTGGTTCGGCAACGCGCCCGAGCTGCTGGCGGAAAAGCGCAGCGACGGCGTCGATGCCCTGATCGCGCGCATCGACAAGGCCGCGCGCGAATATCCCTACGCCGGGGAATACACGGTATGGCCCGGCCCCAATTCCAACACCTTCACCGCCTGGGTTGCGCGCGCCGTACCGGAACTCGAACTGGACCTGCCACCGACCGCAATCGGCAAGGACTATCTGCGCGACCGGGTGGTGGCATCGGCGCCAAGCGGCAGCGGTTTGCAGCTATCGCTGTTCGGATTGCTCGGCGTACTGGCAAGCGGCGTCGAAGGCCTGGAGATCAACGTGCTCGGCCTCACGTTCGGCATCGATCCGTATCCCCTGGCGATCAAGCTGCCGCTGGTCGGGCGCCTGGGTTTGGCCACGCAGAATGCCTATGCCGCGGGTGAACGCACGGCCGGAAATCCGATGCCGCAGAAACAGGGACGGCCTTAGCCGCGGCGCAGCACGTTGACATTCGGTTTGTCGGAAACGATGCGTCCGTCGACCAGTTCGATGATGCGGTCGCAACGCTGCGCCAGGCGCGGATCGTGGGTGACGATCAGGAATGTCGTCCCGCTGGTTTCGTTCACGTTGCGCATCACGTCGAACACGCTGTCGGCGGACTTGGTGTCCAGGTTTCCGGAAGGCTCGTCCGCCAGCACCAGCGCGGGGTTCATGGCAAGCGCGCGGGCGATGGCGACGCGCTGCTGCTGGCCGCCGGAAATGTCGGTCGCCCTATGGTCGCGCCACGGCGTAAGACCGACCTTGTCCAGCAAGGCTGCGGCCGTACGGAACATCTCGTCGTCGGGCCGCCCCCGCGCGGCCAGGATCGGCATCATCACGTTTTCCAGCGCGGTGAATGCGGGCAGCAGATAATGGTACTGGAACACAAAGCCGATCGAGCCGCCGCGCAGGCGCGTCAACCCGGCGTCGTCGAGCCGGCTCGTCTCCCGGCCCTCGATGAAAATCCGCCCCGCGTTGGGCTGGTCAAGCAGCCCGATGAGATTG
>Ga0299912_10004220_pt1 | contig 11744 bp, 6 predicted proteins | sample RVTome_2_FD_207667 | JGI IMG/M metagenome (GOLD analysis project Ga0299912, IMG submission 207667) | Soil microbial communities from uranium-contaminated site in the Upper Colorado River Basin, Wyoming, United States - RVT95D214 (version 2) ... | reverse complement strand
AGCTGTGGGCCGTCTTCGGTCTGGTAGTCGATCGTTTTCACCGGGCGGGCAAGCTGGGCGCCGTGCTGTTTCAGTTTCCGCCGTGGTTCAATCCGGAGCCGGACAACTACACATATATAGAGGACTGCTGCCGGCGGATAAAGCACTGTCATGTAGCCGTTGAGTTCCGCGTCGGCTCCTGGCTGGCCCAGCATAAAGACGAGACGCTGGAGTTTCTGAGGAAGCGGGGCATCGCACTGGTCTGCGTCGACGAGCCGCAGGGGTTCAGGTCGAGCGTGCCGCCGGTTGCCGAAGCCACTTCGGACCTGGCCATTATCAGGTTTCACGGCCGGAACGCGGACACCTGGGAGAAGAAGGGGATACCCGCCGATGAGAGGTTCAACTATCTATATTCCGAAGAGGAGCTGATGGAGTGGGTACCGCGAATCAAGCGCCTGGCCGAGACAGCTGAGGTGCACGTCATATTCAAGAACAAGCACCTCGACTTCCCCATCCGCAACGTCACCCAGATGAAAACCTTGTTAGGCTCTGCCTAACAAAAATCAAAGACTAAAGACCAAAATACAAAGATACAAACCAAAAGTCAAAAAGAAGTAAAGCAGATAGATAACGCCCGCTTATCCTGAGCCCGTAGAAGGATTACATTCGTAGAAGCCATTTTTGACTTTTATATTTTGGTTTTTGGGCTTCTTTACTGAGCTTGTCGAAGGATGACCCGGGTAGACTTGAGCATCCGCCCCAATCAGTGCGGATATCACTGTAGTCCGGACTAATATTAGTAATCGAATCTAATTTTTAATTTTTTATCTGTATTTTTGGGTTTTTGGTTTTGGTTTTTTATTTGACCTTGGTGGCTTCCACGCTTGCTCTTAAAGCTTGCATAAGGTCCACCATCTCCACCTTAGCCACCGAAGGCGCCACGATCTTCTGCCCCTTAATCTTGGCCTCTACCACCTTCTTCAGCTCCTCCTGGTACTCATCATGGTACTCCTCCGGCTTAAAGCTCTTCACCATCGCCTTGATTAACGACACCGCCATATCCATCTCCGCCGCCGTTGTCTTCGCCTCCGGCACTTCCAGCTCCTCATGTGGCAATATCTCGCTCTGAAAATGAATAGTCTGCAGGGCCAGAATATCCTCCAGCGGTCTCAGGCAGCCCAGGTGCTCCCGGTGCTGAAAGGCGACCTTAGCGATGCCCACCTTTCCCGTTTTCTCCAGCGCCTGTCGCAGCAATTGAAACGGCTTAACGCCCAGTTCCTCCGGCTCGATGTAGTGGCTGCCGTAGTAATAGACCGGGTCGATTTCCTTGCTGTCTATAAAACACTGAATATCGATAGCGTGTGAGGATTTGATCGGCACCTTCTCGAAATCGCTCTCGTCGAGGACGACGTACTGGTCTTTGGTGACCTCGTACCCCCGCACCGTATCTTTAATGCTGAAGTACTCGTTGTCTATATCGCAGTGCAGCACCTGCTTCGGCCGTGTCAGACACTTATTATGAAGCAGATGAAAGCTCAGCGGCCTGGTTTCGGTCGCCACGTACATCTTGACCGGTATAGCCACCAGTCCGAAGCTTATAACACCCTTCCAGAACGATTTTGCCATGGCACACCTCCTGTGACGTTAGGTTTACCTGGGAAATAAGATATCACACAAGGCGGCCAATATCCATATTTAATTATGTGATTTTCTGTTAGCAGACCTTATCATCATAGCCTTCCCGGGGCAGACAATGTTTCACATTATTGTCTCTTTATCCTGGTTACCTATATTGACGTTCTTGTGCCTTTTTAATCTTGTTTAGCCGGGCGACTGGTAGTTGTAGCGTGACAATCTCGATATCGTACTCCCTTAAACATTCAGCTTGCCACTTCTTACCGCTGAAATACTGCCGCACAATATCGTCTGAAAACAATAATATCTTCCTAAACTTCTTGCATAGGTGTTTTTCGCAGAATAGCAGCTTAAAGGCATCTGCCATAACCTTATCCGGTTGTGAACCTTTCGGTTTACCTATATGAGCCCAAGCCTCACAGATGACCGGCGGCTCAACTGAATAACCATCAATTTGTATGGTGCAATCCCCACCAAGCTCCAATAATTTACTTTCAAGCGGAATACCTAAATGATCAGAGAGAGCATTCGCCAAAGCGATTCCTGCGGCCTGCTGTTCATTGCTACTTGAAGGGTGCGGTACCATCTATTTCACCTCGTAGACTTTGAGGACTTCGTCGCCGTAGTGGTTGATGACTTTGATGGCGATTTTGCCAGTCGTAGGTGGGTCGAAGGGACGGCTCTCCGCGGAATAGAGGGATGACCAGGCAGCCTCATCAATTTCAGCCTTGAGCGACCTTTTTAGCTTTTCATATGGGTCATCGCCGCCGAGGAAGTAAGCGTGGCGGACGAAGAAGCTTTCTTCATTATAATCCGTATCGATGAACCAGCAGGCGATGTCATCGGTAGAATGACTGCGTATGGCACCGGTGGTAGGGTCGTAGACGTCCACTCCGTTGATTTTCACTACTACCTTGCCATCTTTCTGCTTTTTGATATCAACATCAGGCTCGCCGAAAACCATGAATAAGTTGCCAGCGCTGGTAGTCTTTAGAAGCTCATCACCCATGGCGAGGTCGGGATTCATGCGGGTAATAAGTATATTAAGCTTGCCGAACTGTTTGGCTTCCTCAGAGACATAGGCATCGAAGGCGAAACCACAGACTACGAGCAGATCGAAACCAGCGCCTTTCACCGCTTCCTTGGCGGCTTCCTTGACCAAGTCTGATGTCACAGTACTGTGCTCTGGACCGATGCAAACTGCGACTCGCTTTACCGCTCCATCCTTCTCAGTATATCCGCCCTGGGCGTGAAGCCACTGCCCCGGATAGGGTTCAAGACGGTCGAATTTGAGCCGCTCGTTCTTGACCGTGTTCTGCACACCTGCTTTACGCAGGTTGTCCAGTATCATGTTCTCAAAGCTGCCTACACCGGCTTCCCTACGCGCTTCAATCTCACTGGACGGTAGATCTTCAGAAGAAGACACAACGCGGTGTGGTGAGAGGCTCTCCACGGTGAAGGGGCCGGTGACACGGATGCGCTTGTTGTCATTGTAAGGCAGGTTGTAGAGCGTCTCCGTCTCGGCATGGCGAGTGATGGCGGCGTCAATCTCTTCGCGTGACATGCCATCCTTGATATCGGGATTATTGGCGATGGACTTTAGTGTGATGTGAGGTACACGATCGTAGACGAAGCCCTTCCTGATATCGTTGTCGGTCTTATATGCGGGTGGGACCTGACCGGTTAGCTCGGCTTCTTTCTTGATGCCTTCGGGGGAATCGGCAAGCAGGTAGTAGGGAAAACGGGCAGACATGAGGCGGGTGCGGGCTAAAGCCAGCGCCACGCGGGAGGTATCGATGGTTATCCAGCGCCTGCCCCACTGCTCGGCCACGTAAGCTGTAGTGCCGCTACCACATGTGGGGTCGAGGACGAGGTCTCCAGGATCCGTAACCATAAGTAGGCAACGCTCAACAACCTTTGTTGCGGTTTGTACAATGTAATATCGTTCGATGGCGAAGGTGCTCTCAAACACATCCTGCCAAATATTCGATAGTGGAACATAAGGGAAATCATCAGCATACATTTTATAGACAAGCGTATTTCCAACACCCAAGAGTCGCTTGGCATGGCCTAAAACCTCCAACCCATTCTTAGATGTTTTCCAGTGCGTATTTGGCGGTAATCTATAAGTTACGTTCTCATATTCAAAATTGAAAGCTGAGGTTGTGCTAGGTTCTCTCGCAACAATGGCAGATGTTTTGAACCGTTTGCCAGACGGGATGATTTTATCACCAGATAGCTCGTCTTTAGAGAGGCGACGGACTTTACCATCAGCATCTTCAAAGTAATTATATGCTGACGCAAGTGTCTTCTCTAATCGATCCCCGTACAAATTACGATATTTAGCATGGCTTCGGTCTTTTGCATACCATAATATCCAGTCATTGACATTAGAAATAAAATAACCAAGTCCCGCTACGCCACGTTGAAAAGCAAGCAGACTAACAAAATTTTCACTCCCAAACACTTCATCCATTAAACACCTGACCAAGTGTACGTTCTCATCGCCAATCTGGACAAAGATGCTGCCGGTTTCGGACAGAAGCTCGCGGGACACCACAAGCCGGTCACGCAGATAGGCCAGATACGAATTTATACCATCCTTCCAGGTATCGCGGAAGGCTTTGATCTGTTCGGGTTGGCGGGTGGTATCCCCGGCTTTGCCGTCTTTGACATCACGTTTGCGCGTGCTCACCTGCCAGTTGGAGCTGAAGCTGATGCCGTAGGGTGGGTCAATGTAAATCATCTGCACCTTGCCCTTGAGCCCTTCCTTCTCAGCCAACGAAGTCATAACGAGCAGCGAATCGCCCAGTATCATGCGGTTTGCCCAGCTCTGCTCGTGCTGGTAGAACTCGATAAGGTCTTCGAACTTCAGCCCGTTGAAATCAGCAAAGAGCTGCAACTGCTCTTGTGGTTTTTCCTTCTTAGCCTGCACACGCAGGTCCTCTATGATGTACTTGGGGTGTATCTTCTCCTGGATATAAACGGGGACGGCGGGCACCTCGAGGTCTTCTGAGTCCTGTTCGTCCTTGCCTTTCCAGACAAGCTGGGGATCAAGTGATGTATCGCGTGGGTAGCGGATTACCATTGGCTTATCCTCGTCCTCTCTGACGAAGCCACTCAGCTCTTTGGTAGGTATGTTGGTGCGCTTCTCCTTTTTGTGGATAGTGGTTTCGATATTTACCGGTGGTTTATTCTTTCCTTCTGTTCGTGACATATCTGCCTCCAATCAAGTCGTTACAGCCTCAAGCGTTGAGCGTGTTACATCTGGCAATTCGTCCCACGTCCTGCCATCGAGCAGACGACCCATCTTCTTCCTTTTAGCCCCACCCCACTGCTTGAAAAAGAAGGGCACCGCTGCCTGCTGGCATTGGTCGCGAACGTCAATTACCCATGATTTATCGATGGGTCGTGCCATAGGACCAGATTCGCCACCGACGATTACCCAGTCTATCCCGGAAAGGCAAAGGTTTGGTAGCGGTCCCAGCAAGGGCTCCAACGATAGGAACTTGACTGATGCACCCGTTGAACGGAGATGATGGATGCGGTACACGTAATCGGCGTTTTCAACACTTATACCCATCCATACGTTTTCCGGCCACTCCAACTCTGAACTCAGTTCCACGAGACGTTTAGATCGTTTCGTAAGTATCTGGAAATTGTGCCATGACGCACGCCTCATTACGTCAAACACCTCGAGTATAAACGATAATGTAACGTCCTCGTGGAACAGGTCGCTCATGGAGTTGACGAAAATAGTCTGTGGCTTCTTCCATCTCAATGGCAGATCGAGCGCTTGGCGGTGCATGGCCAGCTTAAACCCATCTGCGTAGTTGGGCTGCTTCATCGCCTGCAAGCGCAGCGCCATCCGCTCGGCGTAGCAATGCTTGCAGCCTGGACTGACCTTCGTGCAACCTGTGACTGGATTCCACGTGGACTTCGTCCATTCAATGGAAGAATTTACTGCCATTATGCGCTCCCTCTGATACGATAGGTATTGAATATATCTTCAACAATGCCAGCGCCGGTCCTATTAGGTGAGGCAAAGAAAAGGTAATATACAGTCGTTCCTTTTTTGTTTCGCATTGGTACGGGCCGTGGGACATATTGGAATCCAGCAACATTTTCTAGCCGTCTGCGAAATCCTTCCGCGATGGCTTCATTTCGAACCTTTTCGTCGACTGTATCGCCCCAAAGAGTCGGTTTTTCCACATATGCCGCGACTCGCCACGAGTGGTCACCCCAGACTTTATCCATGCGCGCTGCCTGCACTTGAGCCACACCATTTGGATTACGCCATAAGATGTTCATGTTGGCATCCATGATCATGAAGTTATAAAAGACCTCTACAGAGCCCATCTGGCCCGCAGTTTGGAGGACATTCCAATCGACATTAAGCGCGTAAGGATCAAGAAGGCACAACGCCCTGTTGAAGTCTTCGTACCGGCAACGGGGGAAAACCGCATCAAGGAGAACCTTGTTGGCATCACCCTCGTAAACAAAAACATCTTTGCGCGAGCCAACCTGCCCGCTAAGTTCGGCGACTTTGCCACCATGCAGGTCTATTAAATGGATTTCGCTAAAAGGAGGATCAACTTTCAACGCGTTTAGCGGGCTCCCGGGCACAAACTCACCTGTACGCTTGGAGAGGTGCTTTCCCGCCCCGGCAAACGCATCCACGTAGATATGCTTCCTAATGGATGCCTGAGCACTCATAATCGTCGAGTAGGCGCTTGCGTACTTCCGCACAATATCGAGTTTGACTTCTGACCAGTAGCCTATTTCATCATAGGCAAATGACTTCACTGCTCAGTCTCCTTATTTCCAACAAATGCCCTAATGGTATTCTGCGCGTCCCAGGGGTCGGTTATCTCTAAGAAATCCCATTTGCCAAAGCTGCCATGGTTATTGATGGCAGGCACCCAGAGGTTGCGGGCAGCAGCGACCTTGGCAGCCTTATCCTTTCGTGGCTCCCCGCTAGTCTCAAGAATCAAATTTAATATATCGCCGTCGTTAGTGCGGAGGCGCACGATGTAGTCAGGGATGTAATTCCTTTCCTCGCCTTCCATGGCGTAAGGTATAGTGAAATTAAGTCCCTGGTTTTTCACATAGCAGAACACCTCATCCATGTCCTCTATAGCCTGGGCTGTTTTCTGCTCCCAGGACTCGGTATCAGCCACCACGTGTGAGATATGGCATTTATCGGGATGTGTGGGATATACCGGCCGCGTGGTGGTGAAATCAACATAGCGTGTTGACCCGATGTTATCATACTGCCTCAGGAGGGGCTTCAGGTAACCTGGGCCTGGTTCTGCTGTCACGATGGATTGATAAATCTTTTCGGCGGCGGAATGTGCCTCTTCCCTGATAAGAAGCATCTGGATGAAGGCATTATCCTTGAGCCTGACGCATTTCTTAATCCAGTCACGTGTGATAGCGATAAGTTGTGGGAAAAGCCACTGCCTAACATTTCCCTGGTCGTCGCGGAAATAGCGCTCGAGAACCAGCTTGGCAATTTGAAAGATAACCTCCTGATCACGATGGAGTTTAAAGGCATAGAGGTCATGGTATGTTGTCTCACCGATGATGGGTGCTAACTCCGTCCTGGTGGGGATGTCATAGGTAGATAGAGGCATTAGCGAATCGTCTGTAAACTTACTTCGGATCCTCTCTTCGGGAAACTCATAGCGGTAGCCTTCCACGCGAGGGAAAGTTATTTCACATGCTATGCGCTCCTCAAGGGCACGAACGCGCGTGGGCGTTGGTCCCTGCCTGGGCGTCGGCTGTGAACCGGCGCAGGGAATGAAGGAGAAAGGAACGCCGTAAACTTCGGCATATTCAGGGTCGAAAAGACCGCTATCATTAGTAACATAGGTGGTGCGACGCAGCGCTCTCCCCACCACTTGCTCGCAGAGAAGCTGCGTGCCGAAGGCACGAACGCCCATAATGTGGGTGACAGTATTGGCATCCCAGCCTTCAGTGAGCATTGAGACAGAGACCACGCATTTAATATTCTCTCCGAGTTTACCCGGCTTGCCCACAGTATTCATCACCTCGCGCAGCAGGTCTTCATCGGTGAGCTTTTCCACATCGCGCCCGGGAAAGCGGATTCGGTATTCGTTTTTGAACTCCTCAATAGCCAGGGCAGCAATTTTCTTGAATTCCCGGCTCATGGTTTCACCTGATTCTAGTTGCTCGCTGTCTATGAGGATCGTATTGGGCGAGGGCAGCCAGTTGCCGTAGTCATCGTGGTTGCGGAAGATGGGAAGCCGACCAACTTCAATAACCTTACTGCCATCCGATAATTGCTTCTGCCAGCCAGAGATGTAGTCGTAGACCAGCTTGGAAACGTTGGTGTTATTGCATACCACTATGAAGACAGGCGGAGTAAGGCCGTTTGCTCTTGCTTCCGCATTTTGTTCCCACAGCCGGTAGTACTTTTCATAGTTGCCATAGAGGCTGTGCAGCGCGCCCTCGAGCTCTTTGGGCAACTTGCGCTCACTGCCAAGCGAATCCTCCGTCCCACGGCCTTTCTTTGGCAGGTGGTCGCGGATGTATACCCAGATGTTACGGTAGGTAGGTAGCTCGCCGCGCATGGAGTCGTCAGCCACTGGAACACGGGGCACCTTAACAATGCCGCTTTCAATGGCATCGATAAGCGAGAAATCGGATACTACCCAGGGGAAAAGCGTGCCCTCCCTGTAACCTGAGCCACGGAGAAAGAAGGGGGTGGCTGAGAGGTCGTAGATTGCCTTGATGCCGGTCTTGTTTTTCACGGCCTCCAGGCCAGATATCCAGACACGGGCTTCCTCCTCCCGCTTTTCAGCCTCTTTGCGCTCGTCGCCGGATAGCTTATCATCTTCGGCTTCCTGCTTCCGGCGGTAGCAGTGGTGAGCTTCATCATTGATGACGATGATGTTTTTTTTGCTGCCCAGCTCGCGGCAGACGCGGCGCACCATCTGGTCGGGAGACTCGGTTAGGGCACCAGACTCCTTAACCCCCAGGATATTCTTGGTCAGCCTGCCTGCCTTTACCAACTCGCGGGGCTTAAAGGTGTGGAAGTTGGTGATGATTATCTTCACCTTATTCAGGTCTGACATCAAATCCTGGGACAGGATATCGCGGGCTTGGTAGTAGTTGTTTGTGTCGTTAGGGTACAGCACACGCAGTCGGTCTTTTATGGTAATCCCCGGGGTTACTATGAGAAAAGTATCAGCAAATCGAGCATCCTGCGGGTTTGCCTGCTTGTTGAGGACATGCCAGGCAATGAGCATAGCCATGACCACGGTCTTGCCGCTGCCCGTAGCCATCTTGAAGGCGATGCGGTAAAGTAGGGGATTAGCCCTCTCATTCTCATCGTGGATGCTGTTTTCTATCCAGGAATCACCGTATTTGCCGGCGACTTCAGTCAAGTATATGGCTGTCTCCAGTGCTTCAATCTGACAGAAGAAAAGCTTTTTATCCCGTTGTGGGTTTTGCCAGTAGTCGAGCAGGCGGCGGGTTGTCCTGGTGATGCCGACATAGCCACCCTTGCGCCATAGAGCGACCCTTTCGCGCACACGGTTGATGAAGGTGTTTTCCTGCTCTCTGTCCTGTGTCCATTCCGTATCGAAGGCTAATTGACTGGATTTCCCTTTTTTCTTAGGTGGTGGAATAGGTACAAAATAGGAACTGACACGGCGGGATTCTACTTTTTCGTCGGTAATGCCGTCTTTAGAAAAACGGAAATGAAGCTTGGGTTCTTCGAACGGAGAATTAATGACGGGATTTTCTATAACGACCGGCGGCATGTGCCCTGTCTCTCCTCCTACTTAACGGCCTTATTCCCCAGCCGAGAGTGTTACCGAGGACATGCTACTATTTCGTTTGTGAATAGTCAACAGCTTTGTAAACTATTTAGTAATCATCAAAGGATATTTAAATTTCTCGAAAATGATCGGAGTAGCGCTCATAATGGCAGATTAGGCTATGCTGAATATTTATTTGCCCCGGGATATTTTAAATTTTGGAGTACAGACGGCCCAGCAGCGGGCTTTCTATCAGAATGGCTCCGTCGGGGCAGGTTTCCTGGCAGCAGTAGCAGCGGATACAGAGGTCGTAGTTGTGCCTGGGTGGCTGAGACTTATCACCGTTATACCAGTCAACGGCCTTGGGGCGGACAGGACACATCTTGACGCAGACACCGCAGAGGTCGCACCGGGATTTATCGATAACCGGCCGCTGCGTTATCCGGTTCTTGATGAAGGTGCTGAACCGGCCGCCGGTACTATGGACGGGAGGCGTACGGTTTATCTCAAAGCCCGGGTCGAAGAAGGTATCAATGTCTCCCCCTAATAGCTCGATGTTCTCAGAATGATAAGTTCCCAGTTTGGCGTCTTCACCAGGCTGGCTGGTGGGCAGTATGTGGGGATCGAGGTTGATGATACGGCAGGCGGTGGCATCCAGGGCTATGGGATCGCTGGAGAATAAGAGGACATTTAACTGCCGCGGCTGGCCGCTCCTGGGGCCGTTGCCCTCCATGGCTGTAATACCATCCAGAATGTAAAGGCGGGGCTTTATTAGCGTGTTCAAATCAACCAGCATGGTGGCGAAATCGTAGGGGTCGGGCAGTTTAACGTGGTACTGGCTCTTGAGCAGGCCGGGGATGCAGCCGAACTGGTTTTTGACGGCCCCGGTAAAAAGCATAAAGCCGTGCGTCTTGAGCCGGGGCAAGCTGACCAGGCCGTCAGCATCCAGGACGCCGTTGGCGATGACGAACTTCTTCACCAGCAGGGCATCCTTATGGCTGACTTCTTTGCCAGAGTCGAAATCGGCCAGTTTTAGCCCCATCTCGTCACCAACTTTCTTCAAGCCGGCCCTTCTCAGGTTGCCCTCGCATTTGCCGAAGGCGGGGGAATCGCCGTAGGAGACGATGGCGCCGGCTTCTTTGAAGAGTACGGCTGCGGCACGGAAGACGGCGGTGTGGGTGGTGACGCCGTTATCGGGGCTGGTGCCGATGAGGACGTTGGGTTTGAGGACGATTTTGTCTCCGGGTTTGATGAAGCGGGAGACGCCGCCAAGGAGGTCGAGGCCGGTGTGGACGGCGTTCAGGACTTCGTTGTTATCGTAGGTGGTGCATTTGACAATGGCGACGATGGACTTATTCATATTGATCAGAATATTAGGAGTAAGTTAAACGGTTGTCAAAAAGAGATCTTAAAACCTAGGAACAAACCAAAAATAAAAAACCAAAAACCAAAATGTCAGATCAAAATGCAAAAATATAAAAACTAAAGATCAAAATACAAAAGATAAAAACGGGATTCGATTACGTAATCCTTCGACTGGCTCAGGAAAGAAGACTAAAAACCAAAATAAAAAAGGCAAAAATTAGGCTTCGAGGTCTTTTTTGAGGATGTAGGAGCGGATGATTTTGAGGGAGGCTTCGATGAGGGCGGGCTCGATGTAGGCGGAGAAATCGTCCGGCGTGTGGTAGACCATGCCCTCGTTGAATTTCTTGATATCGAATGAGATGCCGGCCATGTTCGTGGCCTCCACGCCCAGCTTGCCGAACTCGGCGGCATCGGTGGCGCCGGCACCGAAGGGCATCACGGCAGTCCGGGCTTCGTAGCCCAGCTCAGCGGCAACAGAAACGCAGTCCTGTGCCATGGGAAGCGACAGCTTGACCGAGCCGTTAAGGTCTTTGGTCAGAAAGTAGAGGTCTTCCAGCTTGTACAGCGTATCGATGTTGAAAACGTAGGTCCTGGTAGCCAATAGCTCCGGTCCGTGTTTGCGGCAATAAGCACGGGCGCCGCGCAATCCGGCTTCTTCGGCATCGAAAGAGGCGAAGATAAGGCGGGTGTGACGCAAATGTTTTTTGGCCTTGCGGAAAATATTAGCGGTTTCGGCGGCCACGGCCACGGCGATCATGTTATCGCCGGCAGCGGGAGATACTTCTCGAGTGGTGAAGAATGCCAGGGGAACCTGGAAAATGCCCAGGGCCAGCAAGACTACGGCTATCCAGCCCGGGAACGGGACGTGCAGTATAGATAGGACGGCAGCAACCAGCGAGACCAGAAAACCGATGATCAGGACCAGTATGCCGGCGTTGATAAGCCTGGCGTACCATTTAGGCAGGAATGTCAGTAGCT
>Ga0299912_10004219_pt1 | contig 11746 bp, 14 predicted proteins | sample RVTome_2_FD_207667 | JGI IMG/M metagenome (GOLD analysis project Ga0299912, IMG submission 207667) | Soil microbial communities from uranium-contaminated site in the Upper Colorado River Basin, Wyoming, United States - RVT95D214 (version 2) ... | reverse complement strand
TCGAACAGGAGACTGGAAGAGCCTCAAGCCGGTTCTGAATAAGGAACTCTGTATCCATTGTGGATTGTGCTATATCTTCTGTCCGGATATGGCCTATAACTTGAATGCAGAGGGATATTTTATTGCCGACCTTTTCTACTGCAAGGGCTGCGGCATCTGCGCGAAAGAGTGTCCCACCGGAGCGATCACGATGGTGGTGGAGGAAGAGGAGAAATAATTATGGGAAAGAGGACTGGAATGGAGGTTTCGATCGCCGCAGCCGAGGCGGTCAAACAGGCCAATGTCGATGTGATCTCAGCTTATCCGATAACCCCGCAGACCCATGTCGTGGAACACCTTTCTGAATTGGTGGCGAACGGAGAACTTGATGCAGAATTCTTTTGCGTAGAATCCGAGCATTCCGCTTTGAGTGTCTGTGTGGGGAGTCAGGCGACGGGCGCGAGGTCTTTTACCTGCACCAGCTCCCAGGGATTGGCCTTGATGAGCGAGATTACATATATCGCTTCCGGCCTGAGGCTTCCCATCGTCATGATCATTTCGAACCGCACCCTCTCCTCACCCCTCAGCATCTGGAATGACCACAGCGATGTGATGTCCATCCGGGACTGCGGGTGGATCCAGCTTTTTACAGAGAACGGTCAGGAGGTTTACGACCATGTCTTCATTGCTTATCGGTTGGGCGAGGATCGAGATGTCCTCCTTCCTGTGATCGTCAATATGGATGGATTCATCTTAAGCCATGTGATTGAACCCATCGAATTGATCGAGCAGAACAAGATCGATCAATTCCTGCCTCCTTATCAACCCCTCCACCGTCTCCATCCCGATCGTCCTGTGACCATGGGGGCCTTTGCCTTGCCGAGCATTTTTGCGGAAGCGAAGAAGGCCCAGGAGGTGGCCCTCCGATCTTCAATGCCTAAGGTCTTAGAAACCTGGAAGGCCTTCGGGGACATGACAGGAAGGTATTATCGGCCCGTTGAGACCTACCAGGCTGACGATGCCGATACGTTATTGGTCACCATGGGAAGTTGCGGTGAGACAGCCTCTGTGGCTGTTGACAAGATGCGGGAAGAGGGAAGATCCGTTGGGCTCGTAAAAATTCGGCTCTGGCGGCCCTTTCCGTTTGAGGCTTTTAAAAAGGCTACCCTCTCTGCAAAGAAGTTGGTCGTAATCGACCGGGCGATGTCTGTTGGGGCCTGCGGACCTGTTGCCTCGGAAGTGAAAGCCGCCCTCTATGGAGAGGCTCAGAGACCGGATATCTACAACTTCGTTGCAGGGATTTCAGGAAGGGACGTGGCACCCCCTGATTTCATCAAAATGGTGGATAAGGCTGAAATTGAAATTCAAGAAGGGAATAAGGAAGGCTACGAAATTTATGGGGTGAGAGAATGACCGAAAATTTAAATGTTTTTGCCGTCAGAACATTGACCCAAAAAGAATACTTTGCGCCGGGCCACCGGTCGTGCCAGGGATGCGCCGAGGCACTGGCTGTCAGACTGGTTGCCAAAGCGCTGGGAAGAAACGTGATCATTGCTGCTGCCACCGGATGCATGGAGATCGTCTCTTCTCCTCTTCCCTTTACCTCGTGGAGGGTCCCCTGGTTCCATGTGGCTTTTGAGAATGCGGCGGCTGTGGCCTCCGGCATTGAATCAGCGTTGAAGGTGCTGATGAGGAAGGGGAGAATTCCCACTAAGAAAATAGTCACCCTTGCCATGGCGGGGGATGGGGGGACAGCGGACATTGGACTGCAGGCACTCTCCGGCGCCCTGGAGCGCGGCCATAATATGATTTACGTCTGCACGGACAATGAGGCCTACATGAACACAGGCATCCAGCGGTCCTCTTCTACACCATTCGGCGCCTCAACCACGACCTCACCTGCCGGAAAAATGGCGATGGGACAGGTGACATGGAAGAAGAACATGCCTGCTATCGCGGCCGCTCATAATATCCCCTATGTCGCCACGGCCTGCCCGAGTTATCCGATGGATCTTGTCCAGAAGGTAAAGAAGGCAGCAGATATTGAAGGTCCCGCCTATCTCCACATTCTCTCTGTCTGTCCGACCGGCTGGAGGTCCATACCTGAACTTTCGATCAAACTGGGTCGGTTAGCCGTCGAGACAGGCGTCTTTCCCCTTTATGAAGTGGAAAGGGGTCGATACCGCCTGAGCATCGATTTTCCTAAATTAAGGCCCATGAAGGAATATATCAAACTGCAGGGGCGATTTCGCCACCTCACCGACAGCATGATTGAGGAGATCGAGAAGCGGGTACACCAGGAATACGAACAGTTGAAAGAGAAGGCAAGAAAAGGAGTGTGAGATGGAGAGTTCACAGATCGATACCATCATCAAACAATACGGCGGAAGGGAGTCAGCTCTTCTGTCCATCCTCCAGGATATCCAAACGAAGGAGAAGTACCTCCCGAAGGACGTCTTGGAACAGGTTTCCCAGAAAATGCATATTCCGCTGACCAACATCTTTCGTATCGCCACCTTCTATAATGCGTTGAGCATTAAGCCGAGGGGCCGGCATAAGGTCGATGTCTGTCTTGGGACGGCCTGTCATGTTCGGGGCGGGAATAAGATTATCGATAAACTGAAGAGGGATTTAGGTGTTGCCGTAGGGGAGACGACCAAAGATAAACGGTTCACTTTGGAATCGGTCCGGTGTGTGGGCTGCTGCAGCCTGGGACCCGTGGTCGTTGTAGATGGAAACGTCTTTGGCCGTGTGGCACAGGAGAAGGTGCCTGCCTTACTAAAGGAATTCAAATAGACACGTCGTGGAGAAAAACCTGCTCCCCATCCTCGCCTTGCGAGGAGGGTATGGGCAAATCGAGGGGAAGATGGAAATTCGAACAAAGGCCGATTTGGAGAAGATGAGGGAGAAGGGATTAAAGTCCCTTTTTCCCAAGACGACCAAGATCTCTGTGGGAATGGCAACCTGCGGCCTTGCCACGGGGGCCGGTAAGGTTTATGAAGCACTTGAGAAAGAGGTGGAGAAGGCCAAGCTTTCGATACTTCTGGCCCAGACGGGTTGTATCGGGTTTTGCCAGAGAGAGCCTGTCGTCGATATTTACGAACCAGGAAAACCGAGGGTCTTCTATCAAGGGGTCACCGCTGAACGATCCGTAGAATTGGTTCACCAATGGTTGGAGGGCAGAGTGGTCGAAGATTTGTTGCTCTGCAAAATGGAGAGCGAGGACTGGATCACAGAGGGAATCGTAAAGGATTATCCTCCCCGCCACACGCCCAGCGGAATGGATGGGACTCCTCACTACCATCAGGTCCCCTTTTACAGCAAACAACTGAAGATCGCATTGAGGAACTGCGGATTCATTAACCCCGATCACATCGAAGAGTATATTGCGAGGGGGGGATATTTTTCCCTTTACAAAGCCCTTTTCGAGATGAAACCCGCCGAGATCGTTGAAGAGGTGAAACGCTCAGGGCTGCGTGGAAGAGGGGGAGCCGGGTTTCATACAGGCGCGAAATGGGAGTCTTGCCGGAAGGCGAAGGGCGATCGGAAATTCATCCTCTGCAATGCCGATGAAGGGGACCCAGGGGCTTATATGGACCGAAGTGTTTTGGAGGGCGATCCTCATAGTGTGATCGAAGGGATGATCATCGGCGCCTATGCCATGGAGGCCCATGAAGGGTTTATCTATGTGAGGGATGAATATCCGCTGGCCATTCAAAAGCTGCGCATTGCCCTCCAGCAGGCCGAAAAGACCGGGCTTTTGGGAGATAATATTTTAGGTTCAGGTTTTTCCCTGAAGATTGAAATTTTCCGGGGAGGGGGTGCTTTTGTCTGTGGTGAATCGACTGCCCTGATGGCCTCCATCGAGGGAAAGGTCGGGGAACCGAGGGCTAAACATATCCATACGACGCAGAGCGGTCTCTGGGACAGACCGAGTAATCTCAACAATGTGGAGACCTGGAACAATGTCCCCATCATCGTCTCGAGAGGGGCGGACTGGTATTCCCGGATTGGCACGGAGAAGAGCAAGGGGACAAAGGTCTTCTCCATTGTCGGAAAGGTGAACAACACGGGCCTCGTCGAGGTTCCCATGGGCATAACGCTGCGAGAGATCGTCTATGATGTCGGAGGCGGGATTCCGGATGGGAAGAAATTCAAGGCCGTCCAGACCGGCGGTCCATCGGGTGGATGCATCCCTGAGTCGCTGATCGATCTGCCCGTCGATTTCGATCGGCTGACAGAAGCCGGCTCGATGATGGGATCCGGCGGGATGATCGTCATGGATGAAAACACCTGTATGGTGGATGTGGCCAAGTATTTTATGGACTTTCTGAAGGATGAATCGTGCGGAAAGTGCACCTCCTGCCGGGAAGGGACGAAACGGATGCATGAAATCCTGACGGAGATCACAGAAGGCCGGGGGACAATGGATCACATCGACCTCCTCGAAGAGCTGGGATGGGCAACCGCTGAAGCCTCGCTCTGTCAGCTGGGTGGAACGGCCCCCAACCCGGTCCTCTCCACCATCCGGTATTTCCGGGATGAATATCGAGAGCACATCATCAACAAACGATGTCCGGCTAAGGTTTGCCGGGCCCTTCTCCAGTACCGAATCCTCTCCGATGTGTGCACGTCATGTGGCCGATGTGCGAAGGTCTGCCCGGCGGAGGCCATTACGGGCAAACAGAAGACGAAGAAGGAAAAAGGAAAGCCTTATAAAATCGACGCCGAAAAATGCATCCAATGCGGGATGTGTTTAGAGACCTGTAAATTTAAGGCCGTGGATGTTCAATAAAGTCAATGGTCAAAGGGTAACGGCAAAGAGGCCCGTTTCGTAACCATAACCCATCGACCATTCCATTGTTTGTGCCTGCCTGCGGTAGGCAGGGATGACGAGATCGACTCAATCATTTGTTTTTAATTAGGAGGAGTAGATCATGATTCCTTTTTCAATTGATGGTCAACCCGTTGAAGGAAAAGAGGATGGGAATGTCTTAGAAGTGGCTTTGGATGCGGGATTTGACATCCCAAGGCTGTGCTACCATGAATCGGTGAAGCCTTATGGTGCCTGCCGCCTCTGTCTGGTGGAGGTGGTTAGCAAAGGAAGGACAAGGATGACGACCGCCTGTACCTTTCCCGTATTGGAAGGAATTGAGGTCTTCACCCGGAGCGAGAAGGTTCTGCGAGCCCGTCGGATGATGATTGAGCTCATTTTGGCCATGTGTCCTGGGGATCAACTCATTCAGGATATGGCCAGGGATATGGGGGTTCATGAAGTCCGATTCAAAAAAGAGGACAAGGACTGTATCCTCTGCGGCCTTTGCGGAAGGGTATGCGAGGAAGTGGTCGGAGCGAATGCCATCCAATTTGCCTTTCGGGGAGATCGAAGGGAAATGATTCCCCCCTTTCTCGGAGAAGCGATGAACTGCATTGGCTGTGGGGCCTGTGTGGTCGCCTGCCCGGTGGATGTGATCAAGATGAAAGAGGAGGGGGACGAACGAACGATCATCCGATGGAAACGAACCCTGAAGATGAAACAATGTAAGGTCTGTGGGAACTATTTTGCTCCCTGGTTTCAGCTGGAGAAGTTTAAGGAAAAAGCGAAGCTCCCGAAGGACTTTTTTGACGTCTGCTATACCTGCCGCAGTTAAACCTGTTGCTTCGTGAGAAGCTCTGCTGATGATCTTCAAGTCTTATTCATGGCGGCCCCAACATGATCTTCGCATGATCGGGCCTCCATCCATCATCCGTCATCAAAAGCCAGAATCCTTTTCATTTCCGTGTCATGCTGAACCTTGTGCTGAATTTGTTTCAGTATTGATTCAACATCTCTCCTCGTTTGAGTTCCGCAGACCGTAAAACAAGTTCAGGGTAACAATTAAGGCTACCTCTAAAAATGTCATCCCTTCGAAAACAGGAATCCATAAAATTTTGACATTACTGGGCTCCCGCCGGAGTTTACCCCGTACTTGATACGGGGCGGGAGTGACAAATTGGAAATTATTAGAGGTTCCCTTAAGGATTGCGGGGATGACAGGGCTCCGTCAAAGTTGCATAAGGAGCGTTGGCAAAATCCCTCTGAATCTCCCTTTTACAAAGGGAGACTTTAAATTCCCCCCTTGGGAAAAGGGGGGGAGGGGGGATTTTGGGTAAGGGGCATTATTTGAATGGATTCAGCACGGTAAGATCGACTTTGACGTTACCCTGGGGGGGATGAGGGTGAGGTTGACATTACCGATCAATTGGATTATATTTTTTAGTAAGCCCTGTAGGAGGTGATCGTTATGGTTCATGTGAAGTGGGAGCCCTTTCGAGACCTGATGGCGATGCAGGACCGAATGACGCGACTCTTTGATGAGACCCTTTCCCGTGTCTGGAAAGAAGCGTTGCCCCGGGGTGTGTGGTCTCCTCCTGTCGATATTCTGGAGAGAGAGAATGAGGTGGTCCTGAAAGTGGACCTACCCGAGATGAATCAGGACGAAATTGAAATTAAGGTTGAAGAAAACACATTGATCATTCGAGGAGAGAGAAAATTTATTGAAGAGACCCCCGCAGGAAACTACCTCCAGATTGAGAGACCTTATGGAGCCTTTCAACGGACTTTTGCCATCCCGAGATTGATCGACCAGGAAAAGATTAAAGCAGCTTATAAAGATGGTGTGCTTCGGATCGCCCTTCCCAGGAAGGAGACTGTCCGTCCCAAACAGATTGTCGTAGAGGAAAATTGAACCGAATGGTCAAAAGGGCCCTTTTGAAAGGACCCCTTTTTTATTTCTTAGGAACCTTCTTCCAATCCTCCAAAAATCGTTCGATGCCGATATCCGTCAGAGGATGTTTCACTAGTTGTTCAATGACCTTATAGGGGATGGTCGCCACATCTGCTCCGATGAGAGCCGCTTCCAGCACATGAATGGGGTGTCGAATGCTGGCCACGATCACCTGTGATTCAAAATTGTAATTGTCGAAGATCGCCACAATCTGTTCAATCAGATCCATACCCGTCTGTGAAATATCATCCAGCCTTCCGATGAAAGGGCTCACATAGGTTGTGCCGGCCTTCGCGGCGAGCAGGGCCTGGGTTGGGGAGAAGACGAGGGTGGTGTTCGTCTTAATCCCTTCCGAAACCAAGATCTTGATTGCTTTCAATCCTTCGGATGTCATTGGGATTTTGACTACAATATTTTCGCCCATCTTCGAGAGTGATTGGGCTTCCTCGATCATCCCTTCAGAATTGAGGCTTATAACTTCCAAGCTGATCGGCAGGCCCCGGACGATTTCGCAGATTTCTTGGATGAGCGGCTCGAAATCTCTTTTCTCTTTAGAAATCAACGAGGGATTGGTGGTGACGCCGTCGATCACCCCCATTTCATAGGCCCTCTTTATCTCACCGGGATTGGCCGTATCAATAAAGAACTTCATCACAATCCTCCTCGGTAAACAAAAATAGGTGGTAGGAATTTCTTCCTACCACCATGAAAAAGGAATTCTTTGAAACAACGAAGGTCCTTAAGGAACGACTCTGAATTCCACCCTTCTGTTTTTGGAGCGACCCTCCGTGGTCCGATCGTCAGCAATGGGTTTGGATTTTCCGTAACCCTTCACCGCCATTCGATTATCCGGAATATTGAATTTATCCTGAATATATTTTTTGGCACTGAGGGCTCTCTTTTCCGAGATTTTCTGGTTCGCCTTGTCCGAGCCGGCCGAATCGGTGTGGCCTCCGATCTCCACTTTTAATTGAGGATTCTCTTTCAGAATCATTCCATTTCGATCCAACGCCTTGGCTGCCGTAGGATTGATATTTGTCTTGTTGGCATCAAAATAGATGCTATCGAACACCGGAGCGGCACTCGGTTTAGGTGCAGGTGGTCCCGGTGGTGTAGCCGGTGTCGGTCCCGGTGGCGTGGGTTTCACCGGAGGACCCGTTGGTGCAGGTGGTCCCGGTGGTGCAGGTGGCGCCGGTGGTGGAGGTGGTCCCGGTGGTGCAGGTGGTCCCGGTGGTGCCGTTGTTGCAGGTGGACCCGGTGGTGCAGGTGGCCCCGGCGGCCCCGGTGGTGCAGGTTTTTCAGATGGCGTCAGTTTCAAAGCCTCTAAAGATTTTTCTTTAACAATGTTAATTGAATTCACTTGTTTGTCCAAATAAGGAGAGCATCCGTGGTTTATCTTTTGATAATGGTCCACTAGGGCTAAGTAGGCCTCAGCCTTGGCATATTGGCAGGGTGCAGACTTCTTCGCCCCCGCTAACGTAGCTTTATTGAAAAGTTCTCGAGAGTCATTAATCTCTTTCATCTGTTGCATGGTAAATCCAGCACATCCTGAGACGATCATCGCTCCCAGGATGAGAAGTATCAATGTCATCCATTTCTTACTCATGCTCATCATGTTTCACCCCCTTCCATTCAATTGCACTATTTTTTCTTTTTGACTTCAGCCAGACCGGCTTCTGCAGCCGATTTTGAACGAGCTGCAAATTCCTTCGACACTTTCCAGCTGTTTTCCGTTAATACAAATTTGGAGGCCTCTAAAAAACTTTCGGCACTGCAGTACTCGTAAGGAGCCAGTGTTGCTCCTCCCGCTCCCTTCAATTCAGCAGTCGCTATCTCTGCTGCTCTAATCTCATTTCGTGCGGCAAAATAGGCACATCCGGAAAGAGAGAAGGAGAAGAAGACAAGTACCAACAAAAATGCCCAGATCTCTTTCATCGTTTCACCCCCTTTCAAACATTTCAATCTACGATTCTTAAGAACATGTATATCTAAAAGGCTGACCTTTGTCAATCCCTTTGTCCATTCTGACGTAATGCCTCAGTTATAGGTTCAAGTAATACAAATGTACCCTTATACCCCTCTTTGGCAAATGGTTCGACGAGGTTCACCATCCTGAGCTTGTCGAAGGAGAGGGGCAAGGGGAGATTTTCTCAGCATTATTTTAAAATCCCCCTTTATCCCCCTTTGCCAAAGGGGGATAAAAACACCCCAAACTGAGGGATTACATTCTGACGCGCATTGAGGTGATTATCTTTAAGAATTACAAATGATGACTTGAGAGTAAATGGGGTGAATGATGTATTTATTGAGGGAAAGGACTGTATTTTAAGTGAGTTGATTGTCGAGACAAGAAACTCATCTCATCGCCTGTTCGTCCCTTTTGAGATATCTTTTCACGCATTCCTGGCTGCAGAAGTAAAGCACATTGCCGGAAATTCTTTTCTTAACAGCCGTTGCCCTTGGAATATACGTTTGGCAATGGGGATCCTGGACAAGTTCTTCCGGCTCAGACTCCCGGTTCATTCTTTTTTTCGGTGGAAGAATACTTCTGAGGAGGTGTGCCAGAACATAATAGAGGATGAAAAAGAGGATGGTGAATAAGATGAATCGGAGCATGTTCAAATAAGTTATTTTTCCTCCCTTTCGTAAAGGGAGGTTGGGAGGGATTTCAGTTTTTGGACTCCCTGATCCTCTTTCAGATTGTCTAAAAGTTCCCCAACCGTCCTTTTCAGAACAGGATGGATAAGATTTGGGTCAATTTCAGCCAGCGGGATAAGAACGAATTGACGCTCATGAAAACGGGGGTGAGGGATCTGAAGCGCCTCCGTTTGAATCCCCTCTTCGTCAAAGAGGAGGATATCGAGATCGATGGCTCGAGGACCCCAGGGAAAGGTCTTTAACCGCCCAAGTCTGGCCTCAATGGCCTTCAGAGACCGGAGGAGGTCGAAAGGTTCCAAATCCGTTTCGATTTTTATCACCCCGTTGACGAACCAATCCTGAGAGGTGTAACCAATGGGTTGGGTTTTAAAGAGAGAAGATTTTGCCAAGAGTTTGTGGCGGTCGATTTTGATGATTTCAGAGACCGCTTTTTCGCACTGATGGACTTTGTCGCCGATGTTCGAACCAATCCCGATGTAGGCAATGTGTCCCATTCTGAGCGAAGCAAAGAAGCCTTCGATTCATCACTTTTTTTCAGAAATCTCTTCGGTTTTTTTGGGAGTGACGTCGATCTCTTCTTGTTCCTTGGTCGTCGCTTTCCTAAAGTTTCGGATTCCCTTTCCAAGCCCTTCACCGATTTGGGGGAGTTTTCCGGCACCGAAAATAATGAGGATAATGACCAGGATGACAATCAACTCCGGCATTCCTACTCCGAACATTTTTTTCTCCTTTGAAAATAATTGATCACGATCTTATATCTTGCAGCCACTCCATACCAATCCCAAAACATTGCTTGCAAGCGCCAAAAGGTCAGCCACTCGTGAATCGCATTTGGGTTTTACGTTTTGCCATACGTTCTATGAGCCATGTTTTTCTTCCCATGGCGGAAGTGCATGGGAATCGAACCCACCACGGACATCGTCTGCCCGTCACTGGATTTGAAGTCCAGGAGGCCCACCAGAACCTTTCCACTTCCAAAGTATAACCTAAAGGATTTTCTTTTTAAAGTCAAGGAGTTCATGAGGACCCGCTCCCGATATCCTCACAATTTTTTCGCGGGAGTGGTGACCCTTGATGATTTCAATACACGATAGAGGAATTTCCAGTGTCTTGGCCAAGAATCGAATGAGAGCATCATTGGCCTTTCCCTCTGCAGGTGGAGCAGTCACCCTTATCTTGATTCCATCCCGATAAGGGCCGACGATCTCGTTTTTTGAGGATTTAGGTTGGAGATATATCTTGAGGAGGGTGTCTTTCATGTAAAATCTCTTTTAAAAAGGATTCAAGGATTCTATGGATCGAACTGACACTTAAATTCCTTCAAAAAAACCTTGAATCCTTGACCCCTTGACCCCTTGAACCCTATTTATTCAAATTATTCCAATAAAAGAAAGCTGTCTTCCCGTTTGACCTTCTTTCCGGTATGAGAAGAGGAGGTCGTGATGACAACGGGTGCAGAGATCGATCCTGCAGATCTGTTCTTCCTGAATCCCTTCTTTTTTCATCTGGGCGATATTGATTGCAGCGAGATCCACCATCCATTTTCCCCTTCCTTTCAAAGTGGAGAATGGTTCCCACTCCGATTGAAAAACCTTTTCATCGATTTCATAGCAACATGGCCCGATGGAGGGGCCCAACGAGATGATAAGGTCCTCCGGTGAGCAACTGAATTCTTCCTGCATGTTTCTCAAAACCTTCGCCGTAATGTGGAGGGCCGTTCCCTGTCTTCCCGCATGGATTGCAGCAATCACTTTCTTCTTTTTATCTACAGCAAAAATCGGGAGGCAATCCGCGGTGAGAATTCCGAGAAATGTATTTGGAGAATTGGCGACGGTTGCATCATATTCCATAAGGGAAGGGAGGGCATTGACAGAGTCTTTTAGGAGCAGAATCTTATCTTCTTGTTTCTGATGGAGTAAAATCAAACGTCCTAAATCGAAACGAAAGGCCTGGGCGATCAGATTCCTGTTTTTCAAGACGTCTTCTTCTCGATCACCGTTCCGCTCACCAATATTGAGAGAGTGATAAGGTGGAAGGCTTACCCCTCCCTTTCGGGTTAGAAACCCTTGCCGAACCCATCCGAGTTTCGCCATTTCAGGGTCCTCGAAATAAGGAAGGCCGTTCTTCGTTTTCAGAGAAGATCGATCGAGAATGGTCATGCTTTTTCCCCAATAAAAAATCCGATTCTAAAATCCCTCCCAACCTCCCTTTCAAAAAGGGAGGAGAAAAAATTTCCCCCTTTAGCAAAGGGGGGAGATGGAATTTGTCATTTTCATCTTTTGGTCTGTGATCTCAGACATTCCAGCACTTCTTTCATATCCTTCGGAATTGGTGAGACAAAT
>Ga0299912_10004218_pt1 | contig 11746 bp, 8 predicted proteins | sample RVTome_2_FD_207667 | JGI IMG/M metagenome (GOLD analysis project Ga0299912, IMG submission 207667) | Soil microbial communities from uranium-contaminated site in the Upper Colorado River Basin, Wyoming, United States - RVT95D214 (version 2) ... | reverse complement strand
CAGGCCAAGGACAAAGACAAGGCCCGGGCCCTCCTCCCCAAGACTTTTTCCATAATCGACATGGCCGTCAAGAAAAAAACCATCAAGCCCAACACGGGCAGCCGCACCAAGTCCCGCCTCAGCCGGCAGGTCGGGCTCCTGACAGCCGCCCCGGGGAAATAATCCCTCTCCGTTCGGCCGCGACGCCGTACTCGACCAGGAATCGCTCCAAGAGCGGCTGCGGCGAACTGTCCGATGTCTTGATTCTCTCGTCGATCCGGCGCAAACCGGCCAGCAGGCCGCGCAGGTCGTCAAACGACAAGCGGTCCGCCAGTCCGAACAGCCTCCCGGACGTTTCCTCGTAGAGTTTCCGGAAAGAAAACGAGATCTGGGGCTTGAGCTCGGCGAAGATCTCCTTGCGCGGCTTTCCCTCCCGGAGCTGGAGCTTGGTCATCAGCAGATCCCTGAAAAACCGCGTCATCTGGCCCACGATCTCTTCCCCCCGGTGCCCGTCCCGGAAAAGCCGATCCAGGACGAGGAGGGCGCGTTTGACGTCGGCCGCCAGAAGGACGTTCTCGATTTCATAGCCCTCGAACGACTTGACCCAGCCCGAGAGGAGCTCGATGTCGTCGAGCTTGATGACCCGCCGCTCGTCCGTGAATAGGGCCAGCTTCTCGAGCTCGCCGGCCAGGACGGCCGGATCGCAGCCCGTAACTTCGATCAGCCGGTCCCGGGCTTCGGGCTCGATCCGCTTCCCGAGCCGGGCCGCCCGTTCTTCAAGCCAGGGTTTGGCCTCATACTCCTTGAGCGGCTTGAGCTCCCGGACAACGACCGTCGTCTCCGGGAAGGGAGACAGGAGCTTGACGATCGGATGCGTTTTCTTGACCGGGCCGGCCAGGACGATGATCAGAACGGTCCGGTTCGAGGGGGCGGCCAGATAGTCCTTGAGCGCTTCCTCGCCCGCCTTGGAGCGGCGGACGTCCCGGCCTTCTTCATCGTCCCCGTCTTCCGCCTTGGACCGTTTGGCCTCGGCCTTGACGATGAGAATCCGCCAGTCGGCGAACAGGGACGCCGTCGTCCGGGCCGAATCGACGACTTCGCGCCAGCCCGTTTCCGGGATATAGAAGCGCTCGACCCCGAATTCGGAGGGCCGGCCGGCGAAGAGGAGCTCCCGGACCCGGTCGATGAACTCCAGGGCCTGGAAGGTTTCCTCGCCGTAGAACAAGTAGCAGGGAACGAGCTTGGCCGCCTTGAAGCCGGGCCCGAACGGATCCCCGCGCACCGCCTTAAAATCCTTCGAGCATGGTCATGATCAGGCTTCGGGCGAACTTCTCGGCGATCTGGTCGATGGCCTCGGTCTCCATGGACTCGAAATCGGCGCCCTCCGAGACCTCGTACTCCTGGATATACAGGAAGGACGGATTGGCGAAGATGATCCGGTTCTTGACCTTGTCCCGGAGCACGACCTTGGCGACGACGGTGATGTTGTAGCGGTCGGCCCCGCCCTGGCTGGACAGGGCGATCGGGGAGACGTTGAAGGTGATGATATCGCCCAGGAGGACGGCGTCGGACTTGGCCTCGTCGGGCGAAACTTCGACCTTGCTCCGGGCCACGAACTCGTTGACGACGGCCTGGGTCAGCTTGAGGTCAAGTTGAAAACGCGTCGTCTCGTTCTTGAACATTGGGACGTAAAGGGTCTTGATGTGGGTCGGCAGGAAGGTTCCCGTGCCTCGCAGGTGATAGCCGCAGGCGGCCGCGAACCCGCAAAAGGCCAGGATAAGCGGGATTTTCGTCTTCATCCCTCCGGCCGCTCCTTATACGACGAAGTTGACGAGCTTGTTCTTGACGGCGATGACCTTACGGGGAGCCCGCCCGCCCAGGAGCTCCCGAATCCGGTCCAGGGCCAACGCCTCGTTCGCTAGCGCCTCCTCGCTCAAATCGGGCGCCGCCTCGAATTTGTCCCGGAGCTTGCCGTTGACCTGGACGATGATCGTCATCATCTCGTCCCGGGCCAAGTCCGGATCGAAGACCGGCCAAGCCGCGCGGAAGAGGAGCCCCGGCCGGCCCATCCGGTTCCAAAGCTCTTCGCCGAGATGGGGCGCGAACGGCCCGAGGAGGAGGGCGAGCGTCTCGATCGACAGTCTCAAGACGGCCCGGCCCGCGTCGTCCCCGCGCAGGGCGTCCCTGTCCTTCCGGATCTGGTTATAAAGCTCCATGATGGAAGAGATGGCCGTGTTGAGATGGAAGCGGACCCCGATGTCGTCGCCTACTTTGCGAATGGTCTGATGGACTTTGCGGGCCAACGGAAAGCGCCCGGCCGCCGCGGGGTCTAGCTGGGCCGGCGCCGTCTTGGGATCGAAGAGATCCAGGTTCTCCTGGAAGAGCCCCCAGATCCGGTTCAGGAAGCGGTGACAGCCCTCCGCGCCGTCCCGCGTCCATGCGAACTCCTTCTCGGGCGGCGAGGCGAACAGGATGAAGAGGCGGAGCGCGTCCGCGCCGTAGGTCTGGACGATCTCGTCCGGATCGACGACGTTGCCCCTGGATTTGGACATGGCCGAGCCGCCCTTGGTGACCATGCCCTGGGCCAGATAGCGGGGGAAGGGCTCGTCGGCCGAAGTCAGGTCCAGGTCGCGCAGGAACTTCGTGAAGAACCGGGAATAGATGAGGTGGAGGATGGCGTGCTCGACGCCGCCGATGTAGAGGTCGACAGGCATCCAGTAGCGGGCCGCCTCCGGGGCGAACGGCAGGTCGGTCCGTTCCGGCGACGTGTAGCGGAAGAAGTACCAGGAGGAATCCACGAAGGTGTCCATGGTGTCGGTTTCGCGCCGGGCCGGGCCGCCGCATTGGGGGCAGCGGACCTTGACGAAGGCCGGGACCTTTTCCAGCGGCGAGCCTTCCTCGCCCGTGAACGGCACGTCGAAGGGAAGCTCGACCGGAAGATCCCGGTAAGGAACCCCGACCGTGCCGCAGGCGTCGCAGTAGAGGATCGGGATGGGCGTCCCCCAGTAGCGCTGGCGGGAAATGCCCCAGTCGCGGAGACGGTAGATGACGTTCTGCCGGCCGAACCCCTTGGCATCGGCGTGGCGGTTCATGCGATCGATGGCCTCGGCCGAGCCCAGGCCCGAGAATTCGCCCGAGTCGGCCAGGACGCCCCAGTCCTCGAAGGCTTTATCCGGCTCGACGGCGACTTCGTGATCCTTTCCGGGCCGAATGACGGTCTTGATGTCGAGGCCGTACTTGAGGGCGAACTCGTGGTCCCTCTGGTCATGGGCCGGCACGGCCATGATGGCGCCCGTCCCGTAATCCATCAGGACGTAATTCGCAAGCCAGACCGGGATCTCGCGTCCGGTGAAGGGATTGACGACCTTGGCCCCGGTATCGATCCCTTCCTTTTCCTCGGGCGCGTCATCCCTCTTGAACCGGGATTGGGCGATGACCCTGGACACCCAGGCCTGGAGCTCCTCGCGGCGCGGTGAGCGGGCGACGAGCGCGGCCGTCATCGGGTGCTCGGCGGCCAGGACGAGGAAGGTGGCGCCGTAGATCGTATCGATCCGGGTCGTGAAGACATCGATGCCCCGGCTCAGGTCCCAGGCCAGGGGGAAGGTGACCAGGCTCCCGAAGCTCTTCCCGATCCAGTTTTTCTGCATGAGCAGGACGTGCTCGGGCCATTTGGTCAGGAGGGCGTGCCCGGTCAGAAGCTCCTCGGCGTAGTCCGTGATCTTGAGGAACCACTGCTCCATCTTCTTCTGGGCGACCTTGGTTTCGCAACGCCAACAGCCTTCGGCCACGACCTGCTCATTGGCCAGGACGGTTTGACACTGGGGGCACCAGTTGACCCGGCTCTCCTTGCGGAAGGCCAACCCCTTCTCGAACATCTTGAGGAAGATCCACTGGTTCCACTTATAGTAATCGGGGAGGCAGGTGTTGACTTCCCGGGACCAGTCGTAGGAGATTCCCAGCCGCTGGAGCTGGGTCTTCATGTGGGAAACGTTGTCCAGGGTCCAGGTCCGGGGATGGACGCCGCGCTTGATGGCGGCGTTCTCGGCCGGCATGCCCAGAGCGTCCCAGCCGATCGGGTGGAGGACGTTGAAGCCCTTCATGACCTTGAACCGGGAGATGACGTCGCCGATCGTGTAGTTCCGGACGTGGCCCATGTGGATGTAGCCGGAGGGGTAGGGGTACATCTCGAGGCAGTAGAACTTCGGCTTGGAGGGGTCCTCTGTCACGCGGAAGACCCCGCTGTCGCTCCAGGCCTTCTGCCATTTGGCTTCGATCGTCTGAAAGTCGTAGTGTTCCATCGTCCTCGGGTTGTCCTGGGATGGTCGCGAGGCCTCTCGGGGCCCGAATTCAATGCCCTATCTTAGATTCACGGACTCGAAAAGTCAAACCCTCGACTCCCCGGCATGAATGCCTGTATTCATGGAGCCGTTTTTAACGGCTCCATGGGTGCAGGCGTTTCGCAGGGGTAGCATCGGCGAACGGGTAAAAACAGCAAAAATCCCTATCTATTCGCTGAGATCTCGCCTTTCCTGCCGGACAAGTTTTTCTCCTTGACCGGCCTGAACCCCGGCTCCCCGGGGCCGGGCGTCATCCGCCGTTGTCTGTTCCTGTCGATCGCGCTCCCCACCCGGCAATTTTTGTCCATTCTCAACACAAACCTATTCCCGCCGGGTCCCAGACTCGATAAATCGTTGTATCCGCTGAACCGATGGGAAGGTTGGGCAATCGCGCCTGCGATAGAACCCGAGCCGCTCCCGGAAAAAACGGCCGACCTCATTTTCCCCGCGGAAAACCAGGTCGGCGTTACGGAATCCAGCTTGGCCCATAATCCGCTGCCGCTGTACTTCACCCAGGCTCCAGGCTGCGATGTCCAGGTCCCCAACAAGTCCCCTTTCCCTTCACCATCCAAGTCCCCTACCCCAACCTTGGATGCCGCCGAAGACTCAAGGAGCACCCACCACCCGTACACCGAATCCCTGTAGTACACGCCGTCCACGGTCCAAGAGCCTAACAGGTCGTCCCTGTTGTCGCCGCTCATGTCCCCGGCCGCGACAAACACGGGTTTCGTCGAATCCAGCATTGCCCACAGACCGCTGCCGCTATACTTGACCCAGACGCCCGGGTCCGCCGACCAGATGCCGATCAGGTCAGCCGAGAGGTCGAAGTCCAGGTCGCCCGCGGCGATTTGTAGGGCCCCGGACCCTTCCAGTTTCACCCAAACCCCGTCCAGAGAACTCCTGTAAAAAACCCCGAAAGCGCTCCATGAGCCGAGAAAGTCCTCCCGGCCGTCGCCGTTCACGTCCCCGGCGGCGATCGAGTCCGGCGTGAAATTATCCAGCTTGGCCCAACTTCCGTCGTGGCTATATTTGACCCAAACCCCGGGCTCGCCGGGCCAGGTGCCGATCAGGTCATCGAATCCGTCTCCGTCCAGATCTCCCACGGCAATTTGCGTGGCCGGGGACGATTCCAGCCTGACCCAAGCGCTTGTGTCGGAATTCCTGTAATAGACCCCGTTCGTCCAGCTGCCGACATAATCGTCCTTCTGAGTCGATATCTTGGCCACATAGGCGTCACGGTCGCCGCCATTGTAGGTCAAATCCGGCCCCCGCTTATCAGGGAACGTTCCCGCCGTGGAACTCGTGTGGCCTGTCACATAGGCATTATTAGCACCGTCCAAGGCCAGACAACAGCCATAGTCATCGCCGGAGCCGCCAATGTACCCGCAAAAATTGCGTCCCGCACCCGTGGATATGATCTTGGCCACAAAGGCATCCCAACCGCCGTTATGAGTCGTATCCGGCCCGATGAAATCGGGAAAGCTGGCCTGCGTAGATGTCGTATAGCCTGTTACATAGGCGCAACCGGACCCGTCCACGGCAATGCCGCTGCCATAGTCGTCGCCGCTGCCGCCGATGTACCCGCAATAGTTGCGTCCCATGCCTGTGGATAAAATCTTGGCCACGAAGGCATCCCACATGCCGCCGTTGTAGGTCAAATCCGGTCCGGTGAAATCAGGAAAAGTATCCTCATCAGAAGACGTATATCCGGTTATATAGGCATAGCCGGACCCGTCCACGGCAATGCTATCGCTAAAATCACTGTGCTCGCCCCCGAGGTATCCACAATAGACAAGTCCGGAGCCCGAGGCGTGGACCTTGGCTACAAAGGCATCCTCGGCCCCGTTGTGGGTCAAATCCGGCCCTACGATCTCAGGAAATGTGGCCGCTGAGGATTCCGTATAGCCTGTCACATAGGCATAACCGGACCCGTCCACCGCAATGCTGGAGCCGCTGTCAGAACTGTAGCCGCCAATGTAGCCGCAGTAGGCAAGCCCGGCACCCGAGGCGTTAACCTTGGCCACAAAAGCATCCTCATTTCCGTTGTGGGTCAAATCAGGTCCCCCCGTCTCAGGAAATGAAGCCTCAGTAGAGAGAGTATAGCCTGTCAAATAGGCGGAGCCGGACCCATCCACGGCAATACCATAACCCCGATCGGTGTCGGAGCCTCCAAGATACCCGCAGTAGACAAGTCCCGTCCCCGAGGCGTTAACCTTGGCCACGAAGGCATCCACCCCTCCGTTGTGGGTCAAATCCGGTCCTACTATCTCGGGAAATGAGGTTGCCGTGGAAGACGTATAGCCTGTCACATAAGCTTTGCCGGACCCGTCCACGGCAATACTCCAGCCATAGTCATCCGAGGAACCCCCAATGTACCCGCAGTAGGCAAGACCTGTTCCCTGGGCGTTGACCTTGGCCACAAAGGCATCATAATTAAGGCCGTTGAAGGTTAAATCCGGTCCTGCCGTCTCAGGAAACGTGGCCGCCGTAGAACCGGTAAAGCCGGTCACATAGGCATTACCGGACTCGTCCACGGCAATGCCATTGCTATAGTCATAGCCGGAGCCGCCAAAATACCCGCAATAGACCAATATCGCAGGGTCCATGATGAGGGGCAGGCTCCGATCATAGTCTCCCACCCGAAAGCCGAAGACGGAGGATTCTTCCAACGCGAAGCTCATCGGAATGTCCACCCGCTTTCCGTCCTTCTCCTGGTAGGCCAGGGGCTCGGCATCGCGAAGGCTCCCCAACGGTGTCTTGACCTCGAGTCGGCCTCCTTCGCCCAGCACGACCTTGCTCGCCCCTTGATAAGCAAGCTTTATCTTCGAAGCGTCCGCTCCCGGATGAACCACGAATTCATATTTCAAGGTATTGACCGTTCCCGAATATACCAAGTCAATGCCCGGCCAGAGGTTTTGATACACGAGCCGGCCATAGGTCGGAATTCCGGCATGCCAGTCCTCGGGACTCCCTTTAAAATAGGATATGACCGCGCCTGTCTCATCCTGGCCCAGCGGCCTGACATCGCGATCGGCGCCGACAAACTCCAGCTTGACCACCCAGCGCTCCGCGGCCTTTCTCCCTTCTTCTTTCTTATTCCCATCCGGCTTCAATCCCAGGGGATACTTCTCGGCACTCTCTTGTTTCGAAGCCTCGGTAGAAGCCAGGACAAACGTCACTCCGCCGGGGCTGAAATAGATGCTCCTGTCCCTGCCTTGAACATAATAGTCCACCCGCTCATCCATCTGTCCTTTGTTGGCGATAAAATAAAGCGGTATCTTTCCGAAATCCGCCTCCAGCTTCAGGGAAGAAGACTTCAAGGGCTGAACGCCATCAGAGATTCCCGGGGGAAGGCTCTGATTCTGTTTCGCCGTGCTTATCGTGAACAGACAGGCCAATCCCACGATGACGATCACTATTGTTTTTTTCATGGGTCCCTCCTCCAAGGCCAATAAATGCTAAAATGATTTCGTCTCATTAATAGTCCTCTTCCGGCAATAATGTCAAGAACTAGTGCTCCGATCGCGTCGTGACCCCGGGCAGCATTGACATCCGCCCCTGTTCGGAGATAAAAGTAATGGGGAGGCGCGGAGGGGGGAAGTGCCTATGAAGACGAAACGGCGAGCCGCCTTGATCGCGCTGGGCCTTTGCGCCGGATTGATCGGCGCGGGCCCTCGTCCGTCTCGGCAGCAGGACGCCAAACAGGATGTCCAGAAACAAGATGCCTCTGCCGATATCTCGGTCATCGCCATCACGATCGCCGTCACCGTCAAGACCAACGGCGGCCGCTACATCAACGACCTGGCCGAGAAGGACTTCGCCGTCTTCGAGAACAACCGGAAGCGCCCGCTGACCTATTTCCGGCACGACTCCGAGGCGCCCGTCAGCCTGACCATCCTTCTCGACGTCAGCGGAAGCATGGCCGTCCAGGACAAGCTGGCCGAGATCAAAGCCTGTTTCCGTCCCTTTCTGTTCTCGGTCCTCAAGCCCCGGGACGAGGTCTCCCTGCTGATCTTCGCCGACGGAGCCGTCGAGGTGGCGGCTCGGCACACGACCGCCAAAGACGCTCTCTGGGCGATCCTGGAAAAAGCCGACGCCTTCGGCAAGACGGCCCTGAACGACGCGGTCGGGGTTTCGCCCGAATTCGCCAACAAGGGCCGGCACGAAAAGCGGGCCCTCCTCCTGCTGACCGACGGCGTAGAGAATGACAGCCAATATTCGGCCGACAAGGCCCTGGAAGTCGCCCGGCGGGTCGACGTCCCGATCTATACGATCGGCTATAAGATCCCCCTCGACGAGGACGCTCTGCGCAAACTCAAGAAAACTCCGGGCGCGACGCCGTCGGGCATCGCGGCTTCATTGGAGCGGTTTTCGCTGGCGACCGGCGGGAAGGCTTTTTTCCTCCGGAGCCCCGAAGAAGTAACGGCGGCCCTGCGCGAAATCAAGGACGAATTGAGTCGCCAGTACATCATCGGCTTCACGTCTTACAAGAACGTTTCCGACGAGTACCGGCATATCCGGGTTACAACCCCGAAAAAAAATTTACGGGTGCGGACCCGGCAGGGATACTGAGGACCGACCGGGGCCGCGGGACTGGACAATGGAAACGCCATGGATTAAGATAAGACTTCTTGAAAGGGCCACTTTATTGAATCGGGAGGGACCAATGATTCACAAACGAACGGTTTATCTCCTGGGACTTGTCCTGGTCGCCGGCCTTCTCGTCGGAACGGGCTGCGCCTCCAAGGGATACGTCCGGGGAGAGATGGTGACCCTGGACCAAAAGGTCGAGGGCGTCGAGCAGGCCGTCGAGGAAAACCAGAAGAGGATCAAGGAGCACGACGAGCGGCTGACTACGATCGGGGAAGCAATCTCCCAGCAGGATTCGCGGCTGAAATCCGTGGGCGGCCAGATCGACGAGATCAGAAAATCGGTCCGGGGAACGCTCATCCTCCGGGAGAAGGAGCGGAGCAAGGACGCCACCTTCGGGTTCGACAGCTTCGCACTGGGTCCCGAAGCCCAAGCGACCCTGGACAAGTTCGTCCAAGCGCTCATCGCCGAGAACAAGGGCGTCTACATCGAAATCCAGGGCCACACGGACAGCACGGGCGAAGCGGAATGGAATTCGGTCCTGGGCCAAAAACGAGCCGAAGCGGTGAAGGACTACCTCTATAAAAAGCACCACATTCCTCTTCACCGGATTGAAGTCATCAGCTTCGGCAGCAGCGCCCCCGTCGCCGACAACGCCACGGCCAAGGGCCGGGCCCTGAACCGGCGGGTCGAAATATTAGTCTACGAATAAACGCTTTTGTGTCCATACTCGACGTCCGCGGCCTCGAGGCGGGGTACGGCGAAGGCCCTGTCATCAAGGGGATCTCCTTCGCGCTCGGACGGGGCGAGTTCATCTCGGTCCTCGGGCCGAACGGCTCGGGGAAATCGACGCTCCTCAAGGCCATCCTCCGTCTGATCCCGCGGATCGAAGGTTCGGTCGCGATCGAAGGCCGGGAGGCGAGCCGCCTCGGCCCGCGTCTCATGGCCCGCTCCATCGCCTACGTTCCCCAATTCCCGGACGCCTCGTTCGCCTTCACCGTCGAGGAGGTCGTCCTGATGGGCCGATACGCCCACCTGGGCCGGTTCGGCCGCGTCTCCGCCTCGGAATCCCGCTTCCTGGATGAGATCATGGACCTGGCCCGGATCGGACACCTCCGCGGCAAGCCGCTCGGCCGGTTGAGCGGCGGAGAACGCCAGCGCGTCCACATCGCCCGGGCTCTGGCCCAGGACGCTCCGCTCCTCCTCCTCGACGAGCCCAGCACCCACCTCGACATCGCCTACCAGCTCGAGGTCTACAGCATCCTCCGCCGCCTCAGGCGCGAAAAGGGGACGGCCGTTCTCTGCGCCGAGCACAACATCAACCTGGCCGTCCTGTACTCGGACCGGCTCATGTTTCTCAAGGAAGGCCGGCTGGCCGCCCAAGGGCCGCCGCGCCGCCTGGTGACTCGGAAACTCGTCCGCGACGTCTTCGGGGCCGAGGTCGACGTCCGCCGGAATGTCCGCACATCGCTTCCCGAGATCTCGCTCATCCCTCCAGCCGAGGACGTCCCGTGCAAGTGATGAGGGCCGCGCTTTTGTTCGCCCTGGCACTGGGAGTATCGGCCCTCCCGGACCGCCAATCCCGCGCGGTCAAGGACGACCTCGGCCATGAATGGAAGATAGGACCGCCGCCCCGGCGCATCATTTCGTTAGCCCCCAACGTCACCGAGATCCTGTTCGCGCTCGGCCTCGAGGACCGGATCGTCGGCGTGACCCGCTATTGCGATTACCCGGCCGGCGCCTCAACAAAGCAGAAGATCGGCGGACTTGTCGATCCCAGCCTCGAAAAGATCAGCGCCCTCAAGCCCGACCTGATCCTGGCTTTCCGGGGGAATCCGGTCCGGACCCTCGGCAAGATGCGGCGCCTCGGCCTTCCCGTCTTCAGCCTCGAGCCGGGGACCTCGCTCGAATCTCTGCTTGGGACGATCGGAAAGATCGGCCTGGTCACGGGGGGCGAGGAGGCCGCCCGCGCCCTCATCGCGGCGCTCGACGCCCGGATCAAGGCGGTCGAAGCGTTCCTGCGCGTCCGCGCTGAAAAGCCCAAAGTCTTCCTGAGCCTCCAGGGCCAGGGTCTGTGGACATGCGGCCGGGAGAGCTTCCTCGACGCCCTGATCCAACGGGCTGGCGCCGTCAATATCGCCGCCGCAATCCCCAAGAAGTGGGTCCTCCTCGGCCGGGAAGAGATTCTCCATCAGGACCCGGATATCGTCGTCATTATGGCCAAGACCCAAGCGGAGTTCGAACGCGCGGCCGGCTGGTTCCGGTCCGAGCCGCGGCTCAAGCACTTGAGGGCCGTGGCCGCCGGGCGGATCAGTTTTCTCGACGAGAACAAGGCGAGCCGGTTCGGGCCCCGCCTCGTCGACGCGTTTGAAGAGCTTGTCCTCATCCTCCATCCCGCCCTCCAAGGATCGGCGCCATGACAGCCCGCAAGAAACGGATCATCCTCCTCGCGGGGCTGATCGTCCTCGGCCTGGTCGGATTCATCGCCTCTCTTCTCATCGGTCCCGTCCCGACTGGGCTGTCCGATCTCTGGCGCCTCGTCGCCGAGGGCGATCGGGATTTGGCCGCCATCGTCGTCGACCTCCGCCTCTCCCGGGCCCTCCTCGCCTTTTTCGTCGGCGCGGGCCTGGCCCTGGCCGGAGCCGTTCTCCAAGGTTTTTTCCAGAACCCGATGGCCGATCCCTTCGTCCTGGGCGTCTCGTCCGGGTCGTCGTTCGGGGCGGTCCTGGCCATCCAACTCGGGCTCGGCGTCTCCTTCGCCGCTTTCTCGGCCCAAAGCCTGTTCGCTTTCGTGTCGGGGCTATTGCTCGTCTCTTTTATATACCTCTTCTCGCGGCGGC
>Ga0299912_10004217_pt1 | contig 11747 bp, 8 predicted proteins | sample RVTome_2_FD_207667 | JGI IMG/M metagenome (GOLD analysis project Ga0299912, IMG submission 207667) | Soil microbial communities from uranium-contaminated site in the Upper Colorado River Basin, Wyoming, United States - RVT95D214 (version 2) ... | reverse complement strand
TCAGGTCAAGAGGGGAGAGGTCATCCTGAGGCCTGGAGATCGTGTGCAGGAAGAGCACCTTTTCAAAATCAAGGGCCTGAGAAAGGCACAGGAAAGAAGGTATGTCCTTTCCATCTTCATCGGGATAGGACTTCTGACCTTCCTGCTACTGGCCAGTCTCTATGAATTCTCTACAAAAAACATTCGGAAAATCACCCTTTCTCAGAAAGATCTCCTCTTCTTCTCCGCTACCCTTATGGGAATCATTGGTCTTCTGAAACTCTTCCTTCTGGTCACGGATATTCTGGGAGAAGAGTTCCTCTCCATCCCATCCTCCTCTTATCTCTATCTCTTTCCCATCGCCGGTGCAGCAATGCTCGTCAGGATCGTCATCAACTCCGAAGTGGCAATCGTCTTCACCATCTTGTCAAGTTATCTCGCGGCCTCCATGATGGGAAATCAGCTCTTCTTCTTCATCTTTACCTTTATCGGAGGAGTGGTCGGTGCCCACAAGGTGGCACGGTGCGAGCAAAGGAGTGTCCTGATCAAGGCGGGACTCACGGTGGGAGGGGTCAACCTCTTGATGATCTTTGCATACCATCTGATCTCTGGGAATCCCTTTAAGATCGTCCTACTCTCAGACCTGATCATGGGTTTTCTTGGGGGCATTCTCGCGTCGGTCTTCGTCCTCGGAATCACCCCCATCATTGAAGGTCTATTCGGTTACACCACGGACATCAAACTCCTTGAATGGGCTAATATGGACAACCCTCTCATCAAAGATCTCATCCTCCAAGCGCCAGGGACGTATCATCATAGTGTCATCATCGGGAGCCTGGTGGAGGCCGGCGCCAAATCGATTGCTGCCAATCCCTTGCTGGCGCGGGTGAGTGCCTACTACCATGACATTGGAAAGTTGAAAAAACCTCTCTACTTTATCGAGAATGCAGGAGGGGGCGAGAACAAACATGACCACCTCGCGCCGAGCATGTCAAGCCTTATCCTCATCTCCCATGTCAAGGACGGAATGGAGTTGGCACGAGAAAATCGTCTGGGGCAAAGGATTGCTCATATCATCCAGCAGCATCATGGAACGAGTCTCACCTCCTATTTCTATCAAAAAGCGAAGGAACAAGAGAATCCGGAAATGGGATCCCTTAACGAGGAGGATTTCCGTTATCCCGGGCCCAAGCCCCAGACCAAGGAGGCAGGTATTGTGATGCTGGCTGATGCCGTGGAGGCAGCTTCCCGCACCCTCTCCGAACCCACCCCTTCTCGGATCAGAAGTCTGGTTCAACGGATCATCAGTGACATCTTCATAGACGGGCAATTGGAGGAGTGCGAACTGACCTTGAGGGATCTTCACCAGATCGAGGAGAGTTTTACCCGAATCCTTACGGCGATCTTTCACCAACGGATCGAATACCCTCTACCAGCGACTGTCCCGTCTGTCAAGAAGAGAAACGATGAAGATATGGATTCGAAATCTGCAAAAACATATCCCTTTAGACCTAAGAAGAATAAGAAGGGCGGCCCAAAGGATATTGGCCAACTTGGGGCTTCCTGATGCCGAGCTCAGCATCCTTTTGGTCGACGACGCCCGGATTCAAGATTTGAATCAACACCATCTCGGCCGGGACAAACCGACCAATGTTCTTGCCTTTTCAATGCGGGAGGGAGAGTTCTCCACCTTACACCCCCAGCTTCTGGGGGACTTGGTCATCTCTGTCGAGACAGCCCGGCGCCAATCGAATCGATTCGGGTTGAATAAGATGGAAATGATCACCCTCCTGATGGTTCACGGTATTCTCCATCTGGTCGGATATGAGCATGAGCGAACGAGAAAGGGAGCTCGCGAGATGACCATCAAACAGAAAGAACTTTTCCACTGCGCCATTCATAGATGTTAATCCCTCGATATTTGGAAAGCAGTAACCTCCTCTTTGACAAAAGGTTGGTTGGCTGATGGTTGATACCCTTACTCCACCTACTCTTTACCACATGAAAATAGTAATGCCTCACTGAAGCGTGTGCCGAAACCACTTAGTCTGACCCCGCCACAGATGGGTCAGATTTTGAAACTCTCCTTTACACCGGTATACTTTTCCCTCATTTTGGGTTTTTCGATCTTACCTGTGGGATTTCGTGGTATTTTGTCAAATATGATGCGTCTCGGTCTCTTGTACCTCTGTAAATTTTGCTCGCAGAAACTGTTTATTTCCTCCTCGCTCAGAATCTCCCCAGGTTTAGGATCAATGACGGCCGTCACGATTTCCCCTAGCCTTTCGTCAGGAGTGCCGATGACACCTACATCATAGATTTTAGGATGGTTCTTGAGCATATCCTCTATTTCAACAGGGTATATATTTTCTCCACCACTAATCACTACATCCTTTTTCCTATCAACAAGGTAAATAAATCCTTCACTATCCATTCTGGCCATATCGCCAGTATAAAGCCAATCTTTTTTAACGGTCTCTGCTGTTTTTTCAGGGTTCTTATAGTATTCCTTCATGATACCATCGCCCCTGACCACAAGTTCACCAATTTCCCCCTGAACCACATCTTCGTCGTTCTCATTTACAATGCGGGTTTCCCAATTAAAGCCAGCTTTACCGATCGAACCAATTTTATGTTCGTTTTCTATGCCAAGGTGAACGCAACCTGGTCCTGTGGCCTCCCCGAGACCGTAATCCGTGTCATACTGCATATTGGGGAAATATTTCTTCCACCGCTTTATCAAGCTGGGAGCAACAGGTTGTGCTCCTGAATGCATGAGACGCCAACAACTAAGGTCGTAATCCTCAATCTTGAGGGCTCCCTGATCAAGGGCTGTGAGGATATCCTGTATCCAGGGGACCAGTAGCATTGCAATGGTTGCCCTCTCGTTACTAACGGTTTCAAATATATTTTGAGGAGTTATCTTGTCACATAGCAGTACGACAGGTCCGCCGACAATAAGGCTGCCAAACCAATGCATTTTGCCCCCCGTGTGATATAAGGGCTGTAAAAGCAAAAAGATATCCTCCTGTTTTTGAAAGTGGTGATGGTTCTCAGCTACCGCTGCACACTCCATGTTTTTATAGGTAAGCAAAATTGGCTTGGGCACCCCCGTGGTGCCAGAGGTGAAATAAAGAGCACAACAATCCTCGTCCTTTAACTCAACCTCTGGCGATTGTGAAGAGGATTTATCTATAATGTCCTCAAAATGATCCATATTCTGTATCGTTTCATGACCGGTAAGGATATAATTTCTTATGGTAGGCAATTGAAAGCGAACCCCCTTAACCCTCTCAATAAATTCTTCGCCGAAAATCATTGCTTTGGCTTCAACGATATCGGCACAATACCTCAGGTCTGTGCTGTTAAATCTGAAATTAAGAGGAACTGCCCATGCTCCAGTCTTAATGATGCCAAAGTAGGCTTCAAGCCAGTTAATAGAATTCATCATCCAATGGAGAACCTTATCGCCCTTCCGAATTCCTATGCTTACCAGGAAATTAGCCAGTCTATTCACTCTTTCATTAAATTCTTTCCATGTGATGACCTTTCTGTTTCTTCCTCCTGGCTTGATTTCAATCATAGCTGTTTCGGAAGGATACATTCGCGCATTTCGGGCAACCATTTCTACAATTGTCATAGGATGGATTACCTCCCTTCCTATGGATGTTTCGACTGGACCAACAATAGGTAATCTTCAACTTTGATTGCATAAGGCTGAGGATGAGGATTTCCACTGTAATATCTGACCCAAAGGATATCCGCTCCAGGAAGCTTGTCAGCCGAGCTTGCCACTCTTGCCCGAACACGTTTGTAACAATATTTATGTAAACCCGGATTGAGATCTGCTATCATGAGCTCAATTAATCGATCCTCAGCTAATTCTTCAAGGTTCTTCACAAAAGTCAAATATTCACGATGAGATGTCATTTCGATCTCCTCTTGTTAAGATTTTGCTATTTGAAACCGTAGCTCTTCCAATTTTTCAACACTTTATCTCTTATTTCATCGGGAAAAGAATCCCTAAAGAGAATTCTACGAGGTATTTCTTCCTTAGGCCTCTCTATAGGCCAAGTGCAATCAAATAGTACATTTGCACCCCTGCTCAATTCTCTCTCTTCATGGCTTAGCCATGGTGCTGTATTAATACACATCTCCGGAGCACGCACTCTGATGCCTCTCCCAGGATGACACCGAGCGGCCAGAGTATGTAGAACCTCACGCATGTCAGACACATTTACATCCTCATCCACCACCATTATCATTGTCGGTCTACCACGCATGACAGCGTGAATGATATGATCAATCTGGCTGGCAACATTAACATCCCCAGTCCTCTTCACAGCAACTATGAGTAGCATACCGAACGTCTCGTCGGGCGAATGTATTCCAACAACCGGTATTCCACGTTCCTCAAGAGCCCTTTTCATTGTGATAATCTCGGCCGGCATGGTTGACGGGTTTAGTCCAAATATCCCACCTGGAGTAACGGTGAGGATGGGGTTGTTACGGTGAGTAATCGATTTAACTCGAAATACAGGGTTTAACCTAACAGCACATTCATGAGAGTGATTTTCGCAAAAGGGGCCTTCGCGCAACATGACATCAGGTAGAACCTCCCCTTCCAAAATTATTTCAGCGTGAGCTGGAACCAACAAATCGATGGTTTCACATTTGACTATCTCCACCGGTTCTTGACGCAGACTACCTGCCAACTCCACCTCACTATCCTTGGCTGGTATACGAAACTGTGCCGCCCAATGTGAGCCAGGATCAGCACCAATGACTACTGCCATTGGCATAGGCTGGTCCTTGGAAACAAATTTATCAACAAAGATCGTTCCTCCTTGGTTCCAGATGCCCATATTAACGCCCATGTGTTTCTCATCGTAGAGCATCATACGGTAGGCACCCCAATTCACCCAATCGCTATCCGGGTCTTTGATGACTTCTATGCTTTGAGTTCCCAAATATCTACCGCCATCACCGTAACTAAACATGGGACTGGGGAACCGAAATAGGTCAACCTCATTACCAAGAATAATATTCTCTTTACATGGCCCATCCTTGACCACAATAGGCTTGATGCGGCTGCCTATTCTCCGTTGAATCTCATTCTGGATCTCAGTAACTCCAATGTTAGGATCAAGACCAAATGCGATTGCCCATCGTCTTGGGGTATCAAAAGGTAGTGAAAGCATACGATAGCCAGGAGGATAATCCTTTATCTTCTCAAAAAACACAGCTGGCCCATGCATTTCACCAGACCGCCGAGAGATAGCTCCCACCTCTAAGTCCCAATTTATCTCCTGCCTAATATGTACAACGTCTCCAGTCTTATCCAATGCTTCTATATACTGCCTTATGTCTCTAAACGCCATTTCTTAATCTCCTCTCCTACCATAGGCTTTCTATGGTTTTTTCTATCTACACTATATTCAGACAATGGGAAAGACGTGGGAAGCACATATTTTCCCTTCCGATAGGAACGATATCATTTCTATTAGACGAAGTGTAATAAATGCTCGAATAAGGTATTTATCGGATAATATTGGAACGTTTGGTTCTATCAGTTTGTGGACCAGTCTCCCTGGTTTCGGATCTCTTCTCAAATAATCAAAAATTCTTTACTCAGCTACCTGTATTTTTTAATATGGGTACCAACTTCTGATTTTGGCCATTAGAATTGTATCCAGCGATAGTACTTGCTAAGTGTGCTACTTTTATTCCCTCCGCTCCTAGTTGGTTACTTCATCGAAGGGTAACATATTCCATGTTTGTGGGGTACTGACGTATCGTTGGCCATTTCGCCACTCTTTTGCTGACGGCATAAGGTTCGTTAGCAAATCCTATAAAAACCGCAGAAGCCTCATCGCGTAAATACTCACCCATTTCCCTGACAAGCGTACTTCTCTTTTTGAGGTCAATCTCCTTCATAATGTCTATTACCATTTTTTCTGTCTCCTCGGTCACAAACGATGCGAAGTTCATCGCCGCAGTATGCTCGAGTTGTATTCCGATCGCTACGCTAGGGAACGGCAGTCCTCTATGCGTCCATGCATAACCGAGTGCTTTACCGCCAATCCACTCTGACCTAACAGTACCATAATCAGTTGGGAATATTTTGACATCGATACCTATCTGGTTCCAGAACATTGTTACAGCTTGGCCAATAATAGGAAGCTCTGCTCCAGGTGTTAGAGGATAAGTCTTTAAATTGATACTAAATCCTTTAGAATAGCCGGCATCGGTCAGTAGTTGTTTTGCCTTAACTGGATCGTATGGGTAAGGCTTTATATCAAACCATTCTGGCAATAGTTGGCCAGCCCCCGTTACTGACGCCTCACCATGAAATATTTGTTTCATGATGGCTTCCTTATCAATAGCGTAGTTTAGTGCCTGGCGCACCCTTTTATCAGCCCAAGGATTATTTGGGCTAAACCGCTTGGGATCCGTCATTACCAGTCCCCCCAATTTTATTGTAGGCGCCCAATTTTTTGGAATAGAAATAATATTGAATCCCAATGCCTTTATGGTTTCCACAGAGTCATAAGAAATAGGGACGAGGTCAACCTCGCCGGTTCTTAACATAGCTACCCGGGTGGATTCTTCTGGTGTATTTAGGAAAATAATATTCTTGAATTGTGGTGTAACTCGCCAGTGCTTTTCAACACCATCAATGGTTGTGAGCCTAATAGATATCCCTCTTTTATGCTCAACAAAAGCATAAGGGCCGGTCCCAATAGGGTGAGAATTTGCTTTTTCATCACCGACAGTTTCCACATACTTTTTACATACCACCGTAAACTGCATATTATTGACTAAGAAGGCAGCGGGCAAGTCAGCTAACGGAGTTTTTAAGTGAAAAACCACCTGGTAGCGTTCCGGGGCTTCGACTTTATCCAGCCACCCTTGCAATTGTCTTCCTGTGCCAGATTTTGATTCAGGAGCAATCCATCTTTTCACGGTATATAGAACATCCTCAGCAGTGAGTTCGCCCCAGCCTTCGTGGAACTGGACCCCTTGACGAAGCCAGAAAGTCCAGGTTTTTCCATCCTTTGACATTTGCCATTTTGTCGCCAGTCCAGGCAGAACCTTCTCGGTCCCTGGCTCTGAGTAGACCATAAAATCGTATATTGGAGTCAAATAGCAACTACGCGGGCCACCACCGTTCCAAGGTAAGAAAGTCTCTTCACTCAAAGTCGACATGGCTACAATCAGAGTGTCAGAAGGTATTGCAGAAAATGTAGTAGAGGCACCCCAGGGCATAGTGATCATAAACACTATTCCGGAAAGAATAAACATTGAAAGCTTTGCATTTTTCATTTATCGTACCTCCTTTGACATTTACATTTCTAACATGCAACAAGCTGCATATAGTAGATAGCATTTAAGTAGCTGTAGCACCACCATCGACCGGCATCACTCCACCGGTAATCCAGGAGGCTTGAGGAGAAGCTAAAAAAACGATTAGTTCGGCGACATCAGTAGGTTTACCCAGTCTCCCTAGGGGTAACTTTTCCTCCTCTGCCTTGCGTATTGCCTCCGGGTTGGGTGCCTTAGCCAGGTTGCCTAAGAAATTAGCCGTTAATGTCGGGCCAGGACATACGCAGTTCACGCGAATGCCATCCTGCCCGTGGTCATTAGCCATCGATCTTGTGAGCGAGATGACAGCCCCTTTGGATGCAGCATACGCAACCCGGTTCTTCCGACCTTTTAAAGCCCCAACCGAACTGATATTCACTATCGAACCGCTTTTGTTCTTAATCATTGACGGCAGCACTGCTCGGCTCATTAGGAACATCCCTTTAACATTTATGGCAAATGTCCTGTCCCACTCAGCTTCTGGGCAGTCAAGTATATTTGTCTGGGTGAACTGTCCCCCAGCGTTATTGACCAATATGTCCACCCTTCCGTATTGGCGGAGCACCTCGTTGACAAAGGCTTGCACGCTTGATGCATTAGAGACGTCGAGATATCTGTCCATGGCCCGACCCCCAGCCTTGATGATTTTCTCCCTTGTCGCCTTGGCACTCTCGGTATTCACATCACCGACAGCAACAATAGCCCCCTCCTTGGCCATGAGCAGGCATGCCGCTTCACCAATCCCTGATCCACCACCAGTGACTATAGCTACTCTATCTGTCAAAGTCATTATCAACCTCCCGTTTATGATCTGGGCAGCCAGAATATCTACCCGCAATTATTTTGCGATTACGGATCAAAGCTTATTTCATTTTCTAAATATGTATTTCGACCCTTTGCGGTTTGTTGGGTTGTCCTCAACATCGCAAAAACCATGCACCGTACAATTAGGGATCAACCGGCATTGACCTGAAATAACTGACGCGGCAACTATTCCACAGCTATTGAGATTCTCTTCATGCCACCCCTGTCAACGCTTTGTGCATCATTAGGGATTTAAATGACTAATTTCCCATTATCGATGATTACCTTTTCTTCCATTACAGTAATGGTCATTTCACCAACCATGCTTTCCCATCTGTCCTTCCAGTGAGACTTCTTATCAGATGCATTATCAAGCGCCTTCATATCAGCCTCGTAGGCTTCCTGACTGTCCCAGTAGAGCTCAGCCATTCCCCACATGTTACCGGACCCTCGCTCCTGCTTGATGACCCGACTAATAACATACTTCTTCAGGTGAGGCCAGTTGTTAGGGTCATGGGTAGGAGCAAACTTTTCCACCCAAAACTTCCAGAGTTCCTCGGGATCACTACCTTTAAGTAAAGGAAAGTAAGCAACACCTTTTATCATTTTTTCCTCCTTTTAATTCTTCTTTTCATCTGGCGGTACAAATCTTTCTCTGTAACTCTTTGATCGCTTCATTTTGTTTCTTAGATCTGTTGTCGCTTTTTGATTAACTTCGAAAGTCTTTGGGCTAATTACAACTCCATAGATCTTCCTCGCAGTCTCTAGCGAAATGTACCCATTTAGGGCATCCTCTCTCACTTTTTCCACCTCTCTTTCCAGAGGATTTCCACAACCTCCTCCTCCGCCAACCTGTGTTATTAGAACGTCACCAGGTTGCATTGGTGCACTACTCATAGTGTGGAACCGTATTAGCTTGCCCTTTCTCTTAATCCACATATTGGTTTTTTTGCCGTTAGTCCCACCCACTACGCCAAGAGGTGGAAACTTCTCGCCATTAGCATTTCCTGAAGTCACCTCTGCATCGCCTGGCCTGAAACTTTCTACAGCCTGCTCATTCAAATATTCGACATGACAGCCCATTCCACCTCTCCATTTCCCCTGCCCTGATGAGTCGGTCATCCATTCACATTTCAGCCATCTGATAGGGGAAAGTGTCTCCCAGGGTTCTATTGGACCTCTGACAATAGTCCCCCCGCATTCAGGAGTGAGAAGCGATTCCCAACCGTCGTAACCCCACACTGCACCGCTGGTTCCCGTTGAGTGAAAAGCACAGACTTTATAGAACCTGGGATTTCCGGTTCGCGGGTCGATGTGACCGCGGTCTACACCGGTCAAAGGAGGATTAACATCTCTGGTCCACCAGGCTGTAGCTCGTGTCGGGACAGCTTGAGCCAGAGCCAGTTGCACCAGTTCTATTATTTGAGCCCCAAGACATGGCCCGTTTCCACCGACCGTACCTGGATATTGGACATCGAACACTGTCCCTTTCTTAGTTAATACTTTGATAGCGTTATAAAGACCATGATTACTGGAGAACCCTTCTTCAGGTAAATGCCAGCGGACTGCAGACTGAGTCTGGCCCCAGACCATTCCGCGACCCAAATTAATAAAGTTTACCTGTTCTGGATTATCTGTAAAATCAAATATTAATTCTCCGGCATCAGGCTTAACGGTGAGCTTAAGATTGACACGTACCGGATCAGGCGTGGTTCCGTCGCAATCAGCTGCCGTTACTGCGTAATATGTACCAGCCGGCCATTTCGAAATTTCTGACCTTACTGCTTTTTCTGTCAACCGAATAGACTCATTCATAGCTGCCTTGATATTATCTTTTCCATAAGTCTTACATAGCTCTACTATTTGTTCTTCGGCTTTAACCATATTATCGTTCACCAGGAGGTTGTCCATGCGTACCATATCTGCATCCCTGACGTTCCGATAAATGACCCTTGCAGCATCCTCGTTCATCTTCCCCCCAATTAACAGTTTGGTGGGTGGAATACATACCCCTTCACCGTGTATGTCAGCGAGGCCAGGGGCATACCCTCCCTGGTGGGCACCCCCTGAATCTTGTTGGTGGGTTAGAAAGTAAAGGAAGAATATCAATTCTCCGTTATAAAAAACCGGGCGTAGAAACGACCAGTCCGGTAAATGACGTATGGCTAAGATATACGGGTCATTCCCTATAATAAAATCGCCGGGACAGATATTTTCACGGCCGATATAATCTATCATAGCCTGTACTGCCACGTGACTCCCACCGGTGTAAGATGTCTGCCATTGGATTACAAATTGTCCCTTTTCATCCAGAATAGCAGTACCCAGATCACCCACCATTGTAAGAGGACTATAAGCCGCTTGTTGTGTCCTTTGAGATAAGCTTTGACAAATGCTAAGAAAGTTTTGCTCAATAATAGGTATCAGTGTACGATCAACACTAGTCACTTTACTCATTTTTTACTCCTTTCAAGATAGCGTTTATTCCATCATCCCGTAATAGTTCCCATAACAATCAACGCTAACTTTAGCGTCTTGCAGGATGACTACTGTGGTTGTTTTTTCCTCTATGATCGCTGGACCGGCGATCACATTTCCGTGTTGAAGCCTGTCACCATCATAGCATGGAGTTTCCACAAAACCTTCTAGCTTAGGGAAATAAACAGAACGTTTTCTTTTAAATGCTTTCGAGGCGTCTTCACTGGAGCGCGGATATTCTACCATCTTATTCTTAGGTCTTGCACCCACCAGCACTGACTTAATACCAGCGATTTGAATCGGTATATTCCTGTTAACATGCCCGTATCTTGTTTCATATGTCTTGTAGAAACCTTCTACCAGGGCATTGAAACTCTCTGCCGTAACAGGTTTATCTATACCTATCTCCGGCATCTCAGCATCAATTCCCCAAATTTGGCCATAATACTGTATGCTAGCACCCCGCCTGATTCTTATCGCGCTGGCTTCGACACCTTCTTTTTTAAGAAGCGCAATTTGCTCTTTTTCCATCTTGCGGTAAAGATTGCTCAATTCCTTCAAGTCCACATCGCGAACAAGGGCCCGGACGAATTGATTAACCTGATGCTTGAAGTCGGCATACATCATCCCCAGTGCACCGGACACAGAAGATGTCTTGGGTACATAGACTTCTTTAATACGCAGAGATTTTGCCAGGTCGAATATATAACCTGGACTAATTCCACCAGCAGCACAAAGGACAAGGCTACTGGCGTCGTAGCCGTGCTTTATGCTAGCCAGAGAGATGCTTCCACCGACTGTGCCGCATACCAGAGAGTGTATTGTGTAAGCCGCCTCGCTGGTATCTATCCCCTGTGGATCGGCGATTAGCTCTTTAATGGCTTTCCTGGCGAGAGTTACATCCAGTTTTATCCTGCCTCCCAAAAAGTAATCAGCAGGAATGTATCCCAGGACTACATCGGCATCTGTAATGGTAGGTCTCTGGCCTCCCTTGCCGTAGCAGACGGGACCCGGATTGGCTCCGGCACTTTCCGGCCCCAGGGTCAGAAGACCTCTCATGTCTAGCCTAGCAATAGTACCTCCTCCGGTCCCTACATTTACAATATCGACAGTCTCAGTAG
>Ga0299912_10004216_pt1 | contig 11749 bp, 15 predicted proteins | sample RVTome_2_FD_207667 | JGI IMG/M metagenome (GOLD analysis project Ga0299912, IMG submission 207667) | Soil microbial communities from uranium-contaminated site in the Upper Colorado River Basin, Wyoming, United States - RVT95D214 (version 2) ... | reverse complement strand
CGATAACTCATGGCTGACAATCATTCCTGTGAACCCAAGATCTTGGTGAATCGATTTGATCAGGTCGAGAATGGTGTGGGCAATCACTGGGTCCAGCCCTGTGGTGGGCTCATCGAAGAGCATGACCTCAGGATGCCTCACCAGGGAGCGGGCCAGGGCAGTACGTTTGATCATCCCCCCGCTGATCTGTGCCGGATACTTGTCCTCCGCGCCCCCCAAGCCGACCTGCTCCAAAGCGGTGAGCACCTTCTCCCTGATTTCCTGTTCGCTGAAATGGGTCTTTTCTCTCAGAGGGAAGGCCACATTATCAAAGACGGTTAAGGAGGAGAACAGCGCGCCGCTTTGGAAGAGAAAACCCAATTGGCTTCTCAATTGTTCGAGTTCGTCCCTTCTCAGGCGGAAGACATCCTTTCCGTTAATATAAACGTGCCCCCGATCCGGTTTCATCAATCCTGCGACATGTTTCAGGATAACCGTTTTGCCGTGACCGCTTCCTCCGATCAGAGCGAGAATCTCACCCCTCTCCACCTGAAGCGATACGTCCTTGAGTACTTCAAGGTCTTCAAAAGATTTATGCAGGTTTTCTATTTTGATCATACCGTCCTCAAAACAGGGCAGAAGTCAGAACGTAATCCCAGAAGAGGATCAATACCGATGAGAGGACGACCGCTTGTGTCGTTGCCTTGCTGACGCCCTCGGCACCGAATCCAACATAGTATCCTTTATAACAGCAAACCCAGGTAATCAGCACTCCAAAACTAAGAGACTTATAGATTCCCTCTGCGACGTCCTGGATACGAACATAGTTCGCCATTTCTCCAAAGTAGGTTCCTTCACCGATACCCAGAAGCTTCACGCCGATGAGATAGCCTCCGAAAATGCCGACCACATCGAAAATGGCAGTGAGCAGGGGCAGGGCTAAAATGCCTGCCAGAAATTTTGGAACGACAAGATACCGAAAAGGGTTGAGACCCATCAACTCAATTGCATCGATCTGTTCGGTGATTCGCATGATTCCTATTTCAGCGGTCATCGCAGAGCCGGCCCTTCCCGTAACCATCAGGGCAGAAAGGACAGGCCCCAGCTCTTTAATGAGAGAGAGGGCTACCATCGGTCCCAAGAGCGCAGCGGAGCCGAATCGGTTCAGTGTGTAATACCCCTGAAGACCGAGAACCATTCCCGAAAAAGCTCCTGTTAGGAAGATGACCAGAGCGGATTGGAATCCGATAAATTGAATCTGTTTGAGAAATTGTGAAAATATGAAAGGAGGGGTTACCGCAAAGATAAATGTCTTGGCCAGGAAAAGACCCAAGCGCCCTGTTCTTCGCAAACCCATCAGTGATAACGCGCCCAACTTTCGGATAAACGTCATGACGGAATTATATCAAACTTCTTTCATAAAGTCACAGGTTTTACAATAAATTCCTGTTGACCCCTTCAGATAAATTTAGTAGGCTTCTATCAAGAGGTCAAGCCGCCAATGGAAACGGAAGAAAAGAAAACGAAACCCCTAACGGGAATGGTGAATCTTGAAAGAAGAAGATATCCACGATTTATTGTCGATTTACCGATCGAATATTATCGAATCAATTCATCCATCGGCCAAGCTGGCCGAGGTCTCAGTATCAGCGAGGGTGGGTTGTTGATTTATTTCCCTGAAGAAATCGAGGTTAGTCAATATCTAAGGTTGAAACTCTTTCTCTCTTTAGGGTCTGAATTGAATACCATTGAAGTGATGGCTGAGGTAGTTTGGAAGGACATCCATTTGGGTAAAGGTTGGGGGGATTATCGGTATGGGGTAAAATTTATTGATGTTCCTCCAGACGATTTGGCCAGGTTAAAAAATTTTTTAGAGAGCCTTTCAAAATCATAATGTTCGGGTTACGGACGGCCATCAAAGGTCTATGCAGGCATAAGAGGGGCAGAAGGTTTACCCATAGGGAGTCCAGGGAGACCAAGGGGGGATTATGGGGAACATCATAGAGATTTTTTCCAAGTGCTCTTTTAGCTGGGAAAAATTGAAGGAAATGAAGGATAAAGAAATTAAATTTTGGGCGGCGGACGGCCTTAACTTATTGCAGATCGTTGACATTGATGAAAGGCGAAAGAGTTTTTATGTGATTAATCAATCAGGGAAAATATCGTGGCCCTTGAAATATGAGAAGTTGGAAGAAGTGCACAATAAATTTCACAATGGAGAGATCGCTCTGCTCGCCTATGAAATCGATAAGCTGGTGCCGACATGGGGAAACTATATTACTGGCTTATTGAAATATCTCGGCTGCGAAAGAACTTAAGGCTATCGCCTTTTGGCGATAGCCGTTTGTAACAGTTTAGCTATATTGGATTTTCCCCGCAGCCAGACCTGGGCATACCGCTCTTCAAGGCTTCGGATGGCGGTTTTTAGATTGGAGGGGAAACTGGACGATTTCATCTATATCGTCCCCTGCATCAGGACGAAGACCGACGCCTATTCGCCGAAAGGCGCGCCACGAAGCCTTTCCGAACGGCACGCCCAGGTCCGTCATACGATTTTGTCCTTGATTTGGCTAAACTGTTATAGTCGTTTTCCGGGACGCCACAGTGGTTGCCCTATGCTGCTATCCCTTTTTTTCGACGGCCCTCTGGCATGTCACAGAGAGCTCCCGAAGGCGGGGGAGGTTTGTCGCGTGTGAAGCTGCATATTGAAGATTCTGAAGTCCGGCAGGAGTATGCTTAAGAAAAGTTTTTAGCCCTTTCTTAAGGCCCAGAAATCCATAGGCCCCGAGGGCTTGCATAAGGCGCTGTGCCGAAGCTTCCCAGAAATGATTCTGAAAGGTGGCCCAATCCAGATTCCATTTTGCCAGTCCGTAATAAAAGGACAGGAGTTCGTCCTGCTCACCCTTGGAAAAAATAACATAGGGATCGCAGAGCAGCGAGCCAAGATCGTAGAAGGGGCTTCCGAAGCGCATCCCCTGGAAATCGATGAGGAAGGGTTCTCCGTCACGGATCATCACGTTCTGGGACTGGAGATCCCTGTGCACGAGACAACACATCGTCCCTGCCAGCCGATCTGCCAAAACTGAAAGCTCTGCCTCGAGTTCCCGCTCGAAGGAAGGCCCGAGTTTGATCCCACAGACATCCGTGACAAAATGATCCTTAAAGTAGTCCCTCTCCCAGCGGTAGAGATCGGGACCAAAGCCCTCCATGAGTCTCACACGGCCAGAAGGGAAATCATCTTTGGGGAAGGAATGAAGTCTGTGAACGATAGCAAGCGTCTTTTGGTAAAGAACGTGTCGAGTTTCCCAATCGGTTTTCCTAAAAGACCAGAGGTCTGTTTCTCCGAGGTCTTCTATAACGATGAGACAGCCGGCCGGATCGTGGCGGATCAGCCGGGGTGTCGGGATATCGATCTCACGGAGAAATACCGCAATGTCAGCGTAGTATGTGTTCTCGACGCGCTTCGGATCGTAATGGACCAGAATGGCCGAATCCTTGCGGTTCCATTTCAGTCTGAAGAAAGTCCGGTCTGAGCCTCTTCCCTCTAAAGGAGAAATTTTTAGGGAGATGGACTCAGAAAGCCCCAGGGCCTCTCTCGCAAAACCGATCATGTCTTCGTATTTCGGACTGCGGAATACGGATTGTGGAATCATCAATCTAAGATCCTTGATATTCAATCTATTCCATCGGAAATAAGGATTTGTAGCGTCCCCATTTATTGGGGATGGAGTCCGTCGGCAATGAATGCCGCCGCTGCATAATGATCTGGCTTCTTATTCTCACTTTTTGTTTATTGTTCCATCGTTCCATTATTCTATCATTCCATTATTCCAACATTCCTTTTATCTCTCTTTAGCATTTCATAAGCTTCAACGGAGCCGATGTCGTGCCACTCGCCTTCGTCGATGACGATCCCTTGGATCGATCCCGGTTTTTCCACGATTCTTCGGATGAAGGCCGAAACGATGGATTCGATTTTGCCTGCTTCAAGATAACGAAGAATCGATGTTTCTACGGCGTAGATGCCGGCAAAGAGGCAGCTTTGAGTTCCGGGGTTTCGTAAGATGTTCCGAAGATCGCAGATCTCACCAGCCTCATTAACATTCACATTCAGAAGAGGGCCGGTGCTTCGCAGGGCAAGGGTGGCCTCCGGTCGCTTCTGCTCATGGGCCCTTAGGAGCCTCTGCAAGGGAAGATCAGTTATTATATCGCCGTTGTAACAGAGAATGGCCTCGTCCTCTTCCAGGAGATTTCCAATGTTTTTCAGTCCCCCTGCCGTTTCAAGAAGTACTGGTTCATGGCGAAAGGTAATAGGCACACCGCGCCATTGCTTTTCAGGAAATTTTTCCGAGTAGACTTCCGGGAAATGATGGGTGTTGACGATGAAGCGATCCACTCCGACTTCCAGGAGATGATCCATCACGTAGGTGATGATGGGACGTCCTCCGATCTCCAGGAGCGGCTTCGGAAGTCGCTCCGTCAGAGGCCGAAGACGCGTCCCTAATCCGGCTGCCAGGATGAAAGCTGTCTTGAATCGTCGTTTCTTCAATTGGGCCTCATATCTTTTTTAACACTTCAGCTCTCTATAAAACTCCCAGACAGGACATCGGGCAGAGATGCTGGAGAAACTTTAGAGCGGAAACCTTTTATTGGTTCCTTGGTTAGGCTCCAAAGTATTGCAGCATACGCTTAACATTCTCCGTTTCGATGCCATAAATTATAAAAGACCGCATTCTAAAGTTTTGGAAGTATCTTTGCCCGATGTCCCTGCCATATTCCATTTCAAAGGGCTAAATTGCTACTCCTTTTTCTTTCCGAACTCTGGCTCGATCTTCACCAGCGCCGCCACGATGAACCCAGGGATCGTTGCAGCCATCACCCAGAGGAAGAAGTTCTGATAACCCATCAGCTCCTGGAGCCAGCCGCTCGCCATAGCCGGTGCCATCATGCCCAGGGCCATGATTCCCGTGGAGATGGCGTAGTGGACCGTCTTATACTCCCCCTCCGACACCATGATCATGAACATCGTGTAGGCCGAGAAGCCAAAGCCGTAACCGAATTGCTCCACGGCAACAGCGAGGTTGATCAAATAGAAATTGTCAGGCATGGCCTGTGAGAGATAGACAAAGACGAGATCCGGCAGATGCATTGCGCAGACCATGATCCAGATCCAGAACTTGAGCCCTTTTCTGTAAATGGCATACCCGCCGAGAAGTCCTCCCAGCAGCAGCGCAATCAGTCCCACCGTGCCATAGATGATTCCCACCTCTTTTGTGGTGAGCCCCAGCCCTCCCGTTGAACGGGGGTCGAGCAGAAAGGGCGCGATGATTTTTAAAAGCTGGGTTTCTGCGAGTCGGTAGAAGAGAAAGAAAGCAAGAATGGCAATGATGTTCCTTTTCCTGAAGAATAGGCCGAAGATGTGGAGGAACTCCCGTGCAACAGATGTCGAAGGATTGCGCTTGGCCGGGCGGTCCGCAGCCGGATAGGGAAGAACAAAAAGATGATAAAGGAAGAGGGCCGCAGAGAAGGCAGCCGCCACAAAAAGGGTACCGGACCAGGCTGTGGGGATATCATGACCGCTTTCTTCAAGGTAACCGGCAAAAATGACGAGCCCGCCCTGGGTTGCAATCATGGCAAAGCGGTAGAAGATCGTCCGTACTCCGACAAAGGCGGCCTGGAGAGACTCCGAAAGCCCCAGCATGTAAAAGCCGTCGGCGGCCGTGTCATGTGTTGCCGAGCTGAAGGCCATCAGCCAGAAGAAGGCAAGCGTATACTGAAGGAACCGGGTTGCTGGGATGCTGAATGCAATGGAGGCCAGTGCCGCGCCGATGAGAAGCTGCATCAGAAGGATCCAGTAGCGCTTCGTCCTGAATAGCTCGACAAAAGGGCTCCAGAGCGGCTTGATCACCCAGGGGAGATAGAGCCAGCTTGTGTAAAAGGCGATGTCTGTGTTCGAGAGGCCGAGGCGCTTATAAAGGATCACCGAAACCGTCATTGCCATGACGTAAGGGATTCCCTCAGCAACATACAAAGAGGGAACCCAGGCCCAAGGATTTCGCGATTGGGGTTTCTGCATAAACTTCCCCTCCCACGATAGGAGGGAATTTCCTTTATTTCCCCTCCCTTGATGGGAGGGGATTGAGGGGAGGGTGATTCAAACAATGCGTCGATATCACCTCAAGCACTCCTCGCGTATTTGTTAACACCTCATTGTCCCAGAACCTTAATATTTTGTACCCTTGTGCTTCAAACCACTGATCCCTTATACTATCGTTCTGCATTTCTTCTGACTGGGCATGCTGCCCTCCATCCAATTCAACAATTATTTTCTTTTCAAAACAAACGAAATCAACAATGTATGTTCCTATAGGCTGTTGTCGTCTGAATTTGAGTCCTCCGAAATGTTTGGCTCTTAAATGTCGCCATAATAGCTGCTCTGTATCGGTCGTTCGTTTTCTGAGACTCTTAGCAAACGGAATTAGCTTATTTGCCATGTATCGGTTTACCCTCTCCCTAACCCTCTCCCATCAAGGGAGAGGGGATCTACAGCCTACACAAATATCTTAAGATTTCAATAAACCTTTTGTATGTTTGTGCCCCGAAAATAATGTCTCAAAATTTTCTCTACTGAAAATCCTTTGGTTGCCATGACCGCAGCGCCGATCTGGCAGAGTCCCACGCCGTGTCCCCAACCAGCGCCATGAAATATAAATCGCTCGGCATCAACCGTCACAACAAAGGCACTGCTATAAAGGTGAGTCCTGGAGAGCCATCGCCTTATTTCGAGTTCCTTTCCTACGATCATACTTCTCTTCGAGCCATTGATCTTCAACCGTGAGATCCGGCCCGAGGGACCACGGCGAAGAGGTACGATCTCCTGAAGATTGCCGAAATCAAAACCTGATTTTTCCCGCAAGATCTCTTCCAGTTCGGCGCGCGAATATTCGACCCTCCAGCGAAAAAAGGCTTTTGTCTCACGGTCAAAGTCAGGAAGAATTTTTTCGAGAAGATGTTCGTCATTTGTGTGGCAGTAGGCATCCGGGGCAGAAAGAATCCAGGCAGAAGCTTCTTCTTCTGTCCCTATCGGGTGATGGGAGACCGGTGCGTCCGCAATGCTTCCGATATATGGGACTTGTTTATCATCCCAGGCTGTGTCGAAGTTTTCTGTGAGTCCCCCGCATGCCTTGGAATATCGGGCATCACAGATTTCATCCTGATAAGTGATCACCGTCCCGCGGGTTTTGCGCACCGCTTCTTCGGCCTGTTTGGATATGATCTTGGTAATGCCCTGGTAACGCTGGCAGTGATCATCGGCGCAGACATCGAAGAGGTCGTGCTCCTCTCGGTCATACCAGCGTATCACCTCTTCATTGGTGATCTTTTCTGACAATATGGATGTTTCTTTTGTCTTCTTCTTGCGGTCAAGTGCTGCCAGAAGCCAGCTCCGGGATAGAATGGCATGAGCCTTCAGAAATTCCATCGGAGCAATGCCACTCATCTCTGAGGAGATCACACTTTTGAGATAATCCTCCAGGGGGATTTCATTGATGACTGCGATTGTACCATCGTTACGTGGCAGGAGAATTAAATCTCCCTGGAAGGTCTGATCTTCTGTCCTCTCCCAGTGGAAGCGGCTTCCGATGGTGACATTAAAGAGTGTAAGAGCTTGCCCTGAGCGCGCCTCGGTCCCTTGGCGCAGTCGAAGGGTTGATTCCTCTTGTCCTGTGAGCCTGATCGATGGAGAGCGAACAATTTCACGGTGGGCGTCGTCGAAGAGAACGATCATTCCTGCATCTACCTTTGCTGAAAACCCGCCAGAGAACGGGCCGAACCCATCTCCGCGGAAGTCTCCATGTAGACGACCAAAGACTTCGGTTTGCCGATCCATGATACCTACGGTGATATTTGGTTGATGTTTCATTGGAATTTCAGGGTTCCAGGGTTCGAGGGTTTAAGATTCGAATGTGGAAAGTGGATGGTGGAGTGTAGGTTTGGCCACTTTCTACTCTCTACGATCTACCCTCCGGCGCTCGACCCCTTGGACCCTTAACCCCCATTTTGCCACATTATCCTGGTTCTCCGGTTTTTTTTCAAGATGTTCTTTCAAGCTTCGGAAACAAAAAGTGATGGTATGTCTTCTGACTTCCATTCCATAGAATCCAAACCTGAAAACAGGACGTTTCTGTTTTGGGTTGAAATGTTGGCTTTTTTAATTGACATTCAACTCCGTTTTTCGCATAGTTAACTTATCCCAAAAACGAGTTCTTATCATCATCGTTCCCATGAATCCCATCCTTGACTGGGGCATCAACTTCATCGCCGGACTACAAACCAGCGCTCCCTGGCTCGCCGCTCCATCTCATTTTTTTAGCTTCCTGGGCACCCAAGAGTTTTACCTGTTCATTCTGCCATTCCTCTGCTGGTGTGTGGACATCCGCCTGGGCCTGCGTTTCGGTGTGATCTTGACTGTGTCCGACAGCCTGAACACCTTTTTTAAATTTGTCTTTCACCAACCCCGGCCCTACTGGGTGAGCGATAAATTGCGGGTGATCACTGCCGAAGCCTCATACGGCTTTCCGTCCGGACACGCCCAACACGCCATGACTGTCTGGGGAACAATGGCCGCGTGTGGCAAGGGTTGGCTGCGCTGGTTGATGGCAGCCCTCATCTTTCTCATTGGTTATTCTCGCATCGTGCTGGCTGTTCACTTTCCAACGGATGTGCTGGCCGGTTGGTTGATCGGCGCTTTGATACTGTGGGCGTTTTTGAAATGGGAAACTGCCGTGATTGGCTGGTTCAATCGCTTCACACTTGCGCAGAAAATAGCCCTGGCCTTTGCTGCCTCGTTGCTGCTGCTCATCGTTTCTCTGGCCGGGCTGGCCTTTGTGCCGCCTGCTGACCCGCCTCAATGGGAAATTACTGCCGCACGCGCCTTTTCACTTGCGCCGGGCGAATCAGCCATCCAACCGCGTGTCACGGCAGGCGCATTTGGTGCCATGGGCACGTTTTTTGGTCTTGTTGCTGGAGCCATCTTGATCTTTCAGCGAGGTGGATTTGACGCGGGCGGCATGTGGTGGAAACGCGCTGTGCGCTTTATGGTGGGCGTGATTGGCCTGGCGATCCTGTGGTGGGGACTACGCATGGTGTTCCCGCGTGATGCGTCGCTCGTGTCCCAGGTGTTGCGTTATGTCCGCTATGCCCTCACCGGCTTTTGGGTCACCTATGGCGCCCCGTGGGTGTTTATCAAATTAGGGCTGCAAAACACAACCAAAGTTCTTGATCAAGCCGTACCAAAATAAGAAAACAACTCGATACAGGGCCGAACTCATCCCCGCCGAATGAAAAGTAACTTTTGACTTACCTAAAACTTTTATGGTATGATCTCAGTAATTCCGTCCATTCATCGATTTGAAAGGAGGAAACTATGCCGGAAGAAAAGCAAGTCCCAAAAGAACTTCAAATTGAGCGGGTTTATGAGCAACCCCCCGATGCTATATCCTTCTATTGTGACCTTGCGCAGATCCTTTCCACTGGAAACGAAATGGTAATGCAGTTCTATGAAGCAGTTCCGGGACCACCTGGTCCCACTGGCCAAATCGCAAGAGTCAGAACTCGGCTCCGTGCGACAATCACTGTTAGCGTTCCCCATGCCCAAAATATAGGCAAACTGCTCGTGGAAAAATCTAAAAGGGATGCAACATGAAAGTTTCAACCGAAATAAACCAAGAGATCGGATACCTGAGAAGATTTAATGATTTCATTACTACCGGACCTGGATCTCCTGAGGAAATTCTTGACACCTTGACTAAATTTGGAATCGATTGGTTTGTCACAGAAGAAGGCACTCTGATGATCAAATATTGGCAAGTTGCAGCTGAAGGGTTTGTTTCAGCCGAACAAGCTGCAGTCATCCGCTCTACGCAACCATTTTCAAACCAAGGGGATTCATTGGACTGGCTAACTAACAACTTGCCTGATATTCGCAAACAATATGGAGGCCAATGGGTTGCTATACATAGCAACCATATTGTGGCCTCTGCATTAAATTTACCAGATCTTTTGACCAAGGCGGCTGGATTTGACACACCTCTCATTACTTTCGTATCTGCAGAACCCGTTGTCTGGAATTTTACTTATGCCACCTAAGGACTTCGAGCGTGTACTTCGATTCTATGAGTCTCAGGATCAAAACGGCAAAACTATTCGCCTACCATTGGTAGAAGTCATTCTAATAACTGCAGCAAATAACCGCGTTTCCCTATCTTTATTGTTTGATACCGGAGCCAGTGTGACAACGTTAAGGGCAGATCTCTATCCGATGATAGGCCTCCAGTCCTGGGATCAAGGGCAAAGGGTTGATATCGCAACGGCCAGCGGTTTAACAGTAGCTTACCAATATACGGCAACCCTGGAAATATTTGGCAAACTCATTCAATGCCCCATACACCTGCTTCAAATGCCACCTAATCCTCTTTTAAATGGCCTCCTCGGTCGTGATACCGTTTTCAATGAATTCGGTTTCGGGTTTTGGGAAAGTACCAGCGAACTCCTAGTTACCTCAACCCCGTAGAAAAATCAAACTTCAGGGAATCAATATCCAATCGATATCTTGGATTAATTTGACATCACATCAACCGTTCCATTTAGACCTTTTGAACAATAGGACGTTGGTTCAAAGACAACCCAACATGCAGAGTTTTTCCCGCACAAGAATCTTTTTCATCTCGATTCAATCTTAAGATGAGAATGCGATTTCCTTGAAATTCTCACTTCCAAAAATTTTCAGTGTGGTATAGAATACGAACCGCGGGAGAGGGGACGAAGTTGTTTAACTCCGTTCCATTCTATCCTCTGCGACATTTCGAGCCTGACCCAGGACCATTACTTCGATAGAATGGAAAAGAAAGACCACAACGATCTCAGGATAGCCGTCAATCTTTTGGAAAGACCCGGTTTGAGTATTCGGTTGATCAACCTGCTCGGGTATCCCATTGAAGGATTCATAAAGGTCCTGCCGAGATGGATTGGACAAATGATTGGAAACACGGCAACCAAGTCCGTCGGGACAGCTTTCTATGTCGCGCTGTCTACGATGGATAAGAGGAGCCACGGCAGGCCATTTCGATTGATCCATCGGGCGATGGTCCTTGCCAGCGGCGCTGTTGGAGGCTTCTTCGGACTTCCTGGCCTAATCGTTGAACTTCCCTTTTCGACAACCCTGATGCTTCGTTCCATTGCTGACATTGCTCGAAGTGAGGGCGAAAACCTCTCCTCCATGGACACTCATCTGGCGTGCATCACTGTTTTTGCTTTAGGCTGAAGGTCAAAGGGTGATAATGCCGCTGAGACAGCCTACTATGCCGTTCGGGCAGCACTGACTCGGACCTTGTCAGAGGCTGCTGAATTGATAGCACAACGGGGGATTGCGGAGGAAGGCACGCCGATTGTGATCCGAGTGATGGCGAATTTAGCTTCCCGCTTTGGCGTCATCGTCACGGACAAGATGGCCGCCGAAATGGTGCCGATCCTCGGAGCATTAGGGGGTGCATCGATCAACTACCTTTTTATCAGTCACTTTCAGGCTGCGGCCCGGGGGCATTTCATCGTTCGTCGGCTTGAGAGGAAGTACGGAGGAGAATTTGCGAAGAAAGAATATGAAAAAGTGGTTGGAGAGCTCAGGGAGGGGGTGAAGCCATGAGGAGTGTGGACCCTCAAAGGGGTTTACGGTGTCAGCCGGTTGACCTGATCCAAGATTAAAGGCCTGCCAACA
>Ga0299912_10004215_pt1 | contig 11750 bp, 9 predicted proteins | sample RVTome_2_FD_207667 | JGI IMG/M metagenome (GOLD analysis project Ga0299912, IMG submission 207667) | Soil microbial communities from uranium-contaminated site in the Upper Colorado River Basin, Wyoming, United States - RVT95D214 (version 2) ... | reverse complement strand
AGATATTATCAAGATATTGTCCAACCCGGCCCTCGCCACCGACGTAGTACCTGCGCTATAGACCGTTCCCGGAACAGGAACGCAATTTCTTCGTAAGCCTTCCAGGAACCGTAGCTTACGCAACGGCTGTAAAAGCCGAAATTTTTCAAAAATTTTTCTTGACACTTGCCCTATGGGGGGGGGTAATCTTAAATATGGATAGATTTTCCGGCGAGACGACAACATATAAGCATCGTTGATTTTGCATAAATCTGAAGGCGAAGAAATAAAGTATTCAGTCAGGCATGCTGCCGTTGATCGGGCAACCTTAACGTAAGCGCAATTGCGCAGGAGGTTCGCTGTGGCCACCAAACATTCGCCCCCCATTTGGTTGTTATGTCTTATCTCAGTTCCTCTGCTAACGCCATTATCTTTTGCCGGTGCCCCTGCCTAGCTTGAGCAGGCAGAAACTCTACTCGAAAAGGGCCAATACCAGCAGGCTGAGGCAATCTATCAGCAGGTCATAGCAGAATACCCTGGCACTGACTACGCCTTTGCGGCACAGAAGGGCCTAGCCATCGTGTATGTCAGATGGGATAAGCCCGCGGAGGCCGAAGCAGCCTTTGACCAGCTTAAAGCAAATTACTCCAACCACCCGGATTTCTCCGGGGCAGTTTGCGTTATCGGCGACAACTACCGCTGGAAAGGCATCGACGAAAAGGCTCGCCAGATGTACCAAATCGCTGTTGAAGGCATATCTCCATCCGAAGCGATCTGGGCCAAGATGGGCCTTGCAATCACAAGTATCCGCCTTAAAGACTACCAGACCGCTGACCCATTAACCGAACAAATACTGATCGACTTCGCCGGCGATAATCGCCTCGCCACCGCCTGCTGCCTTATCGCTGATGCATATCGCAGCACCCGTCACCACCGGCAGGCTATCGACCTTTACCAGCACGTAATCGACAAGCACGGTGCTTCTGAATACGCGATGTGGTCGCAGATGGGCATCGCCATCTCCAACATCGATCTTCGCAAAAAAGATGACGCACAATCAGCCATTAAAAAGCTCCGTGAAGATTACGCCGATCACCCGTCTTTCTATAAGGCTGTTGGCGATATTGGCGACAACTACCGCTGGAGGGACATACACGACAAGGCCCGTGAGATGTACGAAGTCGCCCTTGTAGGCCTATCTGGATCCGAAGTCTTCTGGCCCAAAGCAGGCATTGCCATCGCAAGCGTTCATCTCAAAGACTACCAGACCGCCGAGGCGTTCACCAAGCAAATCCGAACCGAATTTGCCGACCACACACAACTCCCCGAAGCTATCTGCCTTATTGCCGGCGCTTATCGCAGCATGGAGGACCACGATAAAGCCCTCGACCTGTACCAGCTTATCCTCAAAGTTTGGCCCCGCAATGAGCAGGCGTTGTGGAGCAAAGCCGGCATGGCAAGAATGGCCATCGCTGTCGGTGATGAAGCCGGAGGTGCAGAGGCAATCAATAACATGATTGCCGATTTTAAAGACCATGCCGCTTTGCCTGCTGCGGTTTGGGCGGTAGCGGAGGAGTATTGGGAAAAGGCTCTCTTGGAGAGAAGACAAGGCCGACACGACCAGAAGAAAGAATCTCTCCGAAAGGCCCTGATGGAGTGCGAGAGAGTGATAAGTCAATTTCCCGAAACACTTCACACCACTGCGGAAGCTCACCATATCTCGGCTCAGTGCTATGTACTTCTGGGCGACTGGGAAAAGGCCTTCCAGTACTATCAGAAAATAATTGACGATTGGCCTGACTACGAACTCGCCTCTCATGTGCAGTTTATGATAGCCCGTATCTACACAAACCTGAAGCGGTCGGGTGCCATTGGCGAATCAGATGCCGACCTTCTCATAAGGGACACGTATGAGACAATTGTGGAGAACTATCCGGACACTCCGCCAGCCAAGGCCGCTCGCAGTTGGCTGGATTACTATTACAGGAAGAACCAAGGAGGCGAAAATGGACAAGCGGGTTCTAATAGGCGTGCTCATTTTCATTTGTCCTTGTTTTCGCGCCAGTAACTGCTACGCATGGGACGAGCTTCCCGTGGCTGTTATTGACCCGGCTGGGGACCCTGTGGCCATCTGCTACGGGGAGAGCAAAGCGTTTGACGGATCGCAGTCTTACGACCCTGATATTCCTTATTGGGGTTGGGTGATTTTGTATAATTGGTGCATTACGGACTATTACGGGGGCACCTTCCAGTGTACGGGCTATAGTAGGAACGACACGTACGTCTTTGACTCTTTGCAACGGGGCCCAGGCATCTACCGCATCGACCTGTGGGTCATCGACGACGAGTACAACGAATCGGCCGACTGCGACTCGCGCTTCATTTTTGTGGTCAATGTAACGATAGACGACGACCCTCCAACCAGAGATACCATAGGGTGGCTTCCCTATCAGCCTCCTGCACAGGCAGATATCTATTACACGATCGAACCGGACTCCGCCTGGACGCCCGGCTCGGTCTGGTTCTACGTAAGGCAAGGAGCTAACCTGATAGACATCGAGGAGCTGCCTGCCCAGATAGGCCGGCAACATACTACCTGGGATGGAAAGGACTTCAATGGCAATTGGGTACAGCCCGGAGAATACACAGCTATTATCGAGGTATCTGCCGGCGACCTTACCTGCTCTGGGAGCCACCCCATTAGGGTCGTGGGGGTGAGTAGCGTGAGCTGGGAAACATATCCCGATGATGTTGTGGTACCGCCACCGGGTACAGACCACGGACCTAACTTAGCTCTTGAATGGATCGGCGAAAATGAGCAGCGTATCTTTCCTGACAAAAAGTATTATGACGATTCTACCGACCCGCAACATAATGAAGCGGCCATGCGCAGAAAAGTTAGAGTCGTAGCCACTGTGGTCCCGCCCATAGATAACGTCCATGTGTACTTCAACTGGTGGGATGTAGACGACCCAAGTACCAGTCCAATTATTGACACGTATAATCTTCCTGGTGGACAGAGTGGCCCGGACAACTATGGTCAAGGAGCAAGCTTGTACGCGGATTCTGCTGTCACCGACGGCAGTGGTCAAGCCCGGCTTACGTTCACAGTCAGTATGCAGCCAGGGGACAATTTTAAGGTAGCGGCTTCGACCAACCAGACCAAAATTGGCCAAATGACGCAGCCCAAAGCAGACGGCCTTGAGATGCTGCCCGACACGGTTGTATTATCACCGTTGCTGACTGTCTGGCGAGAATTGCATGTCGAACTCGACTCTATGGAGCAAGTCGCCACAACGGGGCCCGATCAGAATTGGGCCACAGGACTATTTGATGATGGCAGTTGCTCCTATGATCCAAACACAAATACAACAATCGTTGACTTAGGGCAGGATTTGGCCGATTGTTGGGAGGAAACAAAGTTCGACCATTTCGTTGGAGGTAGGTTCTTGGTTAGTGGTGACCCGTCCTGGTATTCTCCGCTGGAGACTATTTCGCATTATTTCGATGACGAAATAAGGGTAAGCGGCAATTGCGTGGCCGGAGGTCTAACGCCTTATTACCTTATGGATGGAGATGATTGGAATCTCCTGCCCAGGCTACCAGATACGGGTAAATTGAACAGTATATTCGATGATTGCTACATTAAATGTGTGGATGACGCACCAGGTTCCAGCAGTGACGTGGCCTTTAAGCGAAATCTCGGCGGCGCAACTACTAGCGGTTCGCACATTAGAAATGTAACCGACCCGGTTAGAGGCTCTGGCGCCTACGAATCTGACGGTTATTGGGTGGTGTATGTCCTCTCAATATTTCAGCCTGGGTACAGCTACGACTGGGATCCAGACTCTGAAGGTGGACCAGCAGGACTGACAGAAGATTCTTGGCAAGCAGCAGTCATACCCCTTGAGAACATCCGAGACGCGGCTGCTCATTGTGGCTATAATGCTACGACCCTTGAACAGCAGGCAGTTGTACACGAAGTCGGTCATCAACTCCTGGAAAGTGGTGCCCATACCTCCGGGACTATAATGAATAATGGTCTTCCTGTGCCGTCATCGCAGGAAAAGTTCGGTCCAGCCCATATCGCGACGATTCGGAGCCGGAATTCCTCGCCAGGTGACTGAATGAGTGTTTTTAGATAGGACAAGATAAGTGTATAATTGGCGAAGAGTTGGAACGTCTTTTAGGAGACTCTCTTATGGTACTTAATGCTTGGCGGTGTACGAGAATTTTGGTATTGGGAGCGATTGTTTTTTGTCAGGCGGCAATGTGCCGACAGACTGGTAATTTCGAGCAGTTGACTCTGGAGATTACCACAAGCGCGCAAGAAGTCCTTCCGATGGAGCCGATGACGATCACTATTACTCTGTCCAACAACACCCAAAGGCCGATTACTGGACACGCTCTGATAGACCCAGGCTATGGTATTCTCAAGGTTTATGTTGCCCAAGCCGATAAGCCGTTTGAGCAGTTTCATTCATCAGATCGGCCTACCCTTACCGGGATTCGAGGTGACGACCTTCTCAAACCTGGTTTTTTCACAACGTTCAGTGGATACCTGTTCTATGCCCATCCTGCCAACTTAGACAAAGAAAAACGCGGGCAGTATCTTTTCGAGTCACCTGGGATTTATCGTATCAAAGCAACCTTCGACGACATCAACGGTGAAAGCAGGATTGAGTCGAATGTGTTGACAGTAGAAGCCAAGCAGCCAAGCGGGGAGGATGCAGCCGCCTACCGTTTCCTGAAGGAGTTGCAAGACGGCCAAGACAAGAGTGTTTATTACGGCAATTTTCTCCTGAGAGACCTTGGGGGTGTGATGAACGTCCGCGACCAGAAGGTGCTCGCCAGACAGAAGGAGTTCGTTTCGAGATTCCCCAAAAGCAGATACTCACGGTACCTGTGTTATTCACTGGGGCTGACCTACTGTCGCCAAAAAGAGGAAAAAGATGTTCGGAAGGGAATCGACCTCCTGAACAAAGCAGCCGGGTACGACGATTTCTTCCTTGCCAAGGAGGCTTTGCTAAAACTCATTGAGACTTTGGAAGAGCAGAGAAAGTCGGACCAGGCCTGGAAGTATAAGAAGGTCTTCGCGCGCCGATTCCCAGATAGCGAAGAGGGACGAGATTATGTGGAAGAGGTGTATGTCGCGAGCGTAGAAGGCCGGCGGCTTCTATGGCCCTTGATACCGGTTGTCGTCGCCGCAGGGGTATTCTTCTTTGGCCTTTTGCCGCGCCTAAGACGCAAGCCAAATACTGGTTAACGCATCGCTCCAGGTGAAATTAGTGAGCGTCGCGAATGGCGGTCATTTAAATCGGTAGTAGTTTTGGGTTGTTCAATTGCTATTGCTTCGGGTGTATTCGGCGACAAGCTGTTTGATTTTTTGAACTATCTCGCCGTAGTTTTGCTGTTGGACGCAGACACTATATATCACTGGCACGGGTTTACAAGCTACAAAACTGGTGATACAGGTGTGACAGTGTGTCAAACTTCGTCAACTAGCAATGTCTCTGTTATTCACCTTGAGAGTATCCGGGATCGAGCAGCTCAAGAACCATTTCTTGTGTCGATAGGAATATTGTCTGGCGCATATAGCGCCACTGACATAGAAGAAACGACAGTTGTTCATGAAGTTGGGCATATCTTCGGATGTCAGCACTCAGATGGAGGCATAATGCAGAGTGGAGTAGAGGATCCAGCCCTGGATTTCAGCGACGTATCAATCAGCCGGATAAGGACTAGTAATCCATAGGACGATTTTTGATAAAATCGGAAGAATGGCTCAAAAAAGGTGTGTGTAACTCGAATGAAATGGTCATAAGTAAGGCATACTAGTTATGAAACAATTGACCGTTGGAATAAGATTTATTTCAGCGTTTTTGGCCTTGAGTTGTTCCAGGTCTGCAGAAGCTGAAACCCTTGGACTGCCGACACTTTCGATAACAGTTTCCAAGAGGCAGCATATTGCTGGTGAACCCATTATCGCGAAGCTTAAACTTGCTAATGAATCTGGCCAGCCCTTGCCGCGAGTCTTTGGTAGCAATGAGGACTTTGGGGACACCGCGGATTTCGCTTTTATTGTAACCACGGGCCATGGCGCTGTGGTGTTTGATGGACGAAGGCAAGGAGCAGATGTGATACGCGCCGTGCTCCAAACTATTAAGCCGAGCGAATTCTGGCAGTGCGAGCAGATGTTCCTGCCATGGAGCAATCTTCAAAAAAGGGGCGAAATGGACCAGAATACGCCCATACCATTACTCGCTGCAGGACTATACGAACTAACCAGCAAGGTGCTCTGGTCTCTACCCCAAAAAGAAGGGGTTCTTATTACTTCAAATAGCGTGGAGCTTCAAATAAAGGAGCCAACCGGTATTGATCTAGAGGCGGTTAAACTAATGCAGTCACCCGAGGTAGTTGGGTTTTTTGAAGGTACAAGGGGCGGAAAACCAAAGGCAATAACCACCTTGCTCGCCAACTATCCGGGAAGCACATACGCAAAGTATGCTCGAGCGCGACTAATTCTCGATGAAGAAAAGGACATCTGGAATACCAATAGATCCGCTGCGACTGTAAGTGAAAAGGAAGGGCTGGCTAATCTGATTTCCGATGCACTTAATTATGTACAGAAACACAAGGATATGCCTCTAAGTGATAACATTCTATTGTATTGTGCCCGTATGAACCGTATACTTGATAGAGAAAACGAAAGCATACGACTTTTGAATCGACTCGTGAAAGATTTTCCTCAATCCGACGCCGCTGAACCAGCGCAGGCTCAACTGCAAAAGTGGACGAAGCCTTTCGAGCCGGGAGGCAAGCCGGCCTTGCCAACAGCCAAACGTATGCCGGTGGTAGTTTACGCATTAATTGGCGTAATTGTGATCTTTGTTATTAGCACTATCGTGCTACTAAAGAAAAAGACGAGTAGCGGCAGCAAATAGGTTTCTTTATAGATTCGACAACTTGTCCGCCGCGCACAAAAATGTAAATCTGAAAAGTCTGACAAGTACAGCCGTCCACCACGCGTTGCTCGGCACCAGTGACTTATTCAGCTAAGCCGAGAAAATCTCGTCTGCCAAATCCTGGCCTACATGCCCGGCATAATACTGCTTGAGAACCTCTTGGCCACGCGTTTGAAGCTGCTCCATAGAGCAGAAGATGCCAATCTTCATAAGAAATAAGATCGCCAAACAGGCTGCCACATTTGCTGTTGAGTGTTTGTACTTGCTGAGCTGCTCTGATAGCTTAGGTTCCGGTAGGGTGCTTTTGAGCTTCTCAGCTTTGGGCGCCTCCCGCAAACTGTGTTTCAGAACGCCGACAGCCTGCATATTTGCACGCATCAATAAATCGAGATGATGACGTCTTGATTTCACCAGTGATAGTGCCAGTTCGACTTTGCCGACCCCGACAATTCGGGACTGGCATCTCGGACAATTTGCAATATGTCTCTGTGCCCAACCTGCGTCCAGACGCAAGCTGCTGCTTACAAGCCCGTGCAGACGAGCTCTGATTTGCCTGCACTTGTTGGAGCCTGGCGACTGCGCTACACTGGCAAAAGACGTTTCTTTGTATGTGTTCGTGCTGGTCGTTGTCATTCTTGTCTCTCTTTGCTCATCCAAACAGACAATAATTGAATAGCTTTGCACCTGTAAACTCTGGCGGTTGCCGCCGATATACCCAGTATCCTGCCGACTTGGGCGTAAGGCAGCTCAGCCAGGTCGTGAAGCGTTATCACATCCCTGAGATGCTCGGGCAAGCGAGCAATGTAGCATCTGAGAATGTCCTGCAGGTGTTTGGAATCAAACTCATTCGCCGGCGAGGGAAACACGTCTTGAACCGCATCAACCGATGGTACTGCTTTTCCACTGCTTCCGCCGGCAATTGCCGCAGACAACCCTTTCCTCTCCACGAGTCTACGTCTTAGCATTGACACAGCTACGTTGCTGGCGGTGCGGAAGATGTATGCCTTTACGTGTCGAGGTTTCTGGCCACTCTGGCAGTGAGCCAGGTGCAGGAACGTACTCTGATAGGCATCGCAGACATCCTGATCATTGCCAAGTATCCGCCACAACATTGTGACCAGCTCCTGTCCGTGCTTCTGCATTACGGACAATATCCACCGCTGGCTTTCATCTACTGTCTCGCAGACAGAAAAGCCCCACACTATGCCGTAGCTGAGAGCCTTATCGAACATAAGCGCTTATCTCGATTTTTTTCTGCTCGTCTGCACATTTAGACGCGATGCCCAACAATATGTTAACAAAAATCTTCGCTACTGGGCGGAAAAAACCGGCTTTTTGAATAACACGTTGGTGCGCTTGCGCGTCTGAATGTTAGCAAGGCAGATACTTAGCAGCGAAAGTAACTGGTCTTGAACGGCAGGCTTATATGAACGTAACTTATTCTGATAAAGGCTCTTACGAGCCCAGGCCGACAGCCGAAGACGTGGTCTGGCTGGTGGATGATTTACTCAAGAGGGCTGTGCAAGCTGCCGCCAGCGACGTACATTTTGAGCCTGCCGGTTCAGAATTAGGAGTGAAATTTCGCCTTGATGGTGTGTTGGGCACGGTTGAAAGCCTGCCCAAATCTTTAGCCGATAACGTGATTGCGAGACTGAAAGTGTTAGGGGGGCTGTTGACCTATCGCAACGATATACCGCAAGAAGGCCGGATCGAAATTGACAACGACCCCGATGGCGAGGTAATCGACCAGCGATTGGCTGTCTTCCCGACTATTCACGGCCAGCGAGCAGTGGTGCGGTTATTCTACAGGCACAAAGAGCTGACTGAGTTAGAGCAGCTCGGTTTTTCACAGGATATATCTCTGGCGCTAAAAGAAATTGCCGCAAAAAGCCAGGGCGTTTTGCTTCTCACCGGCCCGGCAGGCAGCGGAAAGAGCACGACGCTTGCTGCTCTCTTGCGGCATATTCTAAAAAGTTCTCCCGGCAAGAGCATCGTAACTCTGGAAGACCCGGTGGAGATTAGAATCGAGGGGGCCACGCAAGTCCAGATTACGCCGCATGGCCAGATGACGTTTCCGACGGCGCTGCGATCACTATTGCGGCAGGACCCGGAAGTTTTGATGATTGGAGAAATCCGGGATGCCGAAACAGCCAAAATCGTTATCGAAGCAGGCTTGACGGGGCATCTGCTGGCCAGCACCATGCACAGCGGCACGCCCGCAGGCGCGTTTTTGCGACTTCTTGAAATGGGGATTGAGCCTTACCAGGTGACATCGAGCGTCTCAGCAGTTTTGAACCAGAGATTACTCAGAAAACTCTGCGAGAAATGTAAGAGAAAAGATGAGCAATCAGGATTGTTTGAGGCTGTAGGTTGCGATGGTTGTTTTGGGACCGGCTACAAGGGTCGAGCACTAATAGCAGAGATGGTGCAGTTAGACGGCCAGTTGCGAAGGGCCATTTTGGCCAAAGCCGACCTCGAAGAGCTTGAGGCCCTGCTTATGAGCAGAGGTCATACAAATATCCTCGCCGATGGCCAGCGTCTGATTAGTGACGGTGTCACTACCCAGCAAGAGCTGAACAAGGTTTGTGGAATTATTTCAGATGAGTCTCGTTTATCGAGGGCGGGAGGCGAACTATGATACGCATTTTAGCCTGCTTTGTGACTGTGTTTTTTAGTGTAGTCCCTGTGAAGGCCCGGACGGTCGAGCTGACGCTTTATCCGGCTGTCGCTCCTGAAGCTGCGAAAAAATTTCACCTTCTGCCCACAGCCGACGAACAAACTGATTCGGATGCCTTGCCGCTATATCGAAAAGCACTCGAATCGCTGCCCCAGGAGTCGCCGAGGGACAAGATCAGCGAGTGGCTCAAGATGCCGCCAAAGGATTTGCCTTTAGCAGAGGTTAAGTCCACGCTAAGTCAATTTGGCTCAACGCTCGAATTGCTCAAACAAGCTGGTCTATCCAAGAGATGTAACTGGCCTGCCGCGGAAATTGAACCAATCACGGAGGACCTAACCAAGTATCGCCAGGCTGCTTTTATTCTTGTCCTACAGACTCGCCTTCAAATAGCGCAGGGGCTGTTTGATCAGGCTTTCAGCAATATCCAAACAGGCCTTGCTATGGCAAGGCATTTAGGCGAGGGCCCCACTCTGATTCAAGGCCTGGTCGGCGCGGCAATAGGTGCACTTATGTCCCGACAAATCGAAGAACTTGTTCAGGCACCCGATGCGCCGAGCCTTTACTGGGCTTTGCAGGGACTGCCCAAGCCGTTGATTGACCTCAATAAACAGATCGAACTGGAATCGGCATTTCTCAAAAAGCAGGGCGATCCCGTGCTGCGGCGGCAACAGGAGGAGCAATTGAAGCCCAGTCACGACAGGGTGCGTGTGATCGGCAAAAGATCTGACCGTGACCTCGCGGCGCTTCAATGTGTCGAGGCCATACGCCTGTATGCAGGTACACACGATGGCAGGTTTCCCGATGAGCTTAGCCAGATTACCGACTTGCGTATTCCCGATAATCCCCTTGATCAAAAACCGTTTGCTTACCGCAAGACCGGCTCGAAAGCCGTTTTGGAATCACCGCCTCCGCAGGGGGGAACAGATAGAGAGGCTTTACGGTATGAACTTAATTTGAAAGAATAAGCGGCAAATGACCCCTACCAGTTATCAAGCTAAAGGGGAGACAAAATGGCGACATTTGAATATAACGCACTGACATCAGCAGGCAGACTGATGAAGGGCAGCATTGAAGCAGCCTCCCGTGAAGAGGCGGGCGAGCTGCTCAAACAAATGCAGCTTACCGTCAATTCAATCGAGAAGGCCAAGCCTGCAAAGCCCAAAACGGCTGTTGGCAGAAATGAGTTCATGCTTTTCAATCAGCAGCTCGCCTCAATAACCAAAGCCGGCATCCCTCTGGAAAGAGGCCTGCGAGAGCTTGCCGGTGACGTCAGCTCAAAATCAATGCGGAGACTCATTGATGATATTGCCGGCGAACTCGAGGCTGGGGTCAGCATTGAGCAGGCGTTTGAGAAAAGGCAAAAGGCGTTTCCGGCTCTGTACGGGCGGATTCTAAAAGCGGGCGTGGAAACCGGCAGGCTTAGTGAGATGCTGACCAGTCTTAACCGGCATCTGGAAATGGCTAATCAAACCAGAAGGATAATCTTTGAAGCAACCGCTTACCCTGCCGTGGTCCTGGCTCTCGGCTCGATTATCATAACAGGCGTATTCTTGCTCCTAATACCGCAATTTGCATCGGTATTTACGGAAATGTTCGAAGGTGCGCAGCTACCTGCTCTGACGCGGCTAATCTTAGGCATGGCTAGGAACGTAGTGCCCTTTTGGGCGACAGTTGGGTTAGTGATCGCAGCGGTGCTTTTGGCGTTGTGGGCACTTTCAGCATCTTCTGCGGGGCGCAGGTTTAGAGAATCGCTATTTCTAAATGCGCCGATCTTCGGCAGAGTCTACCACAGCAGTATGCTCAGCAGGATGGCCGAGGCGATGGCGATGATGGTTGCGGCTGGCTGTGACATGCCGGCCTGCCTGAGACTGGCGGCAGGCACAGCCGGAAGCGAGAAGCTCCTTCTGGAAGCCGATGCCCTTGCCGGTCAAATCGAGCAGGGAACAAATATCCTGGAGGCAGGGCAGTTCTGTACAGTCATACCAAGATTGTTCTTATATTCGATTCAGCTTGGCACACAACGCAATGAGCTGCAGGACAATTTACACAGCCTGGGCCAGATGTACGCCGAGCAGGCCAGGTACAGCCAGGTGAGATTGCAGGCGGTTTTGCTGCCTGTTATGTTGATT
>Ga0299912_10004214_pt1 | contig 11754 bp, 11 predicted proteins | sample RVTome_2_FD_207667 | JGI IMG/M metagenome (GOLD analysis project Ga0299912, IMG submission 207667) | Soil microbial communities from uranium-contaminated site in the Upper Colorado River Basin, Wyoming, United States - RVT95D214 (version 2) ... | reverse complement strand
CCTCGGCGTCCCGGACAATGGTCTCCAGGAAATCCCGGACGCCCGGATACTCCTCGAAGTAGCGATCGATGAATTTTTGGGCCTCGGCGGGTGTCGTACCCAGCTCCCGGGCCATCGAGAACCCCCCAGCGCCGTAGATGATGCTGAAGTTGATGACCTTGGCCCGGCGCCGCATGTCGTCGGGAAAGAGGGAGGCCTCGTTTCCGAACACCCGCTTGGCCGTCTCGGCGTGGATGTCCCGGTCCTTGAGGAAAATCTCGACCAGGGCCGGGTCCTTGGAGAGGTGGGCGAGCACCCTGAGCTCGATCTGGGAATAATCGGCGGCGAGGAGGAGGTTTCCTTTCTCGGCGATGAAGGCTTGGCGGAAGCGCCGTCCCATCTCGCCCCGGATCGGGATATTCTGGAGGTTGGGCTCGCTTGACGACAGCCGGCCGGTGGCCGTGACGGTCTGGTTGTAGGACGTGTGGATCCGTCCCGTCCGCGGGTTGACGAGCTCCACCAGGGCGTCGGCATAGGTCGACTTGAGCTTGGAGAGCTGACGGTACTCGAGGACCTGGCCGACGAGCGGATGAAGGGGGGCGAGCTCCTGGAGGGTTTCCAGGGACGTAGAGAAGCTCTTGGTCGCCTTCGTCTTCCGCGAGGCGGGCAGGTTGAGCTTGCTGAAAAGGACCTCGGCCAGTTGCCGGGGCGAGTTGATGTTAAAGACGACGCCGGCCAGCTCGTGGATCCGGGCCGTCAGCCGCTCCAGGTCCTTGCCGAGCTCCCTGGAGAGCGCCTTCAAGGCGCGGCCGTCGACCTTGACTCCGGCTATTTCCATGTCGGCCAGGATCCGGATCAGGGGCTTTTCGATGTCGAGATAAAGCCGGTCGAGCTTCTTGGCCTCGACCCGGGGCCAGAGAACGTCCCTCAGGCGGAGGGCGATGTCCGCGTCCTGGCAGGAATAGGCCGTGACGGCCTCGACCGGAACTTTGTCCAGTGTCGTCGCGGATTTTCCTTTACCGGCGATGTCTTTGTAGGGCGTTTTCGTTTCCTGGAGATAGTGGGCGGCCAGGCGCTCCAAGTTGTGCTTGCCCCAGTTGGGCTCCAGGAGATAGGAGAGGACCATCGTGTCGCTTTCGATCCCGTCGAGGCAGATTCCATCCCCGGCTAGGACGACGGCGTCGTACTTGATGTTCTGTCCGGTCTTCTTGACGGCCGCGTCCTCGAGAACCCCGCGCAGGGCGTCGAGGGCGGTCCGCTTGGGGATCTGGGCGGGGGCATTCGGGTAGTCGTGTCCGAGCGGAAGGTAAAAGGCCTCATCGGGCTCGAGCGCGAACGAAATCCCGACCAGCTTGGCCAAGGTGGGATCGGGATTGTCGGTCTCGGTGTCGATGGAGACGGCCGCCGTTTTCTTGATTCGGCCGATGAGCTTCTTGAGCTCCGCCATGTCCAGGATGGCCGCGTAGCGGGTCTTGCGCTTCTCGATGTCCCGGCCGTATTCGGAGGCCAGGGATGTGAATTCGAGCTCGCGGAATAAGCGCAGCAAGGCTTGGGCGTCCGGCGCGGAAACGACGAAGTCGTCGAGGGCGAAGGAGACGTCGAGGTCGGTCCGAATGGTCACCAGCTCCCGGCTCATCTTGAGGAGCTCCAGGCTTTCGCCGATTTTGTCCTTGAGGCGGGGATTCCGGAGCTTATCCAGGTCCTTAAGGAGAGCGTCGAGCGACCCGTGTTCTTCGATGAGCCGCTTGGCCGTTTTCTCGCCGACTCCCGGGACGCCGGGCACGTTGTCCGAGGGATCGCCCCAGAGGGAAAGGACGTCCACGACCCTGGAGGGCGGTGCGCCGAAGAACTCGCGGACACCCGCCTCGTCGAGGCGGATTTCCTTGGACGGGTTGTAGACGGAAACCAACGGTTCGACAAGCTGGAGCAGGTCCTTGTCGGTCGAAACGATGACCGTGGGAATTTTCTTCAAGGCGGCCCGGACGGCCAGCGTTCCCAGGACGTCGTCCGCCTCGAACCCTTCGGACTCCCGGACGGGTATTCGCATCGCCCCCAGGATTTCCTTGAGCTTGGGGATCTGGCGGACGAGGTCGTCGGGCATGGGTTTCCGATGGGCCTTGTACTTTTTATAGACGGCATGCCGGATGGTCGGTCCCTTGGTGTCGAAGACGACCCCCAGGTAGCGGGGGCTCTCATCCCCCACGATCTTGCGGAGGGTCATCAGGAATCCGTAGATGGCGTTGGTCGGAAAGCCGTCCGAGGTCGAGAGCCGCTGGATGGCGTAGAACGAACGGTAGAGGAGGGAATTCCCGTCGATCAGGACGAGCCGGTCTTCGCTCATGGAAGCAGGCCCGGACCCCTCGGCGCGAGACCGGGAATTGTCCTATCCCTCCAGCCCTTGGCCGGGCGGCTTTCCATTCGGGGCCAGAATGTGGTCGAGCTTCCCCTCGGAGATCTCCCGAATGATGGTCCCGTGCTGCTCTTCCATGATCCGCTGGATGACCGTCTTGCTCTGGGGCGTTCCCAGAAGGTGGGTGTAAAAGCTCTTCCGCGAGGAAGCGAGCTTCCCCGCGACGTAGATGAGGGACTCGATATACTGGGCGGTCGGCCCCATGTCCTGGGTTTGGACGTGGACGGAAACGCCTTTGTAGTCAAGCTTCGTGTTGAAACCGAACACTCTTTCGCTCCCTTGTCCTTGGCCGGCATTTATTTTAACCAACTCATGGCGGAAATTGCAATGAATTTCTGAGGCCGGCGAGTCGTCGAGGGTTTGACCCGTTCGCCGATATCAAGCCCGGGCTTTCATGGACGAGGAGGGAAGTCCGGCTCAGGGTCACCCTCAACTCCTCCCCGGTATGGATGCTGGGGAGGAGTCGAGGGTTTGACAAACGAGGTCAAGTTGGTATAATAAGGCGATTCTTGCCGAGGAACCCGCATGTTTATTGATATTGATAAACTTCCGAAGGAAGGCCTGACCGTCAATCGGGACTTCGAGTACCCGAGCGCCGAGCTCGTCGAGGAGGATGCCGTCTTCCTGAAGCCCGTCCACGTCGAGCTGACCGTCAAGAAGTACGACGACCAGGTCCAGGTCGCGGGCCGGATCATGACCGTGCTCCGGTTCAATTGCAGCCGTTGCCTGACGCCCTTTGAGTACCCGGTCGATTCCAGGTTTGACCTTATCTACCTTCCCGAGGAGATCGAAGAGATCAAGGAAGAGCTCGAGGAGGGAGACGTCAATACGCTCTACTACACGGCTCCCCACCTCGACCTGCGGGAAATCGTCCTCGAACAGCTCAACCTGACCTTCCCCTTCCGGCTGCTCTGCGCGGAGAATTGTCCGGGCATCTGCCCGGTCTGCGGGGTCGTCGGCCGCGACGGAACCTGTTCCTGCACGGTTCTCGGCGCCGACCCGCGCTTTCAGCCGCTCAAATCCATCATGAAGGACAAGAAGTAAATGCCCAATCCTAAAAGACGCCATTCCCCGTCCCGCAAGGGCAAACGCCGGGCCCACGACGGACTGACCATCCCCTCCTTCTCCGTCTGCTCCAACTGCGGAACGCCCAAGCTGCCCCACCGTGCCTGTCCCCAATGCGGGTTCTATCGCGGCCGCCAGGTCATCGAGGGGACCGAGAAGTAGCGCGACCAGGAATTAAGATGAAGATTGCCGTTGACGCGATGGGGGGGGATTTCGGCCCGCGGGTGATCGTGGCCGGAGCCCTCCAAGCCGCCGAAGACTTCCGGGTCGAAGTTTTGTTGGTCGGCGTCGAGGATCTCATCAAAAAAGAGTTCGACAGGAGCCTCCGGCCCCATGCCCGCGTCACCATCGTCGATGCGCCCGAGGCCATCGGGATGGGCGAGGGGATCTTCTCCTTCCGCAAGAAAGCCCGCTCCTCGATCCTGGTCGGGGCGCAGCTCCTCAAGGAGGGCGCGGCCGATGCATTCGTCTCGAACGGCAACACGGCCGCCGTCGTCTATATTTCCCGGCGGGTTCTGGGCGCCATGGAAGGGGTCAATAAGCCCGCCCTGGCCCTTCTTGTCTCCTCGCTCCAAGGCCTGACGCTCCTCATCGATGTCGGGGCCAACGCCAACTGCCGGCCCCAGGATCTCGAGCAGTTCGCCGTCATGGGACGGGCCTTCATGGAGAGTGCCCTCGGTCTGGCCGATCCCCGGATCGGCTTGATGAGCATCGGCGAGGAGAACACCAAAGGGAACGACCTGACCAAGGAGGCCTTCCGGCTCCTCGAAACGGCGCCGATCCGCTTCATCGGCAACGTCGAGGGCAAAGATCTGTTCAGCGGGAAGGCCGATGTCATTGTCAGCGACGGATTCACCGGGAACGTCGCCCTCAAGGTCAGCGAGGGGGTCGTCGAGACGCTCCTCTCGATGGGCCGGCACGAGATCATGAAGAACCTCCTGGCCAAGGTCGGGTTCTTCCTGATGAAGAGAAACCTCAAGAAGATCTACCGGAAGCTTGACTACTCCGAATACGGGGGAGCCTTGCTCCTCGGCCTCAAGGGCGTCTGCATCATCGGACACGGCCGCTCGAACCCGAACGCCGTCCGGAACGCCGTCAGGCTGGCCCGGGACTTCGTGGCCAACCGGGTCCAGGACCGGATCCGGACCGAGATCGGCCGCGCCCACCAGGCGACGGGAGGGATCTGAGATGACCGCCATTTTTAAAGACAAGGTCGCGATCGTGACCGGCGCCTCTCAGGGTATCGGAGAAACCATCGCCCTCGATCTGGCCGAAGCCGGGGCCAAGCCGGCCCTGGTCGATGTCCAGGAAGAGAAGCTCCAGGCCGTCGCCGCCAAGATCCGGGAGATGGGAGCGGAAGCCTCCGTCCACACGGCCGATGTCTCCAAGTTTGACCAGGTCGGCCGGGTCGTCGAGGATATCCTGGCCCGCCGCGGGCGGGTCGATTTTCTCGTCAATAATGCGGGGATCACCCGCGACAACCTCCTCCTCCGGATGAAAGAGGAGGAATGGGACGCCGTCCTGGCCGTCAACCTCAAGGGAACCTTCAACTTCTGCCGGGCCGTCGTCCGCTCCATGCTCAACCAGAAGTCGGGCCGGATCGTCAACATCGCCTCGGTCGTCGGCGCCATGGGGAACGCCGGCCAGGCTAACTACTCGGCCTCCAAGGCCGGGGTCATCGCCTTTTCGAAATCGCTGGCCCGCGAGATCGCCTCGCGGGGGATCACCGTCAATTGCGTCGCCCCCGGCTACATCCGGACGGCCATGACCGACAAGCTTCCCGAGGCGGTCAAGAAGGCCTTCCTGGAGGCGATTCCCCTCCAGCGCTTCGGCCGGCCCGAGGACGTGGCCGCCGCCGTCCGGTTTTTATGCTCGGAGGGGGCGTCCTATATCACCGGCCAGGTCATCCATCTCAACGGCGGTTTGTATATGTAGCGAAGTCCCACGGGGTTCTCCTAACCGGAGTCCCGGAATTTAGTTTTAGAGGAGGAGTGGACAATGCAAAGAGAAGAACTCCTGAAGAAGGTCAAGAGCATCGTAGCCGACAAGCTGAGCATCGGCGAGGAGCAAATCACCGAACAGGCCTCTTTCATCGACGACCTGGGGGCGGATTCCCTCGACACCGTGGAACTGGTCATGGCCTTGGAGGACGAGTTCGGCCTCGACATCCCCGACGAGGACGCCGAGAAGCTGACGACCGTCGGCAAGGCCATGGATTACATCATGTCCAAGGTCTCCTGAGACCTTCGTTCGCTATTCGATGACGGTATCTTCTTCTTCCGCGCAAAAACTATGCCCGCAGAGGCGGGTTGTCGTCACGGGGATCGGTCTGGTAACCCCCGTGGGAGTCGGCACGGCCCGGACCTGGGACGCTTTGCTGAGGGGCGAAAACGGGGTCGGCCCGATCACCCGCTTTGACGCCTCCCGGCTCTCGACCCGGATCGCGGCCGAGGTCAAGGGTCTCGACCCGATCGCCTTTATCGACAGGAAGGAGGCCCGCAAGATGGACCTCTTCATCCAGTACGCCGTGATTGCGGCCCAGCTGGCCGTCGATGACGCCGGGATTTCGCCCGCACGCCTCCAGGGCGACCATTGCGGAGTTTACGTCGGGTCCGGGATCGGCGGGATCGGCACGATCGAGGAACAGCTCAGGATCCTGATCGAGAAGGGTCCGGACCGGGTCTCACCCTACTTCCTGATCGCGTCCATCATCAACGAGGCCTCGGGCCAGATTTCGATCCGCTTCGGCGCCAAGGGCCCCAACTCGGCCTTGGCGACGGCCTGCTCGACCGGTTGCCACGCGATCGGCGACTCCTTCCGGATGATCGCCCGGGGGGACGCCGACATCATGATCGCGGGCGGGTCGGAAGCGCCCATCACGCCCCTGGGAATGGCCGGATTCTGCTCGATGAAGGCCATTTCGACCCGCAACGACGATCCCGCCCGCGCCTCGCGTCCCTTCGACGCAAAGCGCGACGGATTCGTCATGGGCGAAGGGGCCGGGATTCTCCTAATCGAGGAGCTCGGGTTGGCCCTCGATCGCGGCGCCAAGATCTACGCCGAAGTCGCCGGCTACGGGATGACCGGCGACGCTTACCATCCGTCGGCGCCGTCCCTGGACGGCGACGGCGCCGTCCGGGTCATGCGGCGGGCCATCGCCGACGCCGGGATCGATCCGTCCGAGATCGGCTATATCAACGCCCACGGGACCTCGACCCCCTACAACGACAAGATCGAGACGGTGGCCATCAAGCGCGTCTTCGGGGCCCACGCGGCCAAGATCGGGATCAGTTCGACCAAATCCATGACCGGGCACTTGCTCGGCGCGACGGGGGGTCTCGAGGCCGGGATCACGGCCCTCTGCCTCAAGCACCAAATCATGACCCCGACCATCAACTACGAGGTGCCCGACCCCGAGTGCGACCTAGACTACGTCCCCAACCGGGCGCGGCCCGCCGAGATCCGCTACGGACTCAGCAACTCCTTCGGGTTCGGCGGCACCAACGGCAGCATCCTCCTCAAGCGCTTCGAAGAATAAAAAATGAACATCTTCGTTTTCGTCAAACGGGTTCCCGACACGGAATCCCGGATCCGCATCCAGGACGGCGGCAGGGCCGTCGCCGAGGAAGGGCTGAATTTCGTCCTCAGCCCCTACGATGAATACGCCGTCGAGGAGGCCCTCCGGCTCAAGGCGGCCAAGGGCGGGACGGTCACGGCCGTCGCCCTCGGCCCGGACGAGTCCCTGGTCATTCTCCGCAAATGCCTGGCCATGGGCGCCGACGAGGCCGTCCTGATCAAAGACGTCGGTCCCGAGACCTACGACGGACTGCGAACCGCGGCCGTCCTGGCCAAATATATGACCGCCAAGGTTCCCCAGTTCGATCTCCTCCTGTTCGGGAAGCAGTCCGTAGGCGCCGACAACGCCCAGGTTCCATCGATGGTCGGAGAGCTGCTGGGGCTGCCCCAGGTCAATGTCGTCACCAAGCTCGAAATCGAGGGTGGAGCGGGGACGGCCCTGCGCGAGATCGAGGGCGCCCGCGAGAAAGTCGTTTTTTCGCTTCCAGCCGTGATCAGCGCCCAGAAAGGGCTCAACGAACCGCGCTACGAAACGCTGCGCGGGATCATGGCCGCCAAGAAAAAAACCATCCCGGTCGTGACGATCGCCGAGCTGGAGCTGTCCGCGGAGGAGACGACCTCTCGGGTCGAGATCCTGCGGATCGAAGCCCCCTCGCCCCGCCTTGCGGGGAAGGTCGTGACCGGCCCGGCCGCCGACGCCGCCCGACAGCTCGTCGAGTTCCTGCACAACGACGCCAAAGTCATCTGAGAGGAGCCGGCCATGATACTCGTGTTCCTGGAAACCCGCGAAGGCAAGATTAAGAAAAGCTCCCTGGAAGTATTGAGCGAAGGCGCGCGGCGCGCCGGCGAGATGAACGCAGCCCTGGCCGCGGCCGCCGTCGGGCCGTTCGACCAGGCCCTGGCGGCCGAGGTCTTCGGATTGGGCGCCCGGACGCTCTATCATCTGGAGGGCCCGGCCCTCGAGAAGTATTCCTCGCAGGGATTCGCCCTGGCCTTGGCCGGCCTGGCGGCCGAGGTCAAGCCCAAGGCCGTTTGGATGGCCGCCTCGGCCCTGGGAAGGGACCTAGCCCCCCGGCTGGCCGCCAAGCTCAAGGCCGGCCTGGCTTCGGACTGCACCAAGGTCGCCGTCGCCGGCGGCCGGCTCGAATACACCCGGCCCATTTTCGCCGGGAAGGCGCTGATGACCCTGGCCCTCCAGGGCGATCCCGGGCTGGCGACGCTGCGGCCGAACGTTTTCGCGCTCGGCGAAGCCAAATCCGCCCAGGGCGAGGTCGTCAAGAAGACGGCGGCCGTGGCCGAGGACCAAGTCAAGGCCCGCGTCGAGGAGATCCAGAAGGAGCAGGGCGCGGCCCTCGACGTGACCGAGGCCGAGATCATCGTCTCGGGAGGCCGCGGTCTCAAGGCGGCCGAAAACTTCGGGCTTCTGCAGGAGCTGGCCGCCATACTGCCCCGGGCCGCGGTCGGGGCCTCGCGCTCGGCCGTCGATTCGGGCTGGATCGGCCACCAGCATCAGGTCGGCCAGACCGGCAAGACCGTGTCTCCCAACCTCTACATGGCGTTCGGCGTTTCGGGCGCCATCCAGCACCTGGCCGGGATGTCGGGCTCCAAGGTCATCGTCGCCGTCAATAAGGATCCCGAAGCGCCCATCCTCAAGGTCGCGGATTTCGGGATCGTGGGCGACCTGTTCGAGGTCATCCCTCCCCTGAAGGACGAGCTCAAAAAAGCCCTGTCGGACTAGATCCGGCGGCGCGCCGGGACGCGGGAATTATTCTTCGCCCTCATCGCCGACGACGGGGAGCAGCAGCCGGTTCGTCTCCGAGCGCTGCTCGCCGATGCTCGTCACGAAGATGGCCGGATCGTCGACGACCGGGCATTTGTTCTCGCAGATGCCGCAGCCGATGCACAGGTCCAGGTCGATGACGGGCGCCTTCTGGGTCGCGACCGTTCCGTCCGGGAGCTGGGTCTGGACCATCACGAACTTGATGGCCTTGGGCGAGGTCGGGCAGTGCTCCTCGCAGACGATGCAGGGCCTGCCCAGGGCATAGGGGATACAGCGGTTCTTGTCGATCCAGGCCGTCCCGATTTTGACCTTGGTCTTGTCCTCGATCGTGAGCTTGCGGATCGCGTCCGTCGGACAGACCTGGGTGCAGAGCGAGCAGTAATACTCGCAGTAGCCGATCTTGGGGACGAGCATCGGCGTCCAGATCCCCTCGGGACCGGCCTCGGCCAGGGTCGGCTGAAGGCCGTTGGTCGGGCAGGCCTTCATGCACTCCCCGCATTTGACGCACTTCGCCAGGAATTGGTTTTCGGGAAGGGTGCCGGGCGGCCGGATGAGCTTGAGGTGTGCGCGCTTGCGGGCCGGCGTGATTCTGAATAAGGGCACGGCGGCCAGCCCGACCAACGAGGCGAGGACGAACCGGCGTTTGCGGACGTCGATCGTCTTGATGCTCTCGGGCTTGGCCGACCCCGGGAACCCGATGGCGGCCGTGGGGCAGATGGCGGCGCAGGTCGCGCAGTAGACGCATTCCGAGCTCCGCCACTTGGGGTTGGGGTAGGGTTCGGCCTGGGTCTGGCAGTGCTGCGTGCACAGTCCGCACTCGATGCAGGCGTCCCGGTCGATCCTGAGCTTGAGGACGTTCCAGCGCGCGGCCAGGCCCAGGAGCGCCCCGGCCGGACAGAGATAGCGGCACCAGAACCGCTCCTTCCACAGGTTGAGAAGGACGGCCCCGATGAAAAGGATTCCGATCGCGACTCCCTGCATGAAAACCGCATTAACGGCCAGGTTTTCGAGGAACTGGGACAGGGGTTGAGCCAGAGACGGGAGATGGATCCCGTAGAGGAACTTGACGATCGCGGAGAATACAACGGCCTTGGCCGGGAGGACGGCCGTCGTGAAGGAACGGACCAGGAAGGATAGAGGATCGAGGAATCCGGCCAAGTTGAGGGTAAACACGGCTCCGATGACGACGACGGCCAGGACGAGGTATTTCCAACCCGTCGATGCCGTCTCTTCCCGTTTGGGTTTGAGGAGCTTGGCCTTTTTAAAGATAAAGGAAAAGGCCTGGTGGATCGAACCTAAGGGACAGGCCCAGCCGCAAACGACCCGGCCCAGCAGCACCGTTAAGAGCAAAGTGGCCGCCGCCAGCCAGAGCTCGGCGAAAAAGGCCCGGCCGGCGACGAGGGTCGCCAGGGCGATCAGCGGATCGAAATGGAAAAAGGCATCGACCGGCTTCTTGATGTAGTCCTCGCCCGCGTAGTGGGAAACGAGGAGAAGATAGACGAACAGCCCGAGGAATGCGGCCTGGCTCAGAATCCGGAGAGTCCGGATGAGCCGGTATTTCTTAGACGGTTCTTTTTTCAACGGTCAGCTTCTCCAGCTCATGGGTTCCCAGTCCGCGCTCCCGCGCTATCCTTAAATAGAGGAGCTCCCGGGGCTCAATTTCGAAGAAGGTCGCGCCCATGGCGTCCACGGCGACGGGATCTCGGCCGGCGACGACGGTCTTGACGAGCTTCGTGTCCGAGAGCCGCCCGCCCTGAGGGCCGTTGGCGATCAGGATCCGGTAGGCGTCGAGGACGGTCAGCGTCGGCTTGAAAAATGCGGCCAGGTCGACCATGGCCTCGTCGATCTTTTGATGGAGCTGGTTCCGGGCGCCGCCGATCGCGCCCAGCCAGTTCTTCATCCCCATCGAAAGCCGGGACAGGCTGTGGACCTTGGCGATCGGGACATTGATGATCTTGTCGGCTTCCAGGAAATCGGCGAAGACCTCCCACTCCTTGAGCCAGGCGCCCTTGAGGGCCGTTTTCTTGAGACGGTAATCGTCCGTGAACAGGACCTTGGCGCCGGCCTGCTTGGCGGCCTCGGCGATTCCCGACCGGACGTAACAGCGCTTGGCCTGGTTGGTCGTGTTGTCCATGACGACGACTTCCTTGGCCCCCGCCTCCAGGGCGAGCGCGGCCAGGGTCGCGACGACTTCGGGGTTCGTGCAGGCCGCCATTTCGGGCGTCCGGTCCCAGCCGATGTTGGGCTTGACGATGACCTTGTCTCCTCGCCCGACGAAGGCCTTCATTCCGCCCAGGGCTTCGATGGCCGCCCTGGTGATGGCGGCGGGAGATTCGCCCGTGACGGCGGCTAGGTCGGGCCCGGTCTTGCCTTGGGCCGGAAGCGGCGGGCGCATGCCGCCCAGAAGCTCGGGTCCGAACTTGAGGGCGAGTCCTCCGAGCGCGATCTCTTTGAGTATGTCGCGTCTTTTCATGTCCGCTCATCCTTTTCCGAGGGAATGAATATAGTCCATTATACCCTCAAAAATACCCTGGGCAACGGCCTGCCGGTAGGCGTCCGTCTTGAGGCGCGATTCGTCCTTGGTGTTGCTGAGGTGGGTCGTCTCGACGAGGATGGAGGGCATCTCGCCGCCGATGAGGACCCAGAACGGCCCGCCCTTGACCCCGATGCTTCGGATCCCGTCGAAGGACCGGCCCAGGGCTTTAACCAGGCTCTGCTGGACCCGGCCGGCCAGCTCCCGCGACTCGAGGACCTTGGTATGGAGAAAGATCTGTTTGCTGATTTCGACCATGGCGCCCATGGTCTTGGTCGAGGTCGCGTTTTCGCGGGCCGCGATCTCCATGACGGCCGGGTCGGGGTTGACGTTGAGGAAAAAAGTTTCCACCCCCGTCTTCTTCCGGTTCCGGTTGGCGTTGAGATGGATGGAGACGAAAAGGTCCGCTTT
>Ga0299912_10004211_pt1 | contig 11757 bp, 11 predicted proteins | sample RVTome_2_FD_207667 | JGI IMG/M metagenome (GOLD analysis project Ga0299912, IMG submission 207667) | Soil microbial communities from uranium-contaminated site in the Upper Colorado River Basin, Wyoming, United States - RVT95D214 (version 2) ... | reverse complement strand
GGATTTTATTCCCATAACGCCGTTTTCCGCGACACCGGGAATATTTTGGGCGGCTTTCCGGTATCCATATGAGGATGTTGATTTCATTTCTCAAAAAGGAGGGGGTACATGGTGGCAAATTTTCGAAGTGTCCTTTTGGGGCTGGTCATTGCCGGAGCGGTCGGGCTGTCGGGCTGCGCGACGCTCAGTGATGTCGATGTCAAAGCCAATGCCTTCCCGGACAAGGTGATCTATCACGTCAACGACACTGCCGAGCAGGCATCCAACGCGCTGCGCAACATCGGCAACCACCTGGAAGTCAACCCGAAGGCCAGGATCGTGGTGGTGACCCACGCGCGCGGCGTGGATTTCCTGTTCGACGGCGCGAAAGACAAGAACGGCAATCCCTACAATGTCAGCGTCGAAGAACTGAAACGGCAGGGCGTGCAGTTCGATGTATGCCAGATCACGCTGCGCAACCGCAAGCTCGACAAGGGCAAATTCATTCCTGAAGCGACCTTCGTGCCTTCGGGCGTGGCCGAAATCACCCGCCTGCAGCAGCGCGAAGGCTACGCCTATCTGCGGCCATAGACAGGGTTTTTGCGGAGATAGGGGCGGCTTATGCCGCCCTTTTTATTTCTGCTGAATTGCAGTGCAGGCGCTAAAGCGAATACAATTCGGATGAATGCCGCGCTGCGATGCAGCATTCGGCGTGCTTCTCCAAATCCTTAATTACAAAAAATGCTTCCGTCCGCGACGTCTCCCGTTGATCTGATCATCGGCGTCGTGCTGTACTGGGTCGCCATCGGACTGGCGGGAATCGCGCGCCCGCTCAATCTGCACTTCATAAGCCGGGTGCTGTTTCCGCTGGGGGCGGCTGGCGGAGTCGTGCTGATGGCCGCGGCATTCCTCGGGATTTCTGCCCCGCCCGCGGCGCTGGTGCTGCCATTGGGGCTTCCCGACCTGCCGTTTCACATCCGGCTTGACGCCCTGTCGGCATTTTTCATCGGGCTGCTGGGTGTGGCAGCGGTCGGGATATCGCTGTTTTCCTCCGGATATTTCCGGCGCGGCCAAGGGTCGGCGCCGGGTGTGCTGTGTCTGCAGTATCACCTGTTCCTGGCGGCCATGGTCATGGTCATGCTGGCGGACGATGCCTATCTTTTCATGGTGGCCTGGGAAACCATGGCCATAACTTCCTACTTTCTCGTCACCAGCAGCCACAAGATTCCGGAAATCCGCAGCGCCGGTTTCCTCTATCTGCTGATCGCGCATATCGGCGCAATCGGCATCCTGCTGTGCTTCGGCGTGCTGCATGGCACGCATGGCGACTATACCTTCGCGGCGATGCGCGAGATCGAGCTTTCGGCGTTCTGGGCCAGCGTCGCCTTCATGCTCGCATTGTTCGGGTTCGGCGCCAAAGCGGGAATTTTGCCGCTGCATGTATGGCTGCCGGAAGCGCATCCCGCGGCGCCGTCGCCGGTCTCGGCGCTGATGAGCGGCGTCATGCTCAAGACCGCGATCTACGGCATCCTGCGCGTGACTTTTGATCTGCTGCAGGTCCAGATCTGGTGGTGGGGCGCGCTGGCGCTGGCGCTGGGGCTGCTGACCGCCCTGTTCGGGGTGATGTTTGCGGCGGTTCAGACCGACATGAAGCGGCTGCTCGCCTACTCCTCGATCGAGAATATCGGCATCATACTGGCGGGCATCGGCCTGACCATTATTTTTCACGTTTACGGCAATCCGCATCTTGCGGCGCTGGCGCTGGTGGCGACGCTTTATCACAGCCTCAACCACGCCTGTTTCAAGAGCCTGCTCTTCCTCGTCACCGGCTCGGTATTGCACGCGACGCACGAGAGAAGCCTCGGCAAGCTCGGCGGTCTGATCCACAACATGCCATGGGTCGCCGGGACCGCGCTCATCGGCTCGCTGGCGATTGCGGGGCTGCCCCCGCTCAACGGCTTCGTGTCGGAATGGCTGTTGTTGCAGGCGTTCCTGTTTTCGCCGGGGCTCGCCAATCCCTACCTGAACATGCTGGTGCCGGTCGCTGCCGCCGCGCTGGTGCTGGCCGCCGCGCTGTCGGGTTACGTGATGGTCAAGTTCTACGGCGTGATCTTCCTCGGGCAGCACCGCGAAGCGCGGCTCACCGAGGCGCGCGATGAGGGGCCATGGGCGCGTGCCGGCCTGGTGTGGTTGTCGGCGGCTTGCGTGCTGCTGGGCATACTGCCCGCCGTCATCATCCGGCTGCTCGACTATGTGACGTTGCCGCTGGTCAATTTTGCCATCGGCAGCGACGTGGCCCGCGCCGGCTGGCTGCTGATCGCGCCGGTTTCGCCGGAGCGCGCAAGCTACGGTCCGCTGCTGTTCCTGATCGGCATCGTGGGCACCGTGCTGCTTACGTTTGCGCTGGTGCGGCGGTTCTATCATGGCCGGGTGCGGCGCGGCGATGCCTGGGGTTGCGGCTTCCCGGCGCGGAATGCGCGCATGCAGGATACCGCTGAAGGTTTCGGCCAGCCGATCAAGCAGATTTTCGAGCCGTTCTTCCGCATCCGGCGCCACCTGCCCAGCCCGTTCGATGCGCAGCCGTTCTATTCGGTAACCACCGAAGACCGGATGTGGCACTGGCTGTATCTGCCGGTCGCGCGCCTGAATGAGCGCGTGGCGGCCTGGATCGGCGTCCTGCAGCATGGCCGCATTTATCTTTATTTGCTCTACAGCTTCGTGACGCTGCTCGCGCTGTTGCTGATTACGCGCTGACCATGGACGAGTTCACCGAAGCCTTTTTATCGCAACTGGCCCAGACCCTGCTGGTGGTGCTGCTCGCGCCCCTGATGCTGGGCTGGGTCAATCAGTGCCGCGCCTGGCTGCAGAACAGGAGCGGGCCGGGCGTGCTGCAGCCGTACCGGGTTTTGCACAAGCTCTTTCACAAGGACGCGTTGCTTGCCCATAACGCATCGGCGATTTTCCGTTCCGCACCCTATGTCCAGTTCGGCTGCATGGTGCTGGCGGCGAGCATCGTGCCGGTGGTCGAGACCAGCCTTGCTTTTTCGCCCGCTGCCGATGTCATCGCGCTGGTGGGCATCTTCGCGCTGGCGCGCGTTTTCTCGTCGCTCGCCGCGATGGATATCGGCACTGCGTTCGGCAGTCTCGGCGCGCGCCGCGAGATGCTGATTGCCAGTCTGTCGGAGCCGGCGTTGTTGATGGTGTTTTTCACGCCGCTGCTGATTGCCCAGTCGAGCTCGCTCACCGTCATTGTCGACGCGCTTGCGCACCGCGAGTTCGCGATTTATCCGAGCCTGGCGTTCGCGGCGGTTGCGTTTGTCATGGTGCTGCTGGCCGAGAACGCGCGCATCCCCATCGACAATCCGGCGACCCACCTGGAACTGACCATGATCCACGAGGCGCTGATCCTGGAATATTCGGCGCGTCATCTGGCGCTGATCGAGTGGGCAACCGCCGTCAAGCTCACCGTCTATTGCGCCATCGGCATTGCGCTGTTCCTGCCCTGGGGCATGGTCGAGGCTGGAAACTGGCCGCTGTTTCCGGTCGCCGTAGGCATACTGGCTGCCAAACTGGCGCTTGCGGGGGCCGGGCTTGCGGCGATGGAGACGGTTTCCGCGAAGATGCGCATTTTCCGCGCACCCGAGTTTCTCGGCATGGCGTTCCTGTTCGCGGTGCTGGGCATGCTGATCCGCCTTTTGCTGGGGGCTTGAAAACTTTAACCGCAGAGGACGCGGAGGACACAGAGGGAGCCAGGGCTGACAGGATGAGACTGGATGTGGCATGAGAGAGAATGAAATAGGCAACATGATTGTGGACGCTGCTTTAAAGGTGCATACGGCACTCGGCGCGGGCTTGCTGGAGAACGCGTATGAAGCTTGTCTTGTGTATGAGCTTGAGAAGCGAGGGCTACGCACGCAGAAACAGTTACCTGTTTCGCTCGTTTATGAAGGAGTTAAACTTGACGTGGGATACCGCCTTGATCTTTTGGTTGAAAACCTTGTGATCGTAGAAGTCAAGGCAGTGGAAAAACTGCTGCCGATACATACTGCCCAGATTTTGAGCTACCTCAAGTTAGCTGGTTGCAAGCTTGGATATTTGCTCAATTTCAACGTTGCTCATATGCGGGAGGGCGTGAAGCGGGTGGCCAACGGACTATGAGATTGTCAGAAAACCTCAGCGTACCAATGGGTATTGAAAAGAATCCTCTGCGTCCTCCGCGGTTAATGATTTTGACTTTATGCCGTTAAGCACGCAACTGATCAACCTGATGGCGGCGCTGCTGCTGCTGATCGCATTCGCCATGCTGTCGCAGCGGCGCATTCTGTCGCTGATCTATCTGTTTGCCTGGCAGGGCGCGGTGCTAGCAGCCAACAGCGTGGTTGTCGCGTATTCGACCGGGCAGACGCACCTCTACTACTCGGCGCTGCTGACCCTCGCGCTCAAGGTCATCATCATGCCGTGGATCCTGCACCGGCTCATCATCCGGCTCAACATCAAGTGGGACGTCGAGACGCTCATCAATATTCCGACGACCATGCTGGCCGGCATCGCGCTGGTGATCATATCTTTCAATCTTGCGCTGCCGATCACCCAGCTCGCCGGCACCATCACGCGTAGCACGCTGGGCATCGCGATCGCCATCGTGCTGCTGTCGTTCCTGATGATGATCACGCGGCGCAAGGCCGTGCCGCAGGTGATCGGTTTTCTGGCGATGGAGAACGGCCTGTTCTTCGCCGCAACCAGCACCACTTACGGCATGCCGATGGTGGTGGAGCTCGGCATCGCGCTCGACGTGCTGGTCGGCATGCTGATCCTGGGCATTTTCTTCTTCCAGGTGCGCGAGGCATTCGACAGCCTGGATCTGAAGCACATGGAAAAACTCAAGGAAGAGTGACAGCCGCGATGAACGAAATCCTGTTTGTGCTCGGTATCCCTCTTCTCGGCGGCCTGGTGCTGGCGTTCTGCGGGGGGCGCCCGGGCGCGGCCATGCTGAACGTGCTGTTCAGCCTGCTCACGTTTGTCGCAGGGGCGCTGCTCACGCTGCGCGTGGTCGGTGAGGGCTCGATCCTTGCCTACCACGAAATGTTTTTCGTCGACTCGTTCAATGTGTTCCTGGTCGCGCTGACGGCGTTCGTCTCCTTCACCACCGCATTGTTCGGCCGGCCCTATATGATGAATGAGCACCATCACGGCAAGTTGAGCGCCAGGATGCTGCGGCTCTATCACAGCATGTATCAGATGTTTATTTTCACGATGCTGCTGGCGCTGCTGACCAATAACATGGGCATACTGTGGGTGGCGATGGAAGCCGCCACGCTCACCACGGTGCTGCTGGTGAGCCTCTACCGCACGCCGGCCAGCGTGGAGGCGGCGTGGAAGTATTTCATCCTGTGCGGCGTCGGCATCGCGCAGGCGCTGTTCGGCACCATCCTGCTGTATTTCGCGGCGGAGAAGGTGCTGGGTGCCGGCGGCACCGCGCTGCTGTGGACGCATCTCAATGCGGTCAAGGGCGAGCTTGAGCCTACGGTGCTGTCGCTCGCGTTTGTGTTCCTGTTTGTCGGCTACGGCACCAAGGTCGGCCTGGTGCCGCTGCACAACTGGCTGCCCGACGCGCACGCCGAGGGCCCGACGCCGGTCTCCGCCGTGCTCTCCGGCCTGCTGCTCAACGTCGCGCTGTGCGCCGTGGTGCGCAGCAAAGTGCTGGTGGACGGTTCGCTCGGCACGCACTTCGCCGGAAATTTGATGATGGGCTTCGGCCTGCTGTCGGTGGTCGTGGCCTCGTTCTCGCTGTTTCGCCAGAAGGACATCAAGCGCATGTTCGCCTATTCCTCCATCGAACACATGGGCCTGATCACCTTCGCCTTCGGCATGGGCGGGCCGGTGGCGACCTTCGCCGGCCTGCTGCACATGACGGTGCACAGCCTCACCAAGTCGGCGATTTTCTTTACCGTCGGCCACGCGGCGCAGAAGACCGGCACGCAGATGATGGACCAGATCCGCGGCCTGGCGGATACCAACCCCACTATCGGCTGGGGCCTGATGCTGGGCAGTCTGGCGATACTCGGCATGCCGCCGTTCGGCGTGTTTGCCAGCGAATTCCTGATCCTGACCACGGCCATGCGGCAGCAGCCGTGGGCGACGCCGATCCTGCTGCTCGCCCTGGGCGTCGCCTTCGCGGCGATTTTTTCCCGCGTGCAATCCATGGTGTTCGGTGAAACCACGGCGAAGCGCCTGCCGCATCCGCCGGCGCTGATTCCGGTGTTCGTGCACCTGGCGATCGTGCTGCTGCTCGGGCTGTATATTCCCCCGTACCTCGCCGAATGGTATCGCCAGGCGGCGCAGCTGATAGGGTGAGGCGAAAAATCTTGAACCGCAAAGGACACGGAGGACGCGGAGGAATTCCCGGATCAACACACGGACATGAATACCCGGCTAAAGATCATCGGCATGCCTCACGAACCATCAGACTTTTTATGGATTTGTTTTTCCTCTGCGTCCTTCGCGTCCTCTGCGGTAGAGCTTTAATATGAAGCTTGAAGATTTTCAGATTGAGTTAAACCAACTGCCGGGCGCGATGCAGGTGTGGCACGGGCGCGTCGACGCGGAACAATGGCGGGCGGCCTGCCGGCAGGTGTGCGACAAGGGCGGCCGTCTCGTCGCGCTGTGGGGCAGTGATGATTCTGCTGGCGAAGGCCTGGCGATACACGCGGCGCTGGTCGTCCGGCAAGGGCTGATCGTCATCAAGTTGCCGCTCGCGGAGGGGCGCTATCCCGAGATCAGCGATATTTTTCCGGCGGCCAACCGCATGCAGCGCGCCACGCGCGACCTTTACGGCCTGGTGGCGGAAGGCGCTGCGGACGAGCGGCCCTGGCTGCGGCACGCTGCGTGGCCGGCGGACGTCTTCCCGCTGCGCAAGGATTTCAACGACGAACCACGAACCGCGAACCACGATCCACGACCCGGGGATGACTATCCGTTTGTTCAAGTCGCCGGCGACGGCGTGCACGAAATCCCGGTCGGCCCAGTTCATGCCGGCACCATCGAGCCGGGCCATTTCCGCTTCAGCGTCGTGGGCGAACGCATCCTGCGGCTCGAGGAGCGGCTGGGCTACAAGCACAAAGGCATCGAAAAGCGCTTTGAGCAGATGGATCTGCTGCAGGGCGCGCGGCTGGCCGGACGCATTTCCGGCGATTCGACGGTTGCTTATGCCTGGGCCTACGCCATGGCGGTCGAAAGCGCGACTGGCGCAATGCCGCCGTCAAGGGCGATCTGGCTGCGCGCGCTGCTGCTCGAGCGCGAGCGCATTGCCAACCATCTCGGCGATCTCGGCTTTCTCGGCAACGATGCCGGTCTCGCTTTCGGGCTGACGCAGTTCTCCTGCCTCAAGGAAGACATGCTGCGCCTGAACCGTGACTTGTTCGGGCATCGCTATCTGATGGATGCCGTGATGCCCGGCGGCGTGGCATGCGATATCAGCACCGAGGGTATCGCGCGCGTGCGCAGCGAGTGCGACGCCCTCGAACGGTCGGTCGGCCGGCTCAAGGGCATATACGACGAGCATCCGGGATTGCAGGACCGGTTCATCACCTGCGGGCGGGTTGCTCCTGAACTGGCGGCCAGGCTCGGCCTGATCGGACTTGCCGGGCGCGCGAGCGGCCAGGCATGGGACCTGCGCGTGGAGTATCCATGCGTGCCCTACGGCGAGCTCGAAGTGCGCATGGCCACGCATCGCAATGGCGATGTCGCCGCGCGCGTCACGGTGCGCTTCGAGGAGGTGCTCGAGTCGCTGCGCCTCATGCGCGTGATTCTCGACCGCATGCCATTGGGCGAATTGTCGGTGCCGGTTTCTCCTGCGGCCGAAGGCGCTTTCGGCATCGGCTGGGTCGAAGGCTGGCGCGGAGAAGTGTTCATTGCGCTCGAGGCCGGACCCGGCGCCTGCATCCGGCGGCTGCATCCGCACGATCCGTCGTGGCAGAACTGGCCGCTGGTGGAGCACGCGGCGCTCGGCAACATCGTGCCGGATTTTCCGCTGATCAATAAATCGTTCAACTTGTCCTACAGCGGACAGGATCTTTAAAGCATTAACCACAGAGAACACAGAGAGCACAGAGAAGCATGAATACAAAAAATTTCCGCTTTGTTTTTCTCTCCGTGCCTTCCGTGGTTTGAGGGTTTTATGTTTCAATTACTCAAACAGATAGTAAAAACTGGAATAAAAACAGAGACTTATCCAAATACGGATGAGGCGCTGCGCGTTGCGGCGCAGCGGCTGCAGTCCGAAGTTCTCGAAAATTTCGCCGGCGCGCTCACCATACGCCATGTCGATGCCGGTTCATGCAACGGCTGCGAACTCGAGATCAACTCGCTCAACAACCCGTACTACAATCTCGAAGGGCTGGGCATCAAGTTCGTCGCGAGCCCGCGCCACGCCGACATGCTGCTGGTGACAGGGCCGGTGTCGCGCAACATGGAGGCGGCGCTGAAGCGCACCTATGAGGCGATGCCGGAGCCGAAACTGGTGGTGGCGATCGGCGATTGCGGCTGCAGCGGCGGCATTTTCGGCGAAAGCTACGCGAGCTGCGGCCGGGTGTCGAATGTGATTCCGGTGGATGTCGCGGTGCCGGGCTGCCCGCCGCCGCCGTTCGCGATCATGCAGGGAATACTGACGGCGATCAGTTCAAAAAAAGCTTAACCGCGGAGGACGCGGAGGACGCGGAGAAAGAACAATAATGGAACCGCAGATGAACGCGGATACACACAGATAAAGTCAAAAACAATCAGCCACAGAGAGCACAGAGGATTCCTTTCAATACCCGCTTGACGGGTACACAGAGGAAATACAAGAGGGCGAATCACTGCTCACTGCTTACGAATCACGGCATTTCGGAACCGCCAAGGCCGCCAAGATCGCCAAGAATAACAAAAATGAAACGGCCGATAACAACACAACAAGGAATAGACAGGATTAACAGGATTTGCGGGATTTGAACCAATCATTCTTTTCAATACCCCCCTGAGGGGTACCAGTCGCGGTTTTTATAGACACAGAGAACAATCTCGTTATTCCGAATCCCGAATCCCGAATCCCGAATCCCGAATCCCGAATCCCGAATCCTGCTTGGTTTTACTTGTTCTTCAGCACCCGCGCGAAAAACTCCCTGGTGCGCTCGATCGCGTCCTCGCGCGCCTGCGGGTGCTCGCCGACGGTGGCGCCCAAACGGTCGGGTTTGCTCAGGTTACGGACGTTGGGCCGGTAGCGTACCGGTAAATTGATGCGGTCGAAGCTGTGGTAGGCGCCGGGATAGGTGACGATCTCGACAGGCGATGCTCCTGCCTGCGCGATCGCGGCGAGCTCCTTGCACGGCGCGGCCTGCGTCCAGTCGTCGGCTTCCCCGATCAGGATCATGAGGGGCGAGTAGCTGCGGTACGGGGTTTGGGCGCGCGACAAAGTGCGGCATCCCGGATAAAACGCGACCGCGGCGCGGAACCCCGGCCCGACTTTGCTGCCTGGGCGCATGGCATAGAGCGTGCCGGTGCCGCCATTCGACCAGCCGATCAGCCCGACCCGGCCGGTTGCGACAGAGGGCTGCTGGTTCAGCCATTGCAGCGCCGCATAGGCGTCTTCGACCCGTTCGCGGCTCTCGAGTATGGGACGTTTCTGCAGATCGCATATCGACCAGTGATCGCGTGGATTGAAGCTGTCGACCAGCAACGCGATATAGCCTTCGTCGCTCAGCAACTCCGCCCAGCGGCGGTACGAAAGCGTGACATAGCCCTGGCTGCCATACATGCCGCTGCAGCCGTGCAGCAGTACCAGCGCGGGGAAGGGGCCTGCGCCCTGCGGCCGGTACAGCCAGCCGTTGAGTGTCACGGTTTTGCCGTTGAAATCCCTGAGCGCAGGGAACTCGACCCACTCGAAGTCGTTCGTTGCGCGCGCGGGCAGAGGGGACAGCAGCGCGAGGCACAAGAGCAAGGTGCCGAATTGCTTTTGCATAGTGCCGGATTCAGTTTGCGCGGTATTTGCGTATCATGTTTTCGTCCAGCCTGAGACCGAAGCCCGGCTCCCTGGAAACATCCATGATGCCATCCTGGATGGCCGGGCGATTTTGCCACATCGCCTGCCATACCGGATCGCGCTCGGGATCGGCGAAGCATTCGACGTAAGTGCCGTGAGCCACGCCGGCGAGCAGGTGCTGTGCGATCTGCGATTCCTCGTGGTGCGCCATTTCCACGCCCGCGGCGGCGCACAGCGCAGCAGCGCGCCGCCAGTCGGTGACGCCGCCGCCTTCCGATACGTCGTAATTGACGAAATCGACGGCGCCGGCGTCCACCAGCCGCCGTACGCCGTGGCTGGTGATCTCGCACTGCCCGGCGGTGATCGGGATACGGGTTGATTGCCGCACGCGCGCCATCATTGCCGCGTCGTCGTGCCAGTGACAGGGTTCCTCGAACCACCGGATGGCCAGGGGCTCGACGAGCCGCGCGAAGCGAATGGCATCCTGCGCGCTCCAGCCGCGATTGGCGTCGACCATGAGAATGAAATCTTCGCCAGCCGCTTTGCGCGCGGCATCCACGCGCTTGGCGTCCTCTTCCGGAATGAGACCGCCGACCTTGAACTTGCAGCCCGCCATGCCGGCATCGCGGTAGAGTTCCATCTCGCGCCCGATGTCGGCGAGCGTCTTGCCCGGCATGTAGTAGCCGCCGATGGAAATGATGGGCAGCCGGTCGCGGTAGCCGCCGAGCAGCGCGCACACGCTTTTGCCCAGCGCCTTGCCCACCAGGTCCCAGACCGCGCAATCGACGCAGGCGATGGCTTCGAGCAATGTTTTTTTGTCGCGGCTGGCGTGGGTCAGCGCGAACATCGTCTCCCAGATGCGCTCGCCCTCGAAAATGCTCATGCCCCTGATGAGCGGAAACAACTCGTCACGGATCAGGCGGGCAATCTCGGCGCCGTGTTCGCGGTTGTCGCCGTTGTAGACTTCGCTGACGAGACCGTCGCCGGCGCGCAGGCGCGTGACGACGGTGCAGCGCTTCAGCACGGCGTAGGTGCTGCCGCCGAAATTTTTCTTCAGCGGGATCGAAATTGCGATGGCTTCGGCTTTTTCGATACGCATAAAAAACCTAAATGAACCGCCAAGATTCTTTTTAATACCCGCCTGACGGGTACGCCAAGAAAGGCAGAGAAACTTTAGCCACAGAGATCACAGAGAACACAGAGAAAGAAAAAAGTTGTAGTTGGATTTTTCTCTGAGATCTCTGAGTCCTCTGTGGCCATTGGTTTTACGATTTAGCTATTTGACTTTCATGCCGGGTTGAGCGCCGGAGTCGGGCGACAGAAGATAAAGTCCCGGCGCTTCGCCGGACGCAGCCAGTATCATGCCCTCGGACATGCCGAATTTCATTTTGCGCGGCGCGAGGTTGGCGACGACGACCGTGAGTTTGCCGACGAGTGTTGCCGGGTCGTACGCCGACTTGATGCCGGCGAACACCTGGCGCGTGCCGAGCGCGCCGACGTCGAGCGTGAGTTTCAGCAGCTTGTCTGCGCCTTCGACATGCTCGGCCATCGTAATTCTGGCGATTCGCAAATCAATCTTGGAGAAGTCGTCGATCGTTATTTGCGGGGCGCCACTATTCTCACCCTCGCCCTTCGAGGGAGAGGGCTGGGGAGAGGGTAAAGGAGAGGGTGGGGTTTGCGTATTCACTGGACCTCCTGCTTTCTTGACCGTGTGCGCCTGATGCTCGGCATGGCGCTGCTGCGAGTGGGGCGGCGGCGCGGCG
>Ga0299912_10004210_pt1 | contig 11757 bp, 9 predicted proteins | sample RVTome_2_FD_207667 | JGI IMG/M metagenome (GOLD analysis project Ga0299912, IMG submission 207667) | Soil microbial communities from uranium-contaminated site in the Upper Colorado River Basin, Wyoming, United States - RVT95D214 (version 2) ... | reverse complement strand
TCCCTCACGACGCCGATATACGCTCCCGCGACGGTCTCGACCGTACAGCCGGCCAGCTCAAAATCGTAAAACGCGTCCTTTTCCGGAGGCTTCATCGCCTCCTCCGGAATCAGAATATCCCGGCCGACAAGGGCGTCGGCTTGGGCCAGGGATTCTATGCCTTTGAGTTTCAGGATGTACGAATTCTTGTAGGGCGAAATCCGTTCGACCTCGAACTCCTGAAAACCCCCGCATCCGCTCAGAAAAATCTTAAAAAAAAATCGCCGCGAAGGAGGTCTGCTCGCAGCCTGACCTTGAGCTCCCCCTCTTTGCCGTGGCTCCTTTGAATCGTTCCGATGATCTGCAACTCAGCCTTTTTCAATGATTTCGAGATTAAATCTCCTCTTGAGTTTCATCCCGGCGGCGCCGAGAATGATGCGGATGGCCCGCGCTGTTCTCCCTTGTTTTCCGATCACTTTTCCGAGGTCTTCTGGCGCGACTTTGAGTTCCAGGATCGTGGTTTGTTCCCCTTCGAGCTGGGAAACTTGGACTTTGTCAGGATCGTCAACGAGCGCTTTGGCGATCAATTCTACGAGTTCTTTCACGGCAACCTCCTTTGAGATTAGAATCGCGTTAAGCGGTCTATTTCGAGGATTGAGCTGCTTTTTCGAGAAGAGATTTCACCGTGGGGGAAGCCTTTGCGCCTTTATCAAGCCAGAATTTAGCTTTTTCGAGGTCGATGCTGATCTCCGGAGGCTCCCGGAGGGGATTGTAGGAACCGAGATAATCCTTCGCCCTGCTTTCCCGCGGCTTTCTCGAGTCGATCACGACGATCCGATACGACGGCCTGTTCTTGGCCCCGAATCTCATCAAGCGCAAAGTCATCATGGGTGGTTAATCCGTTCTAATAAAATGATTTAAAGATGATATCCAAATTTGAGCTCGAAGTCAACCCCCCATTTTGAGCCGTTTTTGACTTTTCAGAGGCAAATTGATAAGTTTTCTCCGCGGCCGACGTCGATTGGGCCGTCGTGGTCATCTTTCGCCTGATTTCTCTCCTCGTCGGCCTCTATTTCACGATAAAAGCCGGATAGGCAGGGCGGATGCGGCTTTTGGCTGATCCGGAGGATTCTGGTATAAGATTGGGAGAGCGATGCCTAGGAATATCTTATTCGCCGCGGCCATGGTGTCGGCAGTGTTGGCCGCAGGACTCGTCGCCGCGACTCCGGCCTCGGGCGGCCAAAAAGGGGATCCTCTCGAACCGGCGTTCAAGGAGAATTTCGGCCTGCCCCGAACGATGACCCTCTCGAAAGACGTCCTCAAGGATAAAATCAAGGGGGGATGGGCCGGCCAGACGATCGGATGCACCTTCGGCGGACCGACCGAGTTTCGATTCAAAGGAACGTTTATTCCGGACTTTTATTCCATCCCCTGGAGCGAAGACGCGATCGCGTCGTCCCTGAAAAACTCCCCCGGCCTTTATGACGACGTCTACATGGACCTGACCTTCGTCGGCGTCTTCGAAAAGAAAGGTCTCGACGCCCCGGCCGCCTCTTTCGCCGCGGCGTTCGCCGGCGCGAAATATCCGCTATGGCACGCCAACCAGATGGCCCGCTATAATATCCTCAACGGTCTTTTTCCTCCCGAATCCGGCCATTGGCTCAAGAATCCTCACGCCGACGACATCGACTTTCAGATCGAAGCGGATTTCGCCGGACTGATGTCGCCCGGAATTCCGAACGCCGCCTCCGAAATCTGCGACAAGATCGGGCATATTATGACCTACGGCGACGGCTGGTATGGAGGCGTCTACATCGCGGCCATGTATGCCCTGGCCTTCGTCTCGGACGACATCGAATTCATAGCCGCCGAAGCCCTGAAAACGATTCCCGCGGAAACGACTTTTGCCCGAACCATGCGGGACGTCATCCGCTGGCACCGTAAAAATCCGGCCGACTGGAAAGAGACCTGGCGCAGAGTCCAGGAGTTCTGGTCGGAAGACCGCGGCTGTCCCGAGGGCGTCTTTTCGAGCTTCGACATCGACGCCAAAATCAACGCCGCCTGGGTTCTCCTCGGACTCCTCTTCGGCGAAGGGAATTTCGGTAAGACCCTGTCCATCAGCGCCCGTTGCGGCGACGATTCGGACTGCAACCCGGCCACGGCGGGCGGAATTCTGGGGACGATGCTCGGATATAAAAATATTCCGGGAACATGGACAAAAGGCCTGGAGCGGATTGCGGCAAAGACCTTTCCCTATACCTCGATATCCCTCGACGAGGCGTCAGCCCTGTCCCTCAAACATGCCCTGGAAAACGTAAGACGGAACGGGGGGCGGGTCGGCGACACCGAGGTCGGAATCGCCGTCCAACGCCCCAGGCCTGTTCGGACCGAGATCGGGTTTGAAGGCCATTTTCCGGCGGAGCGGAGGGCGATCGACCGCATGATCAAAGACCAAATGGAATTCGCTTTCGACGGAATCGGTTTCGCCGTGAACGCCGAGGCCGTGCTCGCCGGAGAAGGCGCGTCCGCCCTCCTGGTCGAGATGGCGATCGACGAGCGGCCGATCAGGATCGTAAACTGCCCGGCCGATATTCTTCTCCGCAATCCCACGCCGTTCTGGAAATATCAGCTTGCGCCAGGTCATCACAAGGTCCGGCTGAAGATCCTCAATCCCGGCGCCCGGAGCGGCCTCAGAATTCAGGACATCGTCATTTATGCGGATAAACCGCCGCGTCCTGAAGTCCGGTTTAAAGGCCGCCTCCGATCTTGCGTCTCGCCTGTCAGCGCATGGACGACAGAATCTTGTGGAAGGCTGATTTCTTCATCATCGACTGCATTTCGGCAAACTGCTTGAGGAGCTGGTTGATTTCATGCACCGGCCGGCCGCTTCCCCGGGAAATGCGCTGCCGGCGACTGCCGTTGAGAATCTTCGGGTTGATCCGCTCTTCGGGCGTCATGGAATTGATGATCGCCTCGAAGTGGAGAATTTGCCGGTCGTCGATTTGGGCCTGGTTGAGATTCTTGAACGGCCCGACGGACGGCAGATGGCCGAGCAATCCCGAGAGCGAGCCCATTTTCTTGAGCTGACCGAGCTGCTTCTTGAAATCCTCGAGGGTGAATTCCTGTTTCCGGATCTTGCGGGCGAGCTCTTCCGCCTCCTTCACGTCGGTATCCTGCTCAGCCTTTTCGATCAAGCCCAGGATGTCGCCCATGCCCAGGATGCGCGAGGCCATTCGCTCCGGGTGGAAGACCTCGAGCTTGTCGAATTTTTCGCCGACGCCGACGAACTTGACCGGCGTTCCCGTGACCGCGACGATCGAAAGGGCGGCGCCCCCCCGGGCATCGCCGTCGAGTTTGGTGAGGATGATCGAGGTCAAACCGATTTTTTCGGAGAACGCCTGGGCGCTTTTCACCGCGTCCTGCCCGGTCATGGCGTCCCCGACATAGATGACTTCGACGGGGTTGAGGATGTTCCTAACGAGCGACAATTCGTCCATCAGCGCCTCGTCCACGTGGAGCCGGCCGGCCGTGTCGACGAGGAGCAGGTCATGGCCCCGGTTTTTCGTGAAGGCGACCAGCTCGCGAAGCGCGTTTTCCGGCTTCGCCATCTGCCCGGACGTCATTTCGTAAAAGGGAAGCCCGAGCGAGCCGGAGATGATCCTGAGCTGCTCTTGGGCCGCCGGCCTTTTCAGGTCGAAGGAGACAAGGAGCGGATTTTTTCCGCGGCCCACGGCCCACTTTGCCAGCTTGCCGCAGGTCGTCGTCTTTCCGCTGCCGTGGAGGCCGACGAGCATAAAGATCGACGGCGGCGTTCCGGCGAAGGTCAGGGGCTTGTCTGTCGTGCCCAGGATCTCGGTCAGCTCGTCCCGGACGATCTTGATCACCTGCTGGGCCGGGGTGAGGCTCTCGAGAACGGCCTGGTCCAGGGCTTTGCTTTTGATCCGGGCTTCGAAATCCCGGACGACTTTGTAATTGACGTCCGCCTCGAGGAGGGCCATCCGGATCATTTTTAACGCTTCGGCCATGTTCTTTTCGGTGATTTTGCCCTCGCCTTTGAGGAACTTCATCACCTTCTGAAATCTCTCGGAAAGCTGGTCAAACATGTGTCTTTCTATCCTAAAATGATTTCTGAGAGATTTCAATCCCGCGCTCGGCCGGGTAACCGCCGGACGTTTTCCCTAAATGCTCAAGCTGAGTCATCCCGGCCAGCGATTCCGTTGAACTTTGAGACAGAGGGTGTTAGACTTAAGGCCGATATGTCAAGAAAAAACCTACTGATTCTCCTCCTCCTGGCCTGCGTTTCCCGGCTCCCGGCGCTCGAACCTCCGACTCCGGCCCAGATCCGGCAATACACCCTCGACGGTTCCATGTCCTGGCGTCTCCAAAACGCATATGCCCTCGGAAATCATCTCGTCGCGCCCGAACTCGCCCGGAACTTCGCCCGCCGCCTCCGCCAGACGGGGCTCCGGACGGAGAACCTGCCGGGCGCCGATGACGCCTTCACCGGCCTTCCTCCCGGCACGACGAATGTCCTGAAAAGCCAGGGAACAGTCAAGATCTTTGCCCTCCTCATTTCCTTTCCCGACTACCCGGCCGTCACCAGCTCCCCAACGATCGCCTCCAAGCTGTTCGGCGACGGAGATGGAGGATTCCCCTACGAGAGCCTCCGCAATTACTACCGCCGGGCGTCCTACAACCAGCTCGAAATCCTGGGCAATGTCGTCGGATGGTATCCGACGGCCTATCCCCGGACGAGCGTTTCGATGACGACATCCGGCCGTGAAAATTTGATCAAAGAAGCGCTCCGCTTCATCGACGCCCAGGGCCACGATTTCTCTCAGTACGACAACGACGGCGATGGAAAAATCGATTATTTCGTCGTCATCTGGACCGGCCCGAACAACGGCTGGGCCAATTTCTGGTGGGGCTACCAGACATCATTCTCGAGTTCTTTTTCTCTCGACGGCAAAAGCTTCACCGGCACGCGCTATTCCTGGCAGTGGGAGCTGAGGTCCTATCCGAACGGCAGCTACGATCAGGTCGTCGTCATGCATGAAACAGGACACGCCCTCGGCCTGCCGGATTACTATGACTACGATGCCTCGGTCGGCCCGCAGGGCGGCGTGGGCGGTTTGGACATGATGGACGGCACATGGGGCGACCACAACGCCTTCAGCAAAACGCTCCTCGATTGGATCGCGCCCCAATTTTTCAACTACGGAAGCCGGCCGTCCTCGCTCGGCGCCTCCGGGAACACGCGGGATGCGCTCATTCTCATGCCGGAATTCGCGCCGGCGCAGCCCTTCGATGAATTCTACATCGTCCAAAACCGGTTCCGGGTCCAGAATGATACCCCCTTTCCGAACGACGGTCTTCTCGTCTGGCACGTAGACGCCAGGCTGACCGGCGGCGGATCGTTCCTTTACAACAACTCTTATACCGAACACAAGCTGTTGCGGCTGATGGAGGCCGACGGCTTGGAGCGGATCGAATCCGGGGCACGGGCCGACGCGGGCGATTACTATGTCCAGGGCAAGGAATTCACGCCGACCACGGCGCCCGACAGCCGCCGCTACGACGCCACGGATTCCGGCGTATCCATTTTCGGAATCGGGTCTTCCGGCCAAACCATGAGTTTTGCCGCCGATATTCACTACACCCTCCCGGCTCCCCAGTCGGCCCAAGTCCAAAGGCAGACCTTCGACTACATCTTTTTCCGGATCTGCACCGACACGCTGACTTGGCAGCCGAGTTCCGGAAACCACACCAGGATTGTCAAGTATCTGGTCTATCGAAAGCCGAAGACGGCGGGGGAGGACGCTTTCGTTCTTCTCGCGGAGATCCCGGCCGAAGGACATCCGAACGGATTTACATTCCAGCAGAGGAATATCCCCTATGACAGCACATTCACCTATCGCCTCATCTCCGTGGACCTCTTCGGCGCGATGAGCGAGCCCGCCGACGCGAGTAACCGATGATGAAAAAAATCGCGACGGCCCTGGTTTTACTCGCTCTGAGCGCGGCGGGAGCGCGGGCCGCGACGCTTCGCCTTGGTCTTTATTACGGTCCACAGACAATCAACGAGTCTAAAATCGATACGGCCTATGTCGAAGGGCAAAAAAGCGTGTTCTCTCCATGCTTTGAAGCCGAAATCTGGAAAGGGTTGACGATCGGCGCGGGAGCCGAATTCGGCTATGACCGCCGCGGCCGGCTCGGACCCGAGCAGAGCCCGGCGACCTTCGGCATGAGCGGATGGAATGTTTTTCTCGGGTATGAGCTCCATCTCAAACAGTTCGGGATCTTCCTCCACGGCGGATATGCCCGGGCATCGTATCGACAGACGATCGACAATCCCGAGCTCAGCGCTTTCCGGGTGGACCAAAAAAAGGACACGTTTTTCGGGAGCGCGGGCCTCAAGCTCTATCCGCTCCGCTTTCTCTACCTCTCGCTTAAATTCACGTATGTTCCCCTCAAGGTCAAGCCCTACGATATCGAAGTCGACCTCGGAGGCTTCCGTTTTCAGGGCGGCCTGGGGTTTTCGCTGAATTTTTGAAAGGAGAGATCGCCCCGACGTTTCGCTCCTGACGATGACAATCGCTGTCATGAGCTGACCATTTCATGAAACTCCTCAAAATCGGCATTTCGGGCGTCCGCGGGATCGTCGGCGATTCCATCACGCCGAAGCTCGTCATGGATTTCGCCGCGGCGTTCGGCACACACCTGGATTCAAAACCGGTCTGCGTCGGCCGGGACACCCGGATCACCGGGCCCATGCTTCATGCCGCCTGTTTGGCCGCCCTGGCTTCGGCCGGATGCGACGTCCTCGACCTTGGCGTCTGTCCCACGCCCATTCTCCAATACGCCGTCAGGAAAAATAAAGCCTGCGGCGGAGTGTCGATCACGGCCGGCCACAACGACATCGCCTGGAACGCCCTCTCCTTCATCAACGGGGAAGGCACGTATCTCAATCCCTTCCAGGGCGCGGAAGTCCTGGACATCTACCATCTCGGAAGATTCAAGAAAGCCGCCGTCGACAGCCTCGGCGAAATCCGTGAGGCGGACCGCCCCGGGGACGATTACTTCCAAGCGCTCCGGTCTTTTCTCAATGTCGAGGCCATGCACTCGGCCGGGTTCAAGGTCGTCATCGATGCCTGCAACGGCGCCGGAGCGTATTATCTCAAGTCCCTGGCCGAGGTCCTCGGATTCGAGCTCATTCCCGTCAATCATGAGCCCAACGGGTTCTTTCCCCACGACCCGGAGCCGAGACCGCGAAACGCCCAGCAGGTCGTCTCCGTCCTCAATGCGGTAAAGGCCGACATCGGGTTTCTCCTCAATAGCGACGTCAGCCGGATTTCCGTCGTGACCGAAATTGGGGAAAGCCTGTCCGAGGAATTCACCTTTCCCCTGGTGGCCAACGAATATCTGAAGCGGAAATGCGGCCCGGTCGTGACGAACCTCTCGACATCCAGGATGATCGAGGACGTCGCGCGGCGCCAGGGCTGCCCGCTCGTCCGGACAAAAGTCGGCCAATCCTACGCCATTCATTCTCTTATTCAAGAAAGCGCTGTCCTGGCCGGAGAAGGTAGCGGGGGCGTCGCCATTGCCGCCTTCCAGCCTGCCTTCGATGGATTTCTGACAATGGGATTCATCCTCGAAACGATGGCCGTCCGGGGCAGGCCCATATCGCGCCTGGTCGGCGAACTTCCCCGCTATCACATCGTCAAGGAAAAAATCTACTGTCCACCGGCCAAAGTCCACTCGGTGGTCAGCGAAGTCAGAAAACTCTTTCGCCGCCGGGAGGTCGATACTTCGGACGGCATAAGGGTCGAAGATAAAAGCGGATGGGTCCAAGTCCGCACCTCCGGCACCGAGCCCATGATCCGGATCATCGCCGAGGACCGGGTCAAGGAAAGAGCCAGAGCGAGAGTGGACGAAGTTCTCAATTTCATCAATACCTTGATCCCATGAAAAAAATCTCGTCGCTCAAAATCAGCATTTCCGGCGTTCGGGGGATCATCGGCGACAGCCTGACGCCTCAACTCGCCGGCTCTCTCGCCCAGGCGTTCGCGACGTATGTCGGAGGAGGGCCCGTCATCGTCGGCCGGGACGCGAGGCCGTCAGGAGCCATAGTCAAACAGGCCGTCGTCGCGGGGCTTTTGGCCTCGGGCTGCCAGCCGGTCGAAGTCGGGATCTGTCCGATTCCTTCTTTTCTGATCTATGTCAAAGAATCCAGGGCTTCGGGCGGGATTTCGGTCACGGCGAGCCACAATCCGAGAGAATGGAACGGATTGAAGTTCATCAGCCGGGACGGCCTCTACCTCACCCCCCACCAAGTCGAAGAATTCCTGGACATTTATCACCAGGGCGAGTTTGTGAACGCCGAGCCCGGCCGGTATAAAAGCCTCGAGCTCGAAACGCGGCCGACCGAAGCGCATCTTCGCAAGCTCCTGGGCTATTTCGACGGGAGCCTCATCCGCCGCGGGAAAATCAAGGTCGCGATGGATTGCGGTAACGGGGCCGGCGCCATTCTCGCGCCGAAGCTCCTCGAAGCGCTCGGATGCGAGACCGTGTTCATCAATGCCGTCCCGGACGGCACGTTCGCTCACCAATCCGAGCCGGTGCCCGAAAATATTCGCGAAATCTGCCGGACGGTCGTCAAAGCCAAGGCTGATGTTGGATTCGTCCAGGACGCCGACGCCGACCGCCTGGCCATCGTCAATGAAAAAGGAGAGCCGCTCGGCGAGGAGATGACGCTCGCTCTGGCGACGAAATACGTGCTGGGCCGGCGGAAAGGCTCGGTCGTCTGCAATCTCTCCACCACGCGAGCGATCGATGAAATCGCCGCGGCAAGAAAAGCCAAAGTCTACAGGACCAAAATCGGCGAGATCAACGTCGTCGAAAAAACCTTGAGCGCCGCGCCCAAGGCCGTGATCGCCGGCGAAGGAAACGGCGGCGTCATTCTCCCGGATATCCACCATTGTCGCGACAGCTTCACCGGGATTTGCCTGATCCTGGAAGCCATGGCATCGTCGGGGAAGAGGATTTCCAGGTTGAGGCGCGAGATTCCCAAGTATGTTCTGCTCAGAGATAAGATCGAAGGATCGGCCGAACAAGGCTATCAGCTGGTCAACCGACTGCGAAAGGCCTATGAAGGACGAGGCAAGGTCGATTTAACGGACGGTCTCAAGGTTGATTTTCCCGACCATTGGATCATGGTCCGGCCGTCGAACACCGAGCCCATCATCCGGGTCGTGGCCGAAGCGAAAACAAGGGAAAAAGCCGCTGGGGCGATGCGCCGCTTGAAAAAAGAAATCACCGCATTGCGGAAAAGGCTGTAAGGTTCGGAGTTGCCCTCCAGTTCTTTATTCCTCGATATCATCAGCTTTCAATTGACGATGTCCCTCAAATAGCGTTAGGATTTCGATTCGATCCTGACGTGTTCTGTAGACAATCCGATAATTTTTCACAATCAGTTCACGGATACGAAGATCGGATATTTCCGGGACGACTCGTCCCAAACGTGGATTTTTTCCGAGGGTTTCTCCGTTATCAATCAAGCTGTCAACGAATTTTCGGGCCCTCCAAGGATTCTCGCTCGCGATGTATAGTTCGATCTCGATCAATCTCTCGAGAGCTTCTCGCGTCCAATGAACCCGCATCAGAAATCACTTTTATTTTTTTCTTTTCTTAATTTCGGCTTTCACTTCCAAGGTATCAAAGAGCCGTCCTGAGTCGGCATCGGCTATTCCTCTCTGGACGGATTCCAAAAAGGCTTTTTTATAGACCAAATCATCGTATTCCGCAGGGGAAAGAAGGACTCCGGCCGGTTTGCCGTTTTGGGTGATGACTAAAGGCTGCCCCGACTCCCGAACGTTCTTGAACCACCTTGAGAGACCCGTCTTAAACTGCCCGATAGGAATGATATCCTTTGAAATCGACATAGCTCTCATCTGATAGCTCCTTATTTAGACCTTAATACAGACCTAAATATAAGCTATTTATTGGTCCTCTGCAAGTCAGAATTTCATGATTTTTCATGAGATGATTCATCCGTTTCATCCCCGGCTATTTCACTTTAAAGACGCCGGCGGGATCGGATACTCTCAAATTCTGGATTTTAAGCGGCGAAGTTTCAATAACAACACCAGCGGAAGTCACGTGGGGAAATATGTCATGGAGCTACGAGCGTTACGGTTGGGCTAAGGTTAAAATCAAGATAGGCAGGGAGATATTTTTGCCGCAAGAAACCATTTTGTCTTGGTCAGTCTCTCTTATTTTTTTTATGGGGAAATCTCAGGGCGGTGCCCGAGGGAGAGACGATTTCTTTAGGCGTAGAGATCTGATTGTTCCAAAGATCGGGCTGTGCATAAACGTCGCGCCGGGAAATGATCTGATCGCCGTGCATTCGCGGCATTCTGAGGAAGCCGTCAGGCGAGCCGGCTGATCTGAAAAACCCAACCGGCGGAGCTTGCCGGATATTGAATATCTCAGGAGCTCTCAATAAACTAGGCCCCATCATCGCTCGCGGATCAAAGGAAAATCTCGGTTGGCGGCCGGGATCCGATCCGAGCGAATCGGCACGAAGAGGCGTGAATGTTATCTTCGCTGGAAGCGGAGAATCGGTCCTCATCCGGAATTTCTGGATGCGGTGATTGTTCTTGTCCGTCACATAGACATTCCCGGAGCCGTCCAGCGCTACTCCTTGAGGACTGTCAAACTGGCCGTCGCCGCTTCCCAGGTTGCCCCATTTCGTGAAAAAGGAACCTGTCGAAGTGAATTTTTGAATACGGTTATTATCTCGATCGACCACAAATACATAGCCGGAATTATCGACGGCCACGTCTTGATTATAATTGAATTGCCCGTCGAGGCTGCCTCCGCTTCCCCATTTCGTGATAAAAACGCCGGTCGAGGAGAATTTTTGAATACGTCGATTTCCGGAATCGGCCACATAAATACTCGCCGAGCTATCGGCCGCTATTCCCGTCGGGAATTGAAAAGCGCCGTCGCCGCTCCCCGGGGTCCCCCACTTTGTCAGGAAATCCCCGTCTGTCGAAAATTTCTGAATGCGATGATTTGCCGTGTCGGCGACATAGACAAAACCCGAACCGTCAACCGCGATTCCCTCGGGAAAATTGAACTGACTGTCGCCGCTTCCTTCGCTCCCCCATCTATTTATTAAATTCCCGTTAGTATCGAATTTCTGAACACAGACGCTGTCGTAATTGACAACATAAATATGGCCCGAACTGCCGGCGGCGATTCCTCTCGGATTATCGAATTGGTAGTCATCCCTCCCCCATTTGAGAACAAATCCTCCTGACGAAGTGAACTTCTGAACATGGTGACTAAAAAAATCGGTAACATAAACCAGACCACTGCTGTCTATGCAAATCCCGCTGGGTATCATGAACTGGCCGTCGCCCGTGCCCTGACTACCCCATTTCGTCACGAATTCGTAAGTATAAGCGGAAAGCGTCGCCGCAACGTTCGCCGTCTGGCCGCCAACGACCTGGACATTTCCCTCCCATTTCCCGTAGTAGTCAAGCACGAGTTTCAAAACGTGGGTACCGGCCGCAATATTCGTCAGCGTACAGTTGGTCGTCTGTCCAGTGTCCGTCCCGTCCAGAAAAACTTTCGCCCCTGTCGGAGTTGAAGTGATGAAGATATTTCCGGTCGTCGGCACGGCTGGCGACTCTTTCTTCATGAGCAATATCGCCGCCACTCCCCCGGCGAGGGCAACGCCGCCGGCGATCAGCCAGGGGAACCTGCCTTTTT
>Ga0299912_10004209_pt1 | contig 11757 bp, 10 predicted proteins | sample RVTome_2_FD_207667 | JGI IMG/M metagenome (GOLD analysis project Ga0299912, IMG submission 207667) | Soil microbial communities from uranium-contaminated site in the Upper Colorado River Basin, Wyoming, United States - RVT95D214 (version 2) ... | reverse complement strand
TGCCGGAACAAACCACTATAGTCGGGCAAGCAACTCAAGAAGAAACCCAGGAGAACAATCAAGATATGCAACCTGCAACTGAGAAAACCGATTCCGAAGAGTCAAATGAAGAGCCTAATATAGAATTCGCAACAGGCGGAATTTCTGAAACCATCCAAAAGATGGCTCAGTCATCGGCTGTTCTTCCGGGCGAGTCAGGCCGGTCGACAGTGGCCAAAGACGCGGCGTTCAGCGGCACAGGCGATCTTTTTAAAATACGTGCAAACGATATTATGCAAAATAAGGTCACCTGGGCAAGTCCGGACGACAGCCTGCAGCAGGCCCTTGCAAAAATGCAGCAGACGGATGCCGGCTATATCATGATCGGGCAAAATGGGGTGCTCGAAGGCATTGTCTCACACTCAGACATAACAAAAGCAATGAGTCCCTATTTGCAGCCGATATTTGCGAAATGGCGCCGGCCCCTGGACGATGCAACACTTAAAATCAGAATCAAATGGATCATGAGCAGGCCGGTCCGTACCATAAAACCGGAAACGTCGCTTGCGGCGAGTATGGAATATATGAGCCAGTTCCGGAGGCGATGTTTGCCTGTCACGGACGAAGCAGGCAACGTGCATGGCCTGGTGACAGCGTTCGACATCTTTAAGGCATTACTGAAAAGCAGTTCTAATACTCCCGCGGAAGACCAGACAGCCGAGGCACTCGTCGAATCAGCAGCGGCCGCTGGGACAACGTAACGTCCATCCGGGGTAAATCAAATCGAATGTTGCCGATTGCCGATTTCAAAATCGGAATTCGTAAATCGAAAATGCATTACAGGGCAGCTTAAGCCCCGGATTTTTCGTTGAGTTGATATATACGGAGCAAAGCCCGCATCACGTCCGTTACAGTGACTATCCCCCGAAGCTTTTTTTCTTCGTCAACCACAGGCAGGCAGCTTATCTTCAGTTCGTACAGCATTTTCACCGCATCGTAGAAGCTGCAGTCGGGCCGGATGTGTGTGACGTTTCGCGTCATGATACTTGTGATGGGCAAGCTGAGGCTCGGGTCACTCATGTCAACATGGAAAAGACTGCTGCGAAACGACCCTGTCCTGGGCAGGCGCTGCCCGCCTATGAAAGGAAGATATCGCAGAACGTCCCGGTCGGATAGTATCCCGATCAGTGTGCCTTCCTCGCCCACTATCGGTACGTGCCGGAATTTTCCGTTTTTCATTGCTTCCATTGCCGCAGCAAGGTTGTCGCCGGTACCAAGGCAAACCACCTCTTGGGTCATCATGTCCTTTACGGTTTGCAGGACTGTCGTGAACGACGATGTCACATTATCGGCGCCTGTGGAAAGCCGGTCGGCAGACCGGTTTTTATTCGGTGTATGTATTTGTCGGCATATCGTATCGAACCTGACTATCAGCTTAATAACATCCGCGGTGGTGACAACACTTACCAGGTCTTTGCCATTGAGAACCGGCACCATATCAATGTGATTATCCAGCATGATCGAAAGCATATTCGGAATGGACGTCTCCGGCGATACGGTTTTGGGGTTTCTTGTGACGACCTGTACCAGGAGCTGCCGTTGTGCTTTTGGGTTTGTTTTTTCTTCGTTGATTTTTCCGGTACTCGGGGAAAGTTGCCTGAATATATCTCTTTCCGAAACGACGCCCACGAAATATGGCTTTTTCTCATCTCCGATCGGAATGTCTATGACGCATACGTGCCGGATGCCGCTCCGCTTCATAAACTTAAGGGCTTTCCCGACGGTATCGTCCAGGGTCAGTGTCTTGACGTTATTCGGCATAATGTCTTTGACGGCACGCACGAATCGAAAAAAGACATCTTTACCGGCACACATATCATCGATCAGACCGATTAATCTGAATCGGTCATTGGACACGTCGTTCGCTTCCCATTGGACATGGACGGAGTCGCCTTGATCAGCCGGACGGGATATCGTGCTGGAAATTGGCCTTGGCATAACTAAGTTATCCCCAGTGATTGCTTAAAATTATCTTTTCATCTCCCTTCATCGACAAAGGCATACAATGACTTTAACATGCAATCGGGGGATCATATTGAAACAGAAGCAGCCGTCATGCCGCGGCGGGAGGTCCCAATAATCCAGCTTGTATCCATCCACACGTGGTGCTAATCTCGGACTGCCTGTGCGGCAAAAAGAGTTAGTAAGAACCGATGAACTTAAGCTTTCCTCATCCTCTCCATGGACGCCGCCTGTTCATGTTACCCGACAGGATATCCTTTGCGATAATGACATCCTCTCTAACCTGAAAATCGAACATCCCGGCACAGATAAAGTCGGCGCCGTTTTCGTAAGCGTATTTGAAGGCATCGCCCGGATTGATGGCACCCGCAGCCATAACCTTATAAGCGATCCAGGGCTTGTCCACATTCTGCATGAATTCGATGGTTTTTTCCGGGGTCCTGGACCAGATATTGTCGTTTTCGGGTTGCCCGTCGGCGGACCAGTACTTGTGGCTGTGGAGGGTTTTCATATAGAAATCTACGCCTGCTTTCGCCTTCTCACATTCGATGGGCACCTCCACGCTGTGACCTCCGACCCCTGCGATGGCACCGTTTTGCTTTATGAACTCGACCGCCTTTGCCAGAAGGTCAACCCGGCCCTGTTCGACGCAAGTATCGGCTACACCGCCGTGTACATAGACCCCAATGGCTCCGTTATCGATGGCCGATTTCGCTTCGCTTAACGGGTCGTCCGAAGGCATCTTCACCTGGGCGATCCATTGCAGCTTGCCGCCCCTGTCGTTCCAGTATTTGTTTATAATCCTGATGCAGTGCTCGTCGAGCCGGAGTATCGCGGTATTAATTCCGGTTTCTTCGCATATCTCGAAAGTTTCCATCACTTTATCGTCGGTAAAGTACTTTCTCAGCAGGTCTGAGACGTAAATCAGGTCTCGGCTGTGGGCGAATCCGCTGATCAGGTTGCCGCCGCAGAAGATTCTGCTGATCTTGAGATTGCCGATTTTGCCCATCGGCATTCCTTTTGCGGAAACTGCCGGCGCTGCCGCGGCCGGTTTTGCCTCTCTCGCCGCCAGTAAAGCTTTTTCTTCGAAACTCAAAGCGAGTGCCGCTGTCGGCGCGATAATGGATTTTTTTAGAAAGCCTCTGCGATTTACGTTGTCAGCCATCGTTTACCTTTCTGTTAATTGCTCAAATCGGACGAACATAATTATAAGCAATTTTCCCCTTCCTGTCCAATTCCGTCGCGGGATTCGCAATTCTTATCTTTTTCCGCGAGCCTCAACCGTTCGTGTCATCAGGCCGTACTGATTTCCGGCCAGGTAATGCAGCGTGTGGAATTTTTCCGGTATCCATCGCCCGTCGAAGAAATCCGCCTCGGCCAGTGCTCGAACGACCTGGCAGATCAGCAAATCGTGCGATTGCATCTTGAATATCTCCACGACCCGGCATTCCAGATGCCCGGCACACTCCTCGATCAACGGCGGCTCGACCGTCCCGGCGGCAACCGGCGTCAGGCCGCTCTCGACGAACTTGTCCCTGTTCCTGCCCGTTCCCTGGCCAACAAGGTGGATTTGTTCGAGCAGTTCTTCGCCGGGAATGTTTATGACCAGCTCGTGATTCTGCTTTATCAGCTCGTAAGAATACCTGGCGTGGCTTATAGCTAACAATATCAGACAAGGATCGGCGCTGTTGACCGGCGTCTGCCAGCTAAAGGTCATCACGTTCGGATTTTGCATCGTGCCGGACGTAACCAGAATAACGCAGCCCGGCTCAACAAGCCATTTCGCCTTATTCAGTTCAACTTCTTTTTTCATTGCTGAGTCCCGTATAAATAAAATCCGAAATTAACTCTGAATATGCTCCAAAGCAAGAATAAAACCGCCGGCCGTCTACTGTTTTTCCCGCTTATGTTAACTAATATTTTCCCCGCTGGAAGCTGTTTGAAATGGGTAAAAGAAAAGCCCCTGCCGATAGTCCCGGACATTTTTGGAACTACAGACAGAGGCTCTAAAGGGCAGTGAGTATCGAACTAACAGCCTCTTATCAATTCGGTAAATCTAAAAGTCTCTTACAGCGTTCTTCGTCTTCTTAGCCAACTGACAAAACCAACGCCGATGCTTCCCAGCAAAATAGCACCCGGTGCAGGAATTGTTGAGATAGTAACACTCAACTCGCCCACATTGTTGGTCCATTCGTAGCCGTTATTAAGTCCAAAGTACAATCTCGTAGCACCGGCCGGAATAGTGATGTTTTCAAGATTGGACCCAATAACAAACGTTTGCTGCAAAAGCGGGTTTGTCATATCGGACACACCATAAGTCAGGCTTGCCGGAGCACTGAAAGCCACGGGTGCAGCGTCTGTTAAGAATACTCCCATCAACGCATTCAAGGGTGTATTGAGTACCGGACTTATTCCCAAATCGATGTACGTCTGGTGTGTCAGGTCGAAGCCGGCATAACCATCAGGTCCGCTGAGTATGCCGGGCCCATGGCCCCATTCTCCAACAGCAGTGATTGAGGAAATTGTGCCACATATACCCGTAACATCAATCCAGGGCGGCATAGTACCGGGGTCCAGTAAGTCTATATCGAACCACAGATCCCCCGTGTTCGGAATCGAACCGAAGGTCTGCCCGGCGAAATAGGGACATGCTTTCCCTGAAACATTGATTGTCACAGTGGTCACACTGCCTGACACCTGGCTCGTAGCCATCAGAACAAAACTACAGACGACAATCATTATTATTTTTTTCATCTTATCTCTCCTCTGAATTTATTAGTATCCGTACGCACAATCAGTTTTTACAAGAGTCAAATCTACCTGCAATCGGAAGGACCTTGGCCACTGATCCTCCATATTGTAAATCAATTAACTCAGGTAGATAACAAGATAAGTGGCAAAGAAAAATGTGCGTGAAAAGCAAGCATTATGCTTGATTCACGGAACCAGGCATTTCGTCACCTGACACCATTCCTCCATTTCCAGCCGCATTACCTTTCTCCAACTCTATCCTTACCTTTACCTAAACGATTAGGTATTTGCCCAGGAACCGTGGATCAGTAATACGGTGAAATTATAGATACTTCTAAATCTCACTTACTCATTTATACCATATGCCCCATGTTCTCATTGAGAGATTTTTTTGTACTCTTAGAATATTTATCTAATTTCACTAAAAACCACCAATTATGGAAAAAATAAGGATTTTGGGGTAAATATATGGTTTTTCCTCCGAAGAATACTAATTAGAATCAAAAGTAGTATTGCTAATTGCAGAGCAGCCTTAGTAATGTCAGTATAAAGGATCATCAAAGAAACAATTTTAGTTATATAACCTTTGGATCATACTTGATAAACAAGGAAACTGCATATCCAGCAAATAATTAAAAGGACCTATGAAAAAAGCCGAGCTCAATTAGCCCGGCCTTGTTTTACGCTGCACTGTATACTTCGGATAGCAAATATACGAACTAATTGTCTACCGTATGTTACTGGAATCGGTAGACCTCAACTGCATATAGGGATTGAAAGAATCTCCATATCCGTCTGCTGCACCCAAATAAGGGTAGGTGAACATCTGCACGCGTGCCCGGAATTTGTCAAAAGCCAGTTCGCCCTTCGCGAAGGCGTCAATTTCAGATCTTTTCACGCGTATAACAAGCATAGGGCTGGACAATCCTATGTCGTTTAATTCTTTCCCTGTCCCTCGTATTAATCTGGTTATCATCTTTCCATTAGTATCTCTCTCTTGGACGAGTACTTGATTTTCGCCTGCACGCGTCACCGCTATAATTCTCGCACTGGTAGAACCGCCGATTCCCGTAACCGTCAGAACCACTGATTCGTCCGGTTTCAAACTTCGGATATTAGCAGCATGTTTTAGCGCTGTTATCAGGGTTGTTTTGAGGTTTTCAACCTTCTGAGCGTCATATCTTTCTTCCGGGCGGTCTGTTCTGCGCCTTCCATCGGCCTTTTCCGGCTCATACATTTCCTGTCTCATCTGCTGCCAAACCGGATCGCCCTTTTCTTCTTTTTTAGGTTCCTTTTCCTCTTCCTGTACATCAGAAGAAGGTGAGAGTGGAAAGTCCACTTTTAGCAAGAACAGCGCCCCGTAGCCTTGCAGGTACATGCTTTGTATCCCACCTCTGCTGCCTCCCAGGTACGTTCCGAACACATCATGTCTGGAGATAAAAGTGCCGCTGCGTGCCGTTGCGATGCGGCCCTGCTCAAGGTTTGTTTCGAAAATGCGGGACATAACGTTCATATCTTCGTTTATTGCAATAAGGTCTTCTGTGCTGATCTGCCCGGAGGGTATCACAAGAACCATATTTCCGCTGCCGGCCTGAGTTCCGAAAGAAAGGGCATCGGTGAGCTCATAGATGTTTTTCTCCACGGTTGCTACAACAGTCGACGGAGACACCGGCGTTGGTGTCGTGGGTAGCACGGGCGCGGCGGGCTGGCTTATTTGAGCTTGGCGCGCTGCTGCAAGCTCAGCTTTACTTTGTTCAAGCTGTGCTTTTTGTGCCTGCAACTCGACGGCAGCAGCCTGGATTTCCTCGTCAGAGGCATTTCTGGCCGAAACAACACCCGCTGCAAACAAACTTAACGCTAAGATTACAATGATTGTTTGGGTAAGTGTCTTCATTTTTCTTGCCTTTCATTTGAATTGTCAGAATTTCTAATTTCATCACGATTCGATCGACCGGGCTGGGTATATGACAAAAAGTGTGCCATATCCTGTTTGGTGCGCATCAACTCATCTTCCGTCTGCAAAGCAAAAGTTGCTAAAGCATTGGTCAGTTCGGTTCTGTCTTGCAGCCTTCTCGATTCTATCTGCTTGAGTGCCGCCGTAACCAATTGCCGATCATGGTTTTGCGCCTCGTTGATTGATTCGATTAGCTCTGTGAGCAGCTCATTAGTCACGGCGTTGGAAGCGGCTACGGACTGTAGGGCAACCCGGCTCAGGTCCTGACGGTATTGCTGACTTAGCTCATCTTTGATTCGGACATAACCGTTCGCCAAACCCAACTGCAAATATTGCTTCATTTCACCAAGTAGGTTCTGACGAATCTCCGGTTCCAGAGCAGCCCGAATCTGTTCCATATCCGGCGCTCGTGGAGCGGACAGTCGGCCTATGGCATAACCAGCAGTAATAAACAGCACTGCAGCAACGGCGATTTTAGTAAGGCTTTTTGCAGCTTTCAGCCCTTCTATAATCCGGATTCGATTCTGTAGCTTTACTGTGTCCGGCTGCCCGGCCGCTTCAGTCAGCTTTGCGATGGTTGAATCGGTCAGTTCTTGTGGCGGGCCCGGTGGAATCTGCTCATTCTTGAGAGCTTCTACCGCTTTTTCAAATATATTTTCATTTTCTTCCATAGTACAACCTCACTTATAATCTTTCACAGATAACTCGAATGACTCGCGTAATTTAGCCCTGGCCCGATGCAGCAGCACACCGGCGGCATTAGGCTTTATGCCAAGCTCATTGGCGAGTTCTCGATAGCTCATATCGTTTAGATATCGCAGGCAGAAGGCCTGTGCTTCCTGCGGCGGCAGTTTACTGAGCGATTTTCGCAACTCATCTGTTAAATCTTTCTGTTCCACCCGTTCCGCAGGAGACAAATTCGCACTTTGCAAAGCAGTCCAGTCAGCAGGATCCGTCTCAGAGCGAGACCGTCGAAATCGCCGGCGGAGCTGGTCGATCGCCCGGGTGGTTGCCAGCCGGGACAAAAGTGCCGAAAAATTCCGCACCTGCTGATGCCGGCAAAACTCCAGTGCCGAAATAAAAGTCTCCTGAAAACAGTCGGAAGCATCCGCGTGGTTGCCAAGCAGTCGGTACGCAGTCTGCCAAACAGCCGGTCCGTGTTTTTTGATAATTACCTGCCAGTCAACCACTTGCAAGCTCCATCGGAAACTTTATCGTATCAGCCGGGCCTCTCATCGAATTTAGAGCGGCAAGCGAAACTTCTTTCAAGTCCGCCGATGACGGGCCGCCGATATATAAGTCGCCCCTTTAGACTATTTTATTACAATAATTCTTACTTCTCGACTCTTTGTTGCAGGATGAGTGTCGCGTGCCGATAAAAAAATTACATTTTATTTGATTTGTTAAAGTTTTTTCTTGCAAAGATTTTTAGAGTGTATCAAAATAGCATCGTTTCAATGGCCAGAGGTAAAGATTCGCAAATGAGGCGGAACATAACTTTCTCAAGTGGAGGCCAGAATGACAGGAAGAGTCAAGAGCAGACAAATAAAAACAGGAGGTTTTGCCATTAGCTCAAGCCGGATTTCTCCTATTACTTTTATACTTCTTTTGTGCTGTTTATTATCGCTGGTTCTCGCCGGATGCGAGAGTCAGGAGATGAAGGCCTCTGAAGCTGAAAGGATGCGAAAGCTGCCGGCAGAAGCAAGAAAGGCTACTTTACTACAGTCACTGGAGAGCAGATTTGAGAACCCGGTGGTGCATTATGAGTTGGCCCAGTTATATCATGCCGAGGGGCGTTGGCCTAAGGCGGAGTATCATTACAATATAGCTCTGAGTTTCGATCCTGCTAACGCGGACGCTCAAGCGGCAATGGTAAAGCTGTTTCTCGACAGCGGCGATACAGCTAAAGCTAAAAACTATGCTGATAACTATGTGATTCAGGTTAAAGACTCTGATATCCAGTCACTAAGGCTTGCAATGGCGTTTGAGAAGCAGCAACTTGATGAGTATGCGTTGACTTGTTATCAACAAGCGCTTAATTTGGCACCGGATTCGGCCAGAATTAACAAGCAGATGGCCTACTATTATTTGGCTAAAAATAATAAAGACCGGGCAAAGGAATATTTGGTCCGTAGTTTCCAGCTCGATCCCAGCCAGCCGGAAGTGGCCGGTGAACTGGGCCGGCTCGGTGTGGAAGTAAAAATACCAAAGAAAACTGTGGAGAGCACCGGCGTGCCGGAGAAAACGGCAGAACAGCCCGGAGAAAAAAAGCTGAAAATGGTAATGAGACATGGGCGGATACAGTTCGAACCGTCTGATGAAAAGTGAAGAAAATGATTAATGCTCGATGCTTCTGATTAGCAATTGCGTTAGTTCGAATATCGAGTATCCAGAATACGGTATTGCTTTTTCATTGCCCCGTAGCGAACGGATGCGCTGCGGGGTTTTTTTTCAATCTTCGATTGACAGTTTTCAATGGTCCTCTTCTAATGTCATTTTACAAAGCTGATTAATTGTAAAGGATGAACGCCGTGTTTGGATTGCATGCTGCGGATATTTTTGTGCTGGCGCTGTATTTGCTTGGCATGGCTGCCATTGGCTTCTGGAGCGCTGGAAAAATAAAACAGAGCAATGACTTTTTCATGCCCCGGCGATTCGGCAAGGCTATGATGGTGATGTTCGGATTCGGAGCGGGGACACATTCGGACCAGGCGGTAGGGGTGGCATCGAAAAGCTTTACGAGCGGGCTCTCGGGGATCTGGTACCAGTGGCTTTGGCTTCCCTGTACGCCCTTTTACTGGCTGATTGCTCCCGTTATGAGACGGTTTCGTGCTATCACCACCGGTGACGTGTTCGAAGCGCGGTACAACCGGAGTGTTGCGATGCTGTATGCCGTGATTGGGATGCTGAATCTTTCGGTGAATATCGGCCTGATGCTGCGAGGTTCGAGCGAGGTGATTTCGGCCAGCACGCAGGGACTGCTCTCGGCGAATGCTGCGATTGCAGTAATGACTATCGTTTTCGTGGTATACGGCGTGGCCGGGGGACTTGCCGCGGCGATTATTACGGATTTTATCCAGGGCATCCTGACAATCATTTTCTCGTTCCTGCTGCTGCCGTTTATCATGAATGCCGTCGGATGGATGGATGGGATTCGCGCTGCGATCACAGATCCGCAGAAGCTGACTCTGGTTGCACCGGCGGAAATCGGGTTTTTCTATATCGCGGTGATTGCTTTTAACGCCCTGGTCGGCATCGTAACACAACCCCACACCATGAGCAACTGCGCCGCCGGCAAGACCGAGATGGAGGGAAGATTCGGCTGGATGTTCGGAAACATCATCAAACGCCTCTGTACGATCCCATGGTGCCTGACAGGCCTTGCCGCAATCGTCTATTTCGGCAGCAGGGGCATCGAGGTCGAGCCGGACAAGGTCTTCGGAGCGGTGGCGGGTGACTTCCTGCCGAAGATTATGCCGGGGATACTTGGAATATTTTTAGCCGCGCTTCTGGCGTCGGTAATGAGTTCGTGCGATGCGTTCATGATAGCTTCTTCGGCACTTTTTACCGAGAATATTTACAGGCCCTTATCCCCTGACAGGCCGCAGAGCCACTATGTCACCGTGGGTCGGATCGCGGCGGTTGCCGTTGTCTCCGGCGGCGTTGTTTTTGCCTACTGGCTGCCCGGCGTCGTGGCGGGGCTGGAAATATTCTGGAAGATCTCGGCGATGATGGGCCTTGCCTTCTGGATGGGTTTGTTCTGGCGCCGGACGACTGTAGCCGGCGCTTGGGCAACGACCCTGGTCAGCTTTGCAGTTATGCTGTTCACCAGTAAAATCTCATTCGGCAATTATGTCCTCTGGGATTTCAACGCCGGCTGCGCACAGTACATGCCGGACTTTATGCTGTGGAACGGCCAGCTTTATCTGCCTTGGCAGATGATTCTGTATCTGTCGGCCGGATTGATTAGCGGTATCGTGGTTAGCCTGTTAACCAAACCGGTAGCCAGGGAGAAACTCGATAATTACTATGCATTGATCCGGACCCCGATCAACCCGGGAGAGCAGTCTGCCGCGGCCTGTAAGCTGCCGGACGATGCCGTCGTGCCCGAGAAGCGAAACATCTTCCCGAACACCAATCTCGAATTCATGATACCGTCGCGCACATCGGTAGTCGGATTCCTGGTCGGCTGGGCGTTCGTCGCAGTAATTGTCGTCACAGTCTATCTGATCGCCAGCGCATAGTTCGTTGATGACATTATGTATAGCCCTGAAGGGCGAGTATGGCGGATGCACAGTGACAGTAGACCATGAACTCAGTCTCAATCATTTTTTCTACAATTCGTTCGGTTTTAGCCGGATTAACAATGACAACGAAAAACAGCCTTTTTGTAATATTAGTCACGTAGTCGGATGACTACGCCGAACGCCGGCGAGCGTATTGTTGCACTCTAACGATTCCCACAAAAAAGGATATCATTCTGCTGTGTATAGCATGCCCCAGCAGCAGAAAAATGGTCAGATTGACATATGAGGCGCGTAGTCGGATGATTACGCCGAACGCCGGCAAGCGTATCGTTGCTCTCGAATGATTCTAAAAAAAGGATGTCGTTCCGCTGTGCATGGCAGGATTCAGCAGCAGAAAACCGGTCAGATTGACGTACTATGTGCATAGTCAGATGACTACACCGAATGCCGGCAAGCGTATTGTTGCCCCCGAACGATTCCCACAAAAAAGGATATCATTCTGCTGTGCATAGCATGCCCCGTCAACTGATATCTGGACAGATTGACGCATTAAGCGCGTAGTCGGATGACTACGCCGAACGCCGGCAAGCGTATCGTTGCACTCTAACAATTCCAAAATTAAGGATGCCTTGCATGGCAGGATTCAGCAGCAGGAAACCGGTCAGATTGACGTATTAGGCGCGTAGTCGGATGACTACGCCAAACAGCGACGAGCGTATCATTATCTCCGGCCGATTTTACTAAAATGGATACTCGCTCTGCTTCGAGTTGAATGGTCTGACCGTGAGCAAGAACGAGAAACAG